>Ga0209051_1003091_pt1 | contig 11228 bp, 11 predicted proteins | sample AraplaCvi_mMS_r2_2_FD_184286 | JGI IMG/M metagenome (GOLD analysis project Ga0209051, IMG submission 184286) | Arabidopsis root microbial communities from North Carolina, USA - plate scrape MF_Cvi_mMS_r2 (SPAdes) (version 2) | ecosystem: Host-associated > Plants > Roots > Endosphere | place...
CGGGTCACGGTCCAGGTGCCGAAGAGCTGGCAGGAAGATCGCCGCCAACCCGAGCAGCAGCATCGGCAGCGACAAGGCGAGGAACGTCGCGTGCAGGCCCGCGGTGTCGGCGAGCGGACCGGCGACAATCAGCCCGAGCGGACCCGCCGCGTACGCCAGCGAGCCCATCACCCCGACCACCCGGCCGCGCAGGTGCGCGGGCGCCTGGGTCTGCATCACGTAGTTGTAGATCGGGGCGATCGGCCCGTAGACGAACCCGACGACGGCGCAGAGCACCAGGATCACCGGCAGCGGCGGCAGGAAGGCGATGACGGTCATCGCCACTCCGAGCACCAGCAGCGCGACGAGCATGATCGTCCGCCGATTGGAGTACTTCGACATCGCCGCGTAACCGAGGGCGCCGACCAGCCCGCCGACGCTCAACGCCACCAGCACCCACCCCAGGTGCGCGGGCTCGCTGCGGTCGGTGAAGTACTTGGGGAACAGCACGCTCTCCATCGGCATGTACAGCCCCGTGGCGGTGAGGTCGATGAACGCCAGCGTGCGCAACACCGGGGTGTGCCACACGAACTTGAGACCCTCGACGACGCCCGCCCACACCGGAGGCATGTGCTCGCGACTGGGGATGCCCGCACCTTCCAGACGCAGCACCGCGACCGCCGAGATCGACAGCACGAAGGCGCCCGCGGTCACCCACATGGCGTCGACGCCACCGAGGGTGGCAATCAGGAGGCCGCCGACGCCGGGTCCCACGATGTAGGCCAGGTTGAACACCGCCTCGTAGACGCCGTTGGCGTGGTCGAGCGTCCACCCCGCCCGGTCGGCCGCCTCGGGCAGCATGGTCTCGCGGGCGGTCATGCCTGCCGGGTCGAAGAATGCGCCGAGTGCCGCCAGCGCGGCCAGCACCGCCACGTTGACCGCGTCCGCGCCGAAGGTCAGCGCTATCACCGGGACCGCGGCGACCGACAGGGCGGACAGTGCGTCGGAGATCATCGACACCCGCCGGCGTCCCAGGTAGTCGACCGCTGCACCCGCGATAAGGGTGGCGATCAGCAGTGGCAGCGTTCCCGCCATGGCCACGATCGAGGCGTCGACCGCAGAACCGTTGCGCTGCAACACCAACCACGGAAATGCGACGAGGGAGATGCCGTTGCCCGCCCCGGCCGTCAGTGCCGCGAAGAAGACCAGGAAGAGGGGGCGCCGGGTGTTGTCGATCATGGGTTGTCGGGGCTGAATCTAACAGCGGGTCCGCCCGGTCCGCGAACGCATTTTCCGCCCGTGCACAGTGAGGGGATGAGACTGGCGCATCCGAGAACGGGCGAGCTCTTCGACTCGCCGGTGCCTGCCGGGACCGGCTGGCCCGGTGATCCCGCCAGGTCCGACACCGGGGTGGCGACGACGCCGGCGCGGGTGCGCAAGCTGGCCAAGGGGGCTCGTTCGGTCGAGGACCTCGACGCCGAGGTCAGCGTGTGCCGGGCCTGCCCGCGGCTGGTGGCCTGGCGGGAGAAGGTGGCGGTCGAGAAGCGCCGGTCGTTCGCCGACGAACCGTACTGGGGACGGCCGGTGCCCGGCTTCGGCTCGACCACGCCGTCGATCTTGATCGTGGGGCTGGCGCCCGCCGCCAACGGCGCCAACCGCACGGGGCGGGTGTTCACCGGTGACCGCAGTGGCGACTTCCTGTTCGCTGCGCTCTACCGCGCCGGCCTGGCCACCTCGCCACTGAGCGTCGACGCCGCGGACGGCTTGACGCTGGTCGACACCCGGATGGTCGCGCCGGTCCGATGCGCACCACCCGACAACGCTCCGACCCCGGAGGAACGCGCGACGTGTGCACCCTGGCTGGACGCCGAATGGCGGCTGGTGCGGCCCGGTGTGCGCGCGATCGTCGCACTCGGCGGGTTCGCCTGGAAGGTGGCGTTGGACATGGTGCGCGCCGGCGGCGGGACGGTGCCCCGGCCGCTGCCCAAGTTCGGCCACCTGGCGGTGGCGCCGCTTGGCGACGTGGCGCTGATCGGCTGCTTTCACCCAAGTCAGCAGAACACCTTCACCGGTCGGCTCACCCCCGCCATGGTCGACGACGTGTTCACCACCGCCAAGACCGTGGTTTCGGCGCGCTGATCCGCGCTCACCGCGGCTGAACGCGCCGAAATCGCCCGACGGGGAACGATCCCGGCGGCCCGGCGGTTGAATGAAACGTGCGACTTTCGGTACTAGACCTTGTCCCGGTCCGCAGCGACCAGACCACCTCCGACGCGCTGGCGGCGACGGTGCATCTCGCCAAGACCGCCGACGAACTGGGCTATACGCGCTACTGGGTGGCCGAGCACCACAACATGCCCGCCGTCGCGGCGACCAGCCCGCCCGTGGTGTTGGCCTACCTCGCGGGTCAGACGACGCAGCTGCGGCTGGGCTCCGGCGGGGTGATGCTGCCCAACCACGCGCCGCTCGCCGTCGCCGAGCAGTTCGCGCTGCTCGAGGCCGCCGCGCCGGGGCGCGTCGACCTGGGCATCGGGCGGGCTCCCGGCTCGGATCCGGTGACCTCGATGGCCCTCCGTGGCGCCGCAGGCAGGGATGACTCCGACATCGAGAACTTCCCGCAATACCTCGACGACGTGGCCGCGCTGATGAGCACCACCGGCGTCAAGGTCGCCGTCCGCAGCAGGGGGCTGCTCGACCAGAACTACGTGCTCAAGGCGACGCCCGCCGCTGCCAGTGAACCGCGGCTGTGGCTGCTCGGATCGTCGCTGTACTCGGCGCACCTGGCCGCCGCGAAGGGCCTGCCGTACGTGTTCGCCCACCACTTCTCCGGGCAGGGCACCGAGGAGGCGCTCGCCACCTACCGCTCCGAGTTCCGGCCGAGTGACCTCGCCGCGGAGCCCGTGACGTTCATGACGGTCAACGCGTCGGTCGCGCCCACCCGCGAGGAGGCGATGGACTTGATGCTGCCGAACCTGCACATGATGGCGTTCCTGCGCACGGGCCAACCGCTGCGCGCGCTCGACCTCGTCGAGGACGCCCGCCGAGTCGAGCTCAGCTTCCAGCAGGAGGCCGTCGTCGACGCCGGTCTGGAACGTGCGATCGTCGGCTCTCCGACGGAGGCAGCCGATCAGATCCGCGAGCTCGCCGCCCACTTCGGCGTCGACGAGGTGATGGTGAACCCCGTCGGCTCCGCGTTCCGCGGCGTCGACCCCCGGCTCGCACCGGCCCGCGACCAGACGTTGGAGCTGCTTGCCAAGGAGCTCTTCTAGTCCGGCAGGAGCGCGATGATGGGGATCGGTCGCTTCGTGCGCCGTTGATACCCGTCGTAGCGCTGGGAGTTGTTGTCGTTGACCAGCTTCCACAGTCGGGCGTAGTCCGGGTCGTCGGCGCCGATGATGCGGGCCGTTGCGGGCATCCGCTTGGGGCCGACGTTGATCTTGACCTTCGGATTTGCCTTCAGGTTGAAGTACCAGCCGGGAGCCTTGGGGTCACCGCCCTTGGAGGCGACGACGTGGTAGGCCCCGCCGTCGAGGGCGTAGCTCAGCGCGTTGGTGCGCGCGATACCCGTCTTCGCGCCGACGGTGTGCAGCAGCAGGATCGGCGCCTGCCCTGGGATCTTGTGCCCGACCCAGCCGTTGGTCTTGCGATAAATCGCATCGTGGACCTTGAGAAGCGGAATGCCGAGGTAGCGCTCCCAGGCGGGAATGGTGCTCATGGGCCTCAGTCTGTCATCAGTCCGTCATCCAGGGACCGGGTGGAGCTGCGGCCATAGCTTCCCGGGGAGTTGTGTGGCGTCTGACATTGTCGTGCTTCGTGGGGTCGCGCATGGTGGAGCCATGACGACCGGTCCGATCGACGTTCACGCGCACTGGCTACCCGAGGAGCTGTTCGGCCTCCCACCCGGATCGCCGCTGCCTCCGATGCATGGCCGCGACGGTCAGATGTACCTCGGTGACCTGCCGCTGTACATCGAGACCGACGCCATGACCGATCCGGGTCGGGTGCTCGCCGACACCGACGCCGCCGGGCTCGGCACCAGGGTCGTCTCGGCGCCGCCGTTCGCCTTTCCCGTCGCCGCCGCCGAAGGGGTCGACGACTACGTCGGAAACTTCAACGACGCGCTGACCCGCGTGTGCCACGACAGCGGCGACCGGCTTCTCGGGCTGGGTCTGGTGTCGCTGCACGACCCAGACGCCGCTCGCGCGCAGATGGACCAGATCGCCGCGACCGACGTGGTCCGCGGCATCGCGGTGCCGCCGCTGCTGGGGTCGACGTCCTTCGACGTCGACCCCATGCGGGAACTGCTGAGGGCAGCCGCCGAACGCGACCTCGCCGTGCTGGTGCATCCGATGCAGCTGCCGCGGCCGGAGCTGTCGTCCTACTACCTCGTCAACCTGATTGGCAACCCCGTCGAAACCACCACCGCGGCAGCCTCTTTGGTCCTCGGTGGCGTGCTCGAAGAGCTGCCGAACCTTCGAATCTGCATGCTGCACGGCGGCGGCTGCGCCCCGGCCCTGGTGGGACGGTGGCAGCACGGCTGGGAGAAGCGCGCCGACGTCCGCACCGCAGAAACACGTTCTCCGCGTGAGGGTTTCGCAGATCTGTGGTTCGACACCCTGACCCATGACGCTGCCACGCTGGAGTTGTTGCGCGCGCACGCCGACCCCTCGCACCTGATGTGCGGCAGCGACTACCCGTTCGACATGGGGGTGGCCCGCCCGCAGGACCTGCCGAACGGCGCGGGCATCGACGACGCCACCCTCGAACGCAACGCGCGGCGCTTCCTCGGACTCTGAGGTCCGTCTCTAGGCGTCGAGGGTCGCCAACGCCTCGCGCAGGATGCGGGCCGTCGCCTCCCGATCGGGATCGCGGCGCACCACCAGACCCTTGGCGAAGGACAGCTTGTCGCCGGTCTTGCGTGGCGCCACGTGCAAGTGGATGTGGAAGACGCTTTGGAACGCGGCCTTCCCGTCGTTGACGACGACGTTGTTGCCGTCGGCGTGCAGCTCTGAGGTGCGGGCGGCCTTGGCGACGCGCTGACCGATGCGCATCATGGCGGCGACCGTGTCCGGCGGGGTGTCGGTCAGGTCCACGGTGTGCGCCTTGGGGATGACGAGCACGTGCCCGCGGACGATGGGTCGGATGTCGAGGATGGCGAGGTACTCGTCGTCCTCGTAGACGCGGATGGCCGGTGCATCACCGGCGACGATGGCACAGAACACGCAGGGCATGAGGCCACCGTAGTGGCCGGCTCAGACGTTCTGAGCGGCCCATTCGGACAGGCGTCGGTCGCGCTCGGCGGCGTCGACCTCCTCGATGCGCGTCATCACCGCCCAGCGTTGGCCGAAGGGGTCGACGATCGAGGCGAATCGGTCGCCGGTGACGAACGTCTGCAAGGGCTCTCTCGTGGTGGCACCCGATTGCTCGGCCCTGGCCACGACCGCGTCGGCGTCGGCGCAGTACAGGACCATCGAATGAGTGACCGAATCCTTGCGCTCCACCGCTTCGAGTTCGTAGTCGGGGTTGGGATCCGCCAGCTGAAGGCGGCCGTTCCCGAAGTCGAGCTCGGCGTGAGCGATCGACCCGCCGGGCGTCTCCATCTTCTCGATCAGCGTCGCGCCGAACACGGACGTGTAGAAGACGACGGCCTCGGCAGCGCCGTCGACGACGAGGAACGGGGTCAGGCTGGTGTAGCCCTCGGGAACTGGTTGCACGGTCATGTCAGTGAGTTTCGTAGGGTTGACTGCATGGACGCTTGGAAAAATGCGTCACGAGGGCAGGCTCAGCTAGGGGTGGTCGGCAGGGCCGAGACGAGTTCCGTTTTCGACCTTCAGCGCTGGGCGCCGTCTGACGAAGCTGCCACCTGGGTGGAGCACTTCTGGTCGGTCGACTGGGATCTTCGCGGGCAGCCACCGTTCACCAGCATGGTGATCACGTTTCCGGTCTTGCACCTCACCCACGAGTGGGGCGGCGACGTGGCCCGCCATGGCCACCCGTTGCCCAACACCCTGATTCACGGTGTCGTCGAAAAGGTCTTCACCACGACGCTGTCGAGTCGGGGTTACGTGGTCGGCGCGCGGTTCCGGCCGGGAGGGTTTACCGCCCGTTTCCGTCGTGCCGCAGATGCGTTCACCGGTGCAATAGTGCCCGTCGATGACGAGTTGTTCGGTACTCCATTGGTTCTCGAAGATGACATCGCTGCTGCTGCAAGCCGACTCGATGGCGCGATCGCCCGTTCCGACGGTACGACCGACCCAACCTACGTGGCACTGACGGCGCTGCTAGACCGGGTCCGCGACGACGGGCGTCTGTGTCGAGTCGAGCAAGTGATGGCGTACGCACCGTGGAGCGCGCGGACCACGCAACGTGTCTTCCGCCATTACGTCGGCGTTCCGGTGAAGTGGGTACTGTGCCGCTATCGCCTGCAGCATGCGGCGCTCGAGATCGAGATGGATACCTCGGTCGACTTCGCCGATCTCGCCGTGCGGCTCGGCTGGTACGACCAGGCGCACTTCATCAACGACTTTCGGGCCATGTTGGGTTGCACCCCAGGCGAATACGCCACAAGACACGGCAACCGGATCAGGCCTTCGTGAAGGTTGGAGTGAAGACGGGCTCGGTCGGAGGCGCGTAGACCGGCGCGCCACCAGTCTCGGGGCGGTCGTCGAGCATGGCGACCACGTCCCGGGGCATTGGTGAAAGGTCGGAAGCGCGGACGAAGTCGCGAATCGTCGACCCGGTGCAGCGGCAGTCGACGTTGCGGGCGCCGAGGCCCGCCCTGATGTCGTCGACGTCGACGGTCGCGAAGTCGATCGAGAAGCGGGTCCGGTCGCCGTCGTTCGGGACACTGCAGTACAGGTGCTGACCGGAGAACTGGAGCATGCCCCCGACGGGAGTCACGAAGGCACTGGCCGAGAACGGGTTCACGGGTTCGGTCGGGCCGGGGAGGGGTGCCGACGTTCCCACGGAGTGGTCGTAGCCGGCGGAGTCGTTGGCGATCGCCTGGCTGAAGTACTCGAGGTGAAGGGCGATGCCGTCGCCGTCGGCGATGTCGTAGACCGGCATCCAGTGGTCGAGCTGTGCCAGGGGAGCGGCGCACCACGTGTCGCGGCGCGGTCGCCAGGCGTCGAGTCCCGCGACGAGGTGCTCGTCGCCGGTGCACGCGCTCAACCGGGGGGCGCCGACGTAGGTGGTCTCGGGGTCGCAGCCGCGCTCCGTCACCAGCGTCTGGACGAAGCGTCTGGACTGAGGGTGTTGGGTGAACCGCGGGGTGAGCGAGCGGAGGATCGCGGCATGATCGGCAGGGGGAAGGTCGAACCGGGCCAACTCGGGATTCCGGCCGCCGAAGGCATCGCCGATCAGTTCCCTGGCGAACATGGCGAACGCAATGGACGCGGGCGTGGGGGAGGTGACGTTGACGGTGCCGCCGTACACCAGGGCGCGTGGAATTCGGCCGCCAACTGGCTGGTCGAACTGCACTGCAATCGGCATGGGCCCGATTCCTCTACCCGGTGACCTCACATTGGCTACGAGTTAACCAAAGCCAACGAACTCAAGCGTAGACCTCCGACTATACCGCCGTCGAGGTTTGCGGCGTGGTCGCCACGCGGGCCGGTCGTCAGGCGGCCTCGCGCCACCTGTCCAGCTTGTCGGCAAACGACATGGGCAACGCCCCGCTGCTCGACGGCAACCGCACGACGGGTAGTTCGGATTCGACGTGAGCCTCGAACAGTTCGAAGGCGGTCAACCCGTTGACGAAGATCCGCTGGATGCCCGGGTGCCTGCCGAACAGCGGTCCGAAGTCGTTGACCTCCAGTGTCGCCTTGTCGATCTTGGCGTCCATGCTGCCGACCCGGCGGCATCGGTGGACGACGTCCCACAGCGCGACGCCGTGACCCGTCAGCGCGTCGATCCGCTGCTGGTACGGCAGCTCGGGGTCGACGTCGAAGACACCGGCCATCAGTTGCCAGAACTGGTTGCGCCGGTTGGCGTAGTACTCGCCTGTGACGAGTGACCGTTCACTGGGGAACGAGCCGAGGATGAGCACCCTGGCGTCGTCGCCGATGACGGGCGGAAGGCCTTCTCGCAGTGGTTCGGTCATTCCTGCGATCATCCCAGAGAACCGTGGTCAGCCGCCGTCGCGCCGCCCGAGAGTCGTCACCGGCGTGGCGCCGGGTCGGGTCCACTGCGGCACCGGCCGGCTGGTCGGCCCCCAGGTGGGGTTCCCCTCGGCGTCCGCGCACCACGACCAGCAGGAGTGCCGTCCTTCTGGCCAGCCGTCGGGGTTGTCCTCCCAGTCCTCGCCGCGACCGTAGGGCGTCATGTCGAGCAGGCCCATGGAACCGTTGACCCGCTCGTTGCCCCTTGCGGTCGTGGAATAGGTGAGGAAGGTGCGGTCGCCGAGCCGCAGGTAGGAGGTGAGGAACCCCATCGGGCCGCCGGCAGGGCCGTCCACGCCGCGCACCGAGTACCAGGGCTCGGTGTAACCCATGAACTCCACGTAGGGCGCCACCTCGTCCCACGCCCCTTCGGTCAGGACGGCGTACGAGACGCCGCGGGCGTTGAGGTAGACGGAGTCCTTGACGTGCCAGGCCGTGGTGGTGCAGCCGCCGCACTGCCCCTGGTGCGGTGCGCCGTCGTGCCACATGTGTTTGTAGACGACGAGTTCGTCTCGGCCGTCGAACAATTCGAGGAACGGGACGGGGCCCGCGGCTCCGACGACCGTGACGGTGCCGTCGAACTCCACCATCGGCAGCCGGCGGCGCGCGGCGGCGATGGCGTCGCCCTCCCGGGTGTGGGCCTTCTCGCGAACCAGCAGCTCGTCGCGGGCGGCTTGCCAGGTGGCGAGGTCGACGACGGGTGGGTGGCCGGTGGGCGTGGTCATGGCGTCCTCCTCTAGCAGCGGTCAACGGTATGGACGAGTCCGCGAGCCGGAACTCATCGCGGCCGGGATGCCGTCGGATACGTTGACCCGGTGGAGGACCTCGGGGACCTGGAAGCGGCCGGCCTGCTGGACGGGTTGGAGGGCACGGCACGGACCGAACGGGCAGAGCTCGTCGAGTGGCTAATCTCGAAGGGCTATACCGCCGAACGGATCCGCGAGTCGTTCGCCCCGATGCTGCTGGCCACCCGCGGTGCCATGGGAGACGACGGGACGCTGGTGTCGGCCCGGCAGATCAGCGAGGACGCCGGCCTCGACTTGGACTTGCTGGAACGGATGATGCGGGCCGTCGGCCTACCGCGGGTCGACGACCCCGACGCCGTCGTGTTTCCGAGATTCGACGGCGACGCCTTCGCCAATGCGCGGAAGTTCCTCGACGTCGGAATCACCGCCGATCAGGTGGTGCTCATCTTGCAGGTGCTCGCCGAGGGATTGACTCGAGCGGCGGAGGTGATGCGGTACGCCGCGCTGGCCGCGGTGCTGAAACCCGGCGCCACCGAGCTCGACACCGCCAAGGCCACCGAGGCGCTGGTGGAGCAGGTGGCGCCGCTGCTCGGGCCGATGGTCGAGGACACGCTGCGGTTGCAGCTCCTTCACATCATGGAGACCGAGGCGGTCACCAATACCGAACGGGCGGAGGGAGTTCCGCTGCCGGGTGCTCGGCTGGTCACGATCGCGTTCGCCGACCTCGTCGGCTTCACGCGGCTGGGGGAGGCCGTTCCACCCGAGGACCTGGAGAAGTTGGCGCACCGGCTGGCCGACGTGGCGCGCGAGGTCGCCGAGCCCCCGGTTCGCTACGTCAAGAGCATCGGCGACGAGGTGATGCTCGTCAGCAGCGATCCCGTCGCCATGCTGGACGCCGTTCTGGATCTGCTGGACGCCACCGAGGCCGACGAGGACTTTCCCCGGCTGCGGGTGGGACTGGCCACCGGGATGGCGGTCAGCCGGGCGGGTGACTGGTTCGGCAGCTCGGTGAACCTGGCCAGCCGGGTGACGGGGGCGTCGCGGCCCGGCGCCGTTCTGGTGTCGGAGTCCACCCGTGAGGCCATCGGCGATGCCGACCAGTTCGACTGGTCCTTCGCGGGCGCGCGGCGCCTCAAGAACATCAAGGACGACGTGAAGCTGTTCCGAGCCCGCCGGGCTGGCGCGACGGGGTGAACCGCCGCAGCCGAAGGCTGTTGCTCACCACGAACACCGAGCTGAAAGCCATTGCGGCGCTGGCGATCATCGGGTTGAGCAATCCGAGGGCGGCCAGCGGAATGGCCGCCACGTTGTAGGCGAACGCCCAAAACAGGTTGCCCTTGATGGTGCGCAGGGTGGCGCGCGAGAGCCGAATGGCGTCGGCGGCGGCCCGCAGGTCACCGGTGACGAGCGTCAGGTCCGACGCCTCGATCGCGACGTCGGTGCCGGTGCCCATCGCCAAGCCGAGATCGGCCTGCGCAAGGGCCGCCGCGTCGTTGACGCCGTCGCCGACCATGGCGACGACCCTGCCTTCGGACTGCAGCCGCTTGACGTGGTCCACCTTGTCGGCGGGCAGCACCTCGGCGATTACGGTGTCGATTCCGACCTCCGCCGCGACGGCCCGCGCAGCGCGTTCGTTGTCCCCGGTCAACAGGATCGGTGTCAGCCCGAGGTGGCGCAGGTCGCGTACGGCTTCTGCGGCAGAGTCCTTCACGGTGTCGGCGACGACGATGACGGCACGGATGTGGTCGTCGACGGCGATCCACACCGGTGTGCGACCGAGGGATTCGGCGTCGGCGGCCGCGGTGAGGAGATCGGCGGGCGGCACCAGTGCCTGCTCGTCTCGCAGCCACGTCAGGCGTCCGGCGGCCACGGTCCGGCCGTCGACGATGCCGAGGACGCCCTTGCCGCCGTGGTTGGTGAAGTCGGAGACCGTGGGGAGCGCGCCGTCGGCGGCCGCTCGGGCGGCGACGGCGCGGCCGATCGGGTGCTCGGAGGCGTTCTCGAGAGCGCCTGCGAGCCGCAGGCTTTCGTCGTCGCCGAAGACGTCGACGACGCTCATCCGGCCCGTCGTCACCGTGCCCGTCTTGTCGAGCACGATGGCGTCGACGCGCCGGGTGGACTCGAGCACCTGCGGTCCCTTGATCAGGATTCCGAGCTGGGCGCCCCGACCGGTGCCGACCAGCAGCGCCGTCGGGGTCGCCAGGCCAAGTGCGCAGGGGCAGGCGATGATCAGGACGGCGACGGCGGCGGTCAGCGCGGCGGCCGACGAACTGCCTGCCAGCAGCCAGCCGACGAACGTCGTTGCGGCAACGGCGATCACGACGGGCACGAAGATCGCGGAGAT
>Ga0209051_1003092_pt1 | contig 11227 bp, 9 predicted proteins | sample AraplaCvi_mMS_r2_2_FD_184286 | JGI IMG/M metagenome (GOLD analysis project Ga0209051, IMG submission 184286) | Arabidopsis root microbial communities from North Carolina, USA - plate scrape MF_Cvi_mMS_r2 (SPAdes) (version 2) | ecosystem: Host-associated > Plants > Roots > Endosphere | place: USA...
GGTCACTGAGGTGATTTTCATGGTGTCTTTCGGATCCGGGGCGGGTCAGGCCGGTCGCGCGGGGATGTAGAGGATGTTCAGGTCGCACAGGTTGGTGCCGGTGTTGCCGGTGAAGACCGCGTCCCCGATGGCCACCAGCGCTTCATGGGTGGCGTGGGTACGTAGTGCTTCGTGCAGGTTCACACCGCACTGTTCGGCGCGGGCCAGACTCGTCGAGTCGCACAATCCGCCAGCGGCCGTGGTGGTCCCGTCGGTGCCCTCCGAGTCGAGTGAGATCATCGCTGCCCCAACGGTGTTCGCAGCGGTAAGCGCGAATCCGGCCACCAGCTCGTGACCGGGTCCGCCATGTCCGCCGATGACGCTGTTGTCCGGAATGTGAGTCGTGGTTTCGCCGGCGGCGATCAGGACGCAGGGCGGCGCTATGGGGTTCCCGCTGGCTTGGGCTTCGCGGGCGATGGAGGCGAAGAAGGTTCCTGCATCGCTGCTCTCGCCTTCGAGGAACGAGCTGACGATCATCGCCGGCAGTCCCATCTGCTCGGCGACTTCCTTGGCGTACAGGCACGAATCCGGAAGCGTGTTCAGCAGGAAATAGGTGTTGTTGGGGAACGCCTTTGGTGTCTCGTCTTCCTCGCCTGCAGACCGGATGTAGTCGACGATCGACCGGGGCAGTTTGTCGGCGAGGTCGTAGTTGTCGATGACAGCTCGTGCATCGGCGAGCGTCGTCTTGTCCGGGCCGATCGGTGTGGACGAATAGTTGGCGTAGGGCCGGGTGATGTCACCCGATGGGGGATTGCCAACGGCGTCGGAGATTCCGAAACCGATCAGTTCTGCGCCGGAGCGGGCGATGCGTTGGGCGAGGCGGCCGCCGTTGGTCTGTGAGATGTGTCGGCGGATGGCGTTGATCTCGTAGATCCCCGCGCCGCTCTTGAGGAGGACGTCGGTGGCGTCCATCTCGTCCTGCAGCGTGATTCCCTCGATGGGACAGCTCATCAGCGCTGACGAGCCACCGGAGATGACGGCGATGAACAGGTCTTCGGGGCCGGCCTGATCGGCAAGCGCCAGGATCTCCAGCGATGCTCGATGGCCGGCTTCGTCGGGAATCGGGTGGCCGCCGACGTGAACCTCGGTGTGCTCGAACCGGTCGCTGTCCTCGGCAATCTTGACGATCGCGATGCCGCGGGTGAGGCGGTCGCCGAGGATTTCGTCGATTGCCATCGCCATGTGGTTGCAGGCCTTGCCTGCACCAACCAGGTAGACGTTCTTCTTCGTCGACAAGTCCCAGCTGCGGGTGCCGATGGTGAGAATGTCGCCGTCGAGGCGGGTGATCGACTTGATTCGATGGTATGCATCTAGTCGGGTCAGAACCCGGTCGGCAATGTTCAGGACGATCGATCGGGATTCGCTGTCTCCCAGTTGAATGAGATCGCCGTAGTTCTTGATCTTGTTCACTTCGGAGACCTCCGTGGGGTGGGTAGTGGTCATTCCGCGTACGGCGCGTCCCACAGCGCAAGCGCTGTTCCGATGCCTTTGGCCAGAGCCGTCTTGTAGGTTTCGAATCCCCAACCGAGGTCGAACACCGACATCCCGCAGGCGACGAAGACGGTGCGCTGGCCGTCGACGGCACCGTGCGCGGCAGGTGACTGCAGCAGCGTGCCGAGGTCGGTGAAGTCCTTGAGTGCAGGCAGCTTGCCGTCGTCGATGAGGCGATAGAGGGGGCCGCCGATGACGCCGTCATACGCGGCTTGTTTGTCGGGGGAGGCAACGGCCTCTTCCACGTAGGCCTCGTGCAGCGCAACGTGATCCAGCACGATGCGGTTGTCCAACCAGAACGCGTCATCCCCCGATATCGGTCCGGAGATCAGAACGGTTGCGTTCGGCGCGAGCCAGTCGTTTTGGATGACAAGGGGTTTCACGCGTGAGGCGGCGACGGTGACGACCTCCGCGCCGGCCAGCGCCGTTTGCAGGTCACTTTCGATGACTGCTTCGACACCCAGGGTCCTTCGCGCCCAATCGGCCAGCTTCTCGGCGGCTGCCTCGAAGATGTCGTAGAAGACGACCCTCTCGAGGTTCGGCAGCTGACTGGCGATTGCCTTGAGGCAGGCCTGGTTGATCGGGCCGCAGCCGAGCACTGCCACCGAACTAGCTGTGGGGCTTGCCAGATGGCGTGCTGCGACCCCGGGGACCGCACCGGTTCGGGCGGAGCTCAGCAGGTTGGCCGACATGAGGCACAGCGGCTCGCCGGTCTCCTTGTCGTTGAGCATCAGCGTCAGGACCGAGCGCGGCAGGCCCTTTTCGGTGTTCGCGTGATTGGAGCCGTACCACTTGTTGCCGCAGACATCGAAGCGTCCTCCGAGGTATCCCGGCATGGCAACGAATCGGCGGTCCGGCCCAGCCAGCGGCATGTTTGGGAACGGGCTCGACTGTGGGAAGACGACACCCATGCCATGGCTGTTGTGGTTCGGTCCGCCCATCAGGTAGTCGCCCTGTGCGAGAAGTCCGAACACCTCCTCGCAGACGTCCACGCAGCGTGAGACGTCGAGAACGCCCGCATCGATGCAGTCCGGTTCGGACAGGAACAAGAATTCAGTGCGTGCACCCATGGGTACTCCTGCGATGTGTGGCCGTAAACTCAATCGAGTTGATTGGCAAGGGATTTCGAGTTGAACGTCACTGTGAACTCGACTGCAACAACCTTCGCACCTAGCCATTGATCGGTCTAGCGATAGATTTCGCCCTATAGTGTTCGAATAAACCGATCGATTGGAGCGTCAGTGCTCAACCTGCACCGCATGCGTTTGCTGGTGGAACTCAGTAGGCGCGGCACACTGGCGCAAGTGGCGCAAGCCCTGTCGTTCAGCACGTCGACCATCAGCCAGCAGCTCAGTCAGCTGGAGACCGAGGCGGGTGTTCGACTCATCGAGCCGGTCGGGCGTGGTGTGCGGTTGACCGCTGCAGGCCAGATCCTGGTCGAGCACGCCGAGCGAATCCTGCAACAGATCGACCGCGCAGAAGCGGCGCTCGCCGCCACACGGTCGGAGATCGTAGGCGTCGTCAAAGTGGCCACCTTCCAGACGGCGGCCATCTCGCTGATTCCAGATCTGCTGCGCATCATGGGAGAACGCCACCCCGGGCTGACGGTGTACCTGTCTGAAATTCAGCCCGATGCCGGCGCGGCCGCCCTGCTGGCCCGCGAGTTCGACCTGGTACTCGGTGAGCAGTACCCCGGGCACGAGTCGCCGCCGCCAGCTGGAATCGAGCGGCGACCGCTGCTGAGTGACGTGCTACGGCTATACGTGGGTCCGGAGTTGCGACCGCATGCCGCAGGGTCCGGTCTTGCGGCCTTCGCCGATCTACCGTGGGTGCTCGAACCCATCGGCAAACCAGCGCGGGCTTGGGCTGAATCAGCATGCCGAGCAGCAGGATTCGAACCCGATGTTCGATACGAGTCGGCCGACCTGTTGGTGCAGGCGCGACTGGCCGAAACTGATCATGCCGTCGCGGTTCTACCCGACCTGGTGTGGAGAACGCGCCGAGCCGAGGCCCAGTTCGTCGACCTCCCGGGCCAACCCGTGCGACAGGTGTACACCGCTGTGCGAACCGGCGCAGAGACACGCCCGGTACTCGTCGAGATCAGGAGCGTGTTGGCGACGATCTCCCGCCCCCACGAGATCAGGTGAATCAGGGAGCTGGCGGGTCCGGGATCGGGGCCCTGATGACAAGACGTCAGGTACATCTCGTCGGGCCACGGCATTTCGTCTAGTGTGTCCGCGCGCGAGGGGTTGGAGACTTTCTACATGATCCCCACAACGCCGTCGCACGACGGCCGCGCCAGCGCAGGCCCTTCCACCGCGCCGGATCTGACCGAACTCTTGCCGTTCTATGGAGACGAGTTCCTAGAGGACCCGTACCCACATTTTCGTCGGCTTCGCGACGAATTTCCGGTCCTCAAACTCGAGGACGGCACGTACGTCGTATCGCGGTACGACGACGTTTCCACACTCTTGCGGCACACGAAGAGCTCGGTGCAGCAGCTGGATTTTGGCGCCTTCGACATCTTCCACTCAGCCGTGATCGGAATCGACGCGCCTGAGCACACCTGGCACAGACGACTCGTCAACAAGCTGTTCACGCCCAAATCGGTGAAGAGTTGGATGTCCACCACGGCCGCGATCGTGGATCGCGCGCTGTCTGCCGCGGAAGAGACAGGGCAGATCGAGGCGGTTCGTGAACTGTGCCTTATTCCAACGCACGCCACGATGTGCTCCATGCTGGGCATGACCGCCGAGCACGCCGATGAGGTACGGCACCAGACGTATGAGTTTGCCCGCGGGTTCGGTCTCGTGGCCACCGAGGACGATCTGCGGGCCGGTGCCGAGGGCAGTGCATGGCTGGAAAACTACAGCGACGAAGCGATAGAACAGGTACGCCGAGATCCCCAACCCGGTGTCATTTCCGCCTACGTCGAGGCCGAAGAGCGCGGCGATATGACCCGGCGAGAAAACGCGGCCAACATCATGCTCTTCCTCGCCACCGGCCACTTCTCGACGATTACGCTTGCTGCGCATGGTCTTGAGCGCATGGCCAGGGACCCTGAGCTTTTCGCTGCATTCCGAGACGAACCCGCAGTGAGGCCCAAGGTGATCAACGAGCTGCTCCGGTTCATTACCCCGGAGACTGGAGTGACGCGTCTGACGCTCGAGGAAGTCGAGTTGTCCGGCACCGTCATACCGGCCGGCTCCACGGTCTACACGCTCCTCGCATCGGCTAACCGCGACGAGCGAGTCTATGAGGATCCAGACCGCTTCGATTACAACCGCTCAACCGAGGGACACCAGCACCTCGCCTTCGCTGCCGGGCTGCATTCGTGCATGGGGCAGATCTTGGCGCGTCAATCTGCCGACACGATCATGACTGCTGTGACGGAGCGCTGCAAGCACATCGAGCTCGCCGACGAGCCCGTATACAACAGCATTCAGCATGCACGGCAATGGAAGACGATGAACCTGCAACTGACGTTCTAGGAGCGTGCACGCCGGCTGGAAGGCCGTTCCAGTCGTGGGACGCGCTAGGAGGCGTCGCTGAAACGGTCGACGGAGCGATCCACCACCGCGGGCCCGCATCTGTTGGGCTTGTGGTCGAGGACCCATGGCAATGGAAGATCGCGTCGTCCACTGGACGACGAATCCCCCGGGTGCGCGCTGCAGAGCTCATGGAAGGCGCGATTGCCGCCGATCCGTCATTTCCTAAGCGCTGCAACGCCAGGACTAGCCTGCCTACATCCCATTGGCACGCCATGGAGACAACGGAAGGCCAATCATTCAATAACCGCCCACGAGCGGGAGTGCCCCAACCGCAACCAGTGGAACACCTTGCTTGCCGCCCGCATGGTCATCGGCGACTTCCAAGGGACGAGCGCAACCACCGGTACCGCCGCTCATCGCGGGGATACCGAACCCCGGCCGAATTTCGCTGCGGTCAGCGGGTGCGCCCACACTCCGAAAGCGTGCATCGGCAAACGAATCGGATTCACCATGGCCCGCAACCAGCTCGGTCAGCGATCTGAGTTGATCCTTCATTTCTTCCACGATTCCCTCTTCGCCATATGCCGGCGAAGTCTTCAGTTGTTACTCTAATGATCTGATACTGGCCCGCATTGACCGAAGCATTCATTCGGCATTTCTTTGCCTCAGTGTCCCGTCCTTCAGCGCTAAGGCCACAGCGTTGGCGATGGCCCGAATCGGAACGCATGAGTAATCCGCCTTGAGGACCGGCACATCGTTCACTCCAGTGAGTTCGGATGACACCGATTGAGATGCAACGCAATGTGCGCCTCGACATAATGCTGGAGAACCTTCATGTCCTTGGAATTAATGTCCGTATCGAACGGGCAGCGTGGGATTCCTTAGGAAGTTCTTCAACTGCATGATTGTGCGATCGTCTCGCGATAGCGATCGACACTTTCGTCGGTCATTAAAAAACGAACGGGCCGTTATGGTCGTCGACCGAAATTGATCTCGTCATATACGGATTGAGGGTATTTTCATAAACGGTCTGAGTTATTTGGCTTCATCTCCAGCAACAATATTAACCCACCTTAGCAAATAAACCACCTATCCTGTCGGTGGTAATCCGTAAGCTCTCCCGCACCAGATGCAGGAGGAAGAAAATGCTGAACCTGAAGGATGCCTACGCTCGTATCGAGCGGGCAAGGAAGCATCAAGGCGAGCTAGCCCAGTCTTTCCATGAGTGGACCACGTCCGGTGGCATCCAGCTGATCGGTGAGCGCGATCCCGAGTTCGCTCGATATTCCTGGGGGGTCAGCATGACCGCAGAGCCGAACGAGAACCTGGCGCTCCTCGCCGGGGAGATCTTCAACAACCTTCGCAGCGCACTCGACTACGTAGCGTTCCAGATCTACCTAACCGGCGGAGGTGACGCCACGGCCAAGCAAGCGAAAGCGGTGGCTTTCCCGATCGTCACTGAGGAAGAAAAGTGGAAGAAGGTCGTGATCGCCAATGTGCCCAACGCCTGGGGCGAGGCGATTGAGAAGCTCACCTGGTGTCAGCCATTCGTGCAGATTGGTCCTCAATCCAACGTGTTGCCAGCCTTGAGAGGCGTTGGCGCCACGGATAAGCACCACAACCTAGTGCTGTACGCAATGGGCGTGTTTGGCATCGGCGGCATAGGGCCAGAGCTGGGTGAGGACAAGTCGATGATCATGATGATGGCTCAACCCGGTCCGGAGGTGAAATTGAATGAGCCAGGGCTCATCGGGATGGTCTACGTCAGAGAGAGCAATAGCCCCGAGTATCCCAACGAGGCACTTATCCCTTGGTCGTCAGGATTCCAGCTGGAGGCGCCGCCGCCACCCAACGCGCAGTTTGGTTTTCGCGCATCTGATGGTTCCTCCGTCAGTCTTGATGCCATACCGGAACTCATCAGCTATGTCGAAGCGGTGGTCAATCGCTTTGCGAAGCTTCAGACCCCCGCTGTTCCGCCAACTCCTGCTCCCATCTGATTACGCCGTACGTCTCACGGATTCGCTGCGCCACACTCTCGGGGATCTCGTCCATACCTAGTTGGCCCGAAGCGATGATGTGCGACCAACGTCGGGGCATGCGTGCCCAGGGGGCAAGCTGCACCGCGTGTCAGTGGCCTCTTGCCACCCACTCGTCGTAGTTGACAATCTCGTCGCCGATTTTGGTGGTGTCGCCGTGCCCGGTGTACACCACGGTGTCCTCCGGAAGAGTGCCGAGACGATTCTTGATGGAGTCCAGAATGGTCGGAAAATCGGAGAACGAGCGACCTGTTGCTCCAGGTCCACCTTGGAAGAGGGTGTCTCCGGAGAAGACCGCGCGCAGTTCGGGGGCGAACCAGCACACCGAGCCGGGCGAGTGGCCGGGTGTTTGCAGGCCAATCAGTTCGACGCTGCCGGCGCGTACCCTCACGCCGTCGTCCACGATGTTGAACTCCCTGCCGGGGTGCGTCATCTGCCAGAGCACGTCATCCGCGGGGTGCAGTAACACCGGGGCGTCAAGGGCCTTACTGAGTTCGGGGGCGACGGTGATGTGATCGTTGTGGCCGTGGGTGCAGATCACGGCGACGACGTTGCGCCCGGCGACAGCGTCGATGACGGGTTGCGCGGTGTGGGCGGCGTCGAACACCACGACATCGGAGTCGTCGCCGACGACCCAGATGTTGTTGTCGACGTCCCAGGAGCCGCCGTCGAGATCGAACTTCCCGGATGTCACCACGCGGGCGACGTTGCCGATGCTCACAGGATCACCACCGAACGCAGAACCTCGCCGGTGTGCATCTTGTGGAAGGCGTCCTCGATGTCGTCGAGGCCGATGCGCTCGGAGACGAACTTCTCCAGCGGCAGACGACCATGCAGGTACAGGCTGATCAGGGTGGGGAAGTCGCGCTCGGGCAGGCAGTCGCCGTACCAGGAGGACTTCAACGAGCCGCCGCGGGAGAAGAAGTCCACCAGCGGCATCTCCAGTTTCATTGCCGGGGTGGGCACCCCGACCAGCACGACGGTGCCGGCCAGGTCGCGGGCGTAGAACGCCTGCTTCCAGGTTTCGGGGCGTCCCACGGCATCGATGACGACGTCGGCGCCGAAGCCGCCGGTCAACTCCTGAATCGAGGTCACGACATCGGCGTCTGCCGCGTTCACCGTATGGGTGGCGCCGAATTCCTTGGCCTTGGCCAACTTCCGGTCATCGAGGTCCACGGCGATGATGGTCTTGGCGCCCACCAGCGCGGCGCCGGCGATGGCGGCGTCGCCGACCCCACCGCAGCCGATGACGGCCACGGTGTCGTCCCGGTCCACGTTGCCGGTGTTTATTGCCGCGCCAATACCGGCCATCAGCCCGCACCCGAGCAGTCCGGCCACCGCCGGGTCAGCCGCAGGATCGACCTTGGTGCACTGCTTTTCGTGGATGAGTGTCTTCTCGACGAACGCACCGATGCCCAGCGCCGGGGAGAGTTCCGTGCCGTCGGTCAGGGTCATCTTCTGCGCCGCGTTGTGGGTGTCGAAGCAGTACTGCGGGCGACCCCGCTTGCAGGCGCGACACTGCCCGCACACCGCACGCCAGTTGAGGACCACGAAGTCGCCGACCTCGACGTTGGTCACGCCCTCGCCGATCGACTCCACCGTGCCCGAGGCCTCGTGGCCCAGCAGGAACGGGTACTCGTCGTTGATGCCGCCCTCGCGATAGGTCAGATCGGTATGGCACACCCCGCAGGCGATGATCTTGACCACCACCTCACCGGGCCCGGGGTCGGGGATCACGATGTCGGTGACCTCCACCGGTACACCCTTGGACCGAGAAATCACACCACGCACTGTCTGGCTCATTGACGACATCTCCATTTCCTTTTGTTTGCAGCTGTGTTGACGCCACCCTGGCCGCACGTCCCGGATGTAGACGTGCTGAAGCACGCTCAATTCGATTCCTGGACAGCAGAATCCAGATGAACGGATGGCAGGGGACTGGGCCTGGACGCGAGGCCCGAGCGTGATGGCAGGGAACGGAACGCCGCAGAACCCGTGACTTCCTCGTCCCCTACCTAGAAGTCAGAAGACCGTGTAGACCTTCAGCACAGGTTCGTGAAGCTCCCACTCGCCGCTCCACCCCTTCGGGAAGATCGCGCTGTCACCTGATGAGAGTTCGAGAGGTTGGCCGCCATCTTCGGTCACCGTCATCCGACCGGAGAACATCGTGAAGGACTCATTGGTTTCGAACGTCCAGCGAGACGAACCGGCGGCGCATTTCCATATCCCGACTTCGAGGATTCCGTCACCGGCCCAGAGCTTCTTGCCCTCAGTGGCCATCGGTGCCCCCGTTCCCTCTGGCAGGGGGCCCCAGTCGTCGAGTGTCACCGAGTGGGGGTCGGGGATGACGGCCGCGCTCAATGCTGATGTGCCTGGCATATTTCTAGTGCTCCTCGTATGGCGGGTGGAGGTGGAGAGCTCGTGGCCTCACACTTCGGCAGCTGCAAATGTCTCTTGGGCCCACGTCGTCGCGGTGTCGCAGGGGTCCTGGCCGCTTTCGGCATCGTGGCGACCGGTCTCACCGATCTGCGTCGCACCTAGATCGGTGACCGCTTCAATTAGCGTTGCGATCCCATTGTTGTACGTGTCGTAGCTGCTGTCTCCCAGGCCAAAGGCGGCGAATCGCGTGGACGAGAGATCGGGCTTTTGTTGTTTCAATGCGTCGAAGAATGGAATGGCGGTGTCGGGAAGGTCGCCTTCTCCATAGGTGGAGGTAATCAGGATGACCATCTGCTGCCCGCACAGATCCTCCACCGGGTAGTCCCCCATGCTGTGGACCTCCCCTGTGAAGCCGAAAGGTTCCAGGGCCGCTAATAATTCGTCGGCAACCATTTCGGCATTGCCGGTTTCGGTCCCGAAGAGGATGGTGGCCGTGCTCATTGGTCCGACTCCTTGAGAAGTTGTTGTTGTGCTCGGGTATCGCCTGCGCCCTGCATTGGGCGGAGTACGGAATCCGAATCACGGGCTGCCGTTGCGATCGACAACATGTGCTGCCGATCGGTGATCTTGCGCCTACACCGGCCAGGCGGCGCTTCTCGCTGTTCGAAGGCCTCGATCCGCTGCCAATCCGCGAAACTGACAACACTCCGAAGTGACGGCTCCACCGCGGCAAAACCAGCTCTGCCGATTGCCAGGCGACCGGTTTCCACGTGGTCGACGATGGTGTCGACCACTCGTCTAGCGTCCTTGCGGTTTTCGGGGATGGCGCCGTGCGGTCCGCGGCTGAGCCAACCGACGCGGTACACATTGTCCCCTGACCATTCTCCGGTCGGGCAGCTCCGGTCCTCGGGAGCGCCTTGGGTGAATCCGATTGCCGTGATCACGGAGTCAACGAGTATTTCGGTCACGGGACTGGTCCCATGGGGAGTGCTTGCCCTTAGGAGGGTGCGGTTGCCGCTGCTCGTGATCGACTCAGGTGTGACTTGGAAGTGCAGGCGCACGTGAGTACGCGTCTCCTCCGGCGCGGATGAGTCGTCGGCGGTGCCGACGTGCGGACGCAGCAGTTCAGCGGCGGGCCCGTCGTCGTCGTCGCTCACGCCGATTGCGGTGACGTCGACGTTCGGCAACGACAGCAGCTCTCGCAGCATGCCGATGTCGAACTTCGCGAGCGGCAACCCGGACCGGCTGATGACGTCGATGCTGCTGGGTCTCGTGGGGCGGAGTTGTTCGAAGAGCTCATCGTCTATGTCCGACCCATCCAGCTCGTGGGGGTCCTTTGACATCAGTCGAACGACGTCGATGGCGACATTGCCCATACCGACGACGGCCAACCGCTGGCCGAGGGCGGTATACCGGCCGTCGGGATTGCGCGGAAGCATCTGTATCGGATGGCCGTTGAGCGCTCCTAGAAGGGTTCGCGCTCCGATCACGCGAATACCGTCTTCTAGCGGGACTTCCAGCGGCCGATCTTGGGGAAGCCCCGTCGCGAGCACGACAATGTCGAAGCACCGAGCAAGCTCTGCGAATGCGATGTCGGTGCCGACGCAAACGTTGCCCGCGAAACGGACACCGTCACGAGTGAAGAGTTTGTCGAACTGACGTGTCACATTCTTCGTGCCCTGGTGGTCGGCCGCGATTCCGTACCGGACAAGGCCGTACGGCGTCGGCATCGACTCGAAAACGGTGATCTCGGATTGCGGCCACTTCTTCGCAAGGAAGGTCGCGACGTAA
>Ga0209051_1003094_pt1 | contig 11224 bp, 9 predicted proteins | sample AraplaCvi_mMS_r2_2_FD_184286 | JGI IMG/M metagenome (GOLD analysis project Ga0209051, IMG submission 184286) | Arabidopsis root microbial communities from North Carolina, USA - plate scrape MF_Cvi_mMS_r2 (SPAdes) (version 2) | ecosystem: Host-associated > Plants > Roots > Endosphere | place: USA...
TGTGGCTGACCATCGTGGCGGTGATCGCGCTGGCGGTGTTCGTGATCTGGGAACTCACCGAGAAGGATCCCATCGTCAACCTGCGCCTGTTCCGCCACCGCAATTTCGCGGCGGGCACGGCGGCGATGGTGATGGCGTACGCGGCGTTTTTCAGCGTCGGCCTGCTGGTGCCGCTGTGGTTGCAGCGCAACCTGGGCTACACGCCGATCTGGGCCGGCTTCGCCAGCGCGCCAATCGGCATCCTGCCGGTGTTGCTGACGCCGCTGGTGGGCAAGTACGCATCGAAGTTCGACCTGCGCATGCTGGCGTCGTTCGCCTTCATCGTGATGGCGGCCACCAGCTTCTACCGTTCGAGTTTCACCCTCGACGTGGACTTCGCACGCGTGGCCGAAGTGCAGCTATGGCAGGGTCTGGGTGTGGCGTTGTTCTTCATGCCGGTGCTGACGATCCTGCTGTCGGACCTGGAACCGCACGAGATCGCCGCGGGCTCGGGCCTTGCGACGTTCGTGCGAACGCTGGGCGGCAGTTTCGCGGCGTCGCTGACGACGTGGGCGTGGAACCAGCGCGCGACGATCCACCACGCACGCCTGACGGAGAACATCGGCGCGCACGATCCGTCGATGCTGCAGACCGTGACGGCGCTCGGCCAGGGCGACCTCCAGCGCGGCGCGGTGGTGATGAACCAGATGATCTCGCAGCAGGCGGTGCAGATCGGCTTCAACGAGATATTCCACCTGCTGGGCATCCTGTTCCTGGTGGTGATCGCGTTCGTCTGGTTCGCCAAGCCGCCGTTCGCGGCGAAGACCGGCGGCGGCGGGGCCGCGGCGGCCGGCGGGCACTGATCGCCGTCATGCAGGAAAGGGCCGGGGCAAAAAACCCGGCCCTTTTCGTATGTGGGGCCGGCTGTGCGCGCGCAATGCGTTGTAACGGGCAACGGATCGCGCCCTCGCCACGATGCCCCACTACGTCCTCACCCTCTCCTGCCCCGACCGCCCGGGCATCGTCAACGCCGTCACCGGCCACCTGCTGCGTTTCGAAGGCAACATCCTCGAAGCCCAGCAGTACAACGATCGCGAGACCGATCGTTTCTTCATGCGCACCGTGTTCGCGCTCGCGCCGGAATCGTTGCCGCAGGTACGCGAAGCCTTCGGCGCGCTCGCACGGGCGTTCCGCATGGAGTGGTCGCTGCGCGATCGCAACGAGCCGCGTCGCGTCATGCTGCTCGCCTCGAAGTTCGACCATTGCCTCGCCGACGTGCTCTACCGCTGGCGTATCGGCGAGTTGCCGATGGCGATCACCGCCGTCGTCGCCAACCATCCGCGCGACACCTATCGCCACCTGGATTTCGACGGCATCCCGTTCCATCACCTGCCCGTCGAGAAAGGCCGGAAGCACGAACAGGAAGCGCAACTCGCATCGTTGATCGAAAACACCGGCACCGAGCTCGTCGTGCTCGCGCGCTACATGCAGGTGCTGTCGTCGGAACTGGCGCGCACGTTGGCCGGGCGCTGCATCAACATCCATCACTCATTCCTGCCCGGCTTCAAGGGCGCGCGTCCGTACCACCAAGCGCACGCGCGCGGGGTGAAGCTGATCGGCGCGACGGCGCATTTCGTCACCGCCGACCTCGACGAAGGCCCGATCATCGAACAGGACACGCAACGCGTGAGCCATCACGACACGCCCGACGACCTCATCCGCATCGGCCGCGACATCGAGCGTCGTGTGCTCGCGCAGGCGCTGCGTTACTGGCTGGACGACCGCATCCTGCTCAACGGGCATCGCACGGTGGTGTTCGCGGTGTGACTGAATGCGCATTCGCTGCGCGCACACATCGCGTGCGTAAGGTGCAGCCATGGGCGCTGCACGCTGGATCATCGTGATTTGGCTGGGAGCCGTCGTCGTTTCGACGGCGCTCGCGGGATGGGTCGTGCTGTGGCACCGGATGAGCGTGCAACGCGATGCGAGGCAATTGCAGGACGCGTTCGACGCACTGTCGTTTCCCACGCCGGCAGGCCCGGTGATGGGCGAAACGCTGACGGTGGTGAAGATCGCCTACCAGCTCGATCAGGACGATCCGGAAATCCGCGCGCGTGCGGGGCCGGCGCATTTCGATTCGCTCTGGTATGCCGCCGGCCCGGGGCCGCGCTACTTCCTTGCGATCTGCACGATCGACGCGAGCGGCGTGGCGCCGCGCTGGGCGGTGCGGTGCATCGACGAAGCACGCATGCGCGCGGCGCTCAGCGACGACGCACGGGCCGGGATGCTGGCATTCGGGGAGGCGATCGAGGCCTGAGGCGTGCATTGCGCGACGGTGCGACCTAACATCTGTCGACATCGCAGGACGCGGTTCGGGGGAACGGATGGGAATCAGACTTTCGGGCGGGCTCGTCGCCTGCCTGCACGCGATCGCGCTGGCCGTGATCTGCGCGGTTTTCGCGAAGAACGGCGTCGGGTTCTGGCCGCCGGTCCTGCTGTACCTCTTCGGCGCGGGTTTGCTGTGGGCGTCGAGCCTGCCCGGCATGAAGAGCGGTGACGCGAGACGCCGTTTAGTCAACCGCGAGCTGCTACACGGAACGGTCCGGCACGGCTTCGAGCATGGCGGTTACCGACGCCGGCGCGACTGGGACTGGTCCGGCCTGAACTCGCGCATCCTGCTGCACCTGGCGTGCCTGCTGTTCGCGGGCCTGCCGCTCCTCGTCGCGAGGGGTGAAAACCTGCTGTTGATACTGCTGGCGGGTACGGCCTTTTCGCTCGGCGTGGAAGGCGGATTCGCTGCGTTCAGCACGGGCGACGAGGCGATCCTGCGACGTCATCGCCGGCCGGTCGTGGCGCCCGACAACGACGAATAGGTCGTAGAACAAAGACTCTTGCGCGGAACGCCGAATAGCTTCGCAGCGGATCGTTGCGCGGCGCTTTCGTCAGGCCAGCTCTCGTCAGGCACGTTCCAGCGCGTCGGCCAACCGCTCCACCGCGATCACTTCCATATCCCCCACGCGACCGGTGCGCGGCGCGTTCGACTTCGGCACGATCGCGCGCTTGAAGCCGTGCGTGGCGGCTTCCTTCAGGCGCTCCTCGCCGTTGGGCACGGGACGGATTTCACCGGACAGACCGACTTCGCCGAATGCGATCGTCTGTTCGGCCAACGGCCGGTCTCGCAGCGACGACAACACGGCGAGCAGCACGGGAAGATCGGCTGCGGTTTCCTGCACGCGGATGCCGCCGACGACGTTCACGAACACGTCCTGGTCGCCCACGCCGATGCCGCCATGGCGATGCAGCACCGCCAGCAGCATCGCGAGGCGGTTGCCTTCCATTCCGACCGCGACGCGACGCGGGTTCGACAAGGGCGAGGCATCGACCAGCGCCTGCACCTCGACCAGCAGCGGGCGCGTGCCTTCGCGCGTGACCATGACGCAGCTGCCCGGCTGCGGCCGCTCGCTGCCGGAAAGGAAGATCGCCGACGGGTTCGGCACTTCGCGCAGGCCCTTCTCGCCCATCGCGAACACGCCCAGTTCGTTCACGGCGCCGAAGCGGTTCTTGAACGCGCGCAGCACGCGGAAGCGGCTGCCGCTTTCGCCTTCGAAATACAGCACCGCGTCGACCATGTGTTCGAGCACGCGCGGGCCGGCGATGCCGCCTTCCTTGGTGACATGGCCGACCAGGAACACGGCAGTGCCGGTTTCCTTCGCGTAACGCACCAGGCGCGCGGCGCTCTCGCGCACCTGGCTGACAGAACCGGGAGCAGCGCTGAGTTCCTCGGTCCACAGCGTCTGCACGGAGTCGGCGACGATCAGGCCCGGACGCATCTTCGATGCATGTTCGAGCACGCGTTCGACGCCGGTTTCAGCCAGCGCGTGCACGCCCTCGACGGGCACGCCCAGGCGCGCGGCGCGGCCGGCGACCTGCGACAGCGATTCCTCGCCGGTGACGTACAGGCCCGGCAGCGTGCCGGCCATCTTGCTGATGGCCTGGAGCAGCAGCGTGGATTTGCCGATGCCCGGATCGCCGCCCACCAGCACGACCGAGCCGTGCACCAGGCCGCCGCCGAGCACGCGGTCGAACTCGCCGATGCCGGTGCTGACGCGGTCTTCCTCGGTGTGGCGAACCTCGCTCAGCGCGGTGACGGCCGGCGCATCGGTCTTGCCCGCCCAGCTGCCGCGACGGCTCGCCGCGACGCTCGCACCGGCCTTCGCCGGTTCGACGACGAACTGGCTCAGCGTGTTCCAGCCGCCGCATTCGCCGCATTGTCCCTGCCACTTGCTGTGGTCGGCGCCGCATTCGGAACATACATAGGCGGTGCGGGCCTTGGACGCGGACTTGGCGATTTTCGACATGGATGGAATGCGGGAACGGACGGGACTGCCCGCACTCTACCCGGCCCGCGTCGCGCAAGGCGAGACGCGGGCCAGCCGCTCACGCGGCGTAGCGGATGTGGCGCTCGGGATAGACCGCGCCCAGTTCGTGCTGCGGAAGGCCCAGCAGGCCGCCGACGTCGCCGTGCGGCACGATGCTGTAGCCGCGCGCGTCGATGTCCTTGACGATCCCCATCCAGTCCAGCTTCGGCACGACGTGGTCGCTGTCGACCGACCACCCGAACCGTACTTCGCCCAGCGCATCCATTTCATCGTTGGGCAGCGGCACGCCATGGGGCGCCACCACGAAACCTTCGTTCTGTCCCACCACGAAGACGTTGACCTGCATGTTCGACACCTTTCATGCCCCTGTCGAAAAATCTGGCGGCATGGTGGCGATGGCGACGCTAAAGAATGGTGAACGCCTGATTGCCGATTGATGAAACGTTCAGCCCGGTTCGCGTGATGGCGGAATTCAGGCGCGTTGTGCTCAGTCGACTGCGTGATAGTCCGCCAGCACGACGACCGGCAGCGAGCGCGCCTCGTCCAGCCATTCGCGCACGGCGGGGCGCGCGAGCAGGCGCTCGCACCACGCCTGCGACAACGGCCAGCCGTCCAGCGAAGGCCGGTGCGACACGATGCGGCACACCACCGGCACGAAGGCGAGGTCGGCCAGGGACAGTTCGCCAAACAGATATGGCCCGCCGCTTTCGGACAGCGCGCGCTCCCATACGGCGCAAAGACGGTCGGATTCGACGATTTCCTGCGCCGTCATCGCGCGCCTGTCCGCGTAGAACGAACTTTCGAACGACAGCTGCGCACACAAATTCGACAGCCCGCCGTGCACCCACGCGAACAGCGAACGCGCACGTGCGCGCAGCACCGGATCGGCCGGCCACAGGGGATGCGCGCCGATCTCGCTGGCGTATTCCATGATCGCGAGGGAATCGAAGATCACCGCGTCGCCGTCGACCAGCACCGGCACCGCACCCGGCGGCGAGAATTCCTGGATCCGGGCGAGATTCTCGAAACGCTGCGGAACGCGGATATCGACCACGCGCTCCTCGAAGTCGATGCCCTGCTCACGCAGCGCAAGCCAGGCGCGCAGGGCCCAGCTGGAGGCGTTCTTCGTTCCGGTGTACAGCACGCGCGTCATCGCAGGCACCCGATTCGTGGATGCGGTGTAGCGTGATCCGCAGCGCGCGCGGCCGCAACCCGCGAGCACACCGATGTCCCGACGCGCGCTCCCGTGCGACTACGCCCACGCATTCGAACCACGCATCGAATCGGGCGCGTTCATCCGCGCAAAAAAGAAGCCCCGCCGAAGCGGGGCTCAAAATAACGAAACTGGTGCCGGAAATAGGAATCGAACCTACGACCTACGCATTACGAATGCGCCGCTCTACCAACTGAGCTATTCCGGCGGATGGTGCTGCGAAGCGCGTGGGCGGGCCGCTCGGGCCGTGCCGCGGAGCGCTCTCCGCGAAGAACGGGAATTCTAGGCGCTGGGCCGGTTGCCGGTCAATCCGGTCCCGGCCATCGGCCCCATGGATCAATCGACCAGTTGCAGGCGAAGTTCCTTGGGCAGGGCGAACACCATGTTTTCCGGCTCGCCATCGAGGTCGGTTACGTGACCGGCGCCCAGCTCGCGCAGACGGTCGATCACGCCGCGCACCAGCACTTCCGGTGCGGACGCGCCGGCGGTGACGCCGATGCACTGGCGGCCAGCCACCCAACGCGGGTCGATCTCGATCGCGCCGTCGATCAGGTAGGCCTCGACACCCTCGCGCTCGGCCAGCTCGCGCAGGCGGTTGGAATTGGAACTGTTGACCGAGCCCACCACCAGCACCAGGTCGCAACGCGCGGCCAGTTCGCGCACGGCGTCCTGGCGGTTCTGCGTGGCGTAGCAGATATCGTCGTTCTTCGGGCCCTGGATGGCGGGGAACTTCGCGCGCAGGGCCTCGATGACGGTGCGGGTGTCGTCCACTGACAGCGTGGTCTGCGTGGTGTAGGCGACGTTCTCCGGCTGGTCGATCTGGAGCGCGGCCACGTCCTCGCTGTCCTCGACCAGGTAAATTCGCCCGGCTCCCGCCTCGCGGCGCCACTGGCCCATCGTGCCCTCCACTTCCGGATGGCCTTCGTGGCCGATCAGGATCACGTCGCGGCCGGCGCGGCACTGGCGGGCGACTTCCAGATGGACCTTGGTGACCAGCGGACAGGTCGCGTCGAACACCTTCAGCCCGCGACGCTCGGCTTCGGCGCGCACCGACTGCGCGACGCCGTGGGCGCTGAAGATCACCGTCGCGTTGTCGGGCACCTCGTCGAGTTCCTCGACGAAGATCGCGCCGCGGTGCTTCAGGTCATCGACGACGAAACGGTTGTGCACGACTTCGTGGCGCACATAGATCGGCGCGCCGAGGGTCTCGATGGCGCGCTTGACGATCTCGATGGCGCGGTCGACGCCGGCGCAGAAACCGCGGGGATTGGCGAGCAGGACATCCATGAGATCTATTCTACCGGCGTCCCGCCACGGCCGTGGCGGGCTTGCTGAACAGCCCGAACAGGGCGATCCCGATGGCACCGGCGACGATCGCCGAATCGGCCACGTTGAACGCCGGCCAGTAATGGCCCTTCCAGTACCACTGGATGAAATCGACGACGTGGCCGTGCATCAGCCGGTCGATCACGTTCCCCAGCGCGCCGCCGATCACCAGCGCATACGGCAGGGCGCTCTTCCAGTCGCGACGCGGCGTGCGGCTCAGCCACCAGCCCAGCAGGCAGCTGATCGCGACGGCGAGCACGACGAAGAAGTACTTCTGCCAGCCGCCGGCATCGCTGAGGAAACTGAAGGCCGCGCCGGTGTTGTAGGTGCGGTACCAGTTCCAGAAGCCGTCAATCACCGGGATCGCGGTGTACTCGGGCAGCGAGGACAGCACCCACATCTTGGTGAGCTGGTCGAGCACGATCACCGCGATCGAGACGACCAGCCACGGCAGCGCGTTGGGACGGACCGGCGCCATCAGAACCACTCCCGGTGCTCGCCTTCGCCGGCGAGGTTGGTGACGCAGCGATCGCACAGCTGCGGATGCGCGGCATCGCTGCCGACATCGCCGCGGTACTGCCAGCAGCGCACGCACTTGGTCTTGGTCGTCGGCGTGGCGAGCACGGCGACGTCCTTGATGCCGTCATCGGCGATAACTTCGACATCGCCGCTGATGAACAGGAAACGCAGCTCATCGGCGAACGGCGCCAGCCAGTTCTGGTCGGCGACGCCGGCCTTGAGGCTGATTTCGGCTTCCAGCGCGGCGCCAATCTCTTCCGCGGCGCGCATGGGTTCCAGCGTCTTGCTGACCTGTTCGCGCAGCGCGAGCAGGCGATCGAAATCCTCCGCCGACAACGGCGCGTCTTCCGGCAGCAGCGCCAGCCCGTCGTACCACGTGGCGAACAGGACGTTTTCCTCGCGCGGGCCGTTCTCGGTGACAGCCGGCAGGTGGTGCCACATCTCGTCGGCGGTGAAGGCGAGGATCGGCGCGATCCAGCGTACGAACGCCTCGGCGATGCGGTACATCGCGCTCTGCGCCGAACGGCGGCCACGCGAGTCTTCCGGCATCGTGTAGAGGCGGTCCTTCGTCACGTCCAGGTACAGCGAACCCAGGTCGACCGAGCAGAAGTTCGACAGCGCCTGCACGATCTCGGCGAAGTCGTAGCGCTCGTACGCGCTGGCGATGCGGTCCTGCAGCTCGGCGGCGCGGTGCACGATCCAGCGGTCCAGCGCGACCATGTCCTCCAGCGGACGCAGGTGCGTCGCCGGCTCGAAGCCGTTGAGGTTCGCGAGCAGGAAGCGCGCCGTGTTGCGGACGCGTCGGTAGACGTCGGACGTGCGCTTGAGGATGTTGTCCGACACCGACATCTCGTTGCGGTAGTCGGTGGAGGCGATCCACAGGCGCAGCACGTCGGCGCCCATCGCGTTGATGACCTTCTGCGGCTCGACGGTATTGCCGAGCGACTTGGACATCTTCTTGCCCTGCTCGTCCACGGTGAAGCCGTGCGTGAGCACCTGTCGGTACGGCGCGACGCCATCCATCGCCACGCCCGTGAGCAGCGAACTGTGGAACCAGCCGCGATGCTGGTCGGAGCCTTCCAGATAGAGATCGGCCGGCTTGTACAGGCCATCCTGCGGACGCGCGGCGAGTACGCATTCGTGGCTCACGCCCGAATCGAACCAGACGTCAAGAATGTCGGTGACCTTCTCGTACTGCGCGGCTTCGTCGTCGAGCAGTTCCTCAGCCGTCATCGCGTACCACGCGTCGGCACCGGCGGTCTCGACCTTCGCCGCGACCTGGCGCATGAGTTCGGCCGAGCGCGGATGCACCTCGCCGGTTTCGCGATGGAAGAACAGCGCGATCGGCACGCCCCAGTAGCGCTGGCGCGAGATCGTCCAGTCCGGGCGGCCTTCGATCATGTTGTAGATGCGCGCCTCGCCCCACTCGGGCACCCACGCGACCTTGCCGATCTCGCTCAGCGCATCGCGGCGCAGGTTGGCCTGCTCCATCGAGATGAACCACTGCGGCGTAGCGCGGAAGATCACCGGCGTCTTGTGGCGCCAGCAATGCGGGTAGCTGTGCGTGAGCTTGTGCGCGGCCAGCAGGTGGCCGCTGGCGCGGACGACGTCGACGAGGATGTCGTTCGCCTTCCACAAATGCAGGCCGGCGAGCACGACGCCGTCGGCCTGCGGCGTGGTGGGCAGGTACACGCCCTTCGCATCGACCGGATTGATCTGCGCGGCGGTGTACTTGTCGGTCAAGCCGTACTTCAGGCCGATCGTGTAGTCGTCCGGACCGTGGCCCGGCGCGGTGTGCACCATGCCGGTGCCGTCTTCGGCCGACACATGATCGCCGACGAGCACGGGGATGTCGCGTTCGGCGTAGAACGGATGCTGCATCAGCAGGTTTTCGAGGTCGCGGCCCAGCGCGCGGCCGAGGATCGTCACCTCGTCCACGCCATAGCGCGACAGCGCCTTGCCGGCCAGCGCTTCGGCCAGCACGAGCAGGCGACGGCCGCCGTCGGGCGTGCGCGGGCCTTCAACCAGCACGTAGTCGAGTTCGGGGCCGACGCTGATCGCCAGGCTCGCCGGCAGCGTCCACGGCGTGGTGGTCCAGATCGGCATCGCCACGCGCACTCCGTCCTCGACGCTCGCGCCGAACACGCGCGCCAGCGCCTGCGGATCGCGCGCGTCGTAGGCGACGTCGATCGCCCAGGACTGCTTGTCGGCGTATTCGATCTCCGCCTCGGCCAGCGCCGAACCGCAATCGAAGCACCAGTGCACCGGCTTGGCGCCGCGCACGAGGTGGCCGCGCTCCACGATCTTCGCCAGCGACCGCATGATGTCGGCCTCGTAGCGGAAATCCATCGTGCGATACGGGTTTTCCCAGTCGCCGATCACGCCCAGGCGCTTGAAGTCGCGACGCTGCAGGTCGATCTGCTCGCTGGCGTATTCGCGGCACTTCTGGCGGAACGCAGCTGCGTCGAGCTTCTCGCCGACCTTGCCGAACTTCTTCTCGACCTGGTGTTCGATCGGCAGGCCATGGCAGTCCCAGCCCGGGACGTAGGGCGCGTCATAGCCCGCCATCAGCTTGGACTTCACCACCAGGTCCTTGAGGACCTTGTTGACCGCGTGGCCGATGTGGATCGCGCCGTTCGCGTACGGCGGACCGTCGTGCAGCACGAAGCTGCGCTCGCGCTTGCCGACCTTCTCGCGGATCTGCGCGTACAGGCCGTCGCTTTCCCAACGCGCCAGCGTTTCGGGTTCGCGCTTGGGCAGGTCGCCGCGCATCGGGAATTCCGTCGCGGGCAGGTGCAGGGTGGCTTTGTACTGGTTCGGGTCTTGGGCGGTCACAAGCGGCGCTCAGGCGAAGGCGTGGTGTTGTTCTTTCGAAAGGATCTCGCGCGCCTGTTCGGCGTCGCGATGCATCTGCGCGGTCAATGCCGGCAGATCGGAAAACTTGAGCTCGTCGCGCAGTTTCGCTACGAACTCGACTTCGATGCGGCGCCCGTAGAGGTCGCCATCGAAATCGAAAAGATGCGCTTCCAGCAACGGCTCGACGCCGTCCACGGTGGGACGCGTGCCCAGGCTCGACACCGACGCGCGCGGCGTGTCGCCGACGCCGTGCACCCAGGTGGCATAGATGCCCGACAGCGCCGGCGTGCGGCCGCCGAAGCGCAGGTTCGCCGTGGGAAACCCCAGCGTGCGACCCAGCTGCTTGCCCTGCACGACGTGGCCACCGATGGCGTACGGGCGTCCGAGGAAACGTTCCGCCGTGGCGAAATCGCCTTCGCGCAACGCCTGGCGGATGCGCGTGGCCGACACGCGTTCGCCATCGACCTGCACCGGCTCGATCTCTCCGGCGACGAAACCGTGCGCCTGCCCCACCGCCTGCAGCACGTTGATGTCGCCACCGCGCGCCTTTCCGAAGCGGAATTCCGGACCGACCCAGACTTCGCGCGCGGACAGCCGGTGCACCAGCACCTGGCGTGCGAATTCCTCGGCGGTGAGCGAACACAGGCGGCGATCAAAACGCAGCAGGCCGAGCTGGTCCACGCCCATCGCGAACAACCGGCCGGCCTTCGTGCGCGGGAGCATCAGGCGCGGCGGCGGATCGTTCGGCGCGAAGAACTCGCGCGGCAGGGGTTCGAAGCTCAGCACCACGCAGGGCACGTCGAGCGCGCGCGCGCGGGCGAGCGCGTGGCGCACCAGCGCCTGGTGGCCCAGGTGCAGGCCGTCGAATGCGCCGATGCAGACCACACTGCCGTGCGGGCATCGGGGCCCGCCTTCGACGTCACGAAACAGCCTGCTCATCGTTCCGAAGTAT
>Ga0209051_1003096_pt1 | contig 11222 bp, 9 predicted proteins | sample AraplaCvi_mMS_r2_2_FD_184286 | JGI IMG/M metagenome (GOLD analysis project Ga0209051, IMG submission 184286) | Arabidopsis root microbial communities from North Carolina, USA - plate scrape MF_Cvi_mMS_r2 (SPAdes) (version 2) | ecosystem: Host-associated > Plants > Roots > Endosphere | place: USA...
GCGAGAACGAGTCCGTCGTGACTCTCCGACAGGGCGCCCGCCATGTCCGACAGCGGCGCTCCGACCGCTTCGATCGTGGCCGCCACGGCCGCCGGCAGCTCGCCTTGAAGCGTCGAGGACGCGTCGTTCAACCCGAGGTCGGCCCCCAGCGCCCGGGCCTCGAGCCGTCCACCCACCCGCCGAGCGACGGCCGACGCCGACCCGCGCCGGGCGACGGTGAACCGGCCGATCCCGGCGGGAGTCACCAATCGCATGACGAGCTCGCGGTCGGGTCGTTGCAACGTGTGCACTAGGGCGACGACCTCGGCGTCGACCACCCCGTCGACGATGACATCCCGCCGCTCGAGCGAACGCGCAGCATCGTGCAGGGCCGAGTCCCGCCGATCGGCGGTGGGGTGGCACGGCCGTAGCCCGAGGATCGCCACGGGCCCGGGGCCCAGGACTCGAGCCGTCAACACGGCGAGTTCATCTGCGGTGAAGGACCATTCGGCCGTCAGTGATCGGCTCATCTGATCGTCTCCGTTCCGCGGCCGATGACAGGGGGCGTCACCCAGTGCTCCGAGACCCGTTGCAGGCGTGACTCTGGTGGCTGGGTGTCGGCGGGCATCTCCGGCTCGGCTGGGGAGACCAGACCGTCGAACGCCGAACTGGTGGGGCCCCAACTGGTGGTCGACACCAGCAACGGGGCGTCACTCGTCGCCGTCGCCGGAAGCCACCTGCCGTCGCCCTCGGTCAGACCGGCCTCGGGTTCCCCACCACCGGCGAGGGCATCGGTGCCGAGCGCCGATTCGTGCTCGCGCGCGTTGTCCCCACGCCCGAGGCCCGCCGCCATCGGGCCGTAACCGCCCATGCCGCCCATGCCCGCGCCAGACCCCGCGGACGTGCTGCTGACCGCCGCCACAGAGTGGGAAGGTCGCTGTGAATCAGTCGCTTTGGGACCGGAGGGCCGAAACGCAACCAGCGGTGCCGGTGGCACGGCTACCGCGCGGCTCCCGGCGCCACCGCCACCATGACCGGCCTTGGCTGCCGTCACCGCCTCGCGCTCGGCGGCTCGCGCCGCCCCGGTGCTGACGTCGGGCGGAGGCGGTTGCCCCCACGGCTCCGCTACGTCGGCGCACGATTCCTCGTACTGCTGCATGACCGCGGCGGCGTTGGCCTGGTCCGCATCGGCGGCGTCGTCGAACTGGGCGAACCGCCCGTCGAGGATCGCACCGTTGTAGGCCGCCAGCGAAGCCATCACGTCCCGGGTCGTGGCGACGTCGACGACCTCTGACACGGTCGGCATGGCCAGAATGGCCACGCCATGTGCCACGGCAGCTTCCTCAGCCCGTTGACCGTTGCCGGCAGCGCTGAGGCTCATGGCCCGCAACCAGTCTCCAAAGGCCTGGACCCGGCGGATGACCGCGTCGGCCGACCCGCTCTCGAAGGCGCCGGACAGCTGGTCGGCGATCCTCTGGTAGTCCTCGGACACCGCCGCCAATTCGTTGGCCACGCGCACCCAGCTGGCTCCCGCTTGGCCGGCCGGTGTGGGGCCAGGCCCCTCGGTCAGGTCGCGGGCAAGCTGTTCCGTACTGCGTGACTCCCACGCGACATTGGTGAATCCCACGTCCTGGCCTCCTTTCCGGGTTGTGGTCGAGCATGCGGTGCTGAGATGGGTCTACGACCCCTCGACGCCGTGAGTTAGAGGGCGAAGCCCTCGTCGAGGTGCGAGACGTCCCGCGCCTGAGACCGCAAGGTCGCGGCTGTCTCCCGCATCTCCGTCACCCCTCGATTCGCCGAATCACTGAACTGCCCGTGAACGTCGTTGAGCGTCTTGGCAACTCGCTCGGACACCTCGTCTCGGGCACCCGCTTGCACCGACAGGTTTTGGGCCTCGTGCTGCAGCAGCTGCTCCACGCGGCCGGCCAATGCGTCGAGCGCTGTGGCAGATTCGGCGACCTCGGCCGGACTCATCCGCAAGACGTCGTCATTCATCGTCTGACTCCTATTCAATCCGTAGTCCGCCAGCGGGACTGTCCAGTGGGTCCTTCTCACCGATCACCGGTGGGGCGACGGTGCCCAGGTCGCCGACGATTTCGCCGCCTTGGTCCGAGGTGTGCAGGAAGTCGGCGGCACTGTGGTCACCGGCGAGGCCAGCCCTGCCTTGGTGGCCCATGGGGGCGCCGCCGCCCATGGGGGCGCCGGTCGAGCCTGGGGCGACGGGCCGTGCCGAGGCTGCGTGCACGGCGGAGGCAGCAGCCGGTGCGGACGGGGCTGCAGCAGCGAGCGCTCGGGCCGCCGGGGCCGCGGCGGCCGATGCGGCCGACAGCCCGCCTCCGAACCGACCGGCGGCACCACCCGAAGGCTCGACGGCGTCGTGGTCCGCCGCCGCCACCGAAACAGGCCGCGCACCGGCCGGATCACCCGACCCCGGTGCCGAATTCGACGCAGATCCGACGGCCTGCATCACCGGTGCCGTCACCGACGACGCGAGCTGCATCAGCGGATTCAGCGCCTGACCCGCCGCACCCAGTGCGGGAGCCGACGTGACGTCGACGGGAGCACCGGCACTGCTCACCGCCGCGGCCTGGGCCGCCAGAGTGCTCTCGGTGTCGGCCATGACTTCACCGGTCTCGGTGACCGCCTGCGTCGCCGCCTCGATCGCGGCCGCAATCCCCCAGGGGAAGATGATGTTTGGTCCGATCGCGGCGATCTTCGCCCAGAACTCGTCGACGATCTCGACCAGTCGCGTCTGCGCCGTCTGCACCGCGGAGGCAGCCGTTGCGAGGCTCGTGCGCAGGGCTGCCGCTTGATCGGCGACCTTCGTCCCGTCGGCCAGCGCCGACTTCGCGGTGGCCTGGGCCGCACTGCTCGCATCTCCCTGCCAGTCGTCCCCCAGGCTCGAGAGTGCCTGCTGCACCTGACTACCCGCGGAGTCCAAGGCCTGACCGATGCCGTCGTAGGACTGCGTCGGATCGGGTTGACCCATCTGGCCCGACCCGAGGCGGCCGAGCGCGTCGGTCACCGGCTGAATCATCTGCGAGGGGTCGAGCCCACCACCACCACTGTCCGGGGATCCGGCGCCCTGCGACTGCGGGTGAGAGGTCTGTGCAGGCGACGGCGACGGTGCCGAGGCTGGCTGGCTGGCTGGCGCGACGCCGGTGGGCAGGAGGCCAAACCTGCCCATGATGTCGTGAACCGGTTCGTTGAGATAATCCTCCAAGTTCGTGGAGGCCGCGTCCAGAGGCGTGGTCGCTGACATCGGAGCGTGCCGATCAGCCGTTGTCGGCGTAGACGAACGAGGCCTTCGCCGCCTCGGTGGTCATGCCGATCGCCGCGTGGAGCTGAGCGACGGCCAACGTGGCGGCGAAGTTGTTGGCCTGCGCGGGGGCGTAGGCCGCGAGGTACTGCGCCCCAATCGGACCCAGGGCCGCCGTCGCCGACGCCAGATTCGCGGCGTGATCTGCCGAGCCGGCCGCGGCCACGGCCTCGGCCGCAGCCGCATTGGCAAGCGAAAACGCCTCGAGCGCCGGGGGAACCACCGAAAACGCCATCGAACTTCCTCTCGGGTGCAGCGGGCGACGTCACGACGCCAGGTGTGCCTACGGCGGTGAAAACGGTGAGTGGACCGAATCCGTTCGCGGCTCGGTCGAGATCCAGTGGACGAACGGTCGTCGTGCATTTGGCGTTTCACCCCCTGACGGATATGCCGAGACGTGCCGGACTGGCACGAAGGAGACGAGAGAATCGATGACTGGTGACGGCCGCGACGCGCAGCAGGTCTTCGACGCCGGAGTGCTGTCCTTGGGCATTCCGATCGACGGGCTGGAAATCGACGCAGACCTGCAGTACGCGGCATCGGCGTTTCGGCGTGCGACGCAGTATGACCCACGCATGTGCGACGCCTGGCTCGGCCGGGCCGCCACGGGAGAGAACACCGCCGAGGTGTTGCACCACCTGTATGCCACGGCGCAGAATCTCGGGCGCGAGCAACGCCGCCTCGGCCTGGCGCCGCGCTCGGTGGTGGGCCGCTTCGAGACGGGCTTGTACATCGACTACCCGCTGAGTTCAGCGTCGGAGATCAAGGTCGGCTACGCGTCCAATCTCATCCAGGGTGGTGACTACACCGCCGCAGAGCAGATCCTCGACGAACTCGCCACCGCCGCCGGATCCACGACGGAACCGTCGACCGAACACATTCAGTCCTACGTCCGCGGTGTCTTGCACTTCACCACCCAGCGGTGGCCCGATGTCTTGACTGCGCTCGCCGACTCGGCGTCCTACCCCGACGAATACATCGCCGCCGGTTGCCATCTGATGGTGGGGTCGGCGTGCGCGCAGATGGGGCTGTTCGGCGAAGGCATTCGCCGACTGGACCGCGCGATCGAGGGTCCCATCCCCGCAGCGCGGCGCGCCGCGGAGTTCTGCAAGGGTCTGACGTTGCGCGAGATGGGCAACGAGACCGACGCGCGGCAGATCTTCGAACGGATCTACAGCGAGGAACCGGACTTCGCGGCGAACTACGCCGCCCTGCAGGATCCCAAGTTTCGCTTGGTCATCACCACCAAGGAGTCCATCGATTCCCGTCGAGACAAATGGGACCCGGCCAGTGCGCCCACCGGTGCCGACGTCGACGCCGAGGAGTACGCCGAACGGAGCAACCAGCACCTCGCTGCCGCCCAGGAGCAACTGGACCGACAGGTGGGCCTCTCCGAGGTGAAGTTGCAGGTCGCGAAACTGCGTTCCGGTGTCACCTTGGCGAAACTGCGCAAGGACAAGGGACTGAGTACGTCGTCGAGCAGTCTGCATCTGGCGTTCACCGGTCCTCCGGGAACCGGTAAGACGACCATCGCGCGCGTCGTCGCCCAAACCTACTGCGGTCTGGGACTACTGGAGAGCATGAAGGTCGTGGAGGCCAAACGGCAGGACTTCGTCGGCCAGCATCTCGGCAGCACGGCCATCAAGACGACGGAGCTGATCGACTCCGCGATGGGTGGAGTGCTGTTCGTCGACGAGGCGTACACCCTCATTCAGACCGGCCTGTCCGGCGGTGACGCCTTCGGCAAGGAAGCGGTTGACACCCTCCTGGCCAGGATGGAGAACGACCGTGATCGCCTGGTGGTCATCATCGCCGGATACGACTCCGAGATCGACCGCTTCCTGGGTGCCAACGAAGGTCTGTCCTCCCGGTTCACCAAGCGCATCCGCTTCCCGTCCTACACTCCGAGCGAGCTGGGTGACATCGGCCGTCTGATCGCCAGTTCACGGGACTCCGAATTGTCCTCGGAGGCCTATGACGAACTGGTCACCGTCTGCGGCGAACTGTGTTCCGCTGAATCCACCGACGCCGACGGCAACATGCGCCCCAACATCGACCTCGCCGGCAACGGCCGGTTCGTCCGCAACGTGATCGAGGCGGCCGAGGAGGAGCGCGCCTTCCGACTGACCGAGAGCTACGGCATGGCGCTCGACCAGATCGACGAGTCCGCGCTGGTGCGCCTCGAGGCCAGCGACGTCAAGGGCGCTCTGGGAAACATCCTTCAGACCCTCAACATCCGCTAGACCGGCCCGACCAGGAGATCACGTGACCGAACACGACGACACCGAGAACCGTGCATCCCGGTTCACCACCAGCTTCACGGCCGGAAATCTGGGATCGGTCCAGATCCCACCCGTCGACGCTCCGTCGGCTGCCGAATTAGGGTTGACGCGCTCGGAGCGCGCCCCCAGTCGCAATGGCTGGCGAAAGGCGTTGCACCGTGCCACGGGAGGCAGCGTCACCCCGGCCTCTAGCGCCGACGCCCCCTCGGGGCCGGTCCGCCCGGCGCGGCTGCATCACGGCATCTGCAGCATCGCGGTGCTGTCCCTCAAGGGTGGAGTGGGAAAGACCACCACCACCGTGGGTCTCGGCTCGACCATTGCGACGACGCGAGGTGACCGGGTGATCGCGGTCGACGCCAATCCCGACCTCGGCACGCTCGCCCAGCGCGGACCCGACCAGGTCCGGTCAACGGTCCGGGATCTCCTCTTGGACAAACAGATCAACCGCTACTCCGACGTCCGCCGGCATACGTCGCAGAGCGGCAGTCGCCTGGAATTCCTGGGATCTGCCCGCGATCCGGCGGTCTCTGAGGCGTTCTCCGAGACCGATTACCTCGACGTGCACCGCGTGCTGGACCGCTTCTACAACGTCGTCCTGACCGACTGCGGGACCGGTCTGACGCATTCGGCCATTCAGGGCGTGCTCAACGCCGCGAGCGCCCTCGTCGTGGTGGCATCCCCGGCGGTCGACTCGGCGCGTAGCGCCCTGGCGACGCTGGATTGGTTGGAACGTCACGGGTTTGGCTATCTCGCCGCACACACCAGCGTCGTGGTGAATTCGCCGTGGGCCGGCAACACGTCGGTCGACGTCACTGCGCTGACGAAGTACTTCCGCGGCCGGGTACGCGACGTCGTCGTCGTACCCTACGACGACCACTTGGCCGAAGGCGGCGAGATTCGCATGGACCTGCTGCACCGCAAGACCAGATCGGCCTATGCGGCCTTGGCGTCGGCGATGCCGTCGGCCGTCCAGCAGGGTCGACGCAGCGGCGACTTCGTGCTGCGCCGCGTCGGCCGCGCAGTCTGACGGCCGTCCTGACCACCAGGCCGCTCAGTACGACTGCGACCCGGTCGACCGGGGGACCATCCGGTTCTCCGTGCGGTGGGGCCGTTCCGTCAGTCCCACCCCGGGCAGTCCCGCGTCGACGGTGCCGTCGGCGAGGACTGGAGTGGGAACCCGCTGTCCGACAGTCGAATTCAGATGCCGCGCATACTTGGCGTGCAGGTCGGCTCGGGCGTCCTGCTCGGCGACCGCGGACCCGACGGCCTCGGCCCGCGCCTCACCGACGACGTTGGCTTCGGAATGTTGTTCCGCCCAGCGGGTTTCGTAGTTCCGCGCGTATTCCTGGTAGGCCCGGACGTACTCCTCGTAGGCGTTGACGCCGTCATCGGGTGTCGACGGCGTCGCCGACGGAGCCTGACCGTCGAGCAGCAGCGCGAACAGTGCAACCACCGCCTGCAGCGCTATCACGACGTCGACGACGATCCTTCCCCATCCTGACCCGCCGGATGCCACCGTCGCCGCCACGGTGTCGGTGAGGGCGACGACCGTGGCTGCGACACAAAGCCATCCACGCGTCGGCTGTCCCGGCAACAGGCCGACCGCGGCGACGACACCGGCCGCGACGGCCAGCGGCACGGCGGATCCCTGCTGCGCGGATGCCGCCAGAGCCACTGCCCAGGCCGACAGCCCAAGGAGACCGGTCGCCGTCCACAGGGTCTTGCGCACGATCTCCTTGGTGGCACCATCGCGACCCACCGCGTCGAATTGCTCGTCCATCACCGCTCCCGTCCGATCAACCTGTTCGATTCGAGCTGGTCCTGGCCGGCGACGTCGTAGGACGCACCGGTGTAACGCATTTCATCCTCGCTCGCCACCATCGTCACCCTCACCGCGCCGCGCCGTGTGCTGACCAGCACCTCGTCTGAATCCTGGTCGAGGATCTGCAGTCTCACGTCGGCGGTCGCCGACGACGTCTCACCCGCCGCGTCCACCACGACGGCGGTCACGCCCGCACGCACCGGCTGCTCGGGTTCTCCGTCGAACATCTCCACCGAGAACGTCCGCCGCGCATCCGCTTCGATGGCACCGCGGTCGGAGCCGACGACGTGGAGTTGGCTGGCGTCCCCCACCGCCTCGACCATCTGGCGCCAGGCCGAGGTTCGCCGGGTGTGAACGCGGACGCGGGCGCCAAGTGCGATGGACCGCAGCACCACTTGCTGCGCCAAGTGCAACGTGCCCTGGATCTCGACCCGTGCCACCTGCGGCCCGAATACGGTCAGCGCCACCGCGCGACCATGCTCGTCGGCGCCGACGACCTGACCACACCCGGCCGTGGGAACCACGAGACCGGCCGGCACCGCTGCGACGTCGTCGCCCCGCAGGACGACCCATCGACCTACCTCGCGTCTCGGCGGCGACAACGGCAACGAGCACGTGAGTGCGTCGAACTGGCGTCCGGGCAGGCCGTGCCCACCGCCGCGGCGTGTTGCTCCGACGTTCGGTGCGTCCGATCGCACGAGGCCACGAATCTCGATCCCGTCACCGCCCACCTCGGGACGCAGCGACAGCGTCACCGTCGTGGTGCCGTTGGCCGTCGCCCACACCCGTGCGAGGCCGTCGGTGTCGAGCGCGTCGGGACCGATCTCGTAGCTGGACGACCGAACCCGCCCGGCGTAGCAGGCCGACCACTCCTCGCGAACCTCGTCGAGACCCACGCCACCGGTCAATTCACGAGCCGCCTGGGCCATGCCCGAGGCGGTCGTCGCGCTCGCCCGGACTCCCGCCTCGCGCAACCTGGTGGTCACCCGCCGGGTCGCGACCGCCGCGGTGCGCAAGGCCCCGTCCCATCCGCCTCCCCTGGCAAGGACCGCGTCGCGACACCGCGCCGGGTCCAGCCGCACGACGACGTAGACGGAGCGCTTGGCGATCGCGGGCAACGGCCCCAAGATCGCCTCGTACACGGCGGCGACCCGCCCGTGACCGGTCGAACGGGCGCCTTGGCTGATGACGTCGACCGACGCGAGGGCCACGTCGAACATGCTCAGACAGTCGACGAGGACGCTCGTCGGCAGTACCTCGGGTGCCATCACGCCGCCCGGCACCAGCACGTCCAGCCGCGGCTCGGTGTCGTCGACGCGAATCAGCGACGTCAAGACCCTTCCGTCCCAGGACAAGCCGAGAGAGTCGCCGGAGGGCAGCTCGAAGTCGAACGGTGTTGAGGCAGCGGTGCGGACCCGCCGGCGTCGGTCCCACCAAAACACCACGTACGCAGTGGCTCTGCGAGGCAGTGAACGACCGGCCAAGGGCAGCACCATGATCAGGCCCACCGCGAAGCCGCCGAGCCCTGCCCACCAGCCGGGCACCTGCAGCGGGGCTGCCAGTGCCCAGCCGGCGAGTCCCGTCGCCTGCAGCCCAAGCAGGTCGGTCAACGGCATCGGCGCCCCGACGCGCCGACGCGAGGTCGTGATGCTCACCGATGGTCTCCGTTCGATTGGATGCGTGTGCCCGACCCGGGCCTCGCGAACGCTTTCGGCGCAGATTCAGTTTCTCTACGGGTAAGTACGCTCCCGACGCGGCAATCCTTCGGGGGCCTCACGGCGGAGGAGGGCATACGTGCCGGCACAGGTCACCACGCGCGCTCAGGTCAACGGCTACCGATTCCTGTTGAGGCGGCTGCAACACGCCTTGATTCGGGCGGATTCGCGGATGATCCACGACCCCATGCGGGGTCAGATGCGCGCCCTGCTCACCGGGCTCGCGGTGGCCATCCTCGTCGCCGGTGCCGCGGGGGTCCTCGCGTTCTTCAAACCGGCGCCCAACTTTGGCACGTCGACGATCATGCTGAGTGACGCCGACGGCGCCCTCTACGTCCGCATCGGCGACCGGTTGCATCCCGCGTTGAACCTGGCGTCGGCGCGACTGGCCGTGGGTAAGGCCGAGACACCCGGCCGGGTGGACCCCAAGTTCCTCGACACCGTGGCCCGTGGCCCGGCAGTGGGCATCATCGGAGCGCCGAGCGCCATCCATGGTTCCGAGGACCCCGCCACCTCGGCGTGGTCGGTGTGCGATACGACGACGACCCCACCCGTGACGACCGCGGTCGGCCAGACCTCGACGTCGACGACCGTCCTGGCCAACGATCCGGTGCTCGGGCCCGACGTCCGGCCTGCGACGGCCGGTCAGGCGTTGCTGGCCACGTCGGGAGGCCAGACCTTCCTCCTCTACGACGGTGTCCGCGCCCAAATCGACATGACGGACTCGGTTCTCACCTCAGCGCTGCGACTGCGAGGTGCGCAGCCAAGGGTCGTCTCGGCCGGGTTGTTGAACGCGTTCCCGCTCGTCGATCCCATCCGGTCGATCCGCATCGACGGCATCGGTTCGACGACGACGTATCTGCCCGCCGAGTTCCCGGTCGGGTCGCTGGTGCGCACCACCGACTCTCGCGGCGATCAGCTCTACGTCGTCTTGGCCCAAGGGCTAGAACCAGTCTCGGCCGAGACCGCCGACATCATCCGCTACGGCAACCCGGAATCCGCTGCGGCGCGGGAACCCGCCATGATGTCTCCGGCGCAGCTCGGCGAACTGCCCATCGTGCACATCCTGGACGCAGACGACTACCCCACCACCGCACTGGATGTGGAGAACACCGACACGACACCCGTGGTCTGCATGTCGTGGCAACGCCGGTTGGGTGACGCCTCGGCGTCGACTCGCGTCCTTCTCGGCGACCGGTTGCCGATCCCGCAGGACGCTCAGCCGGTTCCGGTCGCAGGAGCCGACGGTGCCGGAGCCGGCGTCGACGCGGTCTATCTCAAGCCGGGCACCGGCGAATACGTGCAGGCCGTCAATCCAGGGTTGGGGCCGGCGCTCGGGGATCTCTTCTACGTCAGCGATCTCGGTTTGCGGTACCCGGTCAAGGACGCCACGACCGCGGCGATGCTGGGCCTGGCCGGGGTGCGCGAGTCACGCGAGGTTCCCGAACACGCCCAGCCGGCGCCGTGGCCCATTCTGTCGCTGCTTCCACCAGGACCGCGGCTGTCTCAGGAGGCGGCCCTGATCGCACACGACGGCATGGTCGCCGATCCCGCGGGCACCGTCGTCTCCGCGGGACCGGCACCGGCGCCCTAGGCAGCCGGCCGAGTCACAGACGCAGACCGCGGAAGAACGCGTACACACCGACGATCCACCAGGCCAGCGGCATGATCGTCCCGACGGCGAGGTACTCACCCACCTCGACCAGATGCCGCATCACCGGTGAGAATTCGACCCGAGGCGCCATCAGCCCGCAGGCGACGGCGAGCGCGATCACCACGGTCAACCCCAGCGCGGCGTCGACGCGCCACTCGGGCAGGAAGAACGCGATCTTGGCGATCACCAGCAGGGCGGTGATCAATCCACCGCCGATCAGCATGGCGGCCTGGACGACGTCGTGGTGGCTACGACCGCGCAGGCACAGTACCGTCGCCACCGCGACACCCAAAGCCGCCCCCTGCCAATGGAAGCCGCCGTCGAGGTCATCGGCCAGGTAGGTCCCCACGGCGGCGGCGAGTGCGGCCGCGGACACGACCCCGGTGAGATAGTCCCGCGCCCGGCCGACGCGCCGGGTCATGCCCTCCTCGGTGGGGACGACGCGGCTGAT
>Ga0209051_1003100_pt1 | contig 11211 bp, 10 predicted proteins | sample AraplaCvi_mMS_r2_2_FD_184286 | JGI IMG/M metagenome (GOLD analysis project Ga0209051, IMG submission 184286) | Arabidopsis root microbial communities from North Carolina, USA - plate scrape MF_Cvi_mMS_r2 (SPAdes) (version 2) | ecosystem: Host-associated > Plants > Roots > Endosphere | place...
CGCTGCAAAGGGATTGCTCAACGTCGGCAGCAACAGGAATGCACCGAGGGCCACCAGCCCGGAAAACGCCAGCAGGCTCTTGACCGCCACCGCGCGACTCACGCCTTTGCGAATCAAGCCATCACAGAGGAAACCACCGGTCAACGAACCCAGTGCACCGCAGACAAAAATCACGAAGGTCGCCGCACCAATCCCCTTGATATCGAAACCCCGGGCCTGGGCCAGATAACTCGGGCCCCAGGTCAGCAGACCGAAATACACCATCGCCCAACTCGCCCGGCCGATCAGCAAACCGCTGAGCGAGCGTGGCGCAATACCCAACCCCTTGACCGGCGCCCGGGCCGCTTCGGCGGCGGGCGTTGCGCGGCCGACGTTGATTTTCTCGAGCTCCGCCGCATTGACTTGAGGGTGACCGGCCGGGTCATCACGCAGATAACGCCGCGCCAGCCAGGCCAGCACCAGGGTGGCGATACCGGCGATCACGAAGGCCAGGCGCCAGGAGTCCAGCGAGGCAATCAGCCAGGCAATGATCAACCCGCCAAGGGCCACGCCCAACGGGCTGCCGCTGTCCATCAACACCGCGCCGCGACTGCGCTCGCTCGGGGCCAGCCACAGGGAAATCAGCTTGCCGCCCGACGGGAACAGCGGTGCTTCGGCGGCGCCCAGTGCAACCCGGGCAAACAACAACGACAAGCCGCCCGTGGCGAACGCCGCCAGCACCTGAAACGTGCCCCACAACCCGGTGGACCAACTGATGACCCGGTGCGGGCCGAAGCGGTCGATCAGCCAGCCGCCGGGAATCTGCAACAGTGCGTAGGCCCAGAAAAAGCTGCTGAGGATCAGCCCTTGCAGGCTCGGCGACAGGGAAAACTCATGGGCGATGGTCGGCATCGCAATGGACAGCGACACCCGGTCGATCAGGTTGACCATGGTCAGCGCGAAGATGATCGCGAAGATCCGCCAGCGCACGCTGCTGGCTTTGGCGGTGCCGGCCAGCGGCCTGGTCGCTTCGTTGGGCTGGGCAACTGCGCCGGGCAGATGCAGGGAAGCACTGGGACGAACCATGGTGCATGCCTCGTTTATTATTTTTGTGGAGATGCAGACTTGATAAGCACTATCGAAGGCTTGCTGATAACCGTCTAATCAAAACTTGAAATCAGGCGATAGCCTCGGGTTATGTCATGCCCTGCTTTCAACGACCTTTCAACGTTGCCACGCATTCTTTTCTGTAGGAGCGAGCCTGCTCGCGATGGTCTTCAACGAAAACACGTGCTTCCTGAATTAACGCGGTGCCCTTGAGTCCATCGCGAGCAAGCTTGCTCCTACAGTAGTCAGCAGTCAGCAGTTTGCCGAGCTATAACCCCAGGCTATCGGTGTATGTATTGTTTTGACTAGACGCCGTGCCCGCACCTTCACACACTCGGGCCAGGCTTGCGGCTTTACCGCGCAAACAAGCCGCTCATAACAATTACAAGAACATGAATACGAGGCTCTTCCATCATGCGAAATGCATTCGTCCGTCGTACTTCCCGTCTGTTTCTTGGCTGCGCACTGATCGCCGCCGGTACCCTTCCCGCTCTCGCCAACGCCGCCTGGCAACCGGACAAGAACGTCGAAATCGTCGTAGCCGGCGGTCCCGGTGGCGGTACCGACCAGCTCGGTCGCCTGATCCAGTCGATCATCACCACGCACAAGCTGCTCGACGTGAACACCATCGTCCTCAACAAGGGCGGTGGCAACGGCGCCGAAGCCTTCCTCGACCTGAAAATGAGCAAGGGCGATGCCGACAAACTGGTGATCGGCACCAACAACATCTACCTGTTGCCGCTGGTGTCCAAGCTCGGTTACGAATGGCAGGAACTGACCCCGATTGCCGCCGTGGCCGAGGATGACTTCATTCTCTGGAGCTACAAGGGTGCGCCGTGGAAGGACGCTAAAAGCTTCTACGAAGCGGTCAAAGCCGACCCGTCGAACCTGCGCATGGGCGGCAGCCAGTCCAAGGACGTCGACCAGACCCTGACCCTGCTGCTGAACCAGACCAACAACAGCAAACTGGTGTACATCCCGTTCAAGAGCGGCAGCGAAGCCGCGACGCAACTGGCCGGCAAGCACATCGCTGCCAACGTCAACAATCCAAGCGAGAGCATCAGCCAATGGCGTGGCGATCAGGTCGAGCCGCTCTGCGTGTTCAGTAAGGAGCGCATGGGCTATACCGACAAAGTCGCCGGCGACAAATCCTGGGCCGACGTCCCGACCTGTCACGAACAAGGCCTGGGCATCGATCAGTACCGCTTCCCGCGCACCGTGTTCATGCCCGGCGACGTCACCGCCGAGCAGCGTGCGTTCTATGTCGAGTTGATGCGCAAAGTCACCCAGACCGATGAGTTCAAGGCTTACGTGAAGCAGAACGCTCTGGTGCCAACCTTCCTCGAGGGCGAGCCGCTGACCGCCTACATCGAAAAAGACACCGCCCGCGTCACGCCGGTGTTCAAAGAGGCCGGCTGGCTGAAAAACTGAGCTGCTCACGGCCGCCCGCCCTGCGTACGGCCGTCACCTCTGGAGGTGCTTTCATGTCCCATTCTTCGGATTCACCAGCGCTGGTCGGTACACGCTGGGTCGAACTCGGCCTGGCACTCTTCACCACGCTGATCGGCGCGGTGGTGATGTTCGGCAGTGTCGAACAGGGTATCGGCTGGGGTGATGCCGGCCCCGAGCCGGGTTACTTTCCCTTCTACATCGGCCTGATGTTGAGCGCCGCCAGTGTGGCCAACGGCGTGTTGACCCTGGTGCGCTGGCAAGCCCTGGGCATCTCATTCGTCAGCCGCAGTGCGTTCAGGCAAGTGCTGTCGGTGTTCGTGCCCATTGCGCTATTCGTCGGTGCGATGCCGTTCACCGGCATCTACGTCGCTTCGGCCTGCTTCATTGCCTGGTTCATGTGGCGTGACAAGGTCCGCGCCAAGCCTTACGGCAAATGGATGATCGGCAGCGTGTCCCTGGGCGCGGTGCTGGCCAGTTACCTGATTTTCGCGCTGTGGTTCAAAGTGCCGCTGGATGCCGGCCCAATGGGCGACTGGATTGCCCTGGCCGGGAGACATTTCAAATGAGCGAGTTCGATTCCCTGCTGCAAGGCATGAACCTGATCCTCACGCCGGGCCATATCGGCCTGATGGTGATCGGCGTGCTGCTGGGCATTCTGGTCGGCGTACTGCCCGGTCTCGGTGCCCCCAACGGCGTGGCGTTGCTGTTGCCGCTGACGTTCACCATGTCGCCGGTGTCGGCGATCATCCTGCTGTCGTGCATGTACTGGGGCGCGCTGTTCGGCGGCTCGATCACCTCGATCCTGTTCAACATCCCGGGTGAGCCCTCATCGGTGGCAACCACCTTCGACGGTTACCCGATGGCCCGCGAAGGCCGCGCCGCCGAAGCCCTGACCGCCGCGTTCAGTTCGGCCTTGCTGGGTGCGTTGGCCGGCGTGTTGTTGCTGACGTTCCTGTCGACCAAAATTGCCGCATTCGCCATGTCCTTCAGTTCACCGGAGTTCTTCGCGGTGTACCTGTTGGCGTTCTGCACCTTCATCGGCATGAGCAAGAACCCGCCGCTGAAAACCGTGGTTGCGATGATGATCGGTTTCGCCATGGCCGCCGTCGGCATGGACACCGTGTCCGGCAACCTGCGCCTGACCTTCGACCAGCCGATCCTGATGACCGGCATCAGCTTTGAAGTGGCGGTGATCGGCCTGTTCGGCATCGGCGAAATCCTCTGCACCGTGGAAGAGGGACTGGTGTTCCGCGGCGAGCATGCGCGGATCACCCCGATGGTGATCCTGCGCACCTGGGCCAAATTGCCGCGTTACTGGTGGACGATTGTGCGCAGCACCCTGGTCGGCTGCTGGATGGGCATCACCCCTGGCGGACCGACTGCCGCGTCGTTCATGAGCTACAGCCTGGCCCGGCGCTTCTCGAAAAACCGCGACAACTTCGGCAAGGGCGAACTCGAAGGGGTGATCGCCCCGGAAACCGCTGACCACGCGGCCGGCACCAGTGCCCTGCTGCCGATGCTGACCCTGGGCATTCCCGGCTCGGCGACTGCGGCGGTGATGCTCGGTGGCCTGATGATCTGGGGTTTGCACCCGGGGCCGACGCTGTTCGTCGAGCAACACGATTTTGTCTGGGGCCTGATCGCCAGCATGTACCTGGGCAACGTGGTGAGCCTGATCGTGGTGCTGGCCACTGTGCCGCTGTTCGCTTCGATCCTGCGCATCCCGTTCTCGATCATCGCGCCGATCATCATCATGGTCTGCGCCATCGGTGCCTACTCGGTGCACAACTCGTTCTTCGACGTGGTGCTGATGCTGGGCTTCGGTGCGTTGGGTTATCTGTTCAAGAAACTCGGCTACCCGATTGCGCCGCTGGTGTTGGCGGCAGTGCTGGGCGACAAGGCAGAAGATGCGTTCCGTCAGTCGATGCTGTTCTCCGATGGGCACCTGGGGATTTTCTGGTCCAACCCCTTGGTCGGCAGCTTGACCACGGCGGCGCTGCTGATGCTGTTCTGGCCGCTGATTTCCAAAGCGCTGCAAACCCTGATCGGCCTGCGCAAACCCCAGGTCGCCAAACCAAAATCGGTGCTGTGACACGCCAAAGCTGGCAACGCCTGGCATTTGTTGTCAGGCTTGCCGCAGGACTTTTTTGCGAGCACGGCCCATGACCCGAATTCCTGCTGCCAACGTAATCCACAGCCGACTGCGTCTGCGCCAATTGCGGCTGATGCTGGCGTTGCAGGAATTCGGTTCGTTGCGCCGCGCCGCCGATCACATCGGCATGACCCAGCCAGCCGCGACCAAAATGCTGCATGAGGCCGAGGACCTGTTGGGCGTCGAGCTGTTCGAACGCCTGCCCCGGGGCATGCGCTCTACCCCGTTCGGGGAAACGGTCATTTATTACGCACGCATGGTGTTCGCCGAACTCAGCGGCATGCGTGAAGAGTTGGTCGCCCTCGAGTCCGGCAACCTTGGCCGGGTCGCGGTCGGGGCCATTCCGGCACTGGCTTCAGGGCTGCTGACGCGCACCATCGCCACCTTGAAACAAAGCCATCCACGCTTGTCGATGAGCATCCAGGTCGACACCAGCGACGTGCTGGTGCAGGCGCTGTTGCAAGATCAGCTGGATATCGTGTTGGGGCGGATTCCCGCCGGTGCCCGGGCAGAGGAGTTGCTGTTCGACAGCCTTGGCGAGGAAGCACTGTGCGTGATTTCCGGCGCACAGAATCCATTGGCCAAAGCCACGCAGTTGAGCTGGGCCGAATTGCAGAACATGACCTGGGTACTGCAACAGCAGCCCAGCCCGATGCGCGCGATCATCAATCAGGTGTTCCACAACGCGCGGGTCGACATCCCGAGCAGCATCGTCGAAACCACATCGATCATGACCTTGCTGTCGTTGATTCAGCAGACTGACATGCTCGGCGTCACGCCGGTGTCGGTGGTCGAGGATTACCCCGGTCGGGATCTGCTGGCGGTGTTGCCGATCAAATTCGAGGCGCGGCTGCCACCGTACGGGTTGATCACCCGGCGTCATCGCATTCAATCGTCGGCGATGCAGGCGTTCATGAATTCGGTGCGGGCCGAGCATGCGCTGGCCAAATGAAAAAGGCCCGGAGCATTGCTCCGGACCTTTGCGGTTTTAAGCCGATTTACGGAACACAAACACCAGCCCGACGATGATCAACAGCATGCCGAACAGGCTCAACAGCGCCAGGCGGTTGCCGAAGACCAGATAGTCCATCACCGCCGTCACCGCCGGCACCAGGTAAAACAGACTGGTGACGTTCACCAGGTTGCCCCGGGCGATCAAGCGGTACAGCAACAGCGTCGCCAGCACCGACACCACCAGCCCCATCCATAGCACCGGCAGGATGAAACCGCTGCTGTGTTCGAAGTGAAACGGCTGGAAAGGTACGAAAATCCCGCACAACAGCAGCCCGGCGAGGTACTGCACCGGTAGCGTGCCGAGAGGATTTTCAGTGATGCGTTTCTGCATGATCGAACCGAACGTCATGCTCACCAGCGCCAGCAGACCGAAGAGCATCCCGGCCAGCGACATCCCGGCCAGACCGATGCCCTGGTAAACCACCATGATCAGACCGGCCAGCCCAAGCGCCAGACCGAACATCCGGCTGGCTGATCGTTGACGCTCCATGATCACCACCGTAAGGATCGGCTGCACGCCCATGATGGTCGCCATCACCCCGGGTGTGACTTTCAGGTCCAGGGCCAGCAGATAGAAAGTCTGATAGGCCCCCAACAACACCACCCCGGTGGCCATCGCATACAGCATCGGCTTGCCGCCCTTGGGCAACTTCAGCTTGAACAACGGCACCAGCAACACCAGCCCGCATAGGGCGATGACGAAACGAAACATCAGGAAGGCGAAGGGTGACGCGTGGGCCAGCCCCCATTTGGAGAAGATCGCCCCGCTGCTCCACAGCAGCACGAACAGGCTCGTGGACGCCGCCGCGAGCGCGGATTTTTTCGAAAGGACAAACATGAATACCACCTGTAGTCAGGCAAAAAGCCAACTCAGCAAAAGCTGAAATCCAGTAGTTTTTTCAGGCGGGCGGGGGAACAGCAGAAGACAGCTGATCAGCCCGAAATGCCGACGCCTGGCGGTGATACGACTGCGCACACCGGCGTGCTACTGACAGGTGGGGGGTAATGACTGATCTGCCCGGGCTGCTGATTCCCGCACGGCACGACGCCAGCGTTGACCGCTGAATCGACTACCGCGTTGAGGAGGGATGCAGGCATTGGGCTGATCTTTGCTCGAGGGATAAGAAAGTGAGTCCGAAACTCACCGTGCGCCGACTATAACCAGCGTTCGACATGGATTGCAACGTGTTGGTCAAAAGGCCGTATCCGGCCTCAACCAAACAACCAATACCCCAACAACGTCAGCACCGCCACTGCCAGCACCGGGCGCAGTACACGGTAAGCCTTGGGATTGCGCCGCTTCCATTGCTTGACCACACCACTGAATCTATCGCTGGAGTTCTTGCTCCAGGCGTAGGCCTTGTTGATCCCGCCCACACGTTCGTCATCCAGGTTCTGAGGCGCGGTGGCGCGCCCCAGCCAGGCGCTGATACTGCGATTGATGCGGGTCATGAAGCGATTGCTCAACGGACGTTCGATATCGCAGAACAGGATCACCCGGGTCTTTTGCGTTTCATTCTTGACCCAGTGCACGTAGGTCTCGTCGAACATCACGTCTTCACCATCGCGCCAGGCGTAAACCTGACCGTCGACAAAGATGCGGCAATCATCGGAATTGGGGGTGGACAGCCCCAGGTGATAACGCAGGGAGCCGCCAAACGGGTCGCGATGCGGGTTGAGGTGGCTGCCGCCCGGCAGCAGCGCAAACATCGCGCCTTTGACGTTGGGAATGCTGCTGACCAATTCCACGGTTCTCGGGCACAGGACTTCGGCAGAAGGCAGCGGTTTGTCATACCACTTGAGATAGAAACGCTTCCAGCCCTTCTTGAAGAACGAGCCAAAACCGGCGTCGTTGATCTTTTCCGCCGCACGAATGTACCCCTCGTCGAACAAGTGCATCGCTTCGTCGCGGATCACTTCCCAGTTGTCCTTGAGCACATCCAGTTCGGGAAACTTGCTGCGATCCAGATACGGTTTGGAAGGCACACCGGAAAACAGGTACATCAAGGCGTTATAGGGTGCGAACAGTGCCGAATGGTTAACGAATTGGCGCAAAACCGGCAGACGCGCCTTACCGCGTAAGTGCACATACAGGGTGCTGCCGAGAAACAGCAACAACAACGAGGCTTTCGCGGCAAACGAAAAGGTCATCAACAACTCCTTTGAAGATAAGCGACTTTGCACCAGGTCCATTGCCCGACGAGGCTTGCGGCATGATAAACACTGCCGATCCGGTAAAAAACCTGCACTTTTCAACATTCAATGTTAACGAATGTGCAACAAAGCATTTCTTAACATGTGGCACCTGAACGGCGGCTGATGTGAATCCCTCATCAACCGCCGCCAGCCACGATCCGCCATTGTTTGGTGCTTACTGCTGATTCTCCTGTTCGGTAAACAGATCACTGAACAACATGCTCGACAGATAACGTTCACCGGAATCCGGCAGGATCACGACGATGGTCTTGCCCTGCATTTCCGGGGTTTCCGCCAATCTGACGGCCACTGCCATGGCCGCGCCGCATGAGATCCCGCACAGAATTCCTTCTTCCTGCATCAAGCGCAGGGCCATGGCCTTGGACTCTTCGTCACTGACCAGTTCTACCCGGTCGACGATCGACAAATCGAGGTTCTTCGGCACAAAACCGGCACCAATGCCCTGGATCTTGTGCGGGCTCGGTTTGATTTCTTCACCGGCCAGGGCCTGGGTTATCACCGGCGACACCGCCGGCTCCACCGCCACCGAGAGAATAGGTTTGCCCTGGGTATTCTTGATATACCGTGAAACCCCGGTGATGGTTCCACCGGTTCCGACGCCCGCCACCAGCACGTCGACGGCGCCGTCGGTATCGTTCCAGATTTCCGGGCCGGTGGTTTTTTCGTGAATGGCCGGGTTGGCCGGGTTGTCGAATTGCGCCGGCATGAAGAAGTTCGACGGGTCGCTGGCAACAATTTCACCGGCTTTTTCGATAGCGCCCTTCATGCCTTTGGCCGGTTCGGTCAACACCAGCTCTGCGCCCAGTGCCTTGAGTACCTTGCGACGTTCGATGCTCATGGACGCCGGCATGGTCAGCATCAGTTTGTAGCCACGGGCGGCGGCCACGAACGCCAGGCCGATGCCGGTATTGCCGGAGGTGGGTTCGACGATGGTCATGCCTGGCTTGAGTTTGCCGCTGCTCTCGGCATCCCAGATCATGTTCGCGCCGATCCGGCACTTGACCGAGTAACCGGGGTTGCGCCCTTCGATCTTGGCCAGAATGGTCACACCACGCGGCGCAATGCGATTGATCTGCACCAGCGGCGTGTTGCCGATGGAGTGGGCGTTGTCAGCAAAAATGCGGCTCATGGCTGGGTCCTTAACGACAGCATTGAAATAGGGCATCAAGGTAAGCCCTCTTGCCCGCAGGCGTCCAGTCGGGTCGAACATCCGCCTGTCAGTGCAGTCAATGGCTATAGATCGCCAGAGATTTGCCACCATGAAACGTCGATATAGCTGGCCCCTGTGGACCCTCATCGGCCTCGTTGTACTGCTGATAACGCTGCACATCGCCTTGCCCTATCTGGTGCGCGATTACCTGAATGAGAGGCTGGCGGACATGGGCGACTATCGGGGCCAGATCACCGACGTGGACCTGGCCCTGTGGCGCGGGGCCTACAAGATCAACGGACTGAAAATCGTCAAGGTCGATGGCAAGGTTCCGGTGCCTTTCGTCAACGCGCCATTGATCGACCTCTCGGTGAGTTGGCACTCACTGTGGCACGACCACGCAGTGGTGGCCGAAGTGCAGTTCATCACGCCGGAGGTCAACTTCGTCGACGGGGCCAACAAGCGAAACTCCCAGACCGGCCAGGGCACCGACTGGCGTGCCCAATTAGGCAAGCTGCTGCCCATTACCCTGAACGAAGTGCGGATCAACGACGGCAAGATCAGTTTTCGCAACTTCAACTCCAAACCACCGGTGAACATGAATGCCACAAAGGTGGATGCCCGTATTTTCAACCTGACCAACGTGGTCGACACCAAAGGCAAACGCGACGCACGTTTTGAAGGTAAAGCCTTGCTGCTGGGGCATGCACCACTGGAAACCTCGGCCACTTTCGATCCCTTGAGCGATTTCGAAGACTTCGAGTTTCGCTTGCGCACCACGGATATCGAACTCAAGCGCCTGAACGACTTCGCCGCGGCCTACGGCAAGTTCGACTTCAATGCCGGCCATGGCGACGTGGTGATCGAAGCCCAGGCCAACAAGGGCCGACTGAGCGGCTATATCAAGCCGCTGATGCGCGATGTTGACGTGTTCAACTGGCAGCAGGACGTGGAAAACAAGGACAAAGGGCTGTTCCGCTCGATATGGGAAGCCCTCGTCGGTGGAACCGAGACGGTCCTGAAAAACCAGGGCAAAAACCAGTTTGCGACACGGGTCGAACTCAAGGGCAATGTGCATCAGCAGGATGTCAGCGCATTCCAGGCTTTTTTACAGATTTTACGCAACGGTTTCATCCAGGCATTCAATGCGCGGTATGAACGGCCCAAGCCGGATGCAGGTTAATTTTTGCGCGTGACGCTGTACCGGCCAGTGTCTTCTGCCGCGCGGGGCGAATTCGATTGCCGTTGAAGGAAATCCCAACCCAGGCAAGCCAGGGCCAAAGATCGGGGCACCGCTTCGCGACCACTGCTGTATCGGCTGATACTGCGGCTACTGACCCCCAACGCTTGAGCCGCCTGATTGAGCGATAACCCGGTGCGAGCACGCCAATCGATAAAGATTCGGGTGTTTTCGTCGGCTGCATTCTGCGCCAGGGCATCCAGGTAGAGAGTGTCTGCACCGATCTGGATATCCAGCTCAGGCCATTCGACACTCCAGCCATCGTCACCCAACGCTGCATGATCAAAAGCCTCTCCCTGCAAAGGTTGCAGGCCCGGATAGACCTGCAGGTCGCGGCTCAAATCGAGCAGCAGTTGCTGGCCATCGATAAACGTCAGCGCCAATCGGTAATCCGGCAATGCTTGCACTGCTGATAACCTTGGTCGTTTCATGGGTAACATCGTTTCCAATCCTCCAGCAATTGCACCTGATGGGCCCTGACCCACTCCAGCGCTTCCTTGATGATCAGCGGCGGCGCTTTGCCCACCATCACTTCGACAGTTTCCAGGCTCAGCATGACGTCCAGCCCGCCACCCGTCAGATGAACGTGGGGTGGTGGATGATCCTTTTCGCGCAACTGAATGCGATACGTATCTCGAAATCGGTATTTAGTAGACATGCCCGGCAAGCTATCGCCAAAATGGCGATATCTCAATACTGGCCAGCCGCCGAGACTGAGTCAAGATGTGACGCTCCATTCAGAGACTGAATAAGCCGTCTGCGTTCACAGTCGGCCGGGCGGCGCGTTATAGTCGGGGCTGACCCTTTTATTGCGCCCCCCCGCCCTGCCTCGTTCAGGTCGGCGTTACCGTTCGAGGATTAGCAGATGAAGTTCGAAGGCACCCAGGCCTACGTCGCCAC
>Ga0209051_1003102_pt1 | contig 11205 bp, 11 predicted proteins | sample AraplaCvi_mMS_r2_2_FD_184286 | JGI IMG/M metagenome (GOLD analysis project Ga0209051, IMG submission 184286) | Arabidopsis root microbial communities from North Carolina, USA - plate scrape MF_Cvi_mMS_r2 (SPAdes) (version 2) | ecosystem: Host-associated > Plants > Roots > Endosphere | place...
GGCCCGTTGGCATGATTCTCCTGGTGGTCGGTGCCGGTGCCTTCTTCGGAGCAGTCCTGTCCGCCACGGGTGTTGGTAAGGCTGTTGCGGACTCGCTGTCCCAGGCCGGCCTGCCGATCATCCTGTCCGCGTTCGTCATCAGTGCGGGCATGCGCATCGCCCAAGGCTCGGCCACCGTGGCAATCGTGACCACCGGCGGCATCCTGGCACCGAGCCTGGCCACCGGGTACTCCCAGCCGCAGCTCGCCCTGATCGTGGTGGCCATTTCCTCCGGCTCCATCATCGCCAGCCACGTCAACGACGGCGGATTCTGGATCATCTCCAAGTACTTCAACATGTCCGTCAAGGACACCCTGAAGACCTGGACCGTGCTGGAAACCGTGCTGTCCATTGTGGGCTTCGGAATGGCGGCCCTGCTGTACACCTTCGTGAGGTGAACCGCCGGCACCCACGGTGGGTTCCGGCGTCGTGAGCTTCTACCGTCACGAGCCAATGTGAAACCGGAACGGCCCCGGCATGCCTGTCAAAAGGCATGCCGGGGCCGTTGTGCTTTAAGGATGTAGTGGCCGCATTGGGCGCGGCTGCGCCCGCATCGCGCTGCCGTTAAAGCAAAGAGCTCCGGAGTGCGTTATTGGGGGATACGCACTCCGGAGCGGTCTTTGAGCAGGCGCTTTCGCTTCCTGCACTCATCACTCTACGTGCCATGGGACCCCAATGCCACCACCTCGAATAAGTACTTTCGCTTTAGTTTCTCTGGTCCCCGTCATGGCGCTTCTTCTGGGGCACAATCAGCACCGGCCGGCGCTGGTGATGGCTGAGCCAGGCCGCCACGGAACCGTTGAGGGCCTCGGAAATCCGGTGCCCCAAACCAGGTTCCGGCGAGCCCACAATGATCATGGACGCGTTGATGTCCGCCGCCAGCCGCCCCAGCGCCCGGGCGGGATCGCCGGCCAGCAGCCGCAGGGTCCAGTCGGCGCTGCCGCCATCCATGGCTTCCCCGATCATCTTGCCGAGATCCCCCCGGACCGCGTCCACCTCGGCGTCGTCCTTTTCCGGGTGCAGCGACATCCTGTGGGTTTCGCGGGCGGGATCCCACTCCACGAGGTAGCTGGCCTCGTCCACGTAGGCGCACACCAGCGGCACGCCGAGCTGCTCGGCCAGGTTCCGGGCCGTTTGCAACACCTCCACGTGCTGGTCGGGAAGAACGCCCACCACGAGGGGAATGGGCCCGCTGAAATTTTCCTCAGCCATACCCTTATTGTTGCGCCGCGCCGTGCTGTTGAACAGACTTGTTCCACGTCAGCCGCACCTTGAAGTTGGATGCCGTGCTGGCCGATGCGATAAAGGCGCCCGCCTCCGCATGAAGGTCTATCCCGAACTCCACACTCAGCTCGTCGGGGCGGTTTTCGAGGCTGAGCAACTCGTCAATGACGCCTTGGACCGCGGGACGGACATGCTCGAGGGCCCGTTGGAACGTCTGCTGGGCACGCGCGAAGACCCCCGAGTGATCAGCCGTGTGCTCACCACCCCGTGTCACCAGGCTGCCGGCAGTGCTCGCCACCTCCACGATCACCGTGCCGCCGTCATCCGTTGCGAACTCCACCAGGTGCGTCATTTTCCAATCCTTTCCGTTGACCGCGCACGCAGGCGGCGGGAGGCCACCAGGAAAGCCATGCCGGCCGCGCAAACCACAAAAAGCTGTATCAAGGCAAAGTAGGCGTGTGTCCGGTACCAGGATTCAAGGAACACTCCCTTGTCCTGGACCCAGACCAGCGGCACGGACAGTGTGGGCCAGAGCAGCAGCCAACCCATAAGCCTGGATTGCCTGGAACGCATGGCCAGGATGCCCGCGCACAACCCAAAACCTGCATGCACGAAGCTGAACACCACAGCTGTCAGTTCCACGCTGTAATTCAGTCCCGAAAGTCCAAAGACCGCACCTGAGAGAACAACTCCGGCCATCACCAGGCGTCCGATGATGGTCCGATCCGGAAGGCCGGCGACGGCCAGCAGCAGGTATCCCAGGGGAGCCACCAAACCGTAGAGGATCCTCAGGGATGCGTCGCCGCCGCTCTCGTACCAATAGTTGTCATCGAACCACAGGAAGTAGACGGCAAAGCACACCCCAAGCCCGCCGGCCACCGCCAGGACGGCACCGCCCCAGGCAAGGGGAACCGCATTCAATGGCGCGGACGCGCCCGGCTGTGATGTCACCGGGCTTTGCCCGGCTTGGGCAGATGCAATATTCGACGCCGGCACACCGGTCAGCGGCGCATCGCGCGGTTGGGGCGGGGGCTGATACACGGTGGTGTACGAACCCCGGGTGCCGGCCATATCAGTTTGGGACTCCTCCGCGGAAGGGGTTTGCTTTGGCTTGGCCTTCTCGATTTCGGCACGCGCTGCCGTGGCGAGCCCGCCGGGATCCGCCGCCGAGGGGTCCACTGAAGCCAATTCACTGGAAACGTCGAGCACTGCCTGCCAGGAGCCCTGGGAGGAGTGGTACCGCAGTTCCCCCTCTAGGTCGGAGACGCGTTGCTTTCGCTCGCAGTCCTGTTTGCGCGCTGCGGCCTGGGGATACTCGGGGTCGTCCAGGACCAAGGCGAAGCCGTCCGCAGCGGCCAACCAATCGCCGGATTCCTCCGCCTGGAGCGCCTCGCGGTAGATACGTGCCAGCTCCAGCCGTCTGCGGGCGGCATCCCTTTGCGTTGCCGCGTCCCTGTAACGGGGTTCCAGAGTGAGCAGGTCCTCAAACAACTCGACGGCCTGCTCGAACCGCCGGGCACGCAATTCCGCGGTTGCCTGCACGTACAACGCCCTCAGCTGGGCCCGCTTCATCGCCTGATCGGTGTGGGCTTGTTCGGTGTTCGCAACAGCAGGGGGCGGCACCGCAGCCTGACCACCCGACGCGGCGGCCGCCGTCGTGCTTTCACTGTAAGCCGGTGCTCGCGGCGGCCCGGTCAGCGTGAAGAGTTGCGTGGAGCCGCCCCGGACGTAGAGGGCCGGCGTGACCCATTCCAACGTGCCGTCGGGGCTGGCCATGACCGAGATGCGGCCAACGCGGGCGGCTTCGTCCACCGTGCGGCCGTTGGCGATTGCAGCGTAGAAGCCGTGGGCGAAGGCGATCGCGGCGGCGTCGCTGATGGCGAACTGCATGGCCGCCACAGCGCCTATTCCGCTCCTGACCAGCGCGGCAGCCGTCCCGGAGAAGAGGTCGGTCTGGCCCATCTCACCGGAAGAACACGAATTGAGCACCACCAGCCGTGGCCTGGGGGAGGCCACGCTGAGCAGGGCCATCAAGCGGACGGCGCGGACCATGGCTGCACGTCCGTCCTGGCCCACCAGGGCGATCCGGCCCTCGTCCGTGCGGGGGTCGTAGTCGCCATGCCCGACAAAATGGACCACATGCCATGGGCCGGCGAGGAGCATCGACTGGACGTCATCCCAGGTCCCGGTTTTGGACCACACCAGTTTCACGCGGCCCTCGCTCATGGGGCCGGCCAAAGCCCGGCCCAAGTGGTCCTTCTCCGTCTCGACGTCAAGGGCAGGCAGGTCGCGCGGCGATGCGACGATGCCCAGAATCCTCAGCGGAGGTGCGACGTCCAGCGGGTTCTGGTTGTAATCGGGGGCCGGGATGTGCCGGATGAGCGGCTCTGTCTGGCAAAGGTAGGTCTCTGTCCCGGCGTCAAAGAGGGTCTCCCATGGCATCATGGCCAACTCCGGAGCCGCGAGCCGAAGCACTACGCGAAGTTGCTGGCCCGAATGCTGTGTTGCCCCAAGGCTTGCCCGGTAAGTGCCGTACACCTCACGGGTAAAGAGGGCTTGAAAGAGTTCCTGCCCCACTTCCCGAACCGCAACCTCGGCGATAGGCAACGTCCGCCGGGCGGCGACCGCGGAAGCCAGGACGGTGGCTTCAAGCTGCGGAAGCCGGTCCTGGATGCCATCTACGTCCAAGGTGAAGGTTCCGGACGCATGCCCTCCCGCCGGCGCACGGACCACGTGCACCGTATATTCACCGCGTGCAGAGCCAGCGTCGATTTCCAGCTCGATGTCACAGTCCATCGCGGGTCCCTTGTGGTTCCTACGTACAGATTGGCCCTACGACGGCCACCCCGCAAGGGGTTTCAGGCCTTGAAGCGGCAACCGACCAGGCCTACCGTTAAACCGACGGAAGGTGGTCCCGCGGTGGAAATCTACATGTGGTGGCTTGATCTGCACATGGACAGCAAGGAATGGCTGCGCGAGAACCTGCGCGTGGAAGAACTCCCCCTGCAGGTCCTGCAACATATCGCCGAGGCCGGCGGTCCCCATCCGGACAAAGTCAGCGGTGTGCTGACCACGGCCGACTGGGACTTCATCGAGACCCAGTCCGAATTCGTGGACTGAGGCTATTCCGTCGGCGCCCACCCCAGCGCCGGCCCCAACTTCCCCGCGATGTCGGTGAGGATCTGCACGTAGTCCTCGTGCTCAAAGCTGAACGGCAACGCGAACGCTACCTCGTCCACTTCCTGGAAGCCCTGGTGCGCGTACAACTGTTCGGCAATCTCATCGCTGCTGCCGATGAGGTCCCGCGCGAACATCATGCGCTGCGGGCCTTGGGGCGCGCTGGTGCGCGGAGTCCGCTCATCGACATAGCGCTGGTACTTCTCCCGCTGGGCACTGGAAGCCGAGTCCGTGGGGATCACCACCAGTCCTTGCGAGACGCGGGCGGTGCTGCTGCCGCTTGCCTCAGCCGCGCCACGGAAAGCGCGGATCTGCCGTTGCTGTACTGCAGCAAAATCCGGCTCTTCATCCGGGCCCGGGAACACCACGCTGCTGGTAAGCAGGTTGAAGCCGTGCTCCCCGGCCCACGTTGCCGACTTCAGGCTCGCTGCTCCATACCAAATCCGTTCACGCAGCCCGGCGGAATGGGGTTCCACGCGGTTTGAGAACTCCTCCACCACGCCCTGCTTGCCGGAAAACTCCCGCACCTTCCCGCCGGCGACCAGCCGGGCAAAACGGTCCACACGGGCGTAGCTGAAATCTTCGGTGTCCGCGGAATCCGGGTAGAGCTCGTGCTTGACGGTGTCGTAGTGCATCGGTACGCCGACGCTGACCCCCGGATTGATGCGGCCTCCGCTGAGTAGGTCCACTGTGGCCAGGTCCTCGGCCAGGCGAAGCGGATTCTCCCAACCCAGCGGTGTCACCGCGGTGCCCAGCTCGATCTTCGAGGTCCGTTGGCTGGCCGCTGCCATCACCGCAACCGGCGACGAAATTCCGTACTGCAGGTGCCGGTGGCGCAACCAGGCACTGTCGAATCCCAAGCGCTCGCCGAGTTCGATGATCTCCAGGGTGGAGCGGTGCCCCGCAGCCGGATCCGCGGGATCGAACAGGCCGATGGTGAGAAATCCAAGCTTGCGGAGCGGGCGGTCTGGGGTGGGCATGGCTTCCTTCTCTGTCGGTCGGCGCGCTTATTGCCCACCCTATGCGGTGGTTCTGACGACGACGGCGGAAGGTTACCTTGTGTGTTCGGGCACCTCCGGACGAGCCGGTTACGCGCAGTTGGCCACTTGCGCGGGCCGGGGGATGACAGGCACGGTGCCCGTGTCGGTAGTGACGTAGGCCGGGACAACGATCGGTTCCGCTTCGACCACAGCATCGGGTTGCTTGTTGCGCATGCGAAGCAGGGCAACAGCCGAGATGAGAAACCACGCCACGTTGGTAGCCACGGAAGGCCAGGCTCCGTGGAGCGTGCCGTTGATGATGAACGCGCAGGAGCCAAAGAGGTTCGCGGTCTGGAAGGTGGTCCCCGGCTTGATCCAGCCCATGGACACCGTCATGTAGGCGCACAGCATCGCCGCCGCACCGGCCCAACCGGTAATTTCCCAGAGCAGCTCCATCGGGCGTCCTCTCATGTCCAGGCAGCCCGCATGCAGGCAGGCCGGTGGCGTATATCTTCAGGGGTGTTTTCTGCTGTTTGCAGCGACCGCATCCTCAGAGCGAAGAGCGGCTATGCCTAAATTCTGAGGGATAGCTACCTTTAGTTCAATTGCATTATTCTGAAGCCCGTATTTAGAATCTCTGAACATGGAAATGGACCCTCGCCGCCTGCTGGTTCTCCTTGCCGTTGCCCGTACCGGCGGGGTCCTCGCCGCTGCCGATGAGCTGCGGATTACGCCGTCGGCGGTGTCGCAACAGCTCACCAAATTGGAGAACGAAGCGGGCCAGGCGTTGCTCCTCCGAACGCCCAAAGGCTCCGTCCTGACACCGGCCGGTTTGGCGATGGCGGAGGCGGGAGAGGAAATAGAGCGTGCGCTGAATGTGGCGCGCTCCAGGATGCAGGGACAGGCCGAGGTAGCCGGTGTAGTTCGCGTGGGTGGATTCACCAGTTTCATGCGCACCGTGGTGATCCCGCGTCTTCCAGAGTGGCGGGCCCAGTACCCCCAGTTGCAGATCCACCTTGTCGAGGACGACTTTCCGGCATTGATGCGGTTGTTCCGCCAGCGTCAGCTGGACGCCGTGGTGGTTGAACAGGATTCCACCACGTCAGGCCAGCGTCCGCTTGCCGCGGGAATGGTGGAAGAACCCCTGCTGGATGAACCGTGGAAGCTGGTTGTACCGGCGGGATCCCTGCTCACCACGGACAACCTTGACCTGAGCCGCTTGCCCTTACCGTGGTTGGGTGTGGAGCCTTCCGCAGCGAACATTGCCGTGCTCGGACGCCTTCGCCATTCGACGGGTGCCCACATCGAGACCATTCACCAGTACCAGGACACCCTCACTGCCCTGGCCTTGGTGGCGGCGGGGGAGGGCGTTGCAATCGTGCCCACCCTTGCTTTGACCGGCGTGGTCCATGACCAGGTGGACATCCTGGATGTCCCGGGTTTGGGGACGAGGCACATCGCCCTGCGTCGGTTCGACAGGCGAAGGCCGACGAGCCTTCCCTTGGACACGGTGGCCCGCCTGTTGAGGGAATCGGCGGCGGCTTTTGATACGCGGTCGACTTCGTAACCGGTTATGGCCTGGAGCCTCAGCCCACTGGATGTCCATGGGAGCACCGGGTTTCCCCCGGCGCGATCTCGTGCCCTTGGATGCACGTGCGTTCAGGTGGCTGGTGATCATCGTGGCGCCGTATGAAAATACTGCTGCCCGTTCCCTCCACGCCTGAGTCCTCGCGCTGCAGCCACTCGCCGAAGCGGGTCCTGTGCACCTTGCCGTCACTGTTTTGATCCGGCTTACCGTGGTGGAATGGACTTTTGGCCATGGCAACCGTGCCCCTTCTGCTCGGTCTCTGTTGCCCGCATTGCACAGTAATTTTAGGACCACGCAGCATGCACTGAAAGAGGTGCTGGGAAACGTTGGCCAAGGCCGTCCCGGCCCGCTCGCTCAGAGCGGGCCGGGACGGCTGAGGCCTAGTTGAGCGCCGGGGTGTCCGTTGGGATGACGCCGGAGCCGTACAGGTCAGAGGCCAGATCCTGGAGGGCGCGAAGAGCCACCCGCTGGGTAAACGGACCGTAGGACACGCGCGCGACGCCGAGTTCCTGGAGTTCGGCTGCCGGCAGGGCTCCTGGAGCGCCGATCACGGAGAGCTTTCCATGGCCGAGGCCCTCAACAAGCGGTTCGATGGTCTCACGGTTCAGCGCGCCCGGCACGAAAACCAGCGCCGCACCGGCGTCAAGGAAGGCCCGACCCCGTGCGATGGCGTCGTCGATGCTTTCCTTGATCGGCCGGTCACCGCCGCGGACGATCGCGTCTGTGCGGGCGTTCAGCTGGAACGCAATGCCTTCGGCGTTGGCGGCGTCAATGATCGCCTTCACGCGGGCAACTGCTTCGTCGAACGGCCGCAGGCGGTCCTCAACGTTGGCGCCCACCACTCCGATGCCAATAGCGCGCCGGATGGTTTCGGCTGGGTCTTCATATCCGTCGTCGAGATCTGCCGTGACCGGGAGGTCGACAGCCTTGACGATCCTTTCCACGCCGCTGAGCGCCACGTCCAAGGGCATGGTTCCGTCCTTGTAGCCAAGGGCCGCAGCGATGGAGTGTCCTGCTGTGGCGATCGCCTTGGTTTGGGGGAGCGCGGCCACGGCAGTGGCGCTGACGGCATCCCAGACGTTCACCACACTCAGGATCTCCGGTGCCTGGTGCAAGGCCTTCAGTTGTTCTGCGCGTGAACTCGTGGTTGCTTCGGTCATGGTTATCTCCGTCATCCTCGGTAGGGAGTTGGTGCCGGATTCAGCCTAAACGCAAGGAACACGGCAACCGCAAGAACCACGGCACTGGCAAGGAACGTGCTTTCAAAGCCGAGGGAGTCGAACAGGACCCCGCCGACAGTGGATCCCAGGGCAATGCACGTCTGGACCACGGCCACCATGAGCCCACCGCCTTGTTCGGCGTAGTGCGGCATCGCCTGGGCTACCCAACTCCACCAGCCCACCGGAGCCGAGGTCCCCAACAGGCCCCAAAGGGCCAGCAGAAGAACGACGACGGCGAACACCGCACCGAACGGTACGAGGGCAACCGCAATGAGGGCCATGACGGACGGGATTACGACGAGTGTCCGGTGCAGTCCTGGTCCCAGGAAGCGGCCGATGAGGATGGTCCCGGTGAACCCGGAGACGCCCATGATGAGCAGAACCAGCGATACAAGGGTCACTTCCACGTGGGTGACGGTTTCCAGGAAGGGCCGCACGTACGTGAAGAGGATGAACTGGCCCATGAAGAACGTCCCGCAGGCAGCCATGCCCCACGCGACGGTCCGGTTCCTGAAAGCGGTGAAGATCTTCAGGATGTCGCGGGCCTTGGTCCTGCTTTCCGGGGCCGCGAGGGACGGCAGGGAAATCCAGAGCCACACCACGCAAACCGCAGAGACTGGGACAAGGCAGAGGAATGCTCCACGCCAACCAATGAACGTGCCAAGGTAACTGCCCAGGGGTGCCGCCAGTACGGTGGCCAGGGCGTTGCCGCCGTTGACGATCGCCAGCGCGCGGGGAACCCTCGACGGCGCCACCAGCCGTATGGCCGTTGCGGCGGACATGGACCAGAATCCGCCGATGACAATACCGATGGATGCCCGGCCCACCATGAACGGCAGGTAGCCCGGCGCCAGTGCGATCAGGGCTCCGGAGGCACCCATCAACGCACTCAGCCCGATCAGAAGCGTGCGCCGGTTCATCCTGCCGGTCAGCGTGGAAACCGAAAGGCTGGTGAGCACGGCGAACAGGCCCGAGATCGCAATCCCCTGTCCTACCAGTCCCTCGGAGACCTGAAGATCCCGGGCCATGGGAGTCAGTAGGCTGACGGGCATGAATTCCGAGGCCACAACGGCGAACGCTCCGAAGGACATGGCGAACACGCCTCCCCAACGGCTGACGACGTCGGTGCCTTCCTTGTGCGCGCTATGGGTGACGGAGGATGTTTCTGCTGACATGAATTGGCCTCTCTGGTGAACAACTGGAATCAATCGGACCATGGCCCGGAGTGCAGGTGGGAGGCCCCGTTTATACGGGTTCCAACAGAACCTCTCAGCACAGGCGGATGGGGTCGTAACGTGGTGGGCATGGACAATCGGTCGGAAGTGCGGGAGTTCCTGATGACCCGCCGCGCACGCATCACCCCTGAGCAGGCGGGCCTCGAAGCTTTCGGCATTCGACGTCGGGTCACCGGTCTGCGCCGCGATGAAGTGGCACGCCTCGCCGGCGTCAGTGTTGACTACTACATCCGCTTGGAGCGGGGGAATCTCTCCGGTGTTTCGGACAGCGTGCTGGACGCCATTGCCGGAGCGTTGCAGCTGGACCGTGCGGAGGCCGACCACCTCTACGACCTCGCACGGACAGCCAACAGGGGTGCCCGGACCAAGGTGAAAGCCGCTCGCAGCATTGACCCGGCGCTGCAGTATTTTCTGGACTCCATCACGGGCGCACCGGCCCTGATCTCCAACAACCGCATGGATGTGGTTGCCGCGAATGCATTGGGTTACGCCATGTACTTCGACCTATTCCGGAGCAGTGCCGGGCCGGCGAACCATTCCCGGTTCATCTTCCTGGACCCAAGGGGCCGGGAGTTCTACCCGGATTGGAACCGGGCAGCAAACACCAATGTGGAGATCCTGCGCCGCAACGCAGGCCGCTTTCCCCATGACAAAGCCATCGCCGAACTGGTCGGTGAGTTGTCAATGCGCAGTGAAGAGTTCCGCACCCTGTGGGCCGCGCACAATGTCCGGCGCCACCGCTCGGGGATGAAGACTTTCCACCACTCCGTGGTCGGTCCGCTGGAACTGACGTATCAACAGCTTGAACTCGACGAGGACACCGGCCTTCACGTCACCGTCTACCCGGCAGTTCCCGGAAGTGCCAGCGAAGAAGGCCTGAAGCTGCTGGCGTCATGGGCAGCCACGGAGAACGTCATTGAAAAAGCCAATACCCGCTGAGGAGCCGGACATGAAATACACGCAAAGCGGGGGCCGGACAACAGCCGGCCCCAAGGAATGGTTCACCGGAACGGTACAGGTTGATTCCATCCGCACCCCGGACGAGCAATCCGCCGTCGGGTGCGCCCACGTGCGTTTCGCCCCGGGTGCGCGAACCGCTTGGCATCACCACCCTAAAGGCCAAACGCTGTACCTGACCGACGGCATAGGGCTGGTGGCTACGCGGGACGGCGGGATACAGGAGATCCGTCCCGGCGACGTCGTCTACATCGAACCCGGCGAGGAACACTGGCACGGCGCCACCCCGGACCGGTTCATGGCGCACGTTGCGATCCAGGAAGCGGACCGGAACGGCGACGTCGTCACCTGGCTTGAGCACGTTTCCGATGAGGATTACACGGGCTGAGCGGAGGGCCTGCTAAACGTTGACCTGGTAATTGAGTGCCAGGTCCGCGGCGTTGACTCCACGGATCCCCCAATTGACGCGTGGGGTCTCGGTGATGGTTATCTCCACGCTGTGCGGCTTGATTCCTGCTTCGGATTCGATCCGTGTGAACAGGTCAGCGATGAGCTTGCGTTTTGCCTCCTCCGATCTGCCTTCGAACATGGAGATCTCGATGATTGTGTAGTCTTTGCCCCGGTCATCAGGGTGGATGAAGTCGACGTCCGACAGTGAAATGAAACGTTGAAACTTCTTTTCAGTCGGGTAATCGAGGGTTGTCACTATTGCTGCATGAATCGCAGAGGAAAGGGCCTCCCGGCGTTGTTCGATTGAGCTTCTGTGTCCGTAGACAATGACCTGT
>Ga0209051_1003105_pt1 | contig 11201 bp, 9 predicted proteins | sample AraplaCvi_mMS_r2_2_FD_184286 | JGI IMG/M metagenome (GOLD analysis project Ga0209051, IMG submission 184286) | Arabidopsis root microbial communities from North Carolina, USA - plate scrape MF_Cvi_mMS_r2 (SPAdes) (version 2) | ecosystem: Host-associated > Plants > Roots > Endosphere | place: USA...
GCTCGTTGTCACCGCCGATCATCTTAAGAGACTCTTAAGTAACTAACAAACTTCTGGCTCGATTGAGGCGTGGGTCACACCGTCTTCGGGGCCACCGGAACCACCCTGGCGCCGTGCACCGGACCACTCGCCGCCCGCACCGTGCGACACACTCCGGCCCCGGCCAGCTGGACGCCGACGTCGACCGCGGCCGCCGCCGTCGGACACAGGAAGGCGCACGTCGGCCCCGAACCGGAGACGATCCCCGCCAACGCCCCCGCGTCGACGCCGGCACGCAGCGTCCTGCGCAGCCTGGAGTCGAGGTTCAACGCCGCCGGCTGCAGGTCGTTGCCGAGCAAGGGCGCCAGCTCGTACGGATCGCCCGACGCCAGCGCGGCCAGCAGCGGTTCCGGATCCTCCAGCCTGGCGGGTTGGGTCTTGGTGTCGTCGGCCCTCAGCCGGTCGATCTCGGCGAACACCTTCGGGGTGGACAGGCCACCGTCGGAGAATGCGAGCACCCAATGAAAGGTGTTGCGGGACAAGACCGTTGCCAACTGCTCACCGCGACCGGTGCCCAGCGCGGTGCCGCCGTGCAGGGCGAAGGGCACGTCGCTGCCGAGTTCGGCGCCCAACGCGTGCAGGTCCCGGCGCGGCACGCCCAACTCCCACAGCGCATTCATCGCGACCAGGACGGCCGCTGCGTCGGCACTGCCACCGGCCATCCCACCCGCGACGGGGATCGACTTCTCCATGGCGATGGCGACGTCCGGCTCGCGTCCGACGTGGGCGGCCATCAGCTCGGCGGCGCGCCACGCCAGGTTGCGATGGTCCAGCGGCAGCGACGTCCCGTCCTCGTCGAGGCCCTCCCCGGAGAGCTCGAGGGACAGCACGTCGGCGTTGCGCACGGTGATCTCGTCGAAGAGCGACACGGCGTGGAACACCGTGGTCAGTTCGTGATAGCCGTCGTCGCGCAGATCGCCGACGGCGAGGTACAGGTTGACCTTGCCCGGGACGCGTACCGTGACCGACCCCGTCGACACCCATTCGGCAGCTGCGTCGGACTGGGGCACGCACCGACAGTAACGAAGCCCGGCCGCAGCGGAAAAGGAAGTGACGAGATCCCCCGGTTGCGCCGCATTCTGCGAGAATGCTGACACCAATGGACGCCTTCGGGGATTACGTGGTCGACGGCGTGATCGGTCACGGTGGGACCGCCACGGTGTACCAGGCGCACCACGCCGACGGCCTGGGCGGATCCGTCGCGCTCAAGGTGCTCGACGAGCACCATCGCGACGCGTTCAACTTGACGCGGCTTCGACGCGAATTCGAGTTCGCGAGGCGGACCGCTCACCCCCACGTCGTCACCATGTACGAGTCCGGTTCCGGTTGGCTCGCCATGCAACTGATCACCGGTGGCACGGCGACGAACCTGCCGGGCCGGGACCTTCGCCTCACCGCACTGGCCCAGACCGCGAGCGCCCTCGACCACGTCCACGACCTCGGCGTCGTGCACTGTGACGTCAAGCCGTCCAACATCCTTGTCTGCAAGCCGTTTTCCGCCGGCGGGGCGATCCTCACCGACTTCGGCATCGCCCGGTCACTCGCCGAGGACGCGAAACACCGGTTGACGCACGTCGAGGCGTCGCTGCCGTACGCGGCACCCGAGGTGCTGCACGGCCATCCGCCGTCGGCCGCATCCGACGAATACGCGCTGGCATGCACGGCCGTCGAACTCCTCACGGGGTCACCGCCGTTCAACGCGCACACGTCGATGGCGCTGGTCGACGCACACCTGAACAGTCCGGTGCCGAAGTACTCCAGACACCTCGACTGGGTACCGCGGGCCTTCGACTCGATCCTCGCGAAGGCGATGGCCAAATCGCCCGACCTTCGGTATCAGTCCTGCTCGGAGTTCATTTCGCTGATCACACGGGCGATTGGGTGAGCGGACCCACCCCGTCGCCCCCATGCTTTCCGTAACTCAATCTTTACCCCTCCCCCACGCGCCCCAGGACCTCTGCGGCTAGCTTCGACAAATGACCACCGAATCTCAGAGCGCATACGACAATTCAGCGCTCGCACACGAAGAAGAGGGCTACGAGAAGGGGCTCAAACCCCGACAGGTACAGATGATCGCCATTGGTGGCGCGATCGGTACCGGCCTGTTCATGGGGGCCGGCGGCCGGCTTGCCAGCGCCGGACCGGGCCTGTTCATCGTCTACGCCATCTGCGGCGTGTTCGTCTTCTTCATCCTGCGAGCCCTCGGCGAACTGGTACTGCATCGCCCCTCATCCGGGTCGTTCGTGTCCTACGCCCGCGAATTCCTCGGCGAGAAGGCCGCATACGTCGCGGGCTGGATGTACTTCTTCAACTGGGCCTGCACGTCGATCGTCGACGTCACCGCCATCGCCCTCTACATGCACTATTGGGGCACCTTCGGCGCGATACCGCAGTGGGCGATCGCCCTGATCGCGCTGGTGATCGTGCTGACGATCAACATGATCTCGGTCAAGTGGTTCGGCGAGATGGAGTTCTGGGCGGCGCTGATCAAGGTCGTCGCACTCGTCACCTTCCTCGTCGTCGGCATCGTCTTCCTGGCGGGCCGCTTCAAGGTGGAGGGCGCGAGCACCGGCCCGTCTGTGATCACCGACAACGGCGGCCTTCTGCCCAACGGCCTCCTGGCCCTGGTGGTCATCACTTCGGGCGTGATCTTCGCCTACGCCGCAGTCGAATTGGTCGGCACGGCGGCGGGTGAGACCGAGAACCCGGCCAAGATCATGCCGCGCGCCATCAACTCCGTCATCTTCCGAATTGCCATCTTCTACGTCGGCTCGCTGATCCTGCTCGCGCTGCTGCTGCCGTACACCTCGTACAAGCAGGGCACCAGCCCGTTCGTGACGTTCTTCTCCAGCATCGGCGTGCCTGCCGCGGGCGACATCATGAACTTCGTCGTCCTGACGGCGGCGTTGTCGAGTCTCAACGCCGGGCTCTACTCGACCGGCCGCATCCTGCGGTCGATGTCGATGAACGGCAGCGCACCGAGATTCACCGCGAAGATGTCCAAGAAGGGCGTCCCGTGGGCGGGTATCGCGCTGACGGCGTGCTTCACCGTCGTCGGCGTCTTCCTCAACCTGGTGGTGCCCGCGGAGGCGTTCAACATCGCGCTCGACCTTTCGGCGCTCGGCATCATCGCCTCCTGGGCCACCATCGTGATCTGCCAGATCCAGCTGTACCGCTGGTCGCAGAAGGGCATCCTGGAGCGTCCGAGCTTCCGGCTGTTCGGCACGCCGTACACCAGCTACGCCACGCTGCTGTTCCTGGCGGCTGTCACCCTGCTGATGTGCATCGAAAACTACTGGAACGCAATCGCATTGGTGATCATCGTGCCTGCGCTCATCGGCGGCTGGTACGCCGTGCGAGGCCGGGTGCTGGCGGTCGCTCAGGAACGCGTCGGAATCACGGGCAACTACCCGATCTACGCGGAGACCCCACTGCAGGACGAGTTCCGGGCCAAGGATGCCAGGGCACGCGAAGCGGCCAAGACGAAGAAGGACGAAGACAAGGGCTGACGGCCGGAGACCGTCCGCGTGTGCTGAGCGCTCAGAGCCTCAGTACACGCGGACGTTCGGCTGACGTGGGGCGCTGTCGACCTGGCCCGACCGCTGAAGCAGTCGGACGAAGTCGGCGATGCCGAGCGTCTCACCGCGGCGAGCCGGGTCGATGCTGGCCGAGAGCAGACGCTCCGCGGACTCGTTGCCCGAACCGGCCCACTCTGCGAACGCGTTGCGCGAGGTCTTGCGACGCTGCGCGAACGCGATGTCGATGAGCTCGAAGACCTTGTTGCGGAATTCGTCTTCGACGGGCCACGGCGAGGTTTCATAGCGGTCGATGCGGACCAGTCCGGAGTAGACGCGCGGGATCGGCCAGAACACCGTCGGCGAGACCGTGCCATGGCGACGGACGTTGCCGTAGAACCGCACCTTCGCGCTGGGTACGCCGTAGTCCTTGCCACCAGGCTCGGCGGCGAGGCGCTCGGCGACCTCCAGCTGGACCATGACCATGACGGTCCTGATGGTCGGGAACTGCGCGAGCAGGTGCAGAAGTGCTGGCACCGCGATGTTGTAGGGCAGGTTCGCGACCACTGCCGTCGGCTGATCCTCCACGTCCGACGGCATCAGGTCGAGGATGTCCTTGTTCAGGACGACCAGCCTGTTGATCTCGCTGTGGGAATGATCTGCGACGGTCTTGGGGAGCTGACGCGCAAGAACGGGGTCGATCTCGACCGCGGTCACCTTCGAGCCACGATCGAGGAGCGCGAGGGTCAACGAACCGAGACCTGGGCCCACTTCGAGCACCACGTCATTACGGTTCACCCCCGACGCCGACACGATGCGACGAACGGTGTTGGCGTCGTGGACGAAGTTCTGTCCAAACGCCTTCCGAGGCCGGAACTCAAGTTCCTTTGCCAAGTGCCTTATCTCGGTCCGCCCGAGTAGCCGAATCGTCAGCGCACACCCAACCTTCCACTACACGTGGGCCACGCTCCCCAACCTTGGCGCGCCCGGGTTACCTCAGCAATCGCGATCTGCTCTTCTCTCGAAGCCAGATCGGCCCGCTGAGCATACCGCAAACCGCCGTTGCGCTCCCATGTGTTTTGGTCGAATTGGACACCACCGTAGAAACCGTTACCGGTGTTTATAGCCCAATTACCACCGGCTTCACACCGTGAAAGCGCATCCCACGTCTCACCTTGAGACACTTCGGGCACCTCGGTGCCCGGCTTTGCGCCGACGCGTATCTTGCCGTTTCTGGCCGGAACGATGACGACATTGGCTACTGGCAGCCTCCCCGTCTCCACACCGTTGACCGTCGCCACGGCAAAAGTTACGTCCTGAACGCCGGGTGTTCCCGGGTCGTCGACGACCTGCCTGCTCATGTTCATCGTCACGTCCTGGACGACTTCGTTGACGGGCACCAGCGGCACCCGCTCGGTCGACCTGGTGACGCGGACCCTGGTGACCTGAATCTGCATGCCGTCGCTCACCGGTGAGTTGGCCGCCGGTACGACGGTGTCGCTCTGTTGCAGGGGGGCTCCCGCGGCTTCCAGGAAACCGGCCACGTTCGCCGCGGCCACACGGACCGTCCGGACCACTCCGCCGTCGTCGATTTGCGCGGTGCGCGCTCCCACCACCGGCAGCGACATGCCTTCCAGTGGGACGCGACTGCCGCGGGACGCCGCCGCAGGCGCGGTGTCGGTCATCGACAATTGTGCGAGCGCCCCCTGGACGGTCGACGCCGTCGTCCAGACCTCTCGACTGTTGCGGCCATCCAACGAAATCTGCAGCGGACGACTCCTGCGCAACACGATCGTCTCGGACTGCTCGACGGGCTCGTTTGCTGCGGGGAACAGGTCGTCGCGTTCTCCCACCTCGAACCCGTTCTCCTGCACCACGTCGATCACGTGAGACTTCATCGTCGAGACGGTCGTGGACTTGCCGTCGACGGTCAGCGTGACCGTCTTGTGGGTGGACACGGCGTATCCACCGGCAAACGTCAGGGCGACGAGCAAGGTCGCAACGAGGAGCCGCAAATGCGGCGAGCGCGCTTCATGAAGCCTGTGTAAGCAGTTCAACGGTAACTTTCCCGACTATCGGGTCGGCGGCCTTCGAGAGTCCGGAGCCGACCGCTTCTATCACAGGACGGTAACGAAGTCCCCTAGTGGCGGCAACTCGCGGTCAGCCGCGGATTCCGTAGATGCGACGAGCGTTCTCCGTCGTCTCGCGGGCCACGTCGGCGGCGGGACGCCCCACGACCTCGGCCAACGCCCGCACGGTGTACGGCAGGCAGTACGACTCGTTCGGTGCCCCGCGGAACGGATGCGGCGTCAGAAACGGCGCGTCGGTCTCGACGAGAAGCTGCCCCGGCGGGATCACTGCGGCCGCCTCGCGCAGCTCGTGGGCGTTGCGGAAGCTCACGGTCCCCGACAGGCTGAGCAGCCATCCCGCGTTGGCGCAGGTGCGTGCCATGTCGGGTCCCGAGGAGAAGCAGTGAAAGATCACGGTCTCCGGGGCACCCTCTGCGGCTAACACGTCGAGGACGGCGGAGTCGGCGTCGCGATTGTGGATCATCAGCGGCTTGCCGGTGCGCTTGGCGAGGTCCACGTGCCAGGCGAACGCCTCCCGTTGCTCGGCGGGTTCGGCGCAGCCGTCGAGCTTGCCAGGCCAGTACAAATCCATGCCCGTCTCCCCGATCGCGACGACGCGGGGATGCGCGGCGAGGCCTTCGAGCTCGGTGCGAGCGGCGTCGGTCAACGCGTTGGCGCGCGTCGGATGCAGGGCCACCGCGGCGTACACCCGGGAATCCCAGTCCGACGCCTCGACGGCCCAGCGGGCGGAGTCGAGATCGTCGGCGATGGTGACGACGGCCGTCACACCGACGGCCTCGGCCCGGTCGAGGATCGCGTGCACGTCGTCGGCGTCGGAGGCCCCGCACGCGTCGAGGTGGGTGTGGGCGTCGACCAGAGGGCCGACGGGCTCGGGTGCCGGCGGCCTCTCACGCCGTCGGCCGCCCTCTTTCGGGTGTGAACTCACACCACACAATAAGGTGAGTCCAAATGAACCAGCCCTTCTACGTGACGACGGCCATCGCCTACCCGAACGGCGTGCCGCACATCGGCCACGCCTACGAGTACATCTCGACCGACGCCATCGCCCGCTTCAAGCGCCTCGACGGCCACGACGTCAGATTCCTCACCGGAACCGACGAGCACGGCTTGAAGATGGCGCAGACCGCGGCGTCCGAGGGCGTTCCGACCGCCGACCTCGCCCGGAGGAACTCCGACGCCTTCCAGGCCATGCAGGAGAAGCTGGGCATCTCGTTCGACAGGTTCATCCGGACCACCGACGCCGACCACGTCGAGGCGTCCATCGCGATCTGGAACGCGATGAACGACCGCGGCGACATCTATCTCGACTCCTATTCCGGCTGGTATTCGGTGCGCGACGAGCGCTTCTTCACCGACGACGAGCTGGAGGACGGCCCAGACGGCACCAAGATTTCGACCGAGACCGGCACGGCCGTCACGTGGACCGAGGAGCAGACCTACTTCTTCCGGCTGTCGGCGTACACCGATCGGCTGCTCGCCCACTACGAGGCGCATCCGGAGTTCATCGGCCCGGACGTGCGACGCAACGAGGTCGTCAGCTTCGTCTCCGGCGGCCTGCGCGACCTGTCGATCTCCCGCACCACGTTCGACTGGGGTGTGCCCGTGCCCGGCCACCCCGACCACGTCATGTACGTGTGGGTCGACGCGTTGACCAACTACCTGACCGGCGCGGGCTATCCCGACGCCGACTCCGAGTCCTTCCGCAAGTACTGGCCAGCCGACCTGCACATGATCGGCAAGGACATCATCAGGTTCCACGCCGTGTACTGGCCCGCGTTCCTGATGTCGGCCGGAATCGAGCTTCCGCGAAGGGTTTTCGCGCACGGCCACCTGCTCAACAGCGGCGAGAAGATGAGCAAGTCGGTCGGCAACGTCGTCGACCCCTTCGCGCTGGTGGACGCCTTTGGGCTGGACCAGGTGCGCTACTTCCTGCTGCGTCAGGTGCCCTTCGGCCAGGACGGCAGCTACAGCGAGGACTCGATCATCGGTCGGATCAACGCCGACCTCGCCAACGAATTGGGCAATCTCGCCCAGCGCTCGTTGTCGATGGTGAACAAGAACCTCGACGCGCAGGTGCCGCAACCGGGTGAGTTCACCGCCGAGGATCGCGAGCTGCTGGCCCTGGCCGACGGGTTGCTCGAGCAGGTCCGCGCCCAGTTCGACGTGCCGGCCATGCATCTGGCGCTGGAGTCGATCTGGCTGATGCTCGGCGCGGCCAACCGGTACTTCTCCGGCCAGGAGCCGTGGGTGCTGCGCAAGTCCGAGGCCGCGGCCGACCAGGAGCGCTTCGGCACCGTGCTCTACACGACGCTCGAGGCGGTGCGCATCGCCGCGCTGCTCATCCAGCCGGTGATGCCGGAGTCGGCTGCCAAGCTGCTCGACCTGCTTGGCCAGCCCGCCGACCAGCGGGACTTCACAGCCGTCGGCACGCGACTGGTGCCAGGAACGGCGCTGCCCAAGCCGGAGGGCGTCTTCCCCCGCTATCAGGTGGAGTGACCTGCGTCACGTCATGTCACACTTCGGTGATCGGAGGTGTCTTGATGGCATGAACACACACGAGCCCACGAATGTCGTCGTCGTCGGTGGCGGGTACGCCGGCGTCATCGCCGCCAACCACCTCCTGGTCAACCGTGACGTCGCCGTCACCTTGGTCAACGCGAGACCGCAGTTCGTCGAACGGATCCGACTGCACCAACTGGTCACGGGATCCGACGACGCCGTGGTGGACTTCGCCGACGTGCTGTCCCCGGACGTCCGCCTGGTGGTGGACACCGCCGAACTCGTCGACCCGGACTCCCGGACGGTGACGCTGGCGTCCGGTGACACCATTCGCTACGACTACCTCGTCTACGCCCTCGGCAGCACGGGTGCGGCACTGGCGGTTCCCGGAGCGGCCGAATTCGCCTACCCCATATCGGAATTGGAGCACGCGCAACCGCTGCGCTCGGCGATGGCGACGGTGCACCCCGGCGCTCCGGTGGTGGTCGTCGGAGCGGGTCCGACGGGCCTGGAGGTCGCCGCCGAACTCGGCGAGCAGGGTCGGTCGGTGACGCTGGTCTGCGGTGGCGTCCTCGGCCCGTACTTCAGCGCATCCACCCGCCGCGCCGTGACCAAGCGGATGCGCAAGCTCGGAGTAACGGTGGTCGACGGCCCTGGCGCCAAGGTGACAGAGGTCCGCAAGGACTCGGTGCTGCTGGCCGACGGCCGCGAGCTGCCAAGCGCCGTCAGCATCTGGACCGCGGGCTTCGGGGTGCCAGACCTCGCCAGGCGCAGCGGCCTCGCTACCGACGACATCGGCCGGCTGCTGACCGACGAGACCCTGACCAGCGTCGACGACCCCTTCATCGTAGGAGCTGGGGACGCGGTCGCCCCGTCGAACGCACCGTTGCGGATGAGCTGCCAGGCCGCGATCCCGCTGGGTGCGCAGGCCGCCAACACCGTGCTCAGCCGCATCGCGGGTGACGAACCCGCCGCAATGAACCAGGCCTTCACCGGTCAGTGCGTCAGCCTCGGCCGCAAGGCAGGCGTCATCCAGGTCGCGCACCTGGACGACCGCCCCATGCCGCTGTTCATCGGCGGACGGGCGGCGGCCACCATCAAGGAGGCCGTCTGCAAGGGCACGGTCTGGCAGCTCGGCGTCGAAGCCCGCAAGCCAGGCTCGTACGTCTGGCTCAAGGGCGGCAAGCGCGCCGAGCGGGTGGCGGCGGCGGTCCGGTGAACGCCAGCGAGCACGCCGACAGGTTCACCAGCCTGCGGCCGTTGCTGTTCACCATTGCCTACGAAATACTCGGCACCGCAACAGAATCCGATGACGTGCTGCAGGAGAGCTACCTGCGGTGGGCCGAGGTCGACCTTGCCGGCGTCCGCGACACCAAGGCCTATCTCGCGCAGCTCGTCACCCGGCAGGCGCTCAACGCGCTGCGCGCCCAGTCGAGACGCCGCGAGGAGTACGTCGGCCCCTGGCTCCCCGAGCCGCTGCTGGTCGACGCAGGCGACGCGTCGTCCGACGTGGTGCTCGCCGAGTCGGTGTCCATGGCGATGATGGTCGTGCTGGAGACGCTCAGCCCCGACGAGCGGGCGGTGTTCGTGCTCCGCGAGGTGTTCGGCTTCGGCCACGACGACATCGCCGAGACCCTTGGCAAGTCCACCTCGGCTGTGCGGCAGATGGCGCATCGTGCCCGCGAGCACGTGCAGTCCCGACGCAAGCGGTTCGAGCCAGCCGACCCGAAGCAGTCACTGGAGATCACCGCACAGTTCTTCGCGGCCGCGTCGACGGGTGACGTCGACTCGCTCATCGCGATGCTGGCGCCGGACGTCGTCTGGACCGCCGACAGCGACGGAAAGGCGAGTGCCGCCCGCAGGCCGGTCGCCGGTGCGGAGAAGGTCGCCCGGCTCATCCTCGGCCTGCTCCGCTTCGCCGGTGACGGCGGCCGGGTCGAGCCCGCCTTCTACAACGGCGCGCCCGCGCTGGTGCTGTACCTCGACGACGGCTTGGAGGGCGTGATCTCGGTCGAGATCACCGACGGCCTGATCACGCACTTCTACGCGATGCGGAACCCGGAGAAGCTGGGTGGGGTGAAGGTGCCAAGGACGATCGCGCGCTGAGCGACGCTTGCGGAGCGAACATGTGCCTGAGCGGTGTCCATGACAGGCTGTTGCGGTGCGGATCGAGCGGATCGCCTTGTCACGCAGCGCCCCGGAGGTGCTGCAATGTCTGGCCGCCGCGACGACGCGCCTCGGCCTGCCGCCGCCCGCCGCCTTGACCGGTGACTGGTTCGGCGCCGGGGCGGTCGTCGCGCCGAGCGTCGCGGTCGAGCCCGTCGCCACGACCGGCGTCTTCGACACCGCCGCGAGCGGCGTCTTCGACACCGCGCAGCTGACAGGCCACACGTCGCGTGGCGATGCCGTTGGCGGCGGCTGGATCGGATACCTGTCCTATCCCGACGCCGGCCGCAACGGCGCCCGCCCTCGCATTCCCGAGGCGGCGGGTGGCTGGACCGACGACGTCCTGCGCCTTGATGCCGATGGCAACTGGTGGTACGAAAACCTCTCCGGGACAGCCGCTCCCGGCTGGTTGGTCGAGGCGTTGGCCGTCGACCCCGTGCCGTCGGAGTGTCACGTCGCGTGGGGCGTCGCCGACCGCGACGAGCACCAAGCGGGCGTCCTGGCCTGCCTGGACGCCATTACCGCAGGCGAGGTGTACCAGGCGTGTGTGTGCACGCAGATCGTCGGCAGGGTCACGGGCGCGCCGGTCGACTTCTTCGCCGAGGCCGTCGAGCGCACCGCGCCGGCGCGCGCCGCGTTCGTCTCCGGCGAATGGGGCGCCGTCGCGTCGCTGTCCCCCGAGCTGTTCCTCAGCCGCGCCGACGGGACGGTGACGTCGAGCCCGATCAAGGGCACCCTGCCGCTCACCGAATCGCCATCCGCGCTGCGGGATTCGGTGAAGGACGTGGCCGAGAACATCATGATCGTCGACCTCGTCCGCAACGATCTCGGCCGCGTCGCGGTCACCGGCTCGGTGTCGGTTCCCGAGTTGTTGGTGGTGCGCCGCGCCCCT
>Ga0209051_1003106_pt1 | contig 11201 bp, 13 predicted proteins | sample AraplaCvi_mMS_r2_2_FD_184286 | JGI IMG/M metagenome (GOLD analysis project Ga0209051, IMG submission 184286) | Arabidopsis root microbial communities from North Carolina, USA - plate scrape MF_Cvi_mMS_r2 (SPAdes) (version 2) | ecosystem: Host-associated > Plants > Roots > Endosphere | place...
CCTAAACCACAGAAAAGCTGAGAAAGGGGCTGTTCAACAACATCCGTGTCGATCGCAACGCGACCGTCTTCGAGGAACAGGCAGAGCGATGCCCGAGCGCGTGAATTCGATTTCGGTGCCCCAGTCTAAGATCGGGTACGTCCAAACCTGCGCAAAGCCCTTGGTCTGTCCATGTTCCAAGATGAGGACGTGGCACGGAAGCTTTTTTCAGCCACCAGCTAGACGCTCACCCTTACGACTGAGACATGCAGAACAACGTAAGAGTTCCATAAGCTATGTTATGCGATTTTCAATCGGCGATTGACTCACGAACGTCGCGCCGTAGCGATCGCAAGGAATGCACGATGATGTAAGTCCTTAATTTTTCACATTATAATTTAATCTTTGTCAAATTCCGTACGTTTTTACACACGCAAAAGGTGCTTTTTCCTTTGCGCGCCAATGTTTTCAGTATATAGGTTGCCGTGAAGCAAACGGACACACCCTGACGCACGTGGAGATTACTTGCCGTTCCGCGGCAGATTGGCCGTGGCTTTGATAAAGGACCAGAAAAGAACCACGACATTGGCCGGAAGGGCTTCGCATCGGCGGAGAGTCCTCCACGAGTTTTAAAACTGAACACATTCGAGCACCTAACCATTGGAAAAGAACGGGAAGATTTTTGTCGCCCCGCCCAAGGATGGAAGCGACTTCAAGGAATTGTTCAAGCAGTTAGCTGCAGTAGGCGCGGGGCGCCAAGTGGACACTGACGGCTTTCCTCAGGGGCCATGGACACCGGAGCTTTTGGCAGAAGCCATTACCCAGATCGACTCCAATCGGGCCGGAATTGATCTACGCACCGTACAGCTGTGGTTTCAAGAGAACGACAAAGGGATCAGTCCTTCCAACATCGCGTGGCTGGCACGGATCTTCGGCTGCGATGATAGGGAAGCGACGAGCGAATGGCTCCAGGAGCTTAGCGCGGCGCAGTCGCGCCTTATCGCCAAAAGACGTGATTCGAGGAAGACGGCGACTAATACAGCGCCGCCAGATAAAGCCCAGGCTGTGGCTCCTGATAGTCTAACGCCGATTTGGGGCGAGGCGACTGAATGGGGTCAAGTCCCTCAGCGCAGAAGGCGCTTCAACTTGGCACTACGGTCTGAGGCCATTTTTTCTGGCGGATCTGCCTTGAACCTTCCCGCGTTGACTTTCGCCGGTGCCTCTGCCCTGGGATTTCTGTCGTATATCGTGGGGATCCACAGCGTCGCGTATGACCGATTCGACGGGGTCATCAAGCAGGTGGGGTTCCTGTGGGCGCCGAACTGGACGCTTCTGTTCATGATACTCTTGCCGTTGTTTTTCTGGCTTGTGATCGAGCTGCTATTTTTTTGGAAGAGGGATGCGCGATTCAATCTGCTGACACAGGCAGACCGGTTTGCGGCGGATGCCCCTTGGTCTCCAATCATCGAGTCGTATTCTCATACTTACTGGGCGGTTTTCGTAACTTGCGTGCTCTTCGCCGGCATCTTCCAGTGGATAGGAGTGTGTTTGATCCCGCTATTAGAAGGCAGTGGCGACTACGCGACAAGTTGGGGCACGATAGCCATCGTGCAACCCGATCTTATATCAGTGCCCATGGAGATCGCTTTCACGGGGCTGGCTTATCTGTACATGTGCGTCTGCTTCTACCTGTTCTTCGCAGGTCTCATTTTGCTTCACGCCATCATCCACGATTTCGGAAGGATCGACGAAGGATTGATGCTGCGGCTTGGACGTAACAACAGCTCCGAGAGCTCCCAAATCCGCCTCAAAGTGATGCGCGGCATTTTCCGTTGCACCATTGTTGGTGTCCTCGTTGCCATTTGCATGAAGGTGCAAAGCGCCTTCCTGACCTCGAGCGGTGAGGATATCGTGACCTGGATGCTCCATGATTTCGTTTCAGTTGTTTATAGTGACCATGAAACCGCCAGCACGTTCGGCTATAGGATGCCAACGCATTTCAGCAGCCTCCTCGTGGCCATTTCAGTCTGCGTCATTTTCCTCTACGGCGCGATCCGTCTGAATATCGGATCGCGCTTCCGTAAGGCTTTATGGAAAATGTCAGCGGTCGAGGCCCTGCTCTTTGCCGCCTATTTGTCGATCGATGCCTTCGAAGGCTTTTCCCTGCTCCTCATCGCTGGGGTGCTGGTGGCAGCATATGCCCTCTTCGATCCGGAGTTCGCGCTGCCGCGATCGCGCAAATCGGAGAACAATCATGGTGTTTCATAGGTGGTTGGATCGCTGGGACGAACATCGCGCTCAACGCGGCGAAGAAGGGAAGAAAACGACGGATTTCATCCTCGACGCACGCCGTGCCTTCCCCGGCGCGGAGGGCGTAGACTCGCTCGAGCAGTTTTATTTCCTTTCCGAACACGCTGCCTCTGATCCACGCTTTTACGAGGAGCAGGCGGGGAGCTCACAGGGCTTTGAGCTGCGCGATGGGTTGCTTCAATTTCCTTCGGAAATCGCCACCGAAGTGGACAAGAACAACACCGTCTGGGCGAAAATTACCGAAAGTGGCTCGCGTGATCAGGTTTTGGTGATTTTCCATCATTGGAACGCCACCGCCCGAAATCGTCAGATCGCTGATTTTCTCTCGCGACGTGGGATCGCGGTCGCTGAAATTGCCATGCCCTACCATTTCGAACGCAGCCGGCCCGGCGCGCTGTATGCCGATTATATGCTCAGCGCAAATCTCGGTCGCACGATCCAATCGTTAAGACAAGCCGTTTTGGATGGGCGAAAGCTCATCAGGTGGCTGAAGAGCGAAGGCTACGGAGAAATCTCGGTCCTGGGGATGAGCTTGGGCTCATGGGTGGCAGGTCTGATCGCTGCGCATGACCCGGCCGTATCGAAGGCTTCGCTGTTTTTGACAGCCGGGAGTCTCGCAGACATGGTTTGGACAGGGCGCGCCACGCGATCGATCCGCGATAGCTTAGAACCGGCAATCGCGCTCACGGATCTGCGGAGGGCATGGGCCCCACTGAATTTGGAGAATTTCGCGCATGATCTCGCACGGCCTGACCTTGCGCTTCAATTGGTGTTCGCGACCAGAGATAAGGTGGTATTGCCTGAGCTAACGAAACACTTCATCGAAAACCTCCATCAGGCAGGAGCGGTGCCAAACGTTCTCAAGCTGAACTGTGGTCACTACTCGCTCGCTACGCCGCCGTATATTTTGTTAGCGGGCTGGAGTCTGAAGCGCTTTCTATCGCGCCCAAAAGCTCCGAACGGCATTACCCGATCAGCGATTGGGCAGTCCAGAATCTAACGGACGAGACCTTCGGTTTTCCGACTTCGTCGTTTCGCGTGAACCCAGGAAAAATCCCCATACCAGCGCATCTCGCTTGGCCCCGGCTAAGAACTTATCGGGGCTCGGGAAATCAATGTTCTCCCGCTGTGGCACGCCTGAGCCATCCCTGCAAAAATCGTCGTTTATAAACAAGCAGTTGTCGGCCTCGTTTCGTTTCGTTTCGGTTGGTTTCGCACAATACCGTGCAATCTGCGGTAATCGTCCCTTCTATCAATTGCCAAGAACCGCAAAGGCGTCTCGCAGATCAGTCGGGGCTGGGGGGACGCCAATCATGGATTTAGGACTTAGGGAAAGCGAAGTCGGCATGAAAGCAGCTATGGAGAATGACGCACTCAACGTTCATGGCATCTGCAGGCAAGAGGGCTCGGTTGGCTTGGTCATTTTTGAGCGTGATGACATTCTGCTACGCCAGAGGCCGCAGTTCGCAGACCATACGCTGGGAGATATCGACACCGAATTCTTGGCAATGCTTCAAGATATGCGCGAACTCGGCGTTCGCTTCGGATTTATTTGGCGGCATACGACGTTCCCAGGCAATCGGGGCGCGCGCATTGATAGTGCCAGGTTTACGCAGCTGCTCGACGATCTACTGAGGGTCTCAGGTGTCTCGCCAGACTTCTGGATGGAGACGACCCATTCCCACGGCCCAGGCCAGCCCCCGCGTTGGCCCGGAGCCTCTGAGCTCGACGTGATATTAAAGCTAGCCGAATTGTACGAGGTCGATCCGACGATGACCGTCTTGGTGCGCAAGGGAGATTTCTATCACTACTGCGCAGCGACACCCGCCTTCACTGAAATTCTTTATCCAAGATTGAATGCCGGTGGCTCCCGGGACAGCGGCCGGCGCGCAGCACTGGTTTGGCTCAGGACGAAGATCAAGCATGCTTTGAAACTGCCGTGAGTTTGGTCCGGCAATCGCGATGAGGTCTACAAAGCGGCGTTTGCCGAGCCGATCCGCTCTGCTACCGGCTTCGATCGCGATCCTTATCCTGCGGAGACCGAAGTTTGATGGATTTCGACTGATCGCGTTCCCGTCGCTGATTGCGTTCGCGATCCGTCCGACTGTTCTCGGAACTCTCGTGCTCCGAATTTGACCGTGCTATGCGAGATTGGTCTGCAGTACGGTTGCTTGAAGTCCTGTTATCTATCCCCTGCTCCGCGACGTGGTCGCGACCAGCCGACGACTTCGTTTCCAGGCTATCAGAGGAACGCTTGGCCTTATCGATGTCCGCGCGATCGCGATCCTTAGTTACACGCGAGTCCAGCTGCAGCCCGACGACCTTACCGATGATAGCAGTCGCCTGCTCGAAGAGCCGCCGATCGGTGGGGTTGAGGATCTTGGTCGCGACGCTGATGGCGGTGGTCGCCAGCGTCTCCTTTGCCGCCTTTGCCTGAGCGGCGCTGATCGGTGTGGATCGCAGCATGTGTTCTTCTCCTTTCGTTTTAGTGGGATCATGTCCTCGGCGAACGACCGCTTCCAACCGACGGTATTCGCGCTGCAACCCGATCGACAGATCGTGGCTCAGTTCGCGCGCCGTGCTGGGTGCACTCCGGTCCTTAGCAATTCCTTCCAGCATTTGGATGACGCGCCCGACTGAGTGCTTGGTCTGATCGAACCGCCGCCTCGCCTCTTCCAGCTTTGGTGCCGTGGGCTTGTCGCGAAGCTTGGACATTACCTTTTCGACGACATTAGGCGGTGCTGTCGCCCCCATGCGGCGAAACATCTCCCACTCCCACCGCTTGACGGGCGGTGGACCAGCACGCTCTATGCGCTTTTGACGATCAATCGCTATCCCGCGCTCACGCGCCTTTTCGGCGAAGCGAGTGCGCCACTCCGTGAAGTCGCGGATATTGGGATTGAGCATCTTGCCGCTGCTGTTACGCAACCCGACGATCACATGCAGATGCGGATGCTTATCAAGGTCATTGCGGTTGTGGACGGCATAAGCATAGCGATGACCGAAAAATTGCTCTCTCAGGAAATCGCGGCCAGCGAGGATGAACTGATCCCGGTCGACATTGGCCGGTCCGGACAGCAACAGATGCATGAAGTCCCGAGGCTGGCGTGTCTGCATGAGCGCCCCGACGACCTTGCCTTCCGCCGTGAGCTGCTTGTGATCGCTTGTTGTGAGCTCGCGTCGTGCGACGCCCTGCTGATAGCGGCCGCTCTTTCCCGGACGCTCCTCTAAGTGCGTCTTGGTCGAAAGCGTTACTTCCGCGTCTACGAACTGCATCGCATGCAGCGCCGCGATGAAACCCTTCGGACCACTCGAAAACTCCGCCGGATAGCGCGAGACCGGCGCGATCCCCTCCGCACGCAATGCCTTGTCGACCCGCGCATCGATCGCGTGCACGTCATCGATTTCAGCTGAAATGCGATTCTGGCTGCTGCAGTCGGACCGGTCCCTATTCTCATGCGCGATCACCAGCGCGAGGTTGAGACGGGATTGGCCCTTCACGCCTTCGCTGACGCTGAACGCGTAGGTCCGATCCGTATCGCCAACGTCGCGGAACCCGTCTGACGCGAGCGAACCCAATGCTTGCGCAACGCGGTCCCGATCTGTGCTCTCAAGCTCATAGGTCAGCCGCAGTACGTCCTTGCTTCCTTTCCGGTTTCCGAACTCCCTCTCCCAGGATCGGAATTCTGCGCTGAGATCGGAGACTTCACGGCCATCCTGATCATGTGCCTTTTCTTCCTTGCTTTGATAGGCAAGAACGTTGCGTACCGAGACAGCACCTGCTCCATACGACAACACCTTGACGACGACGGCATTGTTACCATTCGCTCGACTGAACGCTGTCGCTGCGCCGGCGTTACGCGCTGCCGAGGGTAGTCCGACTTTCGTCCTCGGTGGCGCCTTTTTCGCTCCACCACCCCCGCCGCCGCGCCGTCGAAGCTCGTCCTCGATGAGGTCGAAATAGCTCGGCAGCCTTCGGCCTTCACGCCTAGATCCGGAGCGACTTCTGGACAGGTCGTTCATCGTGCCTCCTGATCAGATCGGCGATAAAGGTGGTTGGTCTGACGAAAGCTGCATCACGAATTGAATCCAGGGCTCCCATGACCTCGTCCAGCTTCGCCATGATGGCCGCGCCCAGGACAGCTTGGTCGCGCGCTTCCGACAGAAACTCCTCGTTGCGAAAGGCAAGCTCGCGGAGGAATTGATGCATGTTTCCCAGCTGCCGGTCATGCTCTTCCAGCATCGCCGGTATATGCATGATCTCTCTGGTGACGATGAGTTTCGCGACAAGGTTGACCGAGATATCGAGACGGCTGGCAAGCAGCTCCACGTTGCTGAGGACATGGGCAGGTAGGCGGAACATGATGGCCGGTTCACGCATCTGCCTACAGCCCCCTCGCCTTCAAGGCTTCGAGGATCAGTCTGTGGGTCGCCGAGGAGAGTTGCTCATGCCGTTCCAGCGATACACGGAAAATCTTCGTCAGCACGTCGTCGTCGAGGTACAGGGAAATGCGCTTTCGCTTGACCGATCCCGCGTTGACATGGGTTTCTGTCTTTCTCGCCTGCTCTTCCCGAGTTTTGCTTTTGACCTGAGGGCGGCGGTGCTCTGACCTAGTTTCCCGCTCGACGCCCTCTTGCACCGGATGAGGATCCTCCAGCATGAGCTTGTCGAGGTCGAGGTCGGTTGGCATGTAGGAGGTCGCATCCTCCTGCACGTCCCTCGCCTGGTCTTCTCTCGATCGGGAAAGAGCGAGTATGTTGCCGGCTGGCGTTCGTTCCCTCGACATCGCGCTCAGGCAGCCTCGGCCTGCAGGAGGCCGATGAATTCGTTGTTGATCTTTTTGACCAGATCGATCGCGTCGAGCACGCTTTCTGAGGCACGCCGTTTAGCCGACGGCGTCAGCGCGGGATTGTTCCCGATGCTGGCGAGCTTGGAATAGAGCGACCCGAAGCCGGCGCCGACGTCGCTGAAGTGATTGCTCTTTCGGACTACCGTGTCCACCATCGGGATCCGGCCGCTCGTCAGGATAGCATGGACCTCCGGGAGGGAGCGATTATGCTTGAGGGCGATCATGTCCACATAGTTCCAGATCGCCGCGTACGGGATTGGACCTTGCGCCCGTTTCCTGGAAATCTCCTTCAAAATCGTCGCGACCTTGATTGCTGAGGTCGCAGCCGTCGGCTCGGGTATGACAGGAATGAGGACTGCATCGCATTCGTGGTAAACTTCGATTGCCCGTTGGTGGACGTATCCGCCAACGTCGTAGATCCGGATATCGGCCGCAGGCGCCTCCGCAAGGCGATCTACGAACCGATCGTCCGGCGCTACCCGCAGATGCAGCAGCGTACCGTCGCTCGGAAGCAGTCCTCGTTTCATCGAGACATTGTACCAGCGCGTCGATGATTCCTGCTCGTCACAATCGATAAGCAGTGTCCTGTGTCCTTGCTGTGCGAACTCGGCCGCGAGATTGACGTTCAAGGTCGATTTCCCGGCGCCGCCCTTGAAGGTCGAGATCGCGAGCGAGAGTGGTTTGCCTGTCATGGATCCCTCAGCCTCGAAGTTTCATTTGGCTCTGCGCCCGATGACGAGCCGCGATCAGATCGTCGTTGATCCTCGTCGCTTCGCGCTCGCGGGCTGCATCTGCCTTGAGATCACTGCCCGGCCAGAGTTTCAGGATCGGCAAAAGAAGGAGAACGAAGAAGGTGATCGTCGCGCCTTTGAACCAATGGGACTGCGCGTAAAGGTCCAGCGGCCATTGCCATAGAGCTCGCGTCCATTCCGCCGGTAGAAAGACGTACGAAATCGTCAACGCGAGAGCGTAGGCAACGAAGGCCGCGAACAGGACACAGGCGGCCAAAACGACCAGGAAGTTGGCGATCAAAATCAGGAACCACACGGCCCTGAAAGGGAAAGTCACGATCCTGATTGCTTTTTGCTGTGCCGACATCTGCCTTTCTCCATGCGCATATTTCGGTGCCCCCCAGACATATCGCAATCCTCGCGATATTTCCATACTTGCACTGCAGTATAATTTTGTGCATCATCCCAGGAGCCAATTGATGACGGACGCAAGCATGGATCCTGGCGCACGACGGCTCACTCAACTCCTCCTCTGCATCATTGCGTGCACGACAAATGCGGTGGCGCTTGCGGGCGAAGAGGATGCGGTCTCAAGATTAGTCAGCTATTATCAGAAGGCTTATGCGGAAGGGCGCGATCTGATCCCTGTCCCGCAGAAGCCCCTCGATGTCTCCTCGATCGCCGAGCGTCTCAGCCTGCAAACCATCACACCTGAAGGCGCATTGAGCGGGAGCGCCTTTCTCGCTTCCGACGGAACCATCGTCAAGTTGGCCGGCGTCCAAGGCTGCCTCTCGACCGAGGAGGTGGAATTCGCCGGCCTGCAGACCACATGCTCTATGGTCTCGCTCGCCGGTCTAACCGCCATGCTCGAGGAGGCTGAGGCCGGCGCCGGCAACGCCTTCCCGTGTCATTTCCTCGGCCAAAATTCCGGTTCTCCGATCATACGTTTTGCCGAATGCTTCTTCGTGAAGGACGGTGAAACACGATCGCTTTCCGAAGTGCTTCATTACCAAGGGAGTAGCCTTCGCGGCACGCGATCGCACGGGCCGGGCACTGTTTCCGGAATATGAACAGGCAGAGGAACTCGCGCAGAAGGCAAGAGCCGGAATCTGGGCAAACGCGCAATTCCTGCATCCTTACGGCGAGCGCTATCGCGCCAATCCTTCCATAAATTGATTGCGATGAGGTTCCTGATGTTGATATCCACCCTCGCAGCCTCCGGACTTTTTGCAGGCATGTCGATCATGCCCATGCTCGCCGGCTCGAACATCCCAGAACCTCCGCGCCTCCAAGTTCCGAATGTCCTGGTCCAGGCGACTGGGAGCAAAACGGCCGCCGTGAATAGCCATGAAAGCGATGGAACTGAATTCGCGCCTTTTCCAGGACAGGCGCAGTTCGAAACCGGCGACACCTGGATCTCCGGCGGACGGCGATATCGTCTCTATGGCCTGCAAGCGTGTCTCCGCGGGACCTCCGTCACAATTTCTCCTGGTGTTGTCAGGGATTGCGGAGAGCTCAACCTGATTATGGTACAGGCCCTGATTAGAGATACGAAGCCCGTCTGCACCACCATCAAGGACATCGACCAGAACAATACCGTGGTCGGCTGCCAGACGACAACAGGCAAACGGCGCTATGACCTCGCAACTTACATGATCGCTGAGGGGTGGGGATTCGCCGCCGTCGACACCGCCGGCCATTTGATCGTTCCCGGCTACAGGGTGGCGGAAGAAAGTGCACGATCGGCACGCGCCGGACTGTGGGCCTATTCGGACATGCCACACCCCGTCGCAATCCTTGCCGGCCAAGGGAGTGCCCAACGATGAGACTTGTTTCGCTGTCAATCATGTTTTTGACGATGACAGTGGCGGCCCCGAGGGCACAAGTCCGGCCAGCTGACATCCCGCGTCAGATCTATGGAAAGGTCCAAGTCATCGATGCGACCACTCTTGAATTCAGGAAGAAGGCGCAGACCGTGCGGCTGGCGGGATATGAAGCCCCTCGCCTTGAGCAAACGGCAACGAGCGATGGCATCGACTGGCCGGCAGGCCAGGTCTCCCGGGCCTGGATGATCCTCCGAACACTTGGGCAGGACGTCAACTGCGCACCGATTGCACGTGATGCCAACGGCGTGATCCTCGCACACTGCTTTGTCGGAGAGACAAACCTTGCCGCAACGGCGATCGCAGAAGGGATCGGCTACGCGTTCAATTACCGCGGCGAACCTCAGTTTCCCGCCTATTTCGATATCGAAAGGAAGGCGCGTGGCCTTGGGTACGGCGTCTGGTCATCGCCAGATCTCCTTCCTCCCTGGCTCTATACCGCGTCGATGGCAAATGGAGAGAAGGCCGAGGGTTCTTCACCGGAAGCTGACAGCGGCTTGCCCCTGCCTTTACCCGTTGTCCCCGCCAGATCACCCACTCCTAACAACGTGCATGGAGGTTGAATGAGCCGCATTGTTGCAGCCGTTGTAGCGCTCATATTGATGACCGGATCCGCGTCGATAGCGATCGCCGAGGATGGCGCTGGCGCTACCCAGAAGCAGATAGACCAGCGTGATCCAGACGTTTGCGGAGCCGGAGGTGCTGGTTGCGATCCTGCCGATGTGCAACGGTGGAAAGCTGTCGGCAACAGGCTTGCCGATCTCTCGTCAGCCGATCTCAGTCAGTACGCCTATGGCTGCGCCAAGCATCCCGATTGGAAAAGAGATTGCGAAACCAATCCGGCCGCTGTTTTGAAACGGCTCGGGATCGAGGGATACTAAGCATGGCGCTGAACAAGCCTTCCGGAGGCGCGGTCTTGGCAGCCGCCATCGCCTTCCTCGTCGGCACGACTGGCGGCTATGCGATCGACGAAGTCATCCGGAGCGATCGCGAGACTGATCTGGAACACGAGGTCGCGCGGCTGAAAGATGAAGTGTCACAAAAGACGAACGCTGACGTCCCAAGTGACGAGGAGGTTAACGCTGCGCTTGCGCAATCCGGGCGGTCAATGCGCATTTCGGAATGCAAACCACGCCAGTTTGTGCCGGGTGTGACCTGCTCAGGCATTATCACAACGACCGCGGGATCATTTGCCGGTGTTATCCAACCCGGTGTGCTCTCCTTTGCTAAAATTGAGGGCGTCTGGAGGCAAATCCAATGAACACCTCGAAGGGGCGGACAATGAGACTGACACTGATATTGGCAGCAATCATGGTTAGTTCGGCCCTTGCACCATCAGCGACCCCGGCGAAAGCCGGGGATGCATCCTGGGGATGCCAGGTTCTGCTTTGCGCTGCTTCACAGAACCCGTCCTGGCACGGCGTCTCGTACTGCGTTCCGCCCATGAC
>Ga0209051_1003108_pt1 | contig 11194 bp, 9 predicted proteins | sample AraplaCvi_mMS_r2_2_FD_184286 | JGI IMG/M metagenome (GOLD analysis project Ga0209051, IMG submission 184286) | Arabidopsis root microbial communities from North Carolina, USA - plate scrape MF_Cvi_mMS_r2 (SPAdes) (version 2) | ecosystem: Host-associated > Plants > Roots > Endosphere | place: USA...
TCATCCAGGCCGGCGCTGTCGATGTTGGCTTCGACGAAGCGGATCATGTCTGCCGCCGTGGTTTTCACGCCGTAGGCTTCGGCATCCAGCACGCCGGGCGCCACCCGGACCGGCTTGCCGTCTTTCGAATAGCCATAGGCATAGTCGCCCATGCGCGCTTTCGGCACCCTGATGTAGGTGTGGGCCAGGCCCAGCGCCGGGAACAGCGTCTTCTCCATCAGGTCATCGAAGGGCTGGCCCATGCTGCTGGCAGCCAGGTAGCCGAACAAGCCGATGCTGGGATTCGAATACTGGCGATGGGTGCCGGCGGCATATCTGGGGCGCCAGCCCCGGAAATAGTCGACCATCGACCTGGTATCGGTGACCGCATCCGGAAACTGCAGCGGCAGCCCGCCGGCTGCATAGGTGCCAAGATCGAGCAGGCTGGTCGCGCCCAGGCTGCTTCCCGCGAGCGCCGGCAGGTATTTCCCGGCAGGGTCGGCCAGAGACAGGGCGCCGCGGGCCTGTCCATAGGACGCAAGCGTCGCGGTGAAAGTCTTGCTGACCGAGCCGATCTCGAAGAGCGTGTCGCCGTCGACCTTGCGCCCGCCCGCCTTCGACGCGACGCCGTAGTTGAAGACATAGCGCTTGCCGCCGGCCGTGACGGCAACGGCCATGCCGGGGACGCCGTGCGCCGCCATCAGGGGGCGGATGGCATCGTTCACAGCGCGTTCGACCTGGCGCTGGCTGACACTGTCGGCGGCACTGGCATTGGCTGCGAAGAGGCTGCAAGCCATGGCGAAGGTAGCGATGCGGGCAACAGGAATCCGTTTCATATCTGACGCTTTGCGATCATGCTGGGGCGCGGCGCCGGTCCATGGCGGCACGGGCGCGCACCTGGAACGGCTGCAGAGGGATGAAGCTTAACAGCCGCAGCCGGAGCATGTGGAGTCCCGCACCGGTTCGCCCCGCCGGGCCTGCAGGGCGAACCGGACGATATCAGAGCGAGGACGGCGCAGGCTTGTCCGTGTCGATGCCGTAGCGCGCGATCGCCTCGGCCACCACCGACGCCGGCACCGTGCCCTGCGCCGCAAGCGCGCGCAGCGCCGCCACGCAGACATAGGCGCGATCGACCTCGAAGAAGCGGCGCAGCGACGGCCGGTTGTCGCTGCGGCCATAACCGTCGGTGCCCAGCACCGTGAAGCGGGCCGGCACATAGGGCGCAATCAGTTGCGGATAGGCACGCACGTAGTCGGTGGCCGCCACCACCGGGGCGTCGCCGGCCAGCAGCGCTTCCACATGGCTGGGGGCGATGCTGTCCTGCGGATGATGCAGGCGTTGGCGCGCGGTCTCGCGCGCCTCGCGCTCCAGCTCGGAGAAGCTGGTGACGCTGAACACCTCGCTGTCGACCTGCCAGTCCTCGGCCAGCATCCGCGCCGCGGCCTCCACCTCGCGCAGGATGGTGCCGCTGCCGAGCAGCCGCACCCTGGCGCGCCCGCCCCCTGCCACCTGCGCAAGCCGGTACATGCCGCGCACGATGTCGCGCTCCACGCCGGCCGGCATCGACGGCTGGGCGTAGTTCTCGTTCATCACGGTCAGGTAATAGAACACGTCCTCCTGGCGCTCCATCATCGCGCGCATGCCCGCGTCGACGATCACCGCGAGTTCATAGGCATAGGCCGGGTCATAGGCACGGCAGTTGGGGATGGTGGCGGCAATGATGTGGCTGGTGCCGTCCTGGTGCTGCAGCCCTTCGCCCGACAGCGTGGTGCGGCCGGCCGTGGCGCCCACCAGGAAGCCGCGCGCACGCTGGTCGCCGGCGGCCCAGATCAGGTCGCCGATGCGCTGGAAGCCGAACATCGAGTAGTAGATATAGAGCGGCAGCATGGCCGTGCCATGGGTGCTGTAGGCAGTGCCCGCGGCAATCCACGACGACATCGCACCGGCCTCGGTGATGCCCTCTTCCAGGATCTGGCCGCGGATGTCCTCGCGGTAGTACAGCATCGAGCCGGCGTCCTCGGGCTCGTACAACTGGCCCTGCGACGAATAGATGCCGACCTGGCGGAACAGGCTGGCCATGCCAAAGGTGCGCGCCTCGTCGGCGACGATGGGCACCACGCGCGGGCCGAGTGTCTTGTCCTTGAGCAGGCCAGTCAGCATGCGCACCATCGCCATGGTGGTCGACATTTCCTTCTGGCCAGCGTCCACGGCGAACTGGCCGTATTTCGCCAGCGGCGGCACCGGCACGGCGTCGGCCTGGCGCCGACGCGCCGGCAGGTAGCCGCCCAGGGCCTGGCGGCGCGCGCGCAGGTAGCGCAGCTCGGCGCTGTCCTCGGCAGGGCGGTAGAAGCGCATCGATTCCAGGTCCTCGTCGGACAGGTCCAGGCCGAAGCGGCTGCGGAACGCCTTCAGCGCCTCGAGATCCAGCTTCTTCTGCTGGTGCGTGGTGTTCTGCGCCTGGCCGGCATTGCCCATGCCATAGCCCTTGATGGTCTTGGCCAGGATCACGGTGGGCTGCCCCTTGTGCGCGCGTGCCGCGGCAAAGGCCGCATGGAGCTTGCGCAGGTCGTGCCCGCCGCGGTTCAGCGCGGCCACCTCTTCCGGCGTCATATGGGCGACCAGCGCCTTCAGCGCTTCGTTCTGACCGAAGAAATGCTCGCGCCCGTAGTGGCCGTCCTTGGCCTTGTAGGTCTGGAACTGGCCGTCCATGGTCGAGGCGAAGGCGCGCAGCAACGCGCCGGAGTGATCGCGCGCGAAGATCGGGTCCCAGGCGCTGCCCCACAGCACCTTGATCACGTTCCAGCCGGCGCCGCGGAACAGCGCTTCCAGCTCCTGCACGATCTGGCCGTTGCCGCGCACCGGCCCGTCCAGGCGCTGCAGGTTGCAGTTGATGACAAAGGTCAGGTTGTCGAGTTTCTCGCGCGCCGCCAGCGGCAGCGCGGCGATCGATTCGGGCTCGTCCATCTCGCCGTCGCCGAACACGCCCCACACGTGCCGGCCCGAAGTGGCCTGCAGCCCCCGGTGCTCCAGGTAGCGCATGAAGCGCGCCTGGTAGACCGACTGGATTGGGCCCAGCCCCATCGAACCGGTCGGGAATTGCCAGAAGTCCGGCATCAGCCAGGGGTGCGGATACGAGCACAGGCCCTGCCCGCCCGCCTCGCGGCGGAAGTTGTCGAGCTGGGCTTCGGACAGGCGCCCTTCCAGGAAGGCGCGTGCGTACACGCCCGGTGCCGAGTGCGGCTGGAAGTAGACCAGGTCGCCGCCGTTGCCGGCATCGGCGCCCTGGAAGAAGTGGTTGAAGCCGACCTCGAACAGGTCCGCCGCCGAGGCATAGCTGGAGATATGCCCACCCAGCTCACCGTAGGCCTGGTTGGCGCGCACCACCATGGCAAGGGCATTCCAGCGCACGATGCCGGTGATGCGCGCTTCCATCGCCAGATCGCCCGGATAAGGGGGCTGGCGCTCGACCGGGATGGTGTTCAGGTAAGGCGTGTTGCTTTGCGCCGTGGTCGACACACCCAGCGCGGGCGCGGCATCGAGCAGCCGGCTGAGCAGGAAGCGCGCGCGCTCCTGCCCGCATTGCGCCACCACCGCCTCGAGCGCGTCCAGCCATTCGCGCGTCTCCTGCGGATCGTTGTCGCCCTCGGGCATGGCTTGGGCGAGCAGCCGGGCGTGTGGGGAGCCAAGGTCGGTCATGGGGAAGTCTCCAATGGGTTTTGTCCCATTCTATGGAGTGCCCTCCCGCATGAGATGCTGAAGTTGACTGCCCATTCGGCAGATGGCAGCACAATCCACTGCCGTTCACCGTCCGGGCTACGCGAGAATGCTGAGGCTGCGGCGTATCCCACGCCGTGCCGGGGGGGGCGCATTGCCCGGTTAGCGCGGATTGCGCAGCGGCAACGCTGTGTCGTACATCACTTGCTTGAGTGCGAAGCTGCTGCGGATGTTGGCGACGCCGGGGATGCGCGTGATCTCGTCGACGATCAGCCGCTCCACGGCCTGGACGTCGGCCACCACGGCGCGGATCAGGTAGTCGGCATCGCCCGTCATCAGGTAGCACTCCATCACGTTGGGCAGCGCGCGCACGGCGCGCTCGAAGGCATCGAGCCCCTCACGCGCCTGCCGCTCCAGCGACACGTGGATAAAGACGTTGACGTTGAGGCCAAGCTTCTGCGGATCGAGCAGCGTCACGCGCTGCCGGATGATCCCGCGCTGCTCCAGCGCGCGCACGCGCGCCAGGCAGGGCGACGGCGAGAGGTTGACGCGCGCGGCCAGCTCGACGTTGGTCAGGCTGGCGTCGCGCTGCAACGCCTCGAGGATCCGGATATTGATTTCATCCAGTTCGGGTTCCTGCATGGGGTTCCTGTATGGCCGGCTCGATGTAAAGCGCATGGCACCCTGCCTCCTTGCGGAAACGGGGCGCCGGGCAGAGCACTAGAATACAGGCCGCGCCACGCGGGCGGCAATCTTCCGGGCTTGCGGGGTCGCCACATGGCGCTCATGGGACCCGGCCAGCAGCCGGCATCAGGTTCCCGCGCCCTCCCCGCGTGCCTGCGCCCATGCGTCCCAGTACGGCGGACTCCCGATGGCCGTGCGCACGCACTCCGCAAACGCGCGCAGCCGCGCCGACACCCGCCGGCCTTCCGGGTGGGCGATATAGATGGATTCCGGCTCGGCCCGCAGGCCGACATCGATCACTGCCAGCGCACCCTGCCGGATGGCATCGCCGGCAATAAAGGTCGGCAACAACGCGATGCCGACTCCCGCGATGGCGGCATCGCGCATCATGTCGCCGTTGTTGACGCGCAGCGCAACGGCGGCACGGGCGATCTCGGTGCCGTCCGGGCCTTGCAGGCGCCAGTCAGCCGCGCCGCGGTTGGCGTAGAAGATGCCACGGTGCTGCTGCAGCTCCGCCAGCGTAGCCGGCGTGCCCATCTGCGCGAGGTAATCCGGGGATGCGACCAGGAGGCGGTGGCTGGGGGCAAGCTGCCATGCCACCAGGCGCGAGTTCTCCAGCGGGCCGTGCCGCACCACGGCGTCATAACTGTCCGTGGCCGCGTCCACGCGCCGGTCGTCCAGGTCCAGGCTCAGCTCCAGTTCTGGATGCCGGGCCAGGAACGGATAGATGGCAGGCCCCAGGTGCATCCGGCCAAATGTGACCGGCGCGGAAATCCGCAACGACCCGGCCAGGGTGCCGCGCCGCTCGGCAACATCGGTTGCCGCCGCCTCCACCTCATGCAGGATGCGCGCGGCCCGCTCCAGGAAGGCAGCGCCGTCCTCGGTCAGCGACAGCCGCCGCGTGGTCCGGCGCAGCAAGTTGGCACCCATCGCCTTTTCAAGCTCGGCCAGGCGTTCGCTGACCACGGACTTGGACAAGTTGAGCCGCCTCGCGGCCTCGCTGATGGAGCCTGCCTCCACCACGGCGACAAAGCTGGCGACACCTTCTAGCTTGAACATTGTTCGGCATATCCGGAAAGTTGTTCCGCGATCTTCAGTCTAGTGCGAACCGCGCGCGGTACCCATACTGGTTTCACGAGGCAGCGGGACGGTTCCTGCTGCCCTACCCGCAAAACCGGCGCCGTCGACCAGCAAGTTGCCCCGCGCGCCAGACCGGAGATCGATCATGGGACGTTTGTCTGGAAAAGTTGCCATCATTACCGGCGCCAGTGCCGGCATTGGCCGCGCCACTGCCTTGCTGTTTGCCGCCGAAGGCGCCAGGGTGGTAGTCGGTGCCCGCCGCCAGTCCGAACTGGACAGCCTGGTGGCGCAGATCCGTGACGCCGGCGGCGACGCGGTGGCGCTCGCCGGCGATGTGCGGCGCGAGGAATACGCCAGCGCGCTGGTGGCGCTGGCGGTCGAGCGCTATGGCCGCCTGGATATCGCCTTCAACAACGCCGGCACGCTCGGCGAGGGCGGGCCCAGCACCGGGGTTTCGGCGGAGGGCTGGAACGACACCCTTGCCATCAATCTCACCGGCGCCTTCCTCGGCGCCAAGCACCAGCTTGCACAGATGCTGAAGGATGGCGGCGGTTCGGTGATCTTCACATCGACCTTCGTTGGCTACACCGTCGCCTTTCCCGGCGTGGCCGCGTATGCGGCAAGCAAGTCCGGCCTGATCGGCCTGACGCAGGCGCTGGCGGCCGAGTATGGGCCGCAGGGCATCCGCGTCAATGCGATCCTGCCAGGCGCCGTGGACACGGACATGTATCGCACCATGAACGACACCGCGGAGTCGCAGGCGTTCATCACCAACCTGCATGCGCTCAAGCGCGTGGCAACGCCGGAAGAACTGGCGCGCTCGGTGTTGTACCTGGCATCGGACGATTCGGCTTTCGTCACCGGCACGGCGTCGCTGGTGGATGGCGGCGTCTCGATCACGCGCACCTGACCCACCGGCGCCGGCGGCCAGCACGGCTGCCGGCGCTGCCGACTGGTTTCAGCCCCCTTCCGCTCAAGTCATCGTTCTGTCATCCGCCCCGGCCAGAATGCGCAGGTCATTCAAGCAAGGGAGTCGGCATGACGCATGCAATTGAAGTCCGCGGACTGAGCAAATCGTTCCGCGCGGACCGCAAGGCGCTCGACGATGTCACGCTACACATCGCCCCCGGCGAAATGGTTGCGCTGCTGGGCGCATCGGGTTCGGGCAAGTCGACGCTGCTGCGCCACGTGGCCGGCTTCGTCACGGGCGATGCAGGTTCCGGCGAGATCCTCGTCAACGGCCGCACCGTGCAGCGCCATGGCCGTCTGGCCCGCGATGTTCGCAAGGTGCGCGCCGAGACCGGTTTCGTATTCCAGCAGTTCAATCTGGTAGGCCGCCTGCCAGTGATCACCAACGTGCTGGTAGGCATGCTGACGCGCATCCCCGCGTGGCGTGCACTGACCCGCATTTTCAAGGCCGAGGAAGTGCAGGCCGGGCTCGATGCCTTGGCTCAGGTTGGTATAGACGACTATGCGTTTCAGCGTGCATCGACGCTGTCCGGCGGTCAGCAGCAACGTGCGGCCATCGCGCGCACGCTGGTGCAGAACGCTCGCGTGATCCTGGCCGACGAGCCGATCGCCTCGCTCGATCCGGAATCGTCGCGCCGCGTGATGTCGCTGCTCACCCAGATCAATCGCACCCGCAAGGTGGCCGTGGTGGTGTCGCTGCATCAGGTGGATGTGGCGATGCGCTACTGCCCGCGCGTGGTGGCATTGCGGCACGGCAAGGTGGTGTACGACGGCCCTTCGGCTGCGCTGACAACAAGCATGCTGCGCGACCTCTACGGCACCGAAGCCGACGAACTGCTGCACGACAGCGTGCCGGAAGAACCGGCGCCCGCCATTGGCGTGGCAGTCCCGGCCATGGTCCGCATGGATCTGGCCGCGGCCTGATCCGCACTGTATTCCCCCAAGCGTTTCCCATCAGTCCATCAGCTTTCCCAACGGAGTTTTCGATGCTTCGCAGAACCTTTCTCGCCGTGGTGGCCTCGGGTGTCGTGGCGCTGCCCGCTTTCGCCCAGGACGCCAAGACCCTGAACATTGGCTTCATCTCGACGGAATCGTCGTCGAACCTCAAGAGCGCCTGGCAGCCCCTGATCGACGATCTGAGCAAGACGCTCGGCGTGCAGGTCAAGCCGTTCTTCGCTTCCGACTATGCCGGCATCATCGAAGGCATGCGCTTCAACAAGGTGCAGATCGCCTGGTTCGGCAACAAATCGGCCATGGAAGCCGTGGACCGCGCCAACGGCGAAGTGTTCGCCTCGGTGATCGACAAGGACGGCAACCCGGGCTACTGGTCGCTGCTGGTGGTGCGCAAGGACAGCAACATCAAGTCCGTGGAAGATGTGATCAAGCGCGGCAAGGATCTGACCTACGGCGCCGGCGATCCGAACTCGACGTCGGGCACGGCCGTGCCGGGCTACTACCTGTGGAACGCCAACAAGGTAGATCCGAAGACGCTGTTCAAGGCCGTACGCATCGGCAACCACGAAACGAATCTGCTCTCCGTGCTGAACAAGCAGATCGACGTGGCCGTGAACAACACCGAGAACCTGGAACGCTATCGCATCAACACGGGCAAGAACGCCTATGACGATCTGCGCGTGCTGTGGAAGTCGCCGCTGATTCCGGCTGACCCGATGGTGTATCGCAAGGACCTGACGCCGGAAATGAAGAAGAAGATCCAGACCTTCTTCGTCAACTACGGCAAGGGTGCCGACGCTGCACGCGAAAAGCAGATCCTGACCACGCTGACGTACCAGGGCTTCCGCGCATCGTCCGATGCGCAACTGGTACCGATTCGCCAGATCGAACTGGCGCGCGAAAAGAGCCGCATTGAATCCGACACCACGCTGGCCGACGCCGACAAGGAAAAGAAGCTGGCCGACTTGACGCGCCGCCTGGCCGATCTCGACAAGGCTGCCGCTGCAACGAGTACGCAGTAAGCACGTAGCAAGCCTTACGGGAGGACTGGCATCGACGCCCGCCCTCCCGCTCCGTATGACTTCCGGATTGACCCGATGACCGTCACTGCCAAGCCTGGCCTGCCCCCCTCGCCCCAAAGCACTGTTCGCCCGCCTCGTACATCGCTACCGATGATGATGGTATGGGGCATCGTGCTGGCCATGCTCGCCCTGTCATGGCAAGGCGCCGACATGCGTCCGATGGACCTGTTGCGCGATTCCGGCAACATGGCGAAATTCGCCGCCGAATTCTTCCCGCCCGATTTCCGCGACTGGCGCCACTATCTCGAAGAGATGCTGGTGACCGTACAGATCGCGCTGTGGGGCACTGCACTGGCCGTGGTGCTGGCCGTGCCGCTGGGCCTGCTGTGCTCGGCCAATATCGTGCCGGTATGGATCTATCAGCCCGCCCGCCGCATCATGGATGCATGCCGCGCCATCAACGAGATGGTGTTCGCGATGCTCTTCATCGTAGCCGTGGGCCTGGGTCCGTTCGCTGGGGTGCTGGCCATCTGGATACACACGATGGGTGTGCTGGCCAAGCTGTTTGCCGAAGCCGTGGAAGCCATCGACCCGCGTCCCGTCGAAGGTGTGCGCGCCACGGGTGCTGGCCCGCTTGCCGAGATCGTCTACGGCGTGATTCCGCAGGTACTGCCGTTGTGGCTGTCGTTCGCGCTGTATCGCTTTGAATCGAATGTGCGCTCGGCGTCGGTGGTGGGCATCGTCGGTGCCGGTGGCATCGGCACCGTGCTGTGGGAAATCATCCGCAGCTTCCAGTACGGCCAGACGTGCGCCGTGATGCTGATCATCATCGTGTTCGTGACGGCCATCGATATCGTCTCCGCGCAAATTCGCAAGGTACTGGTCTGATCATGCTGACGCTTCCCCATATCGAAAACCTGTTCGCCCAGCACGGCACTGCCTACTACGGCGGCGAGGACATCAGCCAGACCGCTCACGCGCTGCAATGCGCCCTGCTGGCCGAGCGGGCCGGCGAAAGCGAAGCGCTGATCGTTGCCGCGCTGCTCCATGACGTGGGACACCTGATGCTGGCCGAAAGCATCACCACGGATATGCGCCACCAGGAAACCGGCGCCGATGCACTGAGCACGCTGTTTGGTGCCGATGTGACCGAACCGATTCGACTGCACGTTGCCGCCAAGCGCTACCTTTGCGCGGTGGATGCGTCGTACTTCGATACGCTATCGCCGGTGTCGGTGCACAGTTTGCAGTTGCAGGGCGGGATCTATGGCCGTGACGAGGCCGAGGCGTTTGCGGCGCGGCCGCATGCGCTGGAGGCCGTGCGGCTACGACGCTATGACGACCTGGCTAAGGTGGTGGATCTGGAAACGCCACCGCTGGAACACTATCTGGAGATGGCGGGACGGTGTTTGCGGGCAGCGGTCTGAGGGTCTTTGATTTGCTTTTGCTTTGCTCCCCTCTCCCATGAAATGGGAGAGGGGTTGGGGGAGAGGGCATGGTGGCTCTGCTTGCCGACTTGTCGCAGCTTGCACCGCTGGCCCTCTCCCCCGCCCCTCTCCCGCAAAGCGGGAGAGGGGAGCAAACCGTCAGGGATTTAGGGGCCGTTGGTGATTCAATTCAAACGCGATCCGTCTGAACCAGATCCACCAACCGTTGCGCCGATTCCTCCAGCACCCCGCTGTTATCGATCTCCACCACGCGCACGCCTTCCGGCACATCGAACCCCTGCGCCGCACGTTGCAATCTCCGTGCAATCCCTTCTTCCGATTCCCGCCCACGCTGCCGCAACCGCGCGGCCAGCACATCGGGTTTCACGCGCACTTGCACGGCGCAAAGCTCCGGGTACCGCTTTGCGGCAACAGGCAGATATTCGCGCGAACCATTGACGATGACCTTGAGGCCGCGCGCCAGCCACTGGTCGATCTCCACGCCAATGCCGTAATGCAAGCCGTGGCTCTGCCAGTGCAGTGCCAGGCAACCCAGGCCGATACGGCGCTGGAATTCGTCAGAGGTCAGCGCAACAGATGCCTCGTTGGCATCGGCCGCACGGGTAATGTAGCGATGCGCGACCACGATCGGGTCTGCAGGTTGTATGCGCTCGCGTAGTGCGCGCAGCAGCGAATCCTTGCCGCTGCCCGATGGCCCCATCACGTAGAACAGGCCGTTGCCTTTCGATATCTTCGTCACGCCAGAAACTCCGCGCCCGCGCCGTCGGCAGTGGTGCCGTCGAAGCGATAGTGCCGGGCCAGCACGAAATCTGCGCCGGGTTCGGCCTGCGCGAAAATGCTGATGCCATCGACGCGCAGCGGCTGCTCCAGCAATGCACCACCGGCCTTATGAAGCATCTCCAGCGCGGCAGTCTCATCCGCTGCGTCGAGCATGCACGTCAGCGTGATGTGGAAAGTGAAGGTATCGAACACGTACGGATAGCCCCACGTATCCAGCATGGCGCGCTGGACGGCGCTCAATGCCGAGGGATTGCGCCGCGCGATATCGGCAGCAGAGGGGGCCGCACGAAAACGGTCGAAGTCGCGCACGCAGGCATCGGCCAGCGCGTGCATCTGCCGGCCGCCATGCCCTTTCGTATCCGCGAGACACCACGCCAGAAACCCGCGTAAGGCACGCAGCACCAGCGGCGCGTTGAACGACGAACGGCTCGCGACAAACTCGCGTGCGGCATGGTCGAGCATCGTGGCGTCCATGCCTTCAGCCAAACGGAACGGCGGCTTTAGCGTAGCGTGCAGCGCGTAGTGAGCGGGTGCCTCAACCCAATCAGCGGGACGCTGATCGAT
>Ga0209051_1003109_pt1 | contig 11194 bp, 9 predicted proteins | sample AraplaCvi_mMS_r2_2_FD_184286 | JGI IMG/M metagenome (GOLD analysis project Ga0209051, IMG submission 184286) | Arabidopsis root microbial communities from North Carolina, USA - plate scrape MF_Cvi_mMS_r2 (SPAdes) (version 2) | ecosystem: Host-associated > Plants > Roots > Endosphere | place: USA...
CCGTTCTCGACGTCCTTCAGGTCGACCGTCGACTGCATCGTCTCCGACCACTCACCGTCGACGGTCGACCTGAAGGACGTCGAGAACGGCGACTTCGGCGTTGCGTGGGGCGGTGTCGCGTCACTGCAGCTCGGCCTGTCGTTGATCTGGACCGAGGCCAAGCGTCGCGGCGTGAAGCTCACGCAGGTGCTCGAGTGGATGGCGGCCAAGCCCGCCGCGCTCGCCGGGTTGAACACCAAGGGCAAGATTGCGCTGGGCTACGACGCTGATTTCGCGATCTTCGAGCCCGAGTCCGCGCAGGTCGTCGACGTGCACAAGCTGCACCACAAGAACCCGATCAGCCCATACGACGGGCGTGCCCTCGCCGGTGTCGTGACCAGTACCTGGTTGCGCGGCAGGAAGATTGACTTCAAGACCGCACAGGGCCGGATGCTGCGCCGCGGCGGCGTGTAGCGCATCCGCCCTACCCGCCGATCGCCTTCATGTGCCCCTGAGTTCGGCCGCGGGTCACTTCGGCTCGTAGCGCAGCAGAACCGTGCCACCTGGAAAGGTGCGGTTCTCCAACAGTCGCAACGTGATCCACGACGGCAATGTCGGGAAGAACGGTGTCCCGCCACCTACGGCGGTGGGTGCGATCACGATCCGAAACTCGTCGACCAATCCGGCCTGCACGATCGGTGCCGCCAGTGTCGCGCCGGCCACCTCAAGCGTGCCGTCGGTCTCGGCCTTCAGCTTCGTCACCACCTCGACCGGATCCCCGCGTTCCAGCCGGGAGTTCCAGTCGACGGACTCCAGGGTGCGCGAGAACACGACCTTGGGCATGTCGCGCCAGATCTGCGCGAAGTCGACGATCAGAGGCCCGGCGTCCGGTTCTTTGTCCGCAGTCGGCCAGTACGACGACATCAGCTCGTAGAGCCGCCGCCCGTAGAACGACAGGGCGGTCTCCCGCTCGAAGTCGTTCCAGTACTGGTGGAGTTCCTCGCTCGGATCGGACCAGTCGATACTGCCTTGCGCGTCGGCGATGTACCCGTCCACCGACACGGTGAAGCCGTAGATGAGTCTTCCCACGAAGTTCAGACTGCGCCCGAGCGCCAAACTCATCGCGACAATGCAGGCAGCACCTCGTCGGTGAGCAGTTGCACGGACCACCCTCGCGCTCGCGCTTTCCGCCGACCCCGGTGCCGCCGACAAGATCATCGTCACGCTGAACTGACGGTGAACCGCTTCCGCCGAGTCATCCGATGACTGCCTCACCCCGCCGCGGTTTCCACCCCGGTCGGGGCACTGACGCGATGAGTTTCTTCGTGTAGTCGTCGCCGGGTGTCCTCAGTACGTCGTCGATCGGGCCTCGCTCGACGATCTGTCCACGGTGCATGACGATCACGTCGTCGGCGATGTGCCGGGCGACGGCCAAGTCGTGTGTGATGAAGAGAAATGCCATGCCCGAATCGCGGCGGATCTGCGCGAGCAAGTTGAGGATCTGCGCCTGAATGGACACGTCGAGTGCCGCGACCGCTTCGTCGAGGATGAGGAGCTGCGGATCGGCGGCAAGCGCGCGGGCGATCGCGATGCGCTGACGCTGACCACCTGAAAGGGCGCGCGGCGACGCGTCAGCTTGCCGCGTGTCCAGCCCGACTTGGTCGAGCAGTTCCTCGATTCGCGCGGCGACGCCGCGGTCGCCAAGGTCCGAGTGGTGTATGTCAAGAATTTCTCGCAGCGAGTCGCGCGCGCTCTGGCGTCTGTCGAGCGATCCGTACGGGTCCTGAAACACGATCTGGATTTGCCGAGCCCACCGGCGTCGCATCGTCGTCGACACCCGGCCGCCGGGCCGATCCTCGCCCTCGACGGTGATGGAGCCCGCGCTCGGACGTTCGAGCCCGGCGATCATCCGGGCGACGGTTGTCTTACCTGAGCCGGACTCGCCGACGATGGCCAGCGAACCACCCGCACGCACCGAGAACGTTGCGCCGGCCACCGCGACGTGGTGCCCGAAGACCTTGCGTAGCCCGTCGACGGCAAGCAGAGTCTCAACCACGAGGCGCGCCTTCGAGCACGGTGCCGTCGGCGACCTGTTCGGCGAAATGGCATGCAGCGAAGCCATTGTGAATCGGTGTGAGCTCGGGTCGCTCCGATCGGCAGACGGGCTGGCAATACGGACAGCGGTCCGCGAAGCCGCAGCCGTCGGGTGCCTCGTAGCCGGCCAGCGGCCTGCCGGGGATCGCTGCGAGCGTTCCTCGTTCAACGTCGACGTCGAGGCTTGGGCGGGCACCCAGGAGGGCGCGCGTATAGGGATGTGCCCCGTCTAGGTGAAGTCTGTCTGACGCTCGTTGCTCGACCAGCCGACCGGCATACATGACCGCCGTTCGGTCGCAGACCGCGGCAGCCAGTTCAAGGTCGTGGGTAATGAAGATCATGCTCATCTGCCTGTCGCGGCGTAGCTCGTCGATGATGGCCATCACCTCTTCCTGCGTCGTCACGTCCAGCGCGGTCGTCGGCTCGTCGGCGAGCAGCAGTTGCGGCTCGACGATGAGCGCCGCGGCGATCATCACCCGCTGCAAGAGACAGCCGGAGAATTCGTAGGAGTACTGACGGAGCCGCCGCTCGGCGTCGGCGATGTGCACGGTGCGCAGGGCATCCGCGGCACGCCGCTCGGCTTCCCTGCGTCCGACCTTGCGGTTGGCGACGAGGACCTCGCACAGGAAGTCGCCGATCGGGCGAACGGGGTTGATGTGCGCTCGCGGGTCCTGGAACACCATTGCCACGCGCTTCGAGCGCCACTCGCGTAAGGACTTGGCGCTCATGTCGGGAACCGATGTGCCGTCGAAGCGAACGTCTCCCTGGGTGGATGCCCCCTTCGGAAGAAGTCGCATGATGGCTCGCGCCGTCATCGACTTACCCGATCCGGATTCGCCAACCAGGCCGAGCGCCTCGCCAGCGCCCACCGAGAACGACACCCCGTTCACCACCGTCTGAGGACGGCCGTCGATCGGGAGGGTGACGCTCAACGAGTCGACCTCGAGCAACGGCGTAGTCATTGAGGTCATCGAGCCCCCTTCGCGAGTAGCTGCTGAGACACACGTTCGCCGATGACGTTGAAGGCAACCACGGCAAGCACGATGGTCAGCGCGGCATAGAGCGACTGAGCGGGGTTGCCGTCCACGATCGCTGGCTTGCCGTTGGCGACCATGAGTCCCCACTCTGGGCTGGGTGGCTGGAGCCCGAGCCCTAGGAACGAGACCGCCGCGATGTCCAGCATTGCGTAGCCGAAGCCGACGACGATTTGGGTGACGATGAGCGGACCGAGATTCGGCACGACGTGACGCAGGCAGATCCTCCACGGCGACTGGCCCTGCACGACGAGGGCCTCGATGTAGGGGAGGTTGCGCTCGCGCAGCGCGGCTGGCCGCAGGATGCGTGCGACGTAGGGAACGTTGGCGATCGACAGCGCGATCACCGGCGCGACGAGACCGCTGCCGAAGACAGCCGCGGCGACGATCGCGAGGATCAGTCCGGGGAAGCCGAACAGCAGGTCGAGGAAGCGCGCCACACTGGCGTCCCACCAGCCGCCGAACCACGCGGCGGATACGGCCAACACCGTGCCGACCGCTCCGGCCAGCACCATCACCACCGCTGGGGCGGCAAGGCTCGGACGCGCGCCACAGATCAATCGGGACAACAGGTCCCGGCCGGTGTCGTCGGTTCCCAACAGATGGGCGGGCGAGGGGCTGGCGAAGATGTTGAGTTGGTCGAGCTCGGTCGGATCGTGCGGCGCGACGAGCGGACCGAAGATGGCCAGCAGGATGAACAGCACGGCGACGACGGCCGCCGCGGCCACCGCGACGTTCGCGGAGCCCAGCCGTCCCGTGACACGCCGGACTCGGGTGGAACCGGCGAGGGCAATGGCGCTCACGAGTCGCGTCCCTTCACAGCCTGGCGGGGATCAAGCGCGACGTTGACGACGTCGACCACGGTGTTGACCACCACGAACGCCGCGACCATCATCAGCGACAGAATTTGCACCACGGCGAGGTCCTGCTTGGCGGCGCTGTCCACGAGCAACGAGCCGATCCCGTCGATGCCGAATGCCTCCTCGGCCACCGCCGTCCCCGCGAACAGACCCGCGATCATCAGCCCCGACACCGCCAGTATCGGCGGTGAGGCGTTGCGCAGTACGTGGCGTCGGACGATCCACCGATTGGGCAACCCGCGACTGCGGGCGGCGTCGACGTGCTCGGAGCCGAGCTCGCCGCGCACCGACACCTGCGTCACCCGTGCCACCCACGCGATGTAGGCCAGTGCCAGTGAGATCGCAGGCAGTGTCAGGTGCCAGAGCTTGTCGCCGAGCCCCTGTCCGGCACCGAAGACCGGGAACCAGGAGAGCTGGGTAGAGAAGATGGCGATGAGGAACACCGCGACGACGAAGGTCGGAAAGGCCATGGCCACCGAGCTGCCGACAGTCACCGCCGTCTCGACCCGACCTCCGCGCAGACCGGCGAGCGTGCCGCCACCGATGCCGAAGATCACGATCAGCACGCCGGCGAAGAGCACCAGCAGCAATGTGTTCGGGATCCGCCCCAGCAGCAGATGCGAAACGTCGTCCCGATAGGCCATCGAGCGCCCCAGGTCACCGCGCAGGACCCCCGTTGCCCAACGCCCGTACTGGGAGAAGAACGGATCGTCCAAGTGGTATTCCTGGTGGATCCGCGCGACGACTTCCGGGTTGGGCTTGCCGCCGCCGACGAGCAGAGTCGCAGGGTCGCCGGGAGAGATGAACAGCAGCCCGTAGATCACCACGCTGGCGACGACGAGGGTCAGCACCAGCGCCACGATCCGTCTGAGGACGAAGCGGACGATCGTCAACTACGAAGCCCCGATCATCGCCGCCCACGGCATGTTGATGTAGGCGAATGAGGCTGGCGCACCGGTGATCCGCTTGTTCATGAACAAGCGCTCGTACGGCGTGCCGATCGGAACACGCTGCTTTTGTGCCTCCCAGATCGCCTGTGCGTCGACGTATGCCCGAGCCGACGCCGCCGGATCCGTCTCCTGGCGAGCCTTCGCGATGTCGGCGTCCACCTGGGGGTTGTCGAAGCCGGTCCAGTTGAACAGCGCATCCTTGGGGAACAGCAGGATCGCGTACGACAGCGGGTCAGGAACCTCGACGTAACCCGCGCTGAGCACGAGGTCGACGTCCTTGCGCTTGGAGGCGTCGTAGAACAAGCTCGAGAACTCCGTCGCAGGCATCTGCTTCAGGTCGAAGTTGAGTCCGATCGACTTCGCGGATGCCTGGACGAACGTGGCGATCTGCAACTGCGACTGATCACCGGCGGGCAGTGCCAAGGTCATGGTCTTGCTTGGCGCTCCGACCTTTGCGACGAGCGCCTTTGCGCCTTCGATGTCGGGCCTGGAGTTGTCCGGCAGCGCGTCGTAGGCCTTCTGGAACACGGCCGCGCCCGGGCCCTTTCCGAAGGAGGAGGGTGGGATGACCGCCCGGTTGGGTGTCCCTGCGCCGTGCCACACGTTCTTGACGATCGCCGCGCGGTCGATCGCCTTGTCCAGCGCTTGCGCGAGCTCCGTCTTGGCCATCGGGGTTTCCGGGTTCGCGGGGCTCAGGTTGAACACCTGGGTGCTGGGGCCGAGGTAGAGCTTGCCCGCGTCGGTCTTCTGGAGCGTGTCGAAGCTCGTCGAGGGTGCCTCGTACGTGCCGTCGATCTCGCCGGACAACAGTGCGCTGGTCAGGGTCGACGTGTCTTCGAGGAACTTGAAGTTGACCGTCTTGACCATCGGTTGGAGCTTGGTGTCCCAGTAATCGTCGCGCGCCTGGAGTGTGATGCTCGAGCCGGCATTCCAGCTGGCCACCTTGTACGGGCCGGTGCAGATCGGCGGGTGGCTCGCGGTGCCGTAGCTGGCGCCTGCGGCGGTCGCATCGGCCACGTCGACGATGTCGCCGAACTCCGTCGACATGCCCTCCGCGAAGAGGATGTCCGGCTTGTTCATCGTCACCGTCACCTCGAGCGGGCCGGTGGCGTCGATCGACTTCACCGACGTGAAGAAGTCTCCGTTGATCGGGTCCGTCGCAGGGTCCATGTTGCGCTTGAGACTGCCTGCGACGTCGTCGGCCGTCATGGGCTTGCCGTTGGAGAACTTCACCCCGGGACGAAGCTTGTAGACGATGCTGGTCGGCGTCTGCGTCCAGCTCTCGGCGAGGCCAGGAGACGTGCTGTAGTCAGCGTTCATCCGCAGCAGTGGCTCGCACACGTTCATCAGCACCGTGTTGGGTGAGTAGTCCCCCGTCTTGACGGGGTCGAGGGTCGTGGGCTCTCCGCTGGAGAGCGCCCAGTTGATCGAGTCGACGGGGCCCTTGCCTGGCGGCGTCGTGGCCGAAGCGTCCGTGGGCGGCTCCATCGCCTTGGTGCTCTCACCGGAGTTTCCGTTGCCGCCGCAACCTGCCACCAACGTGACCGCGGCGGTGACGGTGAGCAGGGCAGTCGTCTTACGAAGCATCATTACGTTCCTCCGATGGTGCGGTTACGGTCAGCGGTAGTGCGGTTACGGTCAGGCGTGCCGGCCAATCGGCCGAGACGTGCAGCGTCTGCTGGGAAGCAAGTGGCTCGACAACCGTCCACCGGTTCTCGTGAGTGCCGGAGTTGCGGACGAACAGCGGGAAGTCACTTGACGAAATGTGAATGCGGAGAGCGTGATTGGGGCGCACCCGGTAGCCGGTGTGGCCGAGGTTGACGTGCGCCCGAGAAATGAATCGGGCGTCGTCGAGATGAACCTGCCCACGCACGATCATGTGCGCGCTGCCGTCCGGGGCGACGTTAAGGAGCTTGACGAACACGTCGGCGGTCGGAGCGGTGCTTGACACACGAGCCTCGAACTCGACCGGACCAGCGAGGTCGAGTGGTTCGGTGAGTCGCTCGCTGGTGAACGTCAGCACGTCGCCGCGGTCGCCCGTCGCGCTTTCATCTGGATAGTCGAAGAGGAAGGCAAAGGAGTTCTTGACTGCCGACGGCACGAGGTCGTCCGGATCGAAGCCCCACTGGACCTCTCCCGTCTCGCCCGCACCGGCGTCCACCAGGTGACCGCCCGGGGTCGCACCGGCCGCGCTGCTCAAACCGGATAGATCAAAGCTTCGCTTGGTCGCCTCGAGAGGCGGCCACTGCGACGACGTCTGCCATCCCACATGGCCGAGTTCCCAACGGACCTTCGGGAGCGTGTCGGGTGACTTGAGTCCCCGCACGAAGACGTCCAGGAAGTCCAGTGCGTGCAACGTGTAGAGGTCGAGCATCCGCTCCAACGCCTCGTCGTTGACGAAGTGATCGTCTTCTTTTGCTATCGGTGCCAGGTCGAGGACGTAGTTCTCGTGATCGAAGGAGCCAGCTTCGATGTATTGCACTGCCGCCCACTGGGGAAGCGACTCCAGCTCCAGCACGTCGCGCATTTGAGGGATCATCAGATTGTCGAACCAACCGACGGTCTGTAGGACGGGGACGGGCTTGGCGTCGCGCGGATGCTTGAGGTCGAACGGTCCCTTCTTGTCCGCCTGGACTGGGGTCTGCGAGTCGAACGACGAGGATCGGGCGCCGATGGCCTCGAATGCCTCCTCGAACGCGTCGGTCAGGGGGCGTTTGTCGTAATTCGGGTCGTATTCGTAGGCCTCGTGGTCGACCCAGTGGGTTGCGAGGTAGTAGGCGCCTTCCATCCACGGCACGGGCTGGCCGAAGCCGCCAAGGCCACCACGATTCACTGCGCTCAACTCGTAGGTCGTCACCCGTGGGACGATCGCCTTGAGCGCAGGGTGAGCGGAGGCTACGGCGGCCCACTGCGTGAAGCCGTAGTAGGAGTCGCCGAACATGCCAACCGCGCCGTCGCTCCAGTCTTGGGCCACTATCCAATCAATGGTGTCGTAGCCGTCCTCGACCTCGTGCTCGAATGGCTCCGTCGGGCCTTGCGACCGAAACTTTCCACGCACGTCCTGCACGACCATCGCATAACCGCGGTCGGTGAATCGCCGTGCGATCCTGTCGAAGAACACGTACCGACTGTTCTTGTCGTACGGCAACCGGACGAGCACCGTCGGTGCATGGGTGACGCCGGACGGCAGGTACACGTCCGTTGCGAGGACGGTGCCGTCTCTCATCGGAACCGCGTGCTCAGTCGCGCTGTCGCCGACAGGTTCTGCGACGGTACGGACAATCTGCAATTCACTCACGCGAACGTCTCCTCCTTGGGCCCATGGTGGCGACACAGACGAGCCGAGCGCTCGAATGGGGACGTTGCCTCCGTCACGGTAGACAACACTGTTGTACAACACTGTTGTCTCGTCAAGCGGAACGGCTAAGGTCGCACTATGCCGCCCGAAATCGACACGAGCGAACGTCTCACGGAGATCGCCCAAGCCACCCTCGATGTAGCTCGTGAGGAGGGGCCGCGCTCCGTCACGATCCGAGCCGTGGCCGCCCGCATGGGTCGGTCGACGACGGTCATCACGAAGTACGTCCCCAGTCGATCAGCGCTGCTGGTCAACGCGGTGTCGCATGTTCGTGCCGGGTGGGACGCGGCGGTGGCGGAGGTCCTCGACCGGAAGTCTGGCATGGATCGTCTTCGCGCCCTGATGGATTGGACTCTTGACACAGAGGAATACGACGACGCCATCCGCCGGCTGTGGCACGAGATCCTCGCCAAGGAGGAACCCGCCAGCGACCAGTGGGAGGCATTGGTCGACGAGGCCCACGATGATCACGCGTCGATCGTCGCGACGATCGAGGAGTCCGCGATCGACGCGCCTCCATGGCTGGCCGACGTTCTCTTCCTGGTGTCGCGCGGTTTCTTCGTCTCGACGGTCAAGGATCCAGAGGGATGGAGTGGCGACCGAGCGCGCGTGGCGGTCAACGCAATGCTCGACGACCTCGTCCCCCCGAGCGCGGCGAAACCCAAGCGCACGAAGGGCTAAGCGAACGGACCGCGCCTACTTCGCGTCGTGTAGGGCGAGCCAGAGCATGCGGCCCAAAGTTCGGCTGAAGGCAGCGTCGTCGCCCGGCTCGCCATGGGCGAGTTGATCGAGGATTGCCGCCCGGGTGGTGACCAAAATCAACCGCCCCAGCAGTGCCGGGTTGATCGCCGGCGACATGGTGCCACTTCGCTGCTGGTGGGTGATCCGCGCGGCCATCTGCCCGACGTAGTCGCGCACCAGAGTCTCCATCACCGCCGCCGTCTCGGGGTCGCGGTCGGCGATGTCGAATACCGCCAGCCACGCCAAGCGGTGTTCGCGGCCCTGCTCCATCAGGGTCTGGACGACGTCGACCATGTCCTGCGACGTGCCCCAGGCCGGTTCCCGCCACCAGCGGTCCGACGTGGTCCTGGCTGCCGTCATGGCTGGCGCGGCCAATCGGAAGGCAAGGTCTGACTTGCCTGAAAAGTGTTGGTAGAAGGTCGATCTCGACACGTTGGCCGCATCGATGATGTCGTTGACCGCGATGTCGGGCAGGCGGTTGCCCGCGTGCAGCAGAGCGGCGGTGGCGTCGAGGATCTGTTGCTCGCTCGTCGTGCGACGCCGCCGGGGAGCGGCCGCGCTCCTGGGCTGGGTCATGTCGCCACCTTAAGCCAGATCGTCTATTGCCCAGCTAATCGAACATGGTGTACGAATAAAGCCATGACGATGATCCCGATCGACGACACCACCGCGGTGCGGCACGACGGGGTGGTCGAACGAAAGACGTTCTGCGGCATCTGCGAAGCATCCTGTGGACTGGTCGCCACCGTCGACGACGGCCGGCTGGTCGCCCTTCGTCCTGACGCAGAACATCCGGCCTCACGGGGCTTTGCCTGCTCGAAGGGTGTCCAGTTCGGATCGGTGGTGGCCGACCCGGACCGGGTGACCGTTCCGCTGCGTCGCACGCCGGACGGCTTTGAACCCGCCACCTGGGCGGAGGCACTCGACGACATCGGCGCCCGCCTCGTCGCGATCCGCAAGCGGCACGGCACCGAGTCGATCGGGGTTGCGTGGGGAAACCCGATCGCGTGGAACTACGCCGCCACCGTCACCATGAACGGCTTTGCCGCAGCGTTGAAGACCAAGCACCACTACACCTCGGCGTCCATCGACGTGAACAACTACTGGGCCGCCGCGGACATGATGTACGGAAACTCGACGGTCAATCCCCTCCCCGACTTCGCAGCCACCGACTTCGCGCTGATCGTCGGCGCCAATCCCGTTGTGTCGCACGGCAGCTTGGTGACCACCGGCCGCATCCGTGAGGTCCTGCTGGACATCCCCCGCCGCGGTGGCCGCGTCGTGGTGGTCGACCCCCGCCGTACCGAAACTGCCAAGCTGTTCGAGCACCTGCCCATCAGGCCAGGCGCCGATTCGTGGTTGCTTGCCGCGATCATCCGTGTCGTCTTCGACGAGAACCTCCACGACGTAAACGCGCTGGCGAGTCAGACCGTTGGCGCCGACGGTCTGCGCCGTCTCGTCGAAAGAGTGACCCCAGCGCGGGCCGCCTTGGAAACCGGCATCGACGTCAACACGATCACCGAACTGGCGCGGTCCCTGGCCGCGGCGCCGACGGCGGCCGTCTACGGGAGATGCGGTGCCTCCCTTGGCCGCTTCTCCACCCTGACCAAGTACCTCCTCGACGCGGCGGCGATCGTCACCGGGAACTTCGACCGCCGGGGTGGCATGGTCCTGGGTGACCCGATGGTGGACTTCGAGTCCCTCGGAGCGCGGTTCGGCATCGCCGGACGCGGGCGCTGGCGAACCCGGGTCGACGGCATGCCCGAGGTCATGGGTACCGCTCCCCTGGCGTGCCTGCCTCGGGAGATCACTACACCCGGGCCCGGCCAGTTGCGCGCGCTGATCGCCATGTCGAGCAACATGGTCACCAGCGCACCGGACAGCAGCCAGACCGCCGACGCGCTCGCCCAGCTCGACCTGATGGTATCGCTGGACCCGTACGTCACCGAGACCTCACGGCTGGCGCATTGGATCTTGCCGCCAACGTTGTGGTTGGAACGCGAACAACTACCCGTCTTCACCCAGGCTCAGTCGACCGTGCCCAACGCGCAATGGGTTTCACCGATCCTCCCGCCGCGCGGGCAGGCCCGTGACGACTGGTGGATTCTCGACCAGATCGCGCGCCGCATCGGCATCGTGCCGTCGGTCGCCCCGGCCGGACGGCTCCTCGGAAAGCTC
>Ga0209051_1003111_pt1 | contig 11191 bp, 7 predicted proteins | sample AraplaCvi_mMS_r2_2_FD_184286 | JGI IMG/M metagenome (GOLD analysis project Ga0209051, IMG submission 184286) | Arabidopsis root microbial communities from North Carolina, USA - plate scrape MF_Cvi_mMS_r2 (SPAdes) (version 2) | ecosystem: Host-associated > Plants > Roots > Endosphere | place: USA...
TTGGTGGCTCGGCTCGCGCGTGGTGCGAGCGCATCCTTCGCCGGCATCAAGGAGCTCTGCGCCGGCGCGCCCGGCCGGCCCTTCGAGCAGCACCTGGCGCTGGAACACAGGCTGCTGCGCGAGCGTGCGGGCAGCGCCGATGCGCGCGAGGGCGTGGCTGCCTTCGTGGAGAAGCGCGCGCCCAGGTTCAAGGGAGCCTGAACGCCACGGCGGTCAGCCGTTGCGCTTGAACAGCTTCGCGATTCCCCACAGCGCCGCGCCGCCGGCCACCACGGCCAGCTTCGCGAACTTGGCCAGGAAGGCCGCGACGATCGCGAACAGACCCAGCTTCTTCACCGCCGCGCCGGCCACCAGCGCGGCCAGGCCGTAGGCGGCGACCTTGTCGGTGGACGAGTTGAAGTCGGCGTACTTCTTGCCGTCGTCGTACTGGATCGCGCCGAGCAGCTTGCTCGCGTCGGGCTTGAACTTGTCCAGGTCCTTCGCGTTGGTGATGAGGTTCAGGCTCAGATAGCCCTCGCGGCCCAGCGCGTAGGTGTTGTAGTTGACGCCCGGGTTGCCGTCGGTGCTGCCCTTGCGCTGCGACAGCGCCGACCACACGAGGCGGTGCGAGGAGGCGTCGTACTGCGGCTTCTGCGCCCAGCCCGTCACCTCGATCGAAGGAATGCCGCGCTTGGCGCGTTCCTCGTTCGCGGCCTCGGTGCCTTCCTTCAGGCTCTTGAGCAGGTCGTCGGCGTTCCAGTCCTTGGCGTCGTCGTCCTTGATGTAGCCCTCCTTCACGAACTTCACCACCGCCATCCAGTCGGCGTCGTCGGCGGGGAAGATCGCGCCGATGAAGGTGTCGTCGGTGCGGTTGCCCATGCTGCGCATGAGCTGCGCGGCGGCGGGCGTCGGCACCCACACATAGCCGGCGGGCAGGTGGAGATGGGCCTGGTCGCGCAGCGTGATGTCGACGGGTCCGACCTTCTGCACGGCCTTGGCGGCCTTGAACGCGGCGTCCTGTTCGGCTTCGAGCGAACTGGCGGTCGAGGCTTGAGTTGATGGAGTGGACGGGGTGGTGGTCGGCGATGCGGCTTGGCTGGTTTGCGCCACGAAAGCGGCGCACGCGAGCAGCACGCCGGCCGTCAGGCGGGCGGTTTGAATACGCAAGTTCTCTCTCCTCGGTTGTTATCAGTCTGGTGAGCCCGGGGAGTTTAAAGAACTCAGGTGTCGCTCCACTTCCTCAGAAGGTTGTGATAGGTGCCCGTGAGCGTGCGGCGCGCCGATTCGTCGGCACCGCTCTGGTTGAGCCGCTGGATCGCGTTGTCCATGTCGAACAGCAGCGCGCGGTCGCCGGCGTCGCGCACGAGGCTCTGCACCCAGAAGAAGCATGCGAGCCGCACGCCGCGCGTGATGGGCGTGACCTGATGCAGGCTGGTCGCGGGGTAGAGCACCATGTCGCCGGCCGCGAGCTTCACCGTCTGCATGCCGTGCGTGTCTTCCATCTGCAGCTCGCCGCCGTCGTAGCTGTCGGCCTCCGACAGGAAGATGGTGGCCGACAGATCGGTGCGCAGCTTGCGGCCGGTGCGCGGGTCGATGCGCACGCCGCCGTCCACGTGCAGGCCGAAGCGCATGCCCTCGCCGTAGCGGTTGAACATCGGCGGATACAGCAGGTTGGGCAGCGCGGCGCTGATGAAGGTGGGGTGCCGCTCCAGCGCGCTCGCCACGATGGACTGGCATTCGAACGCGACCTGCGAGCCTTCGTCGATCTGCTGGTTGAGCTTGACCGGCGCGCCCTGGTGGCCCGCGGTGACGCGGCCGTCGACCCATGCGTCGCCCGCGGCTTCCAGGCGCGAGCGGACGGCCGCGAGCGCCTCGCGGTCGAGGATGCCGGGAATGCAGACCAGCATGGCGTGTCGAGTGCTCCTCTGAAGCTCAGAGCCGGTAGGTGAACGACAGCGTCGCGGCGCGGCCCGAGCCCGGCACCGCGCGGCCGCCGTCCGAGGGGATCAGCGCGTCGTAGTAGTGCCGGTTGGCCAGGTTGAACAGGTTCAGCCGGATGTCGTACTTCGGCTGATGGTAAGCCAGCATCGCGTCCAGCCGCACGTAGCCGCCGACCTGAACGAGGTCGGTGTTGTTGGCGAATCGCTTGGCGCTGTAGGTGGTGCCGCCGCCGATCTCCCATTCGGGCGTGATCGCATAGGTGGCCCACAGGCTGGCTGCGTCCTTCGGCGTGTTGGCGGGCACCTTGCCGAGCGTGCCGGGCGCGATGCCGTCGACGATGGTCGCGTCCAGGTGCGTGTAGGCGCCGAAGAGCTGCAGCTTGTCGGTGACGCGGCCCGCGACGCCTGCGCGCGCGCCGTTCACGCGCACGGTGCCGGTCGCGCTGTAGGTGCCGTCGCTGTTCTGCGAGCGCGCATTCGTCTGCGTGATCTGAAAGGCCGCGGCGGTCAGCGAGAGGTTGCCGTCGTTGAAGTCCCACTTGCCGCCGAGCTCGTAGGCCTTGTTCTTCTGCGGCGGCAGCGGCTGCGTGGCGCCGGTGGTGGCCACGAGCTGCTCGAGCGAGGGGTTGAACGAGGTGCTGTACGACACGTAGTACGACTGCTCGGGCGTGGGCTGCCAGATCGCGCCGGCGCGCACGCTGGTGAAGTCGACGGTCTGGCTTTCGGTGGCGAGCGTGGTCGCGGTCGGGACGGTGTTGTAGATGCGTGCGCTGTAGTGGTCCTGCCGCACGCCGGCCACCAGCTTCCACTGCGGGCTCAGCTCGATGGTGTCGTTCACGTAGCCCGCCACGGTGGTCGCGTGCGCGGTGGCAAGGTTGCCGGGCAGAGAGGGCGCCGTGGCTGGCGTGTCGCCCTGGTAGGGCGCGAGCAGCGGCGAGCATGTCGCGTAGCCGCTGGTGCCGCCGGCCGGGTTCAGCGCCACGCCCGCGCAACTGCCGTTGCGGTAGTAGGCCTGGTTGGCGTATGTGTCGTGGCCCAGTTCCAGGCCTGCGAGCAGCGTGTGCTTGACGGAGCCGGTGGCGAACTTCGTGTTGAGCTCGGTCAGGTTGAACAGCGACTTGTCGCGGATCCTGCGGTCATGGCTCTGCTGGCGCACCCAGAGGCTGCTCAGCGGCAGCGTCGAGAACGCGGCCGCCGGCGCGGCCGTGGTGCCGGTGGAAAACGGCGTGAACACGCCCTTGGCAGACAGCGTGCCGATGCTCTGCGGCGCGGTCTCGCGCGCATCGGTGGTCACGTCGTTGTACTGGGTCTGGTTGCGGATCGAGGTCTCGGGCGTGAGCTTGTGCTGCACCACCGCGCTGAAGGCCTGGATGTCGGAGACGGTGCGGTCGTCGCTGAAGCCGTAGGCCGTGTCGCGGTCGACCTTCACCGGATGGCCGTTCAGCGGCGGCAGGCCGTAGTCGGGCTGGTCGCGGTTGTGCTGCACCAGCGCCGAGAGCGTGAGCTGCGTGGGCGTGTTGATGCCGAACTTCAGCGAGGCGTCGAGGCCGAAGTCCTTCAGCTTCGTCTGCTCGCGCGTGCTGGCGTCGCCCTGCTGGCCCATGGCCGCGATGCGGAAGGCCGAGGTGTCGGACATCGGGCGGTTGACGTCGATGGTCGAGCGCACGAGGCCGGTGGTGCTCGCCGACACCGACACTTCGCCCGCGGGCGTCAGCGAAGGCTTCTTCGTGACCTGGTTGATCACGCCGCCCGTGGAGCCGCGCCCGAAGAGCATCGAAGACGGCCCCATCAGCACCTCGACCGATTCGAGCGCGAAGGTGTCGCGGTAGTACTGCGCGCGGTCGCGGGCGCCGTCGAGGTAGATGTCGGTGCGTGCCGAGAAGCCGTTGAGGTTGATGTTGGTGCCGATCTGCCCGCCCTCGGCACCGCCGATCGTCAGGCCCGGCACATTGCGCAGCGCGCTCGCCAGCGAGGTTGCGCCCTGCGACTGCATCACCGCCTGGTTGATCACCGTGATGGACTGCGGCGCATCGCGCAGGTCGGCCGGCAGGCGGCTCAGCGACGAGGCGTTGGCGCCGAAGCTGTCCTTGTCCTGCGTGCCCTGGACCTGGACTTCGCGCAGCGTGGCGGGGACGGAGGTGCCCGGGACCGGGGAGGGCCGGGCGGCCTGTTCCTGTTGAGGCTGCTGTTGTTGTTGCTGGGCGAAGGCGGAGGGAAGGGGAGCGGCGCACAGGCCGATCAGAGCAAGTGCGACCGGCGTGCGGCGACGCGAGGGAAGAGAGGTGCTGGTCATCGTGGAATCTCGGAAGGTGCAGGCAAAAGCGCACCGGCCGGGATTCTGACTGCGAATGACTCTCGTTTGTGGCTTGCGTCTCCGCGGTGTCTGGCCGAGGAGACAGCTTGCCGTCTTTACCTTGGAGGTCAGGTGGAAGACAGGTTTTGGAGTGGTTGCAACGCGCATGGAGAACCGATCGACCTGCGACTTTGGTCGCGCAAAGCCGTTGTGGATGCCTCGTATCTGTGCCACCTTGTAACGGCGCTGCGGCACACTGTCGGCCGTTGACGCTCCGCAAACAGCTTTCTTCGATGACGACGACCACTACTTCGCTCCAGACTTCCGCCGAAAACGTGCGCCAGGCGATCCGCGCAGCCACCACGGGGCTCATCGGCCGTGAGCAGCTGGCGGAGCTGATCGTCCTTTCCGCCGTGGCCCAGGAGCACCTGCTGGTGGTCGGGCCGCCCGGCACTGCGAAAAGTGCTGTGGTGCGGCGGGTGGCGCAGAGCCTGGGTGGCCGGTACTTCGAGTACCTGTTGGGGCGTTTTACCGAGCCGTCCGAGCTTTTCGGTCCGGTGGACCTGAACAAGCTGCGCGCCGGCACGGTCGAGACCGACGTGAGCGGCATGCTGCCCGAGGCCGACGTGGCCTTCCTCGACGAGGTGTTTCTAGGTTCGACCGCCATTCTCAACACGCTCCTCGGGGTGCTCAACGAGCGCCGGTTCCGGCGCGGCCACACCCAGCTGCATTGCCCGTTACGCGTCTGCGTGGGTGCGGCCAATGCGCTGCCCGACGACGAAGGCCTGGCGGCATTCGGAGACCGTTTTCTGCTGCACGTGTTCATCGAGCCGTTGCCCGATCACCAGCTAGAAGCCATGCTGAGCGGTGGCTGGCAATCGGACCATGCGCCGGTGGCCGCCGGCAGTGCGCTGGCCGATCTCGACGTGCTGTGCCGGCAGCTCAGGCAGGTTGACCTCGGCGGCGTGCAGCCTGCCTTGGCCAATGCCATCCGTAAGCTGCGGCAGGCCGGCGTGCAGTTGTCGGACCGGCGCATCGTCAAGTCGCAGCGGCTGCTGGCTGCCGCCGCCGTCCTGGCCGGCCGGCTCCGCACGACGGAGGCCGATCTCTGGCCCCTGCTTTACGTGCTGCCGACGCAGGAGGCTCAGCAGAGCGCTCGCGACGTGCTGCGCGATGCTTTCGCCAACGCCATGCACCCCCATCTGTTGAGCGCGGTGGAAGAGGCAACCTTGCAGCCGCTGTCGCGAGCCGTGCGGTTGGCCGAAACCGCGCGCGCCTGCCTGGATGCCGAACCTGGGATGGCACGCTCGCAAGCCGAAAGCGTGCTGCGCGAGATCGACGCCAATTTCAGCAGCGAACTGCTGCCGGAGTCCCTGACCGCGCTGCGCGTCCAACTCGTCGACCGCCTGGCCACCGCCGCATGAGCGCCATGGTGCCCATCGAATGGCACTGGCGTCCGCGCGCCGAGCCTTTGCCGGCACGAGCCGCGGTGGCGTGGGGCGCGGCGGCGCGTGCATTGCATGGGAGGCTGTCGCAACTCTCGCCGGAGCAGCAATCCGGGCTGTCTGCCATGGCCGCACCCGAGCTGTTGATGGTGACGGGGGAGGCCGATGTCCTGCCTTGGGTCGATGGCATCGCCTATGCGGGGCCGACTCCCGATGCCCCAGGCCTGTGGCTGCCCACGCTGGAAACGCCCGACCTGCCGCTGTACCTGATCGCCCGGAGCCTGTTGCGCGAGCACCCGACGCGGCAACCGTTGCTCCTGTGGCCCCGGCCGGCGCTCGTGCTGCCGCTCGACCGGTTGCTGCCGCTGTCAGCTGCGTTGCTCGTGCGCATTTCCGCACTTTGGGACGGCACCCGCGCATGAGCACGATCACCGAACTTCCGGACGCCTTGAAGCCCTGGAGCCCCTGGCTCGCTTGGTTCTCACCCGAGATGGCCGTCGAGATCGGCGCGTTGGCGCAGCGGATGCAGCCGCTGCTGGGCCGGTTTCGCGGCCAGATGCGCGGAGGCGTGCCGGAGCCCGATGGGCTGGGCGACCTGCGCCGCCGCGGGCCCTACGAGCGCTTGCTGGCCACAGAATGGCTGCTGGCCGACGAACTGCCCGATGAGTTCCTGCGCCGCGCGGCTTCCAGCGAGCATCTGTTCCTGGCGCCGCGCCCGAGGGCCCGCGAGGCCGAGAAAAGCATCGTCGCGATCTTCGACGCCGGGCCGCGGCAGTTCGGTGCGCCGCGCTTGGGTCAGCTTGCGCTCTGGATGCTGCTGGCGCGGCGGGCGGCGCAGATCGGCGGCGTGTTCCAGTGGGGCGTCCTGCAGCTGCCGGGCGGCCTGGACGGTGCGGACAACGTGAAGCAGCTGCGTTCGCTGCTCAAGGCGCGCGACTTCGAGGTCGGCACCTCTGCACATGTGGAAGCCTGGCGCGAAGTGCTTGCCGGGCTGGATCGAGTGCCGGGCGAGAGTTGGCTTGTCGGCGCCGCGCCGGCGGAGCAACCCACCGACGAACGCTGGACCAGCCACCGCGTGAGCCTGCAGCGTGCGGTGCTGGGCGACGCGCTCGAGGTTTCGCTGAGCGACAGCGGCGGATTGCGGCGCGCCCAGTTGCCGCTGCCGTCAGTCAAGGCCAGCGTTGCGCTGCTGCGCGGCGAATTCACGCAGAGGGCGCTGGCCACTCTGCATCGGCGTCACCGTGGCCGTATTTCGTTGCAGCGCCCGCCAGTCATCTCTCCGTCCGGCACGCACGTGGCTGTGCAGTTGCTCGACGAGCCGGGGATGCTGGTATTCGCGGTGCCTTCCGACGGGCAGCGCAAGACGGCCAAGCCCAAGTACCAGTACTGGAGTCAGATGCTGGTGCCACTGGCGGTCCTGCTTCTGGGCAAGCGTACGGGGGCGTTGCTGAGCTACGAGCGTTCGATGTACTTCTGGCAGGTGCCTGGCCTGGGCAACTTCGTCGCTCCCGAGATCGATGAGTTCCGTGCGCCGCCGGGTTTGGCGGTCTGGCTGCCCGCCGCGTGGCTGCACGACACGCTGCATCAGCGCGTCTGCATGATCGACCGCGACGGCAGGCTCGTGATGTGGAATGCGGTGCAGGGTGTCAATCCGAACCCCGAAGGCGGCGCGCCGACGCTGGTCGAGCGCAAGGTCGTGGGCATGCTGCAATGGTCCGAACTCGGCGTGGTCTACGCAGCCATCCATGACAACCAGCTTGTACTGCGACGCCTGGGCGCGATGGACGGGCCGGCGTCGGGTCAGGTGATTGCCACCGGCATCCGCGAACCCCGGGTGCTGTTTGCCAACAGCTGGCAGTGGCGGCACGGCGTCGGTGGCCTGGCCCTGCGCGTTGCGACCGAGCCTCATGACGTCTGGCGCATTCATCAGCCCGATCCGGATTCCATCGGTCGGCAGGGCAATCGGTGCCCACAGAAGTGGAAGATCTTCGAAATCCGAGCGCCGCGCGCCGAGGCGCTGATCGACGATGCCACGCACAACCGCTATGCGCTGTTGAGCCTGTCGCCATCTCTGGACGGGTTGGACCTGCACACGCAGGCCGGCACCGAAACGATCTACAGGGCGCCCGAGCGCATCGAGCGGATCAGCGTGTCGGCCTGCACCGGCGTGGCCGTCATGCTGACGGTGCACAAGAAAATCATCGTCTACGCCGTGCCTCAGCGGGCGCTGCGCGCAGTGATGCATGGCGAAGGAGCGAGCAGCGATGCCAAGCCTGCCTGAATTCCTTGTGATGCCCGCTGCGCAGGTGCGCCATCCTTTGCTCAAGGGGCGGCAGCCGGTGGCCGGGCTCTGGTTTCCGTCAGGCTGGTTCGGCACGGCCGAGCGCGCCCGCCGCATCGTCGAGGCCTGGCATGCCGGTGCCCAGGCGTTCCGTTTCGCCGAGGGTGATCTGTTGCGCTTCGCGGCACCGGTGTCGCTGGACTGCGACGAGGTCATCGGCTGGCCACTGCGCAGGGAAGGACAGGCGCTGTGCTCGGCGGAACTCGATCCCGCCGAGCGCGCTGTATTGCCGCCGGTCGATGTCTGGCTGGTGCATGGCGGCGAGGTGCAGGCTCTGCGGCTCGCGGAAGCGGAACTGCTCGATCCATCGCTCTGGCTGGCCCCCAATCCGGTCTTGCTCGATACCTTCGATTGCCGCGAGATCCTGCCCGAGCCCGTCGTGCTCGATGCCGATGGGCGCACGCTGCGCGAGGTGCTCGGCGATGCCGTGCCGCCTGCCAGCGCTGCGCAGACAGAGTTCCTCCAGGCGATGGCCGAGCGCGCGCGGCGGGAGCAAGCGTTGAGGCAGGTCGACACCGGGCGAGGCACGAGCCTGGGTAGCGGCCATCATCGTCGCGACGGTGGCTCCGGCATCTCGATGCGCGCAGTGGCTTGGTTGGTCGGTATCGCGGCAGCGTTGTTCTTCGCGCGGGCACTGTTCCATGGACTGGAAGGCTCGCCGACCACATCGCTGCCCGGAACGCCGGCGAGAACCCATGTGGCGAGTTCGCAGGTCGATGCATCCGGCTTGTGGCTGTCGCTGATCGTGTTCGGACTGGTGGCGGTGCTTGCGTGGTGGGGGCGTGTCCTGAACGCGCGAGACCCGAGGCGTGCAATGGGGGGCGGGCGACCGAGACCTGTGCCGAAGCCGGTCGCAACGCCAACGAAGCCGCTCATCAAGCAACGCGGCACCGCGCGGCCGAGTCGCTCCCGCTGGCGGGATTGGGCGGCTCGCCTTGCGATTACCTCGCGGTTATCCCGGCTGCTGGGCCGCCAGCAGGCTGCCTACCTGAATCGCATGCTCAAGATGTTCGACGACGGCGACCTCAAGCAGGCGCTGCGCCACGCGATTCCGCTCGGCGGCGGCGCTGAGTCGCTCGGACAAGCCTTTGGCCCGCTGGGCCCGCGCAGCGACCTCTCGCTGAGCGGGTCGCTGGGGCAGACGACCAGCATCGACTTCGGCAACGAGTTCGAGACCCACCTGCGCCAGCTTTACCGCAAGACCTACGAGAAGCTGGATCGCGAAGGCCGTATCGACGAAGCCGTATTCGTGCTGGCGGAGTTGCTGCAGGTGCGCCAGGAGGCGCTCGACTATCTCGAAAAGCATCAGCGCCACTCGCAGGCCGCCGAACTGGCGCTCGCGTGGGACTGGCCGCCGCCCGTCATTGTCCGCCTGCTGTGCCTGTCAGGCGATTGGCGCCGCGCGCTCGCCGTTGCGCGGCGCGACAACGCGTTCGGCAACGCCGTCGTGCAGATGCAGGAACGCTGGCCCGACGCGGCCAACCGCCTGCGCGAGGAATGGGGCCAGGCGCTGGCGCAGCAGGGCGAGTGGCTGAAGGCAGTCGATGCCGTCTGGCCGGTGGTTGCGCTGCGCGAGCAGGCTGCCGCATGGTTGCTGGCCGCCGAGGCAGCGGGGGGGCATCTGGCGGCTCGTGCGCTCGTGCAGCGCGCATTGCTGCTGCCCGACACCCTGCAGGCCTGCACGGCCCGGCTGCAATCGCTGCGTGACGATCCGCTGCTGCACGGCGAGCGCGCCGCGCTGGCTGCCGCGCTGACCGCCGTATCGGAACACACCGAGGCCTCGCGCGGACTGGTGGCTGTGCTGATGCCCGCGCTGCTGGCCGACCAGTCCCAGGGGCGCGGTCGGCTGGACAGGAAGTCGTTGCTGTCGCTGGTGCGGCTGAGCGCCGACACGCTTCTGCAAGCCGATCTTCCAGGAGGCGAACTGCCGGGCGCTGAAGCTAGCCCGCTGGCCCGGAAATCCGCAGTGCTGGCGTTCGAAGCGCCTGCCGCGGGTGCGCATGCGGTGCTCGATGTCGTGCTGCTCGACGAGGGGCGCTACCTCGTCGCGATCGGCGAGGCTGGCGCGCTGATAGTCGACCCGGCGGGTCGGGTTCTGGCCCGCTTTGCCGTGCCGGCCTACCGGCTGGTGGCGGCCCACAGCGCGCAGGTCGTGCTCGCGCTGGCCTCCCGAGACGGCTTGTGGCGGGTGAGCCGGGTCGACCTGGTGCAGCGGGAAATCAGCGACCTCGGACTGAGCGACATCGAACACTTCGCCAGCGAGTTCGACGGCATCGGCTGGACCGTGGCACGCGGGCGGCGCGTCCAGGTGATCGACACCGGCAAGTCGCTGCAGGACGTGCTCTGGCAGGTAAGCGACCTGCCGGGTGTCGTGGCGGCGCTGTCGGCCACGCGGACCATCGAACAGTTCATCGTCGAGGACGACGTTCTGGGGCCGTGCCTGTGGCGCTATCAATGCCCGCAGCGTCGGCTGCTGAGCCGCGAGCCTCTTGCGGTTGCGGGCAGTTCGGTGTCGCTGCGGCTTCTGCATCCGCAACTGGGGGTCGTGAGCCTGCGCAGCGAGCCTCGGGATGACGGGCTGTTCGAGCTGAGCTGGGAGGGCCTGAACGGAATGAATGGTCGGGCCAGCCTGCCCGTCCCGGATCCCAGCGGATTGCAGTCATGGATCGACAGCGACTGGATGCTGCTGCGCCTGCCAGGGCCGACGCACGACGTGTCGGTGCGCCAACTGCGCGGCGGCAGCGTCAAGGCATCGATTTCCTGGCCCGTGGAGGCCGCAGTTCGTGCGCGTGCCGTACCGAACGGCTGGCTGCTCTTCGACGATCAGGGTCGCGTGCTGCACCTCGACACCGAGCGCAGCACGGCGGCGAGCTTCGCCATTCGCTGAGTCACTTCCACGGCGTAGGCGCCGGCACCTCGCACACCGGCTCCACGTCGACGCTCTTGAAATCCGCCGGCGAGACGATCTCCAGGTACTCCATATCGGGCGAGTAGTCGAACAGGAAATGCCGGATGCCCGGGCGCTGGTGCACCACGTCACCGGCCTCGACCAGGGTTTCCTTGTCCTCGTACATGAAGCGGGCCCAGCCCTTGACCATGATCACGATCTGGAAGTCCGCCTCATGGCGGTGCCAGCCGGTGCCCGTTTCCGGTGCCATGTTGGCCTTGACCAGATGCGCGATCACCTTGCCGT
>Ga0209051_1003112_pt1 | contig 11191 bp, 9 predicted proteins | sample AraplaCvi_mMS_r2_2_FD_184286 | JGI IMG/M metagenome (GOLD analysis project Ga0209051, IMG submission 184286) | Arabidopsis root microbial communities from North Carolina, USA - plate scrape MF_Cvi_mMS_r2 (SPAdes) (version 2) | ecosystem: Host-associated > Plants > Roots > Endosphere | place: USA...
ACCATCGCCCAGGCGGTGGAAGAAAACATGCGCACCTATTTCGCGAGCTTCGGCGACAACCTGCCGCCGCCCGGCCTCTACGATCGCGTCCTGACGGAGCTGGAATATCCGCTGATCCTTGCGGCGCTGACGGCCACCCGCGGCAACCAGATCAAGGCGGCCGATCTCCTCGGCCTCAACCGCAACACCCTGCGCAAGAAGATCCGCGAACTGGGGGTCTCGGTCTATCGCAGCTCGCGTGGCAACTGACACGATAGTTTGTTCCGGGCTTCTTGACACCTTCCGCTCATCGTTGCATTTTCGCCACAATGCGTTGCTTAAAGGTCACGCAGGGTTTGGTGAATGCTCGACGGAGTGGCGGCCGTCGAGGGGGTCGACCGGCCCTTTTTCTGGGAAAGTGGCTGTCGCTTCGCTCGGTCTGACCGGGTTGGAATGATCTCCCGCGAGGGTTTGGGGATCGGAGTGGATTCGATGACGGAAGGCGTAACAGCGCCGATGGCCGATGACGAGCCAGCGGTGTCAGTGCAGGATCGGCGCGCGTCGTTTGCGCTCCCCGGCCTTCTGCTTGCCGGCGGAGCTTTGATCTGCGCGTCGGTGACGCTTTTCATCCTGCTCGGCCTGACACCGATCGCCCCGACCACCAATGTGGTGATCGCTTCGGCGGCGCTCAATTCGCTGTTCATCCTCGGCCTGATGTATCTGATCGGCCGCGAGATCGTCCGGCTGGTCAGGGCCCGCAACCGTGGCCGCGCGGCCGCCCGGCTGCATGTCCGCATCGTCGTCCTGTTTTCGATCGTGGCGATCACGCCGGCGGTGCTGGTGGCGATCTTCGCCAGCCTGACGCTGAATGTCGGCCTCGACCGCTGGTTCTCGCTGCGCACCCAGTCGATCGTGCAGTCGTCCCAGGATGTCGCCCGCGCCTACATGCTCGAGAATGCCAGCTACCTCCAGGGCCAGACGGTGTCGATGTCGAACGACCTCGAACGCAACCGGCCGATGTTCTATCTCGACCGGACCGGCTTCGTGGAACTGATGACCCGCCAGGCGCGCGGCCGCGGCATGCTCGGCGCCTTCCTGGTGCGCGAGGACGGCCAGGCGATCGTCCAGGCCGACATCAAGACCGAAAAACCGCTGCCGGCGATCCCGGCGGATGCGCTGAAGACGGCGGCCGCCGGCCAGCCGACGCTGATCCCGCCGGGTGTCACCAATCTCGTCGGCGCCGTCATCAAGCTCGACGCCATCCCGGGCTCCTATCTCTATACGATCCGCGCCGTCGATCCGAAGGTCATCTCGGCCATGCGGCTGATGGAGGAGAATACCGCCGAATACCAGGCGATGGAGGCCGGCCGAACCTCGCTGCAGATCGCCTTTGCCGTCCTCTATCTCGGTTTCGCCCTGATCGTGCTGCTCGCGGCGATCTGGACCGCGATCGCGGTCGCCGACCGCATCGTCCGGCCGATCCGGCTGTTGATCAGCGCCGCCGACAGCGTGGCGACCGGCAATCTCAATGTCGTGGTGCCGGTGCGTGCCGCAGATGGCGATGTCGGCAGTCTGTCACGCACCTTCAACAAGATGATTTCCGAGATCCGCAGCCAGCGCGACGAGATCCTCGAAGCCAAGGACGAGGTGGATGACCGCCGCCGCTTCATCGAGGCGGTGCTGTCGGGCGTCACCGCCGCCGTCATCGGCGTCGAGGAGGATCGCCGCATCACCATCGTCAATCCGTCGGCGGAACATTTCCTCGGCGTTCCCGCCGAAAAGCTGATCGGCGAGAAGCTGGAGGATGTCGCACCGGAGATCGACCTCGTCCTGACCGAGGCGCGCAGCAGGGCCCGCGGCGAGTTCCGCAAGCAGGTGAACCTGATGCGCGGCGGCAAGGAGCGGACGCTGTCGGTTCAGGTCACCCGCGAGGAACAGCGTACCGCCCACGACAGCTACGTGGTGACGCTCGACGATATCACCGACCTCGTCATCGCCCAGCGTTCGACCGCCTGGGCGGATGTGGCGCGCCGCATCGCCCACGAGATCAAGAACCCGCTCACCCCGATCCAGCTGTCCGCCGAGCGCCTCAAGCGCCGTTACGGCAAGCAGATCGCCGAGGACGACCGCGCGGTCTTCGATCAGTGCACCGATACGATCGTGCGCCAGGTCGGCGATATCGGCCGCATGGTCGACGAGTTCTCCTCTTTCGCCCGCATGCCGAAACCCGCCAAGGAAGAGGCCGATCTGCGTGACATCCTGCGCGACGCGATCTTCCTGCGCGAGATGGGCACCACCCATGTGGATTTCATCCGCGAGCTCGGCGACGAGCCGCTGAAGGGCATGTTCGATGCGCGCATGCTCGGCCAGGCCTTCGGCAATCTGATCAAGAACGCCGTCGAGGCGATCGAGGCGGTGGCGAGCGATCAGGAACGCGACGGCCGCAAGGTCAAGGTACGCTCGGTCTACGATGCGGCGAGCGACACCTATGTGGTGGATATCATCGACAACGGCAGCGGCCTGCCGAGCGAAAACCGGCACCGCATTCTGGAGCCCTACATGACCATGCGCGAGAAGGGCACGGGTCTGGGGCTCGCCATCGTCAAGAAGATCATCGAAGAACACGGCGGGCAGCTCGAGCTGCACGATGCTCCCGCCGATTTCGATCATGGCAAGGGCGCCATGATCAGGGTGCTGCTGCCGCATCTGGAGCGGGTGGCGGTGCCGGGAACGGATAATAACAAGGAATTGGCTTATGGCGTCTGATATTCTGGTCGTAGATGACGAGGCGGATATCCGCGATATCGTGTCGGGAATTCTGTCCGACGAGGGACACGAAACCCGCACGGCCCACGACAGCGACAGCGCGCTTGCCGCGATCTCGGACCGCGTGCCGCGACTGGTCTTCCTGGATATCTGGATGCAGGGCTCCAAGCTCGACGGCCTGGCGCTGCTCGACGAGGTCAAGAGCCGGCATCCCGATCTGCCCGTCGTGATGATCTCCGGCCACGGCAATGTCGAGACGGCGGTATCGGCGATCAAGCGCGGCGCCTTCGATTTCATCGAAAAGCCGTTCAAGGCCGACCGGCTGATCCTGATCGCCGAGCGGGCGCTCGAAAACTCCAAGCTCAAGCGCGAGGTGACGGAGCTCAAGAAACGCACCGGCGACGCGGCCGAACTGGTCGGCACCTCGGTCGCCGTCTCGCAGCTGCGCCAGACGATCGAGAAGGTGGCGCCCACCAACAGCCGCGTGATGATCCTCGGCCCCTCGGGCTCCGGTAAGGAACTCGTCGCCCGTATGATCCACAAGCGCTCGTCGCGTGCCGCCGGTCCCTTCGTGGCGCTGAACGCTGCGACGATCACGCCCGACCGCATGGAGATCGCGCTGTTCGGCACCGAAGGCGCGCCCGGCCAGGCCCGCAAGATCGGCGCGCTGGAAGAGGCGCATCGCGGCATCCTCTATCTCGACGAAGTCGGCGAAATGCCGCGCGAGACGCAGAACAAGATTCTGCGCGTGCTGGTCGATCAGCAGTTCGAACGCGTCGGCGGTTCCAAGCGCGTCAAGGTCGATGTCCGCATCATCTCGTCGACCGCCTACAATCTCGAAAGCCTGATCGCCGACGGTTCGTTCCGCGAGGACCTCTATCACCGGCTGGCCGTCGTGCCGGTCAAGGTGCCGGCCCTTGCCGAACGCCGCGAGGATATCCCGTTCCTTGTCGACATGTTCATGCGCCAGATTTCCGAACAGGCCGGCATCCGCCCGCGCCGGATCGGCGAGGACGCCATGGCTGTCCTGCAGGCGCACGACTGGCCCGGAAATATCCGCCAGCTCCGCAACAATATCGAGCGGCTGATGATCCTCGCCCGGTCCGACGGTCCGGATTCGCCGATCTCCGCCGACATGCTGCCGACCGATCTCGGCGACATGCTGCCCAAGGTCTCGGCCAAGGGCGACTACCACATCATGACGCTGCCGCTGCGCGAAGCCCGCGAAATGTTCGAGCGCGATTACCTGATCGCCCAGATCAACCGGTTCGGCGGCAATATTTCCCGCACCGCGGAATTCGTCGGCATGGAACGTTCAGCCCTGCACCGCAAGCTCAAGTCGCTCGGTGTATAATCCATGAAGGTGATCATTTGCGGCGCGGGGCAGGTGGGCTACGGCATCGCCGAACGGCTGTCGCAGGAGGACAATGACGTCTCGGTCATCGACACCTCCGCCGCACTGATCGCCGCGATCACCGAGACCCTCGACGTCAAGGGATATGTCGGCCACGGCGCCCATCCGGACATGCTGGAAAAGGCCGGTGCCGAAGACGCCGACATGATCATCGCGGTGACCCTCTACGACGAGGTCAACATCGTCGCCTGCGAAGTCGCGCATGCGCTGTTTTCCGTGCCCACCAAGATCGCCCGCATCCGCGCCCAGAACTATCTGAAGCCGGAATATGCGGATCTCTTCAGCCGCCAGCACATGTCGATCGACGTAACGATCTCGCCGGAGATCGAGGTCGGCAAGATGGTGCTGCGGCGCATCTCCTTTCCCGGCGCCACCGACATCGTCAAATTCGCCGACGATCACATCGCCATGGTGGCGATCGAATGCATGGAGGATTGCCCGGTCGTCGCCACGCCTCTCCACCAGCTCTCCGATCTCTTCCCGGACCTGATGGCGACCGTGGTCGGCATCGTCCGGGGTGGCGTCCTGACGGTCGCCCGCTCCGCCGACGAGCTCGAGGTCGGCGATCTCGCCTATGTCATCTGCCAGCGCGAGCACATCCGCCGCACGCTCGGCCTGTTCGGCCACGAGGAGCAGGAAGCACGCCGCATCATCATCGCCGGCGGCGGCAATATCGGCTATTACGTCGCCCGCACCATCGAGGAACACCAGCCGAGAACGCGGCTGAAGATCATCGAGAGCGACCGGGAAAAGGCGCTCGCCGTTTCCGAAAAGCTGCGCAACACCATCGTGCTGCACGGCTCGGCGCTCGACCAGAATATCCTGACCCAGGCCGATATCCAGGATACCGACCTGATGATCACCCTCACCAACAACGACCAGATCAATATCCTGAGCGCCGTGCTCGCCAAATCGCTGGGCTGCAAGTCGAACCTGGTGCTGATCAACTCCACTTCCTTCCATCAGGTCACCGATGCGCTCGGCATCGACGCGCAGATCAATCCGCGCGCGGTGACGATCTCGCGGGTGCTGCAGCATGTCCGCAAGGGCCGCATCCGCTCGGTTTATGCGGTCGAGAACGGCGCCGCCGAGGTCATCGAGGCGGAGGCGCTCGAAACCTCGCCGCTGGTCGGCCGGCCGTTCCGCGAACTCGACCTGCCCGACGGCGTGCGCATAGGCGCCATCTACCGCGGCGAGGCGGTGATCCGCCCGAACGGCGATACGAAAATCAAGGCGCGAGACCGTGTGGTGCTGTTTGCAGCCGCCGAAGCCGTACGCCATGTGGAGCAGCTTTTCCGCGTTTCCATCCAGTATTTCTGACCCGATTTTCGAAAAGAGCAGGGACATCCGATGTCGAGAATTGCCTATGTGAACGGACAATATGTTCGCCATTCCGAAGCCGCGGTGCATGTGGAGGATCGCGGTTTCCAGTTCGCGGACGGCGTCTACGAAGTCTGCGAAGTCCGCCACGGCATGATCGTCGACCTGACGCGCCACCTGAACCGGCTCGACCGCTCGCTGAGCGAATTGAGGATGGCCTCGCCGATGAGCCGGGCGGCGCTGACCTTCGTCATCCGCGAAGTGCTCCGCCGCAACCGGGTCAGGAACGGCATCTTCTACATGCAGGTTACCCGCGGCGCCGCCCGCCGCGACCACTACTTCCCGGCCGAGGGCACGCCGCCGACCATCACCATCACCGCCAAGAGCACCGACCCGTCGGTCGCGGCACGGAAATATGCAAGCGGCATCAAGGTCATCACTCTGCCGGAGAATCGCTGGGACCGCGTCGATATCAAGACGGTCGGCCTGCTGCCGAACGTGCTCGCCAAGCAGCAGGCGAAGGAGGCAGGCGCCCAGGACGCCATCTTCATCGACCGCAACGGCATCGTCATGGAAGGCGCGTCCTCCAACGTTTGGATCATCACGCCGGACGGCGAACTGGTGACCCGACCGGCCGAACACGGCATCCTCAAGGGAATCACCCGCACGACCCTTATCGATGTCGCCGGAAAGCTCGGCCTCAAGGCCGTCGAGCGCGAGTTCAGGACGGAAGATATGCTGGCTGCCCGCGAGGTGTTTTTCACCTCCGCCACCGGGATCTGCGTGCCGATCGTCGAAATCGACGGAAAGCCCGTCGCCAACGGCCATCCCGGAACCGTGTCGTCAAGTATCCGCGACGCCTTTTTCGACGTTGCGGAAAAGACGGCGATTTGATAGTCAAACATCGGGGGAAGGGAAGCACGGGGCGCTTCCCTGTCGCTCTTATCAAGCTAGATCATGATTCCGGCTATCGGCCGGCAAAAAAGAAAGAAGCGGCGCTATGGCGGAACGTTCTCAGAACCTGCAGGATTTATTTCTCAATACTGTTCGCAAGCAGAAGATTTCCCTGACGATCTTCCTGATCAACGGGGTCAAGCTGACGGGAGTAGTGACGTCTTTCGACAACTTCTGCGTCCTGCTTCGCCGTGACGGCCATTCTCAACTCGTGTATAAGCACGCGATCTCGACCATCATGCCGGGCCAGCCCATGCAGATGTTCGAAACCGAAGAGAACGCCGCCTAACAGGACAGAACAGATTTCAAATCGCGATACTTCCAACGAATCCATGGTCCCGGAGGCTGAAAAGCGCCGGGACGACATGCGGGCGCTCGTCATCGTGCCGGTCCTCAAGCAGGTCAGGCCGAAAGCCGGGCAGGGCGACTCGAGCCCGGCGCCTGCACCCCAGCGCTCCAACGAGGCTCGACTCGAAGAGGCGATCGGCCTTGCCAAGGCGATCGACCTTGAGATCGTCCAGGGGCTGATCGTGCCGGTCAGCCAGCCGCGCCCGGCCACCCTGATGGGCACCGGCAAGATCGAGGAGATCAAGGCGCTGCTCGACGAGCACGATGCCGGCCTCGTCATCGTCGATCATCCGCTGACGCCGGTGCAGCAGCGCAATCTGGAGAAGGAATGGCAGGCCAAGGTCATCGACCGCACCGGCCTGATCCTCGAAATCTTCGGCCGCCGCGCCTCCACCAAGGAAGGCACGCTGCAGGTCGATCTGGCGCATCTCAACTACCAGAAGGGCCGCCTGGTCCGCAGCTGGACCCACCTTGAACGCCAGCGCGGTGGCGCCGGCTTCATGGGCGGCCCGGGTGAAACGCAGATCGAAGCCGACCGCCGGCTGCTGCAGGAACGCATCGTCAAGCTGGAGCGCGAGCTCGAGCAGGTCGTGCGTACCCGCCAGCTTCACCGCGCCAAGCGCCGCAAGGTGCCGCACCCGAAGCTGGAGCGCGAGCTCGAGCAGGTCGTGCGCACCCGCCAGCTCCACCGCGCCAAGCGCCGCAAGGTGCCGCACCCGATCGTGGCGCTGGTCGGTTATACCAATGCCGGCAAGTCGACGCTGTTCAACCGCATCACCGGCGCCGGCGTGCTGGCCGAGGACATGCTGTTTGCGACGCTCGACCCGACGCTGCGCCGCATGAAGCTGCCGCACGGCCGCACGGTGATCCTTTCCGATACAGTCGGTTTCATCTCCGACCTGCCGACCCATCTGGTCGCCGCCTTCCGCGCCACGCTGGAAGAGGTGCTGGAAGCCGATCTCGTCCTGCATGTGCGCGACATGTCCGACCCGGACAACGCCGCCCAGGCCGGCGACGTGATGCGCATCCTTGCCGATCTCGGCATCGACGAGAAGGAAGCCGCCAAGCGGATCATCGAGGTCTGGAACAAGATCGACCGGCTCGACCCGGAGGCCCACGAGGCAATCGCCGAACGCGCTGCCGGCCGCGAGAACGTCATGGCCGTCTCGGCGATTTCGGGCGAGGGCGTCGATGCCCTGATGGACGAGATTTCGAAGCGTCTTTCCGGCGTGCTCACCGAAACCTCGATCATCATCCCGGCCGACCAGCTCTCCATCCTCTCCTGGGTCTATGGCAACGCCATCGTCGATGGCCGCGAGGACAACGAGGACGGTTCCGTCACGCTCGACGTGCGCATGTCCGAAGCCGAGGCGGCCGAGTTCGAACGCAAGCTCGGCAACGGCCCGAAGGCCGCCAAGGAAGACTGGGAGCGCTAAATGCGCCCCGCCGCCTGTTTGGGCGTCGGCGGGCGGCGTCATGATGTTGCCCGGTTTTTGCGTTGCAACATGGGCCGACGAAAACGGCCGCGGATCCCCCATTGTCATTCCCGGCCGGCAACGATGGTGTCCGATGCTACAGAGCCCGCCGCACGAAGAGACCGGAAAGCACCTCGACTATCTCGACGGATGGCGGGGCATAGCGGTCATCTTCGTGATCGTCGGCCACTTCTGGCTGGATGATTTCAAGCCCGGGGTCAGCACGTTCGGCGTGGACCTGTTCTTCGTCCTGTCCGGCCGGCTGATGGCAGAAATCCTGTTCGTCAGGCGGGCGGAATTGCCGACCTTCTTTTTCCGGCGTTTTTCGCGCATCTATCCGGCGCTGTTCGTCTTCGTGGTCATTACCACCCTTGCTTTCCAGGGCAGCGAGATTTCTCACGGTCCGGTCGCCGCCTTGCTGGCGCTGACGTTCACGATCAACTACGCCATGGTCTACACGCATCCGGTGGCGCTGCTCGATCACCTGTGGTCGCTCTGCGTCGAGGAGCATGCCTATATTCTTCTGGCCGGCATCGCATTCCTGTCCCGGCGCAGACTGTTTCCGGTCGCCGCCCTCGTCATCGCGCTCGGCGCTGCGGCGATGCTGAACGGCATCATTCGCACGGAACTCGGCGCCAGCGTCCTCTATACCCACTGGCGCAGCGACGTCTCCGTGGCCGGGATATTTTTGGCCGGCGGCCTGTGGTTGCTGCTGCGCAATCGCCAGGCCCCGTGGTGGATATCTCCGCTGGCGCTGTTGATCGCTGTCGTGGCCAAGGGCGCGCCGTCTCAGTTTCTCTCGTTCGGCCTGTCGACCGCCATGCTGGCGCTGTCGATCACCACGATCGACAGCGCGGCCCCGATCTTCCGCAAGGTCCTGTCCGCGAAGGTCCTCACCTATGCAGGCCTGTGGTCCTTCTCGCTTTATCTGTGGCAGCAGCCCTTCTACAAGCTTTACCGCGAAGGCGCGGCGCCGACCCCTTTGCTGCTTCTGGCCGCCCTCGCGACCGCACTCGCCAGTTTCTATCTCGTGGAAAAGCCGGCCCGAAGGGCGCTCAACCGCCTCTTCCAGAACCGGGCAGGGAAGGTCGCCGCCGCCGGCCGCGCGGTCTAGGCCGGTTTTGCGAAAAGCCGCGGCCTTGAAAACATGGGGATCGCCTGATGATGCTCACGTCGCGGCTTGTTCAGCCATCCAATCCCGGCGCTTGTAGGCCCAGTCGATGAGTTCCGCCATCGAGGGCCCCAGAGCCTTGCCCATCTCGGTCAGCGCGTATTCCACCTTCGGCGGGACCTGCGGATAAACGGTCCGCGTCACGATGCCGTCCTTCTCCAGCTCCTTGAGCTGCTGGATGAGCATCTTCTGGTTGACGCCCTCGACACGCCTCTCGAGTTCCGAAAAGCGCAGCGCGTCCTTTGCCCCGAACAGCTGGCAGATGATGACGATCTTCCATTTGCCTTCCAGCACCCTCAGGGCGTCGGTGGTCGCTTCCGCCCAGATAAGATGCTGATGCGGATCGCCGCACTTCCAGTCCCGTTCCTGCGCCATACTTACCTTTTGGTGGGTAACTCACTTTTCCGTCTGTTCTTGTTGCTGTCGCAGTATCCATTACTTTGGGGAGCAGAACAACAGGAGTAACAGGATGAAAATCGGCATTATCGGCATCGGCAATATCGGCGGCACGCTGGCCCGCAAGCTCGCAGCGGCCGGGCACGAGGTGAGGGTGGCGAACTCGAAGGGGGCTGAGGCCGTGCGGCCGTTCGCGGAGGAAATCGGAGCCACCGCGGCCGACACGCGCGCAGCCGTCTCCGGCGCGGATCTGGTCATCATGTCCATTCCGCTCCCGGCCATCGCAAAGCTGCCCAGGGACCTTTTCGAGGATGTGCCGGCGGGCGTTCCCGTGGTGGATACCGCCAACTACTATCCGGGCATGCGCGACCCGCAGATCGCCGAGCTTGACGCCGGCGAAGTCGAGAGCGTGTGGGTTTCCAGGCAGCTCGGCCGTCCCGTCATCAAGGCGTTCAACAACATCCTCGCCCGGTCCCTGACGCAGCTCGGTCAACCCGAAGGTACGCCGGGGAGGCTGGCCGTGGCCGTTGCCGGAGACGATGCCGCGGCAAAGCAGCTTGTCATGGGCATTGTGAACGAGGTTGGGTTCGATCCGGTCGATGGCGGGCCGCTGACGGAGTCGTGGCGGCAACAGCCCTCCACACCGAGCTATTGCTGCGATTACGACGCGGCCACCATGCGAAAGGCACTGGCTGCTGCGGTCAAGGGCGAAGCGCCTGCCAAGCGCGACCAGCTGCTCGAAAAGATGGGAGCGCTTGGACCCAATGCCACCCATGCCGACATAGTGGCGATGAACCGCTCGCTGAACCCGCTGGCATAGGGAGCGCTTAGCCGTGCCACCGTCCGCCGGGCGGCAGGTGGTGCGGCGTCAAGCCATGCAGTTCGCGACCTCATTCTCCGTCGCGCCGGGCCGGCTCCTCGGCCCGGATTGTCAGCCGATCTGCCGCTCGATCGCCTTTGCCGCCTGCCAGAGCTCCTCCATGCGCTCCAGGGTTGCCTCTTCCAGCGTCTGACTCGACTTTTCAAGCGATGTCTCGATGTAGTTGAATCGTCGCCTGAATTTCGTGTTGGTGCCGCGCAGCGCCTCTTCCGGATCGGCCTTCACATGACGGCCGATATTGACCAGCGCGAAGATCAGGTCGCCGAGTTCGTCCGAGATCTTGGCGTGGTTCCCGTCGCGCAGCGCCTCGCGCAGTTCGCCGACCTCTTCCTCGATCTTGTCGAGGATGGGCTCGGCCTCCGACCAGTCGAAACCGACCTTGGCGGCTCTCTGCTGCAGCTTCAGCGCTTCGGTCAAAGCCGGCTGGGCGCGATGCACGCTGCCGAGATATCCGAGCTTGAAGTCTTCGGTAATGCCGCGCCGCGCCC
>Ga0209051_1003115_pt1 | contig 11183 bp, 6 predicted proteins | sample AraplaCvi_mMS_r2_2_FD_184286 | JGI IMG/M metagenome (GOLD analysis project Ga0209051, IMG submission 184286) | Arabidopsis root microbial communities from North Carolina, USA - plate scrape MF_Cvi_mMS_r2 (SPAdes) (version 2) | ecosystem: Host-associated > Plants > Roots > Endosphere | place: USA...
CCCGTCACCAACACTTGCCGGGTCTCCTGGGTCGCTGGGGCGACGGACGTCGCCTGCGCGGCGGCGGCGGCGAACACCGCTGTCACCAACAGGCCCGCCAGCACCTGCCAGCCCCAGCTCGTGGCGGGTCGGGACGTGGGCGCCGACGTGCGTCGCTCGGCCGCGGCGGCATACCCGGGGTCGAGGTGGTCGGACAGCAGCGACCGCAGCAGCGACGGCACCGGAATCATGGTCGGCGCGCCCGCCTGGTGAGCGTTGCGTCCGGCGTCCGGGCTGTAGCCGCCGAGCGCGCGCTCGCCGTCAGACACGTCTCCCGGCGACCCGCCGGGGCAGCCGCCGCACCACCATCGCCGTTTGCAGCAGGTACAGCACCCCCGACCACAGGTACATCGCCATCCCCCAGCCCAGGAAGGCCCATCCGATGGCCAGGATCACCCTGCTCCACAACGCATCCCACTGCCCCAGCAACACCAGTGGGAATCCAGACATCAACGCGAACGTGGCGGCCTTGCCGACGTAGGTGACGGTCAAGGCGGTCAGTCCACGACTGCGCAAGATCGGCAGCGTCAGCGCCAGGACGAGGTCGCGTCCGATCAACGTCCCCACGAACCACCACGGCACGATGCCGTCGACGGCCATCACGACCGGGATCACGATCATGTAGATGCGGTCGACGGCCGGGTCGAGCAGCGCGCCCAGCCGCGAGGACTGGTTGTCGAAGAGCCGGGCGATCTTGCCGTCGGCCCAGTCGGAGAAGCCGCTGAACATTAGCACCGCGACGGCCCAGGCATTCTGATCCGTCAACAGCAGGTAGATGAAGACCGGGACGAGGATCAGCCGCACCACGCTGAGCGCGTTCGGAATGGTGAGAACCCGATCCGAGACCACGTCTCCCGCGTCCCCGGTGTCCATGTCGATGAACCTAGCGGAATACTCCCGGCAGGCTCAGCGCAGACATGGAGTCCTCCGACAACGGGTTGTCGTGAATCATGTACGTCCACGTCGAGGTCGGCCGGGCGAGCTTGGACAGATCCAGGCCCTGCTCGTCCTCGGCGACGTTGGCGGTCTCGAAGGTCTGCTGGGCCGCCTCGATCGCGTCGGCGGCCAGCGAAGCGAACGCGTCGACGGCGAGGCGGTGGAATTCGTCGAGGGGGTTCTGCCTGCCGAGCGCGCGCAGGTGGATGCTCTCGCGGATGTCGGAGAGGTAGGCCTGGTGGTCGGCCCAGCCGCGGTCGAGGTGATAGAGCATGATCTTGCGGCTGATCGTCTCGAGCCGCTCCTCGTCGAGGGTCTCCAGGAGTTCGGCGTAGCGTTCCGGCGACCGCTCGGCGAGTTCCTCGCGAGCGGTCGCCGTGCGCAGCAACGTGTTTCGCCGTTCCACCAGAATCGCGCGCTGCTGGGCGACCAGCTGGTTGTACCGCCAGGTGTTGGCGTGCACGTCGAGCAACCGGCCTTCGGCGATGCGCTGAGCATGTTCGAGGAGTTGAGCGGCCTTCGAGTCGACGATGCGGCCGTCCCCGGTCTTCAGGTCGGTTCCGGTCGGAAGCTTCTCCGGGTCGAGGTGGGAGACGACCACGTCGTCCTCCCAGCTGGAGAAGAACACCGACGAGCCGGGATCGCCCTGGCGGCCGGCGCGGCCGCGCAACTGGTTGTCCAGGCGTTCGGTGTGGTGACGACCGGTGCCGATGACGTGCAGTCCGCCGAGCTTGGCGACGTCGTCATGACTGCTCTCGTCGGACCCGCCGAGGCGGATGTCGGTGCCGCGACCGGCGATCTGGGTGGACACGGTCACCGAGTTCAGCTGTCCGGCCTCGGCGATGACGCGTGCCTCCTCCTCGTCGTTCTTGGCGTTCAGCACGACGGCGGGAACGCCGGCCTTGACCAGGCGTTCGTGCAGTTCCTCGGACTCCGCGACGTCGCGGGTGCCGACCAGCACGGGCTGGCCGGTCGCGTGGATGGTCTTGATGTGGTCGATGACGGCGTCGATCTTCGCGGCCGCGGTGATGTAGACGCGGTCGACGTCGTCCTCGCGGACGTTGGGCGTGTTCGGGGGAATCGGCGAGACGCCGAGCTTGTAGAACTGGCGCAGCTGCTCGCCGGCGGCCAACGCGGTACCGGTCATCCCGCACACCGTTGGATACCGGTTGATCAGCGCCTGGACGGTGATGGTGTCGAGTACCTCGCCGGTCTCGGTGGTCTCGATGCCCTCCTTGGCCTCGACGGCGGCCTGCAGCCCGTCGGGCCAGCGCTGCAGCTGCGCGATGCGGCCACGCGAGGCGTTGATGAGTTGCACCCGGCCGTCGCGGACGATGTAGTGCACGTCGCGCTGCAGCAGCACGTGGGCGTGCAGGGCCACGTTGATCTCGGTCAGCGTGGTGCTGACGTTCTCCTCGGAGTAGATGTCGACCCCACCGAGCGCCTTCTCGAGCTTGCGCGCGCCGGCGTCGGTCAGGTGCACGTTGCGGCGGTCGGCGTCGGCCTCATAGTCCTTGCCGGACACCAGTTCCCCGACCATCGAGATGATCTCCAGCCGGGGCGTCTCGCGGTGCGTCGTGCCCGCCAGCACCAGCGGGACCAAGGCCTCGTCGACGAGCACCGAGTCGGCCTCGTCGATGAGCGCGACGTCCGGGTCGGGTGAGACCAGGTCGGCGACGTCGGTGACCAGCTGGTCGCGCAGCACGTCGAAGCCGATCTCGTTGACCGATGCGTAGGTGACGTCGCAGGCGTAGGCGGCGCGGCGCTCGTCTGCGGTCGACTCGGCGGTGATCCAGCCGACCGTCAGGCCCATCGCCTCGAGCAGCGGTCCCATCCACTCGGCGTCGCGGCGAGCGAGGTAGTCGTTGACGGAGATGACGTGCACGCTGCGGCCGGCGATCGCGTAACCGGCGGCGGCGATGGCGCCGGCCAGGGTCTTGCCCTCACCGGTGGCCATCTCGACGACGTCGCCGGCCAACATCCGCAGGGCGCCGAGCAACTGAACGTCGAACGGGCGCAACGTCGTCGCGCGCTCGGAGGCCTCTCGGGCGATCGCGAGGAACTGCGGGATGTCCGAGGACTCGGCCAGGCCCTTGAGGTCGAGCAGCTTCGCGGCCGCCTTGAGTTTATCGTCGTCGAGGCCGGCGGCCTTGTCGTCGAACTCGGCCGATGCGCGCACCAGGTCCATCGACTGGGCCTGATCCTTGTCCGTGCTGGCGCCGAGCAGCTTCCAGAATCGGTTGCTCAGCCGACCAGAGGTTCGGTCTTTCGTCTTGGGCGCGATCTTTGGCACGCGTTCACGGTACGCGGGCCACGACACGCCGCGCCGCAAAGGCCGAAGGCGCGTCCCCGGGCTGGGGTAACTTCCCGCACACAGCGGTGTCCCCGTACGCCCGCAGAGGAGTGGCGATGGATTCGGTCGGGTTCGCCCCCTCCGTCGACTGGGGCAACGAACTCCTCGCTTCCACATCGTGGGTGGTCGAGGCCTTCTGCGTCTCCGCCGTCTGCCTGTTGGGCATCCTGTTCCTGGTCGGGCGCCACACCGAGTGGGGTCGGCAGTTCTGGCGCCTCAACGGCCCCTACTTCACCTCCTCCCCCGCACGGGTCACCGCCTGGCTGATGCTGGCCGGGCTACTGGCGTCGGCCGTGTTGTCGGTGCGGATCGCCGTTCTGCTCAGCTACTACGCCAACGACCTGTTCTCGTCGTTGCAGGTGGCCTTCGAGGGGTCCGGGGAGTCCGACGGTTCCCGAAAGGGCACCGGAGTCGACGGTTTTTGGCAATCCATGCGCATCTTCGGAGTGCTGGCGACCGTCGCCACCGTCCGATCGCTGTTCGACCTCTACCTCCTGCAGCGCTTCACCATTCGGTGGCGGGTGTGGCTCACGCGCCGACTGGTCGACGACTGGCTCGGCGGCTATGCGTACTACCGGGGACAGTTTCTGACCGCCCCGATCGACAACCCCGACCAACGCATCCAGCAGGACGTCGACGTCGTCACCACCGGCACCGGGGAACCGAACGTGCCGTCGCACGGCTCGGGCAACACCCTGCTCTTCGGGGCCGTCGAGTCGGTCCTGAGCGTCGCGTCGTTCGGCGTCATCATGTGGCAGTTGTCCGGTCCGCTGACGGTCGCCGACGTGACCCTGCCGCGGGCGTTGTTCTGGATCGTGATCGTCTACGTGCTGGTGGCCACCGTGCTGGCGTTCTGGATCGGCCGGCCGCTGATTCGGCTGAGCTTCGTCAACGAGTTCCGCAACGCGAGCCTGCGGTACGCGATGATCCGGTTGAAGGAGGCCGCGAGCGCCGTCGGCCTCTACCGTGGCGAGGATGCCGAGCGGCGCCAGCTGACCACCCGCCTCGACGCGGTGATCGACAACTATCGGCACTGGCTCAACCGCATGGTGTTGTTCCTGGGCTTCAACCTGTCGGTGAGTCAGGCGATCAACCCACTGCCCTACATCGTCCAGGCGCAGCGACTCTTCGCCAGTCAGATCTCCTTCGGCGACGTCATGCAGTCGGCGACGGCCTTCCATGCCATCCACGACGCGTTGTCGTTCTTCCGCAACGCCTACGACGCGTTCGCCAGCTACCGCGCCGCCCTGATCCGCCTCGACGGTCTACTCACCGCCAACGAGGCCACCCGGGTGGTTCCGCAGCTGACGATCGAGCAATCCTCGGGCGACGGGCTGCGTCTCGAAGACGTCGACGTGCGTACCCCCGACGGGCAATTCTTGGTCGAGGCGCTCGACGTCCGCCTCGACCCCGGGGACAGCGTGGTGATCACCGGGCCGTCGGGCAGCGGCAAGACCACGTTGTTGGAGAGCCTGGCGGGGCTCTGGCCGCATGCCTCGGGCCGGGTCCAGTTTCCCGTCGCGGAGCGCGAGGTCATGTTCGTCTCGCAGCTCCCCTACATCCCGCTTGGCGATCTGCGCACCGTCGCGTCCTACCCTCGGCCCCACGGCGAGGTCGACGCGGCCCGCGTCCAGCAGGCCCTGATCAAGGTGGCGTTGCCTCACCTCGTCATTCGAATCAACGAAGTCAAGGACTGGGCCAAGGTGCTGTCCGTCGGCGAACAGCAGCGCGTCGCCTTCGCCAGGATCCTCCTCAACGAGCCCAGGGTCGTCTTCCTCGACGAGTCCACCTCGGCGATGGACGAGGGCCTGGAATTGATGCTCTACCGGCTACTTCGGGACGAATTGCCCGCCACCATCCTGGTCAGCGTCAGCCATCGCGACACCGTCGAACAGCATCACGATCGGCAGCTCGAGCTGCTCGGCGCCGGCGGCTGGCGACTCGATCCGGTCGCCACCGCGAGTTGACCCCTTGGAACGGCTGTCACGAGCTGGCCAAGGTACGTTCTCGGGATGACCGGAATGGACATGTGGACTCCGACGCTGGATTGGAGCAACGAGTGGCTCACGTCCCTGTGGTGGATCGTCAAGGCGTGGGCGATCGCCGCAGTGTCCACGATGATCATCTTGACCTTGATCGGCCGCTTCACCGCATGGGGCCGCCAGTTCTGGAAGGTCACCGGGGCCTACTTCACCGGCCGCTCGAGCGTCGTCGTCTGGGCCTGGTTGGCGGGCCTGCTGCTGTCGGTCATCCTCGGCGTTCGGCTGTCGGTTCTGCTCAGCTATTACGGCAACGACCTGTCGACCAGCTTCCAGGTCGTGGCGGCCGGGCTGGCCAGCGGCGACGAGGCGGTCAAGGCCTCCGGCAAGCACGGGTTCTGGTTCTCCATCGCGGTCTTCTGCGTGCTGGCAACCATCTACGTGGCGCGGGTGATGCTGGACCTGTTCCTGATGCAGCGCTTCATCCTGCGCTGGCGCGCGTGGCTGACTGACCGGCTCACCGGAGACTGGCTCAACGGCAAGGCCTACTACCGCGCCCGGTTCATCGACGACACGATCGACAACCCGGACCAGCGCATTCAGACCGACATCGACATCTTCACCACGGGCGTCGGCCCGACACCCAACACGCCGAACATCACTACCGGTTCGACGCTGTTGTTCGGCGCCATCAACGCCGTCGCTTCGATGATTTCGTTCACCGCGATCCTGTGGAGCCTGTCCGGCCCGCTGACCCTGTTCGGCATCACCCTCCCCAAGGCGATGTTCTGGATCGGCCTGGCCTACGTCCTGTTTGCCTCGGTGATCGCGTTCTGGATCGGCAAGCCGATCATCTGGTTCGCCTTCGACAACGAGAAGTTCAACGCGGCGTTCCGTTATGCGCTGGTTCGGCTACGCGACGCCTCGGAGGCGGTGGCCTTCTACCGCGGTGAGCTCGCCGAGCGCACGGGGCTACGGCTCCGCTTCGGATCCGTGGTCGCCAACTACAAGCGCTACATCAACCGGATGATCGGGTTCTACGGATGGAACCTGTCGCTGAGCCAGGTCATCCAGCCGCTGCCCTACGTCCTGCAGTTCCCCCGGTTCTACGCCGGCGAGATTCAGCTCGGCGACATGACCCAGTCCGCGTCGGCGTTCGGCAGCATCCAGGACGGCCTGTCGTTCTTCCGAAACGCCTACGACCAGTTCGCCGGCTACCGCGCCGCGATCATCCGCCTCGAGGGTCTGGTGGTCGCCAACGAAGAGGGCCGGGACCTGCCGACCGTGACCACCGCGGCCTGCCAGGACGGCACGGTGGAACTGGAGAAGGTCGAGGTTCGCACGCCCGACGGCCGGCAGCTCATCAACCCGCTCGACCTGCGGCTGGACGTCGGCGACACCATGGTGATCACCGGAAAGTCGGGCAGCGGCAAGACCACGTTGCTGCGCAGCCTCGCCGAGCTGTGGCCGTTCACTTCGGGCACCCTGACCCGTCCGTGTGGGCCCAACGAGACGATGTTCCTCTCGCAGATGCCGTACGTGCCGCTCGGTGACCTGCGGGCCGTCGTCTCCTACCCCGGCGAGGAGGGCAAGATCCCCGACTCGGAGTTGCAGGCCGTCCTGACGCGTGTCGCCCTGCCCCACCTCAACGACCGTCTCGACGAGGTTCAGGACTGGGCGAAGGTGCTCTCCCCCGGCGAGCAGCAGCGCATCGCGTTCGCCCGCATCCTGCTGACCAGGCCCAAGGCCGTCTTCCTCGACGAGTCGACCTCGGCCCTGGACGAGGGTCTCGAGATGACGCTGTATCAGCTCGTCCGAACCGAGCTGCCGGACATGATCCTGGTCAGCGTCAGCCATCGCAAGACCGTCGAGCAGCACCACGACAAGGAACTGCGCCTGCTGGGTGACGGCGAATGGGAGATTACCGACGTCGGCGAGGAGCCCGAACCCGTTCCGGTGTAGCCCCGACCTGGCCCGGAGTAGCTTCCCGGGATGGAGATGTTCACCCCGTCTCTGGACTGGGGCAACGAGGTCGTCGCGTCGCTGATCTGGGTGGCCAAGGCGTGGGCGATCAGCGCCGCGGTGACGCTGCCGGTGCTGGTGCTCCTCGCGCGCTTCACCACGTGGGGCCGTCAGTTCTGGCGCATCACGGGTCCGTACTTCACCGGGCGGCACAGCATCGCGGTGTGGGCGATGGTCGGCGTGCTGCTGATGTCGGTGATGGTGTCGGTGCGGATGGACGTCCTGTTCAGTTACTACGGCAACGACCAGTACTCCGCGCTACAGGTCGCCTTCGAGGGCGCCAGCTCCGGAGACGACGCCGTCCGCGACTCGGGCGTGCGCGGTTTCTGGTTCTCGATCGTGGTCTTCGCGCTGCTGGTCGCCACGTACCTCGCTCAGACGCTGCTCGACCTGTATTTGATGCAGTTCTTCATCGTGCGATGGCGGGTGTGGCTCACCGACCGGTTGACCGGTGACTGGCTCGACGACCGCGCGTACTACCGCGGCCGGTTCCTCGACGGGGATCCCGTCGACAACCCCGATCAGCGCATCCAGCAGGACATCGACGTGTTCACCACGGGGACCGGACCCGAGACGAACACCCCGACGGTGGGGACGTCGACCACGCTGCTGTTCGGCGCGGTGTACTCGATGGTGTCGGTGGTCGCGTTCACCCCGATCCTGTGGAACCTGTCCGGGCCCCTGACCTTCTTCGGGGTGACGGTACCCAAGGCGCTGTTCTGGATCGTGCTGCTGTTCGTCGCGGGGGCGACCGCGGTGTCGTTCTGGATCGGTCGCCCCATCATCGGGCTGAGCTTTCGCAACGAGATGACCAACGCAGCCTTCCGGTACGCGCTGGTTCGGGTGCGGGACGCCGCGGAGGCGATCGGGTTCTCGCGCGGCGAGCGGGTCGAACGGCGCGGGCTGTCCGAGCGCTTCGGCAGGATCATCGTGAACTACCGGGCGCTGGTGTGGCGGGGGGTGGCCTTCCTCGGGTGGAACAAGGCGATGTCTCAGATCGTGGACCCGTTGCCGCTGGTCGTCCAGGCGCCGCGCCTGTTCGCAGGCGAGATCAACCTCGGCGACGTCAGTCAGTCGTCGAGCGCCTTCCGCTCGGTACAGGCGTCGCTGTCGTTCTTTCGCGCGGTGTACGACTCGTTCGCCAGCTATCGGGCGACCATCATCCGTCTCGACGGTCTCCTCACGGCCAACGAAAGGGCAAGGGCACTCGCCACTCTCGCGGTGGAGGTCAGCGCGATCGGCGGCGTCGAGGTCGACAGCGTCGACGTGCGCTCGCCGATGGGCGACCCCCTGGTCGACGAGCTCTCGGTGCGGCTGGCTGCGGGCGGTTCCCTGGTGATCACCGGCCGATCGGGCACCGGCAAGACGACGTTGCTGCGGAGCCTCGCGCAGATGTGGCCGTACGCCTCTGGCACGGTGCGGTATCCGACCGCCGACGGCGCCATGTTCGTGCCGCAACTTCCGTACGCTCCCCTTGGCGACCTCCGGACCGTCGTGTGCTACCCGGCTCCGTGGGAGTCGTTCGGCGACGGCGACATTCGTGCCGCACTGGATCGAGTGGCGCTCGGGCACCTCGGGGCACGCCTCGACGACGTCGCCGACTGGTCGAAGGTGTTGTCCCCCGGCGAGCAGCAACGCGTGGCCTTCGCGCGGGTGTTGCTCAGCGCGCCACGGGCGGTGTTCCTCGACGAGTCCACCTCCGCGTTGGACGAGGGACAGGAGTTCGCGTTGTACCGGACGCTGCGTGAATGTCTGCCGGACTGCGTCGTGGTCAGCGTCAGCCACCGCGGCACCGTCGAGCAGCATCACGACGAGCGGCTCGAACTGCTCGGCGCCGGGCGCTGGCGGCTGGCCGCGACGACCTCGAGCTAGCACTCCCCTCCGACAATTTCGGTAGCTTGGGCCAGGTTGTCCACAGATCTCTCGTTCATCCACAGAACGCTTGTAGCAGAACGGCTTTCGTCGGATCCACGCCGTAAACTGGGACCATGTTCGACGACCTGGTGGACGCGACGACCGGCACCCGTGGTGCCGGGGCGCTGTCGGCGTGGACTCGGACGGAATCAGCCGCTTGCGCCCGCAAGGTGGCGACGATGGCCGCCATGCTCGCCGAGGCGCACGCCGCCTCCGGGTCAGCCGATCGCGACCAGTGGTGTCTGGACAACTTCGACGCCGTCGCCGCCCACATCGGCGCCGCACAACGAATCACGCCTGGTGCGGCAGGTAATCAATTGCTGGTAGCGGTCGCACTGCACGAACGGTTCCCCAAGGTAGCCGCGGTCTTCGCCGAGGGGCTCATCAGCTATGCACTGGTGAAGACCGTGGTGACGCGGGGCGCCTTGGTCGTCGACCCCGACGCACTACGGGCGCTCGACGGTCTGCTGGCCGAGGCATTCGGGGAGTGGGAGCCCATGTCGGTCGACAAGACCGAGAAGGCCGTCGACGCCTACGTCGCCCGGGTCGACCCGCAAGCCGTCCGGCGGACCGAGACCAAGGCCCGCAGCAGGTCCGTCGAGATCACGATCGACGAGGACGGCAGCGGTCTGGCTACCGTCTACGCCACTCTGTTCGCCCAGGACGCCAAGGCGTTCCAGGCCCGACTACGGGGGTTGGCCTCCACGGTGTGCCCGGCCGACCCCCGGACCGCCGGCCAGCTCCGCGTCGACGCGATCGGCGCCATGAGTCACCATGACGACCGCATGGCCTGCTTGTGCGGCACCGACGACTGCCCCGCCGCACAGAACCCACCCTCGACCGGGGTCGTGGTCTACGTGATCGCCAGCCAGGAAACGCTCGAGGACCGGCCTACGCCAGAGTCACCCCATCCGGCGCCTCAGCCGGCACCCGACGGAGACCCTCACGGGCCGAATGGGTCGGACGGTATCGACACCGACCGCGATGACGCATTCGCCGACGAAGCCACCGACCACTCAGCCAACCCCAACGAGGCTTTCACGGAGCAGGAGTCGACCGATCTCCCCGCGAACCCGGACTCTTCCCTCGAGCCCGTTGGCGCCGACCGCTCGAACGATTGTGCGCCGCAATCGGAGTCGACCGAGAACATCAGTTCGGGGGCCGCCGACGAGCGCACCGCCCTCGACGGCGACCAACCACCTCTCTTCGACAAGCCGTTGCGCGACCTGTCCCTGACCGAAGCCCTCAACCCGGCACCGGGGCGGCTGGCCAACCTGCGGCCCGCGGCGATGATGGGCGGGCAGTTCCTGCCCGGGGCGATCGCCTGCCGCGCCACCATCGGAGCCACGATCACCCGGATCGTCCGTCCCGGGCAAGCCCCACCCGAACCCCGCTACCGGCCGTCGAAGAAGTTGGCCGACTTCGTCCGGTGCCGCGACCTGACGTGCCGCTTCCCGGGCTGCCGCGTGCCCGCCACGAATTGCGACCTGGATCATACGATTCCGTGGCCCTGTGGGCCCACGGCGGCGTCCAACCTGAAATGCCTATGCCGACGACATCACTTGCTCAAGACGTTCTGGGGCGGCCACAAGGGTTGGCGGGATGAGCAATTCGACGACGGCACCGTCGTGTGGACCGCACCCGACGCACGCACTCACGTCACCACCCCGGGCAGCCGACTGCTCTTCCCCGAACTGTCCCAACCAACCAAAACCGTTCGGGCGACCGGGGTGCCAGCACGCCACGCGCCGGGCCCGACCATGCCCCGACGCACCAATACCCGAGAACAGGACCGCGCCAACCGCGTCCACCGAGAACGCGAACTCAACCTCGGGAGGCAGGAGGGAGGCTAGGAAGTCTCCGGGGTGCTCCGCACGGCGGCGGCTGCCGCGCGGATCTGCGGGGTCACCAACATGACCTGACCGAGCACGCCGTTGACG
>Ga0209051_1003118_pt1 | contig 11174 bp, 8 predicted proteins | sample AraplaCvi_mMS_r2_2_FD_184286 | JGI IMG/M metagenome (GOLD analysis project Ga0209051, IMG submission 184286) | Arabidopsis root microbial communities from North Carolina, USA - plate scrape MF_Cvi_mMS_r2 (SPAdes) (version 2) | ecosystem: Host-associated > Plants > Roots > Endosphere | place: USA...
CCTCTTCTGCTTCCCCCAAGAATAGCCCGCATTCACTGCTCCCCGATTAAGGAAGTCTGCCAGCCAAGGGCTCAAGAAACGGTTAAAGATCGATGTAACGATTAATCATCCGCCTTCCAGCGTGATGAACACAGAAACGCAGAATATGTTTAAATATTTCAAATACTTGTCTGACGCGATCAGATCTTTGGGATATTGATTGCAGCACAGAATTTTACAAGTGCTGATACGAGGGGACCGCTTATGGTGCTTTCGGCCAAGGCGGCTGCCAGCGCGCCGTCCGATTTTCCGAGCAACGGAAGCCGCAAAAAGGCGCCGTCGACGAGGGCGAACGACATCGTCCTCAGCACTTCGGTCAACTGTTCTAGCGCGAAATCGCCGCGATGCGAGGCATGCGCGATCATCACAGGCTTGAATGGCACTTCGTCACGGGACACGAGCCAATCGAGCGCGTTCTTCAATCCGCCCGGCAGGCCATGGGCATATTCCGGACAGGCGACGATGATGCCGTCGGCCGCCCGGATCTTGGCTGCGAACGTTTCAACGATCGCTGGCGTGCTTTCGCCCTCGCGGTCGGGGCTGAAGATCGGCAGTTCGCCGATCAGATCCGAAATCTCGATCGCGACACCTGCTGGTGCGTTGTCGCGGAGGGCTTCGAGCAGCCGGCGGTTGGTCGAAGCCTTTCGCTGGCTGCCGCAGATCGCATAGAGGACGAGCGGCTTTTCCATGCGCTTGGGTTTAAGCCACGGCGCCGATTCGCGCCATGTGCCCTTAGCTGCTCTTGTGGTTCCCCTTCGGGAACTGCGCGGCAAGCTCGCTGTACCACTTGCCGCTCTTCTTCACCGTGCGAACCTGCGTGTCGTAGTCGACATGGACGAGGCCGAAACGCATGCGGTAGCCCTCGGCCCACTCGAAATTGTCCATCAGGCTCCAGGCGAAGTAGCCGCGCATCGGATAGCCGTCCTTGATCAGGTCGGCGACCGTATCGAGGTGCTCGCTGTAATAATCCAGGCGCATCGTATCGTTGACTTCTCCCTGTTCGATGCCGGTATTGTCACAGGCACCGTTCTCGGTGATGTAGCACTCCGGCAGCTCGTAGCGACGATAGAGATCCTCAACGACGTTCTTCAGGCCAGGCGCATAGACTTCCCAGCCGATATCGGTCTTCACGTCGCTGACGCGTGGCGCCTCGACGGTCCAAGGGAAATCGCCGTTCTTCGCAGGATCATCGGCGACACGCAGCGGCGTGTAATAGTTGAGGCCCCACCAGTCGAGCTTCTGGTTGATGATCTTGAGATCACCCTCTTCCACAACAGGCATGCGGTCACCGAGCGCTTCCAGGAACTCCTTCGGGTATTCGCCCTTGAAGACCGGATCGAAGAAGGCACCGTTGTGGAACTGGTGCGCACGTTCGCCAGCCGCCTGATCGGCCGCGCTGTCGGAACCCGGCATGACGGACATGGCGTTGAGCACGAGGCCGACAGGCACATTGGGCGCTTCCGCGCGGATCGCCTCGACGCCGAGGCCATGCGCGAGGTTCATGTGGTGCATGGCGTGCAGCGCCGCCTGCATGTTGCGTTCGCCCGGCGCATGAATGCCGTAGAGATGGCTGAGCCAGACGATGCACCACGGCTCGTTGAAGGTCGCGACGCTGTCGAGACGATCGCCGAGGCGGGCCATCAGGGTCTTGGCGTAGCGCTGGAACGCATAAGCCGTCGAGCGCGCTGTCCAGCCGCCGTCACCAGCGAGAAGCAGCGGCAGATCCCAATGGTAAAGCGTTGCGAACGTCTTGATGCCGCGCGCCTTGCAGCCATCGACGAGGCGATCGTAGAAATCGAGGCCCGCCTCGTTCACCGGGCCGGTACCGTCAGGGATGATGCGCGGCCAGGCGATCGAGAAGCGGTAGGCTTCGACGCCCATGGACTTGATGAGATCGAGATCCTGATCGAGCCTGTTATAGTGATCGCAAGCGACATCGCCATTGTCACGGTTGAAGACGCGACCCGGCATGTTGCAAAAGGCATCCCAGATGGAGGGCTTGCGGCCGTCTGCCTTGGAAGCGCCTTCAATCTGAAACGCTGCGGTCGCAACGCCAAAGGTGAAATCGCCCGGGAAGCGGGCAGCAAGGGTCTTCGGATCGATCATGGAAATCCCGTTCTTCATGGTTTCGAGAGGCGGTTTAGCCAAGCGGACCGGTGTTGTACAGGGTGGAAGTGACAACACTGTAACGTTTCAGGTTAGCCATCCCGAGGGCACCTTTGGCATCAGGCGCTCCTGCCTTGCATTGCGCGCCTTTTCGCGAAACAACCCTCCCATGAGCATTCCCACCACACACCCCTTCGCCTTCGACCCCACCTACGGCATGACCCTTGCCGACCTCCGAGCGATCGTACCGCCCGAGGCGCCCCCGGGCTTCGACGCCTTCTGGCGAGCCCGATACGAAAAGGCGATCGCCACCGACCCACGACCGGTGCTTCGGAAAAGCAAGCTGACGCATCCCGACTGGCAGGTGCTCGACATCACCTATACGTCGACCGGTGGGTTCGAGATCGGCGGCTGGCTGCTCCTGCCCCGGCAACGGCCGGTACGACGCGGGCTGGTCGTCGGCCACGGCTATGGCGGTCGCGACGCGCCCAACTTCGACCTGCCGGTCGAGGAAGCTGCCATCCTCTTCCCCTGCGCCCGCGGCCTGTCGCTCAGCGCCCGCCCACCGATTCCGGCCGATGCGTCGGGCCACGTCCTCCAAGGCATCGACAACCCCGACACCTACATCATCGGTGGCTGCGTCGACGATCTCTGGCTAGCCGTCTCAACGCTTCTGGCACTTTATCCCTGGCTCTCGGACCACATCGGCTACAGTGGCGTCAGCTTCGGCGGCGGCATCGGCGCGCTGGCGATCCCGTTCGATCCGCGCATCGATCGCGGCCACCTCGTGGTCCCGACCTTCGGCGACCGGGCACAATGGCTGACACTGCCGACCGTCGGCAGCGCCGATTCCGTGCAGACGTACCAGAAGACGCATGGAAGCGTGCTCGACGCCCTGCGCATGTTCGACGCCGCCAGTGCCGCAAGCCGGATCAAGGTGCCGATGCTCGCAGCCGTCGCGCTCTTCGACCCCGCCGTCGCACCGCCCTGCCAGTTCGCGGTGGCCAACGCCCTGCCGACATCAAAATATAATGAAACCTTCATATTGGATGCGGGACACTTCGATTATCCCGGAAGCATTGAGCAGAGCGCGATCCTGCGCGAGAAAGTCCGAGATTTCTTCAAGGTGTTATGAACCGGGAATATCTGCGCTGGCATAGTCCGCGTCTGCATCGCGAGATGGAACTGCTGGTGTTCGGCCATGCCGGCGCCAAGGTGCTGATGTTTCCGACCCGCGAAGGACGTTTCTGGGAATACGAAAGGCTCGGCGTTATCGAGAGTCTTGCCGAGAAACTGCACGCCGGCCAACTGCAGCTCTACTGCATCGAGGGTCTCGCCGCCGAGACCTTCTACGGCTTCGACCGGCACCCGGCCGACCGCATCCACCGCCACACGGCCTTCGAGGACTACATCCTGAACGAAGTCCTGCCGCTGATGGCATCGAAGAACGGACATGAGTGCACCATCGTACATGGCTGCAGCCTCGGCGCCTTCCAGGCGGCCAGCTTGGTTTTCCGGCATCCGCACCTGTTCCGCAAGCTGGTTGCCTTCTCCGGCCGCTACGACCTGACGATCAGGGTCGAATCCTTCGGCGATCTGTTCGACGGCTATTACGACGACGCCGTCTATTTCCATACGCCGACGCACTTCCTGCCGGGACTGCATAGCGGCTGGCAACTGGAGAAACTGCGCGAGGTCGAGATTGTCCTGACCATCGGCGACGCCGACCCGTTCCTCGACAACAACTACCACCTCAGCCGGCTGCTGGCGGAGAAGCAGGTCGGACACCAGCTGCATGTCTGGAACGGCCGCGCGCATCGCGCAGGCGCCTGGCGCAAGATGGCCGGCCTCTACATCTGATCCGGCAGCCATCCGCCTAGACGAGAACCTCTTCTCCCAGCGGAAGCTGTATCAGTCGCGATATGCCGATATTCTCCAGAAACACCTCGTCGTGACTGACGACCAGCAGCGCTCCATCATAAGCCTGAAGGCCAGCCTCGACGGCCGCTATGGAATCGATATCCAGATGGTTGGTCGGTTCGTCAAGGATCAGCAGCGGAGGCGGCTTCGCGCCGCCGAGGACGCAGGCAAGCCCGGCTCGCAGCAACTGCCCTCCTGACAGCGTCGACACCTGCTGCAGGGCGGCATCCGCCCGGAACATGAAACGCGCCAGCGCCGCGCGGCAGGCATTTTCATTGGCGCCGGGATTGAGATTGCGGAAATTCTCGCGGATCGAGAGCGATCGATCGAGAAGACTGACGCTCTGATCGAACAGCGAAAAGCCCGTCATGACGGCGACCGTTCCGGACCACGGCAGCAACGCGCCTGTTATCAGGGCCAGCAGGGTCGTCTTGCCGGAGCCGTTCGGTCCGGCGATAGCGACACGATCGGGGCCAGTCATCGCGAAGGAGAGGTTTCGGATGATTGGCGCCTCCGGCCGATAGCCGGCGGTGACGCCCTCCAACCGGAGAACATCCCTGCCGGGCGGCAGTCCCGTTGAGGCGAGCTGAGCCGAGAAAGGCTGCAGGATCTCGATCCGCTTCCTCGCCGCCGAGGCCCCTTCCATCGCCTCCTCGCGACGTTTTTCGCCAAGGCGAACCTTGTTGCCGCTGGTGTTTTCCGCCGCCCGCTTTAGGCCGCCGGCGACAATGCGCGGCATATCCCCACGTGCCGCCTTCTTGCGACCGTTGCGGTCGCTGCGGGCCTGCCGCTCTGCCGCAACCTGGGCGCTGCGGACCACGTCGGCAACGCGCCGCTCCGCATCCGCGAGATCGTGTTCGGCGGCGGCGAGCTCGAGCGCCTTGCGCTCCTGAAAGGCGCTCCAGTTTCCACCATATCGCCGGGCGCCAAGCGTGGTGATCTCGACGATCGCATCCATGGTTTCCAGCAGTTCGCGATCATGGCTGACGACGATGGCGCCAGCGCGCCAGCCGGCGAGCAAGGCGATCACAGCCTCCCGCCCATCGCGGTCGAGATTGTTGGTCGGCTCGTCGAGCACAAGAAAATCGGGATCGGAAAAGACAAGGGCCGCAAGACCCGCACGCGTCCGTTGGCCACCCGAAAGCGAGGTCAACAGCGTTTCCGATTCCGCGTCCAACCCGACGCGTTCGATCGCCGCGGCAATGCGCGCCTCGATCGTCCAATCGGCATTGGCGAGTTCGTCAGCGGTCGCGTCGCCGGCTTCGGCGCGGTGAAGGATGGCAAGTGCATCACTGGCGCCGAAGAGATCGGCGACGGTTGCGCCCTCCTCCACCTGGACCGACTGGCGCAGGATGCCGAGGCGTCCGCCAAAGGCAATGCTGCCGGACTGTGGCTGCAATTCACCGGAAACGAGCTTCAGCAGCGTCGTCTTGCCGACACCGTTCCGACCAACGAGGCCGGTTCGTTCAGCGCCGAAGCTCAGATCGAGGTGGGAAAGAAGGGTGCGCCCGTCAGGCGTGGACCACGAAAGATTCGACAGGGTAATGGATGCAGGCATGGATAAAGGACTCCCGAATGGCAAGGCGAACTGGCGTTGCGATCGGGGTGAAATCCATTGCTGCACACATCCTGTTGGTATTGGCGATGGCCGCAATCTAGGCGGGCACCACGCCGAAATCAAGGCAGCGGACGGCGGAAGTCAGATCTCGGGACATCGCCCGCGAGGTTTCATCCGTCCGCATATGCACATTAGCGTGCTGGGAACCGGGCACATGGGCCCGGCGCCAATCGAATGCTATCGTATTGAAAACGCTGATAACGCCGATGTCAGAAGTCGTGAATTTGCGATCTCTGGAAGGCACGCTAGAGAGCAAGGAGGACATCACTACGAAAGGAACCCGATGCTCTCCTCGATCCACCTAGCGCAACCATATCTCCTAAGCCTGTTGCGCGTCGTCTCCTCGCTCGTGCTCTTCAGCTACGGCACGCAGAAGATCCTGCATTTTCCGGCCGCCGAACGAGTGCCAGACGTAGGCTCGATGTCCTGGATCGCCGGCCTGCTCGAACTGACGCTCGGCTTCCTGATGCTAACAGGCTTCAAGACGCGCGCCGCGGCTTTTGTCCTCTCGGGCCTGATGGCCTTTGCCTATTTCATCGGGCATGCCCCAAAAGGGTTCTACCCGGCGCAGAACGGCGGCGTCGCCGCAATCCTCTTCTGCTTCGTCTTTCTCTATCTGGTAGCAGCCGGCGGTGGCCCACTCAGCATCGATGCGCTCATCAAGCGCAAGCAGGCAGCGGCCTGATCAATACCCGGGTCGACGCGGCGCGCTCTGCCGCCTCGGCCCACTATGCCGGAGAACGCTAGGGGTTCTGCTTGGCGTCCCTGAGCTTGACTGCCATCGTCACCGTGCCACGCACAATAATGTCGTTTCGCGAACCGCGATTGAGATCGGCGCTGCTGGTGAGGTTGATGATCTGGCAGCTCTCGGCCAGCGTCTGCAGGATGAGATCGCATTGCCCCCCAGCCATCATGTAGAAGCCCTTTTGCGCGGCCTTGATCTGTTCCCCGGCTTCCTCCCCGGTCTCGACAGGCACGGACAGGGATACCGTCGTCTGCACGTTCACGGTGCCCGGAACGCGCTGGCCGGCATAGAAGTTCGGTGTGCGATTGGGGACTTCCTGCGACAATGCCGGAGACGCAGCGAGCGCGAAGATGCATGTCAGAATTCGGGCAGAGGCTTTCATCGACCGTTTCTCCATCTGATTGCGCTCATTTCTGCCACAGCATAGTTAAACGACAATGAGCGCGGTCCCTAATATTCTAGGAAGCGCGCCCATTAGTTGTATCCGTGATGCAGTGGAGCGAGGATCAGACCTTGATCCAGGCACCGTTCTTCTTCGAGGAGGCCACGCAGGCCTCTACGAAGGCAACGCCCTTCACACCGTCATCGACCGTCGGATAGACCACGGCCTTATCGACCGCCTTGCCCTTCTTATGCGCGTTGATCGCGTGCGCGGCTTCCGTGTAGATCGTCGCGAAGGCTTCGAGGTAGCCTTCCGGATGACCGGACGGGATGCGCGAAACGCGGGCCGCCGCCGGGCCGGAGCCGGCGCCGTTGCGGGTGATCAGGCGCTTCGGTTCGCCGAACGGCGTGAACCAAAGGTAGTTCGGATCGGCCTGAACCCATTCCAGACCGCCCTTGGTGCCATAAACGCGGACCTTCAGACCATTCTCATGGCCGGGCGCCACCTGGCTGCACCAGAGCATGCCCTTGGCTGGCTTCTCAGAGCCCTTGGCCTTGAAGCGCAGCATGACGTGGGCGTTGTCGTCCAGACGGCGGCCTTCGACGAAGCTGTCGAGATCGGCCGCAAGGCTGTCGAGTTCGAGGCCCGATACGAAGGAGGCAAGGTTATAGGCGTGCGTGCCGATATCGCCGGTCGAACCGCCTGCACCCGACTGGGCCGGGTCGGTACGCCAGACGGCCTGCTTCGCACCGGTCTGCTCGACGGCTTCCGTCAGCCAGTCCTGCGGATACTCGGCCTGCACCAGGCGGATATCGCCGAGTTCGCCGTTTGCGATCATCTCACGGGCCTGACGGACCATCGGATAGCCGGTGTAGTTATGCGTCAGGATGAACAGGGCGCCGCTCTCGTCGGCGACCTTCTTCAGCTTCTTGGCGTCGGCAAGGTTCGACGTCAGCGGCTTGTCGCAGATGACATGGATGCCGCGACGCAGGAATTCCTTGGCGGCGTCATAGTGCACATGGTTCGGCGTGACGATCGAAACCGCTTCGATGCCGTTCTTCAGCTTCGCTTCGCGGATCGCCATCTCGCGGTAGCTTGAATAGGTGCGCGATGGATCAAGGCCGAGGTCGCGGCCCGATGCCATTGCCTTTTCCGGCGTTGACGACAGCGCACCTGCAATCAGGTCGTACTGGTCGTCGATACGGGCCGCGATACGATGGACGGCGCCGATGAACGCGCCCGCGCCGCCACCGACCATGCCGAGACGGATGCGCGGCTCGCGCGCCTGTTCTGTAGATGCTTCAATTGCCATTGGTTCCTCCTGGAAATCTTCTGTCTTGTGCCACGATCACGCTCCTCAAGCCGCCACCTTCTCCCCACCAGCGGGAGAAGGAATACGCCGCACCTCCCAGTCCCTTGCTTGGGCAGATCCCCTCTCCCCGCCGGCGGGGAGAGGGTTAGGGTGAGGGGATGCGCGCAATGTTTCGGCGTTGCAGGCGCTCGCGTATCAGAGCCCGAGCATGCGGCGGTTGGCAGCCTGGTCCGTACCGCCGGCTGCGAAATCGTCGAACGCTTTTTCCGTGACGCGAATGATGTGCGCCTTGACGAACTCGGCACCTTCACGTGCGCCGTCCTCCGCATGCTTCAGCGCGCATTCCCATTCGACCACTGCCCAGCCGTCGAAGTTGTTGGCCGTCATCTTCGAGAAGACAGCGCCGAAATCGACCTGTCCGTCGCCGAGCGAACGGAAGCGTCCGGCACGCTCGACCCAGCCCTGGTAACCGCCGTAAACGCCCTGGCGACCCGTCGGGTTGAACTCGGCATCCTTGACGTGGAACATCTTGATCCGGTCTTTGTAGATGTCGATGTTGTCGAGGTAGTCGAGGCACTGCAGGATGTAGTGCGACGGATCGTAGAGCATGTTGGCGCGCGGATGGTTCTTCACGCGCTCGAGGAACATCTCGAACGTGATACCGTCATGCAGGTCTTCGCCGGGATGGATTTCGTAGCAGACGTCGACGCCGTTTTCGTCGGCGTGATTGAGGATCGGCGTCCAGCGCTTTGCAAGCTCGTCGAAGGCGGTTTCGACGAGGCCGGCCGGGCGCTGCGGCCACGGATAGATGAACGGCCAGGCAAGCGCGCCGGAGAAGGTCGCATGCGCCTTGATGCCGAGGTGCTTCGACGCCGTCAGCGCCATCTTCACCTGCTCGACTGCCCATTCCTGGCGGGCCTTCGGATTGCCGCGCACTTCAGGTGCCGCAAAGCCGTCGAAGGCTTCGTCATAGGCCGGATGCACGGCGACGAGCTGGCCCTGAAGATGGGTGGAGAGTTCCGTCACTTCGACGCCGTTCTGGCGGGCAACGCCAGCGAACTCGTCGCAATAATCCTTCGAGGAAGCCGCCTTCTTGAGGTCGATGAGCTGGCTGGCCCAGGTCGGAACCTGCACACCCTTGTAGCCGATATCGGCTGCCCATTTGGTGATCGAATCCCAAGAGTTGAAAGGCGCGGCATCGCCCGCGAATTGTCCAAGGAACAGGCCTGGGCCCTTGATCGTTTTCATGTCAATTCCTCCCTAAAAGATGACCGTAAACGTTTCTGGCAGTGTTCTACCACGCGATTTGAAGTCTGCAAGCCGATTTAGGCGAAACTGCAAATTTGCCCCGCGGGGCGGAAATCGAAAGCGGCCGACTTAACCACGGCCTGCCCCGGGCTGCAAGATGTACGTACCGCATTTCCCGTTCGACGGGTGACCACTGGCGCATCTCGTCTCTGCCCCCGCGACCGCGGCGGTAGACATCGCGTCGTCTCGTGCTACTGTCTTCAGACCAGGAGGTTGGCGCATGACCCGGCGTCTGGCAGCAATCTTGGATGCGGATGTTGTCGGCTTCTCCCGACTGATGGGCCTTGACGAAAGCGGTACGTTCGCGACGCTGAAAGCGCACAATAGCGAAATCATCGTCCCCAGCATCGGCAGGCATCACGGACGCGTTGTCAAATTTGTTGGCGATGAAGCGCTCGCCGAATTCGCAAGCGTGGTCGATGCCGTCGGCTGCGCCATGGAGATCCAGAAAGCACTGCTTCAACGCAACGAGGCACTCGAACCGGATCGGCGCATGCTGTGGCGGATCGGCATCCACGTTGACGATGTACTGGTTGAGGAAGAGGACATCTTCGGTGATGGCGTGAACGTCGCCGCAAGCCTGCAGGCGCTGGCGCCGCCGGGCGGTATCTGCGTGTCCCAGCAGGTCAACGACCAGATCCGGTCGAAGCTTGACTTCCGGGCAATCGATTTCGGCAATCGCAAACTTAAGAACGTCGATCGACCAATCCGGGTCTGGCGATGGACGGCGGACAGCGAGCAGCTTCCATCGGCTGCCGCATCGAAGCACAAGGCAACGAGGCCTCTGCGCAATCGGCCCTCGATTGCGGTTCTGCCGTTCAGCAACATGTCGAGCATCGAGGAACAGGAACATTTCTCGGACGGCTTCACCGACGAGTTGATCGCCACGCTGGCGCGCTGTCGCTGGCTGCTGGTGGCAGCCCGCAACTCCTCGTTCAGCTACAAGGGTCGCAAGCCCAATGCGCAACAGGTGGCGGAGGACCTTGGCGTCAAGTACGTGCTGGAGGGGAGCGTGCGCCGCGCGGCAGATCGCGTTCGCATTACCGCGCAATTGCTGAACGGCACGGATGGCAGCCTGCTCTGGGCGGAACGCTACGACCGGACGTTGGCCGACATCTTCGAGGTTCAGGACCAGCTGGCATCGGAAATCACCGGAACGATCGAACCGGAACTCGGTTCCATCGAATTCGCCGCCCTTCGGGGCCGCACCGTGTTGGACATGGATGCCTGGGAAATCTACCTGAAGGGCCTCTGGCATCTCTATCGGTTCACGCTCGACGAATTGAAGACTGCCAAGGCGCTGTTCGAGCAGGCAATCGATATTGATCCGACCTTCGCGCAGGCGCAGGCGCGACTGGCTTATGTTCACATTCAACTCGGCTGGTATGGCCCACTTGATGAACGCGCCGAGCGGATTTGTGATGCGATCGACCTTGCCGAACGCGCCATCATATCCGATCAGAGAGAGCCTGCCGCGCACCTCGCCTTGGGCAGGGCCCTGGCACTTGATGGTGCGACGGAGGCCGGACTTGCGCATCTGCGCAACGCGTTGCAGTTGGACCAAAGTTTTGCGCAGGCCCACTTCGCACTTGGACAGGTCCTCTGCTACGTCGAACGCCCCACCGAAGGCATAGAGGAGATCAAGGAAGCATTCCGGCTCAGTCCTCGCGATCCGCATCTGTGGACTTTCCATAACGTTCTCGCGCTCGCGAACTATCAATTGGGCAACATGGCGGAAGCGGCC
>Ga0209051_1003125_pt1 | contig 11159 bp, 12 predicted proteins | sample AraplaCvi_mMS_r2_2_FD_184286 | JGI IMG/M metagenome (GOLD analysis project Ga0209051, IMG submission 184286) | Arabidopsis root microbial communities from North Carolina, USA - plate scrape MF_Cvi_mMS_r2 (SPAdes) (version 2) | ecosystem: Host-associated > Plants > Roots > Endosphere | place...
CAGCGCAGCTTGGCGCCAACAACGTTCTCGCCAAGCCCTTCACGATCGAGAAGATGAAGGCGGCTATCGAAGCCGTATTTGGAGCATTGAAATGAACCTCGAGGTTGCGGCCCGCCGCGTCAATATCATCCAGGGCGAATGGAAGGTCCTGAATGATCCGAACGCGGTTCTGACGACCATCCTTGGATCGTGTGTGGCTGCATGCCTGCGAGATCCCGTGGCAGGCGTTGGAGGAATGAACCACTTCCTCCTGCCGGGGACAGGAAACACGCCGATGACGGGCGGCGACGCCACACGCTATGGCGTCCATCTGATGGAATTGCTGATCAACGGCCTCCTGAAGCAGGGCGCGCGCCGCGACCGCCTAGAGGCCAAGATCTTCGGAGGGGCGAAGACGATCTCGACATTCTCGAATGTCGGCGAACAGAACGCCGCTTTCGCCGTGCAGTTCCTGAAGGATGAAGGCATTCCCCTCGTCGGCTCCAGTACCGGTGGTGATCACGGGCGCAAGCTCGAATATTGGCCCGTTTCCGGGCGCGCTCGGCAGTACCCGTTGACGGGTGCCGAAACGCAGAGAACGGTTGCGCTCGAGCAGCGTCCAGCCGCTCCGCAGAAACCCGTCGAAACAAGCATCGAATTCTTCTGAGGGCGAGGACAGTAGTAATGACCGTGAATGCCATGACAGAGCAGCCGTTGCCGGCCGAAGCCCTGCCTGAGATCCTGATGCGCATCGTCTCGGAATTGCATGACGTCGCCTACCTGATCGAGCGGATCGAGCCGCAACTCCTTGACGTCGGAGGAGGCGCCGAACTGCTGAACTCGCCGGAAAGCATGAAGGTTATGCAGGGCATTGATCTTGCCGTCCAGAAGACGCGCGGTCTCGCAGAATTCATCGACACCATCACCGGTGAAATCCCGCAGGACTGGGCGGTCGATGTTGCGACTGCATTGAGCCTCGTGAAACTCAGTGAAATGCAGCGTGCCCTGGGTGGTGCCAGACGTCATGGCAACGTGCAGCCGCTGGCGAAGGCAGCCGGAGACTTCGACTTCTTCTGATCCCAGCATTTACTCGCACGATTTTACGAAACGCTCGCACAAGTTTCGGCATCTATCGTCGGACATGAGGCAATAAGCCTGCTTTGTCGGTGACGGTCGTGCGAGAACAGAATGAATCTGTTAAATCAATTAGTTCAAATTTTTAAGAACTTCAGTTCGCTAGGGCGGAATCGCCTGTTGGCGCTGGCTGGCGTGGGCGTCGTTTCTGTCGCGCTCATCCTGGGGGCGGCCCTTTTGGTCAATAAACCGGCCCAGGAAACCCTTTATGTCGGGCTTGATCAGCCGGATCTGAACCAGATCAGCATGGCGCTTGCCGAGGCAAATATCGGCTTCGAGGTCGGAACCGACGGCTCCAGCATCACGGTTCCGGCCGGCATGACCGGCAAGGCACGCCTCCTGCTCGCCGAGCGCGGTCTCCCGAACAGCGCCAACGCAGGCTACGAACTTTTCGACAACGTCGGCTCGCTCGGCCTGACGTCGTTCATGCAGGAGGTTACGCGAGTCCGCGCACTTGAGGGCGAGATTGGCCGAACGATCCAGTCGATCTCGGGCATCACCGCAGCGCGCGTCCACATCGTCATGCCCGAAGTCGGAAACTTCCGCAAAGCCGAGCAGAAGCCGACGGCTTCCGTCATGATCCGCGCAAGTGCCGCGACAGGCCGCACGGCAGCGACATCAATCCGTCATCTGGTTGCATCAGCTGTTCCCGGTCTTGATGTCGGCGATGTCACTATCCTCGATTCCGCCGGACAACTGCTCGCCTCTGGCGACGAGGCCAGCAACAGCTCGCTGAACCGCTCCCTGAACATCGTCCAGAACGTCCAGGGCGAAGTGGAATCCAATATCGACAAGGCGCTCGCACCGTTCCTCGGCATGGACAACTTTCGCTCCAGTGTCACCGCCGAACTGAATACCGACGCACAGCAGATCCAGGAAACGACCTACGATCCGGAATCGAAGGTCGAGCGCTCGATCCGCACGACCAAGGAAGCCTCGCAGTCGCAGCAGAAGCAGTCCGACAACGCGACGACTGTCGAGCAGAACATTCCGCAGGCAGCGCCCGACTCCGGCGGCCCTACCGGCCCGGAATCGCAGGACAAGTCTGACAAAAAGGAAGAGCAGACCAACTACGAAATCAACAGCAAGACGACCGCCACGACGCGCAACAGCTACAAGATCGAAAAGCTCTCCATCGCTGTCGTCGTCAACAAGGGCCGCATTGCTCAAATGGTCGGCGAGCCGGCTGACCAGGCGAAGATGGATGCCTACCTTGCTGAAATGCAGAAGATCGTGGCATCGGCAGCCGGCATCAGTACCAATCGCGGTGACGTCGTCACTGTCACGGCCATGGACTTCCTGGAGAACCAGCTTCTCGAGGAAACGGGCGGTGGCGTTCGCGTCATGGATATGTTGAGCCGCAACCTCGCCGGCATCATCAACTCTCTCGCCTTCGTCGCGGTTGCCTTCCTGGTGATATGGATGGGTGTACGACCGATGGTTCGCAGCGTGACGGGCAGTGGTGCCGCCGTCCTCGGCGACACCTCGCCGGAAAGTGCTGGACTCGAACTTCCAGACTTCGCTCCAGCAGCGGGCGGTGGCGCCGGTGGCGCGCTGATGGATGGCTTCGGCTCGGACTTCGGCTTCGACAGTACCGAAGACCTGCTCAGCCTTGGCGACGACGACGGAAACTTCAATCGTCGCGTCAAGGAAGGTCCGGAACGCAAGCTGGCGCGCATGGTCGAGATCAACGAGGAACGCGCTGCGAAAATCCTCAGGAAATGGGCGGTCGACAACGCCGCATAAAGAAAGGCCGGGAGACCGGCCTTTTTCTTTGTCTACGCCTACACGGCGATCCTAGTCATCTTTTGCCATCGGTCGAATGCGGGCATGAAGATTTCTGAGGATAGACTTGACAGAGGCCGGATGTAGCCACGCGTTTTACGCGAATCGTATTGTCAGAATTCCCCGAATCACTTTAAATTAAGAATTCCTTAACAAGCGGAATTTGCGTGCGAATCAGGGCACAAAAAGCAGGTAATGTAAATCCCAAGAACTCGGAGATGGTGCATTATGCTACCTATCGTAATCTTGGGTGATTCGCGGAGAGGTCGTAATTTGTTCAGGAGCATGCGGATCAAGCTTCTGTCGTAAGTGGTTTACAGCCGCGGGGTTTTGCCTATGGATATGCATATATTGCAGGCTCTCAAGAGCGATACGCAGAAGGCAAACTTTGTTGGCATTGCAGCGACAAACCTCTCTTCACGTGACGAGCTGATCGCGCAGCTCTGTGAAATCTCAAGCACGGGACGGTTGCAGCCGGGGCTGCGGGCGCTGACCGATTATGTCGGCGCTTCGCACTATCTCCTAGCGCGAGCGGACCTGGTGCAGGAAGCCGGCCTCGACTTCGTGGTCTCCTCCGACTGGCCATTCGATCTTGTCACCAACCTGGCGCATGCCTTCGTTGGCGGCTTCGCCCGCGCGACGGAGCTCGAAAAATGCATGCTGCTCTTCCAGCCGCATTTCGCCCTCCTACCGGATGAGGCCGACGCGCCCGATGGCGCGAGCCGTCAATACTGTTCGCTGATGTTCAACATCGGTCGTTCGCGCCTCGTGCTGATGTTCCTGTTTGACGACGGCTTCATCCTGTCACAGGAGCGGCTGCGGGACGTGGGACTTTTAACGGCTTACTTCGCAAGCTTCCTGCAGTGCGGCGCCACCAAGGCTGACCGGGACTTCGAACTGACCGATCGCGAACTGGAGTGCCTTTTCTGGATCGCCGAGGGAAAGACCAGCGACGAGATCGCGATGATCCTCGGTATCTCCCGCAACACCATCAACAACTACATCACCAGTGTCATGCGAAAGACGGCCACGAAGACTCGTTCCGAGGCCATCGCATTCGCGGTCAGGAATAATCTCGTCTAGGGGGACGGCGTTATGGGGCAGTCATCCGGTCGCTCGATGGGACATTCAGAAACGATGCGCGCGGTGCGCGTCAACAAGGTTGCGAGCCGATCGGACCTGTTTCCGCGCCTGATCGGCATGCAGAAACTCGCCGACGCTCAGAATTTTGCGGTTTACCGCGTCAGCGGCGCGGGCGTGCCAGGAAAGCAGCGGCTGGTTTGCGAACTGGAGAACTGGGGTTCGACGCATAGCGGCTTCAGCCGCGCATTCGTCGACGCGCATGGCGAGGCGCTGCTTGATCATATCGAGAAATCGCTTTTGCCGGTCGTATGGGCCGGCGGGCTTGATCGCGCTGCCCCAAGGCCTGCCAGCATTGCCCCCTTCATGACGCGCCTGAAGGACGGCCTGCTGCCGTTCTCGGGCATAGCTTTTCCGGTTCGCCTCGGTGCCGTCGGTAACGGCTTCATCGTCTTCACGGGCGATGATCTCGAACCAGCGAGTGATATGATCGTCGAACTGCACGCGAGGTCCTGCCAGGTGATGATCGATCTGCTCTCGCTCGACGAGCGCCGAGTGGCGGCCGCCGAAGCTCTCAGCGAGCGCGAGATTGCCTGCCTGCAGCTTGCTGGAGACGGGCGTATCAGCGAAGAGATCGCCGACAAGCTTGGCCTCTCGGTGCATACCGTCAATGCATATCTCGGCTCGGCGACGATCAAGCTGGATTCGGTCAACCGAATCCAGGCGATCGCGAAGGCCATTCGCCTCGGATATATCAGCTGATATGAGGGCGAGGGCGTCTTAGCCCGCCATTGCACGCAATGCCTCGACGTTATAGCGCGCGTCGCGCAGGCTCCGCTCGAGGAAAACGGTGTTTTCGTCCGGATCAGCAGATGGATCCTGGAACGCGATGTGGTTGATCTCGATGCCGGCATGTTGCTCGGCGAGCGTCAGCTGTGCGTAGATCGTGACGCCGCGTGGCTTGATTTCGAGGTCGATCACCACTTCAGGCTTGCCGCCCCATTCAAGCGTATAGCTACCGCCATGGCCAAAATTGACCGTGCCGGGGTGGAAGAAGAGCTCCGCAGCTGACGATACCAGATCGGAAAGATTGCCATAGTACTCGAAGCGCAGCAGCGAGATGAGGTCCGAAGCGTCCAGAAGCCTTAGTTCGGTGGCTACGGGGCTGATGGCTTCCGCCAGGATTTTTTCACGCTGGGTAGAGTAGGGGCATTTTTTCATTCGGCTATCTTACCCGTTTGTTCTTGGCATGCGTCGCGTAAACCCGATGGATGAGCTCCGCGACTGCCTTGTAGAATACAGACGGTATGACACTATCGACCGAGACTTGCGCAAACATGGAGCGCGCAAGAGGCGGGTCTTCGAAAACCGGAATCCCGTTCTTTTCCGCGATCTCTCTGATTTTCAACGCAATTAGATCCTGGCCCTTGGCGACGACGACGGGCGCGTCGTTCTCCTCGCGGACATAGCGCAGGGCAACGGCAAAGTGCGTCGGGTTGGCGATCACGAGCGTCGCGCGGTCGACATTGGCGATCATGCGGCGGCGGGCGCGGTCGCGCATCAGCGAGCGCTGGCGGCTCTTGACGAAGGGGTCGCCTTGCGACTGCTTGTTTTCTTCCTTGACCTCGTGCCGCGTCATCTTCAGTTCGGTGAACCAGTGGTAGCGCGTCCAGAAGAAGTCGGCGATCGCGACGACCGCTGTGGCGATCAGAACGACGATCGTGATCTTCTGCATCGAGGTCATCATGCGGGTGAAGATCGTTTGCGGATCGGAAAACATCGCATCGATGGCGCCGAAGTATTCGCTCTTCAGCACGAAGAACATCACGACACCGACGATCACGATCTTCGTCAGCGATTTGCCGAACTCGACGAGGCCGGGCAGGCTGAACAACCGCGACCACCCCTTGGCAGGCGAGATACGCGAGAACTGCGGCCTGATTCGCTCGAGCACGGGCGTCGGCAGGTTCTGAGCGATGGACGCGCCGACACCAAACACCATGAACAGGATGAAGGCGGGCGCAAGCAAGGTCGCCGAAACCCAGCCGAGGTGAACGAACAGCGAAAGCGCGTCCGGCCCCGTTTCGAGCTTCCATTGGTCGGGTTGCTCGAAAATGTCCTTCAGCGCCTCCCCGACCTTACTCAGCCCGCTCGGCAGAAAGAAAATGATGTAGATGAAGGTGGCAAGAACAGTGGCAAAGAGCGGCACCTCTCGCGAAAAAGGGACGTTACCTTTCTCGGCAGCGTCACTTTTCTTTTTCGCTGTCGGGTCTTCTGTTTTGCTGTCCTTGTCGTCGTCGGCCAAGGCCGAAGCCCTCCATCAAAAAGAAATGGCCGCGCCAGGGCGCGGCCTTTCCGGAAGGGTATCTCCCTTTCGTCGCCGCGATCAACCACGGTGACCGGGAGGAGACGCTTCGTGCACAACAACAGCGGCTTAAGCCGCTGCCGAGTCTTCCGCCTCGGTCTCCTTGAGCTGGATCTGACCGGAATTCGACAGGCGAATCGCTTCCTGGGCGATGGCGCGGCGCGCGATCGCGATCTCGCGCGGGTTGATGCCTGTCGTTCCGCTCTGCAGATCCGATTCGATCATGCGGCGCTGGCGCGGGCTGATCGAGGCGAGAACCGCTTCGCGCATTTCGGCGGACGAGCCACGCAGTGCCATGGTCAGGATGTCCGCCGAGATATCGTTGAGCAGCATGACGCGGCTGCGCTGCGGCATGAGCATGAGGTCGTCGAAGAGGAAGATCTTCGGGCGCACCTTGTTGACCGATTCGCGGCTGATCGATTCGAGCGAGGTGAGCAAGGTATCGACCTGCGGCTTGTCCATCTCGTTCATCAGTTCGGCAACCTTCGTCGAGCCGATCGAGTTCTTCTCGGCATCGATCTCGGCCAGCAAGGTCATTACCTGCTTTTCGATAATCTGCGCGGCCTTGGGGCTGACAGACTTGAGATTGACCGTACGGTTCATAATATCCGCACGGCGGCCGTCCGGGATCTGCATCAGGACCTTGGCGCCAAACGACGAGGGCATCATCGAGAGAATGTAGGCAACAGTCTGCGGGTGCTCGCGCAACAGGAACTTGCCGATGAAGGCCGGATCGCCTTCGCCGAGGCGGTCCCAGATCGACGTCTCGTAGGCCTGGAACGTCGTGCGACGGCCAAGCAGACTGTCGACCTCGTCGGGGGTCAGGCCTTCCTCGAGAATGCTTTCGATCGCCTTGGCGTTGTCCATGAGACCCGCACCTTCGGTGAACAGGTCCTCGAATTCCGCGACAAGTCCAAGCAGCTCATCCGGTGGGATGGCGCGCAGCGTTTGCGCCGAGTTGATGATCGTCTGCAACTCGGCCTGCGTGAAATACTTCAACAGCCTGCCGGCGACCCCTTTCCCCATCGCGAGGAGAACGGCCGCCGCCTTTTCAGCCTGGGTCAACGGTTTCTCGGCTAGAGCGCCGCCGAAATCGTCAAAGTCCATCATGGTCTAACCTCTCCGTCCCTGCACCGGGATCAGGCTTTTTTCGTACTCAAAACTTCTATCAGCTTGACGCCAAAACGCGTGTCGTCGTTGTCCAGAACGGTGATCTCGCCGCGCGCGATCTTGCGGCCGTTCACCATGATTTCGACCGGTTCGCCGATCTTCTTGTCGAGCGCGATGGTTGCGCCTTCATTCAGGTTCATCAGGCCGGCAACCTGCATGCGGCTGCTGCCGAGCATGATTTGAACGTCGATCGGGATATCCATGATCAGATCGAGGTTCGACTGCATGGCGCTGCCAAGCGGCGCCGGCTCGGACGCGATCGCACCGAAAGAGCTGTCGCCGAAATCGGAAGAGCCGCCAAAGTCGGATGTTGCGCCGAAATCGCTTCCACCGAATGCGGAATCGCCGGCGGTTTCCTCGAAATCGCCGCCAAAGGTCGACAGATCGGTGCTGCCGCTGAACGCGTCGCTCTCACCTGCGAAATCCGGCAGGCCGCCGTCCGCGTCGGTCTTCAGGACGCCGCGCAGGTCATCGATAGCCTGATCAAGCTCGGCCTCGTTGCCCGGGAGCTCCGTTGAAAGGTCGCTGGTCTTGGGTGTCTTCTTCGTCGCCATGAAATCACTATTCCAGTTGAAACTTGCCTCAAGCTGCCGTGCGGCGGCTCGGTTGGAAAATGGGCTAATTCATCAAGTGGCGGATGAGCTCGTCATCCGAGTTAATCGTATCCTTGACCCGGACGGTGTAATTCTCGCCCGAACGTCCAAACTCGCAGATGTACAGTTCCTTGCTGTTGGCGCTGACTTCGACGCGAACGTCGCCGCGGTCATAGAAGGGGATAACGTCGCCGGCAGCGAGCTTTGAAATGGTCCTCAGCGTCAGGTCCTGCAGACGGATTTTGGCGTTGAGCGTTACCTGCGAGCGACGCACCTGCTCGCTCAGCTGGTCGGTCCATTCGGTGGATTTTGCCGACTGTCCCTTGGCCTTCGGAGCTGCCACCGTCGTCTTCAACAGGGCGGCCTGGGGTACGATCAGCGAGAAATCCGAAGTGATGCCGGACAGCGTGATCGACATGTTGATTGCGGCGGCAAACTCGTCGGGTTTGTCCTCGGCGGGCTTGGTCCGCGTTTCGAAGGCGTAGGGGAACTCCATGGCAGGCTCGAATCCACCGGGCGCGTTCACCGCCGAGCGGAGAACATTGGCGATCTTGTCGAAGACCATGACCGCGAGTTCGAGCTCGATTATGGAGAGCAGGCGGTCGGCCGGCTGCTCGACTGTCCCGGCATCCGCACCCAGCAAATGCTCCATCAGCGTGATGACAAAGCTGTTGCCGCAGGCGAGCGTGATATTCTGCGACCAGTTGCGGAGTGTCGCGTCGACAAGCGTGGTGTTGCCGCCCAGATCGGTAACCAGGTCGTTCTTGTGCCCGCTGTCGCAGCCGAGATAGGTGACTTCGACGTCCAGGTTGGTCTCGCTCTTGATAACGTCCGGCAGGAAGGCCGTATAGACATCGCCGAATGCGCCGCAGATCTTCTCGATGGTAGCCTTGTCGCCGAGCCGGCCAGTCAGCTTGGCAAGAAGGGCTTCATCCATGAGGGGTTTCTTGAGGATAGCGTTCATGACCGTTTACGCCGCCTTGTTCTCGCCGCCGGGGTTCATCATTTCCTGCTCGACGGCGTCGATTGACGGACGTTCGTAGGCCGAGATGGTCTTGCGGCCGTATTCGAGCGCAACCTGCGGCACCGAGCCGTTCATGTAGGCAAGCAGTGTCTGCTTGACGATGACATAGAGGCGGTGCTGCTTGTTGCGGACGATCTTGATCTGAGAAACGATCGGCGAGCAGACGCAATAAGACAAGAGAATGCCGAGGAAGGTGCCGACGAGTGCCGAGCCGATCAGGTGGCCGAGAACTTCGGGCGAATCGTTGATGTGCGCCATCGCCTTGATAACGCCGAGAACGGCGGCGACGATACCGATCGCCGGGAAGGCGTCGCCCATCGTCTGGATCGCGTGATAGGGTTTCATCTTGTCGTGAAGGATCGTGTTGATCTCTTCGTCCATGAGCGCTTCGATCTCATGTGAACGGGCATTGCCGATGATAATCAGGCGGACGTAGTCGCAGATGAACGCCGTCAGTTCCTTGTTCTTCAGGATCGTCGGCGCGGATTGGAAGATCGAGGACTCGGCCGGATTGTCGATATGGGCTTCGATCTCGTTGCGCGATTTCGTGCGAAGGTCGCGCATCAGGGAATAGAGAACACCAAGCGTATCGAGATAATTCCGTTCCTTAGGAACCGTGTGCTTGAAGGCTTCGCCGAGCGCCTTGCCGGAATCCTTCACGACCTTCATTGGGTTGCCCATGACGAAACTACCGAGGCCCGCGCCGCCGATGATGACGAGCTCGAAGGGCTGCCAGAGCGCTTCGACGTGACCGCCCATCGCCATGAAGCTGCCGATGATGCAGCCGCAGGTAATCACAAATCCGATAATGATATTCATCGTCAGTCCAAACCTGATCGTTATTTTCAACCCAAGGGATAGGGCTGCTGGCTTGCGTGAGGCTGATGGTTGCCCCTGTAAACCAAGCTTTTGCATGCCAGCTTCGCGCAAGCATTTGCTGTCAGCTTGTCGGTGACGAATGGGCATCCGTGCCCGTTTCTGAGATGCCGCCTCAGCGAAATTCGTGGTCGAACCGACTGCAAACACCCGGATTTCGTACCGTTCATCGCCAATGCAGGAGCCTATCGGGATGCAATCCGGTCTTTATGTTTCTTTGTCGTCGCAGATCGCACTCGAACGTCGCCTCACAACCATCGCCGACAATATGGCGAACGTGAACACGACGGGCTTTCGCGCGACGGAGGTGAAGTTCGACGAGATGCTCGGCGAAACAGGCAACAAGATCAATGCCAAGATCGCCTATGTGTCGCAGGGCAACGACTATCTCTCTGGTGATAGCGGCGAGCTCGAGCACACCGGAAACATGCTGGACTTCGCAATCAAGGGCGACGCCTGGTTCTCGGTGGACACGCCGGCCGGCAAGGTTCTGACTAAGGACGGCCGCTTCACCATGAAGGATAACGGCGAACTCGTTTCGGTTCGCGGCTATCCGGTTCTCGATGCGGGCGGTGCGCCGGTGACGCTCAACACGGCTGCCGGCGAGCCAAAGGTCGGCGCCGATGGGCTGATCTACCAGGACGGCAAGCAGGTCGGTTCGCTGGGTCTCTTCGAGGCCGATATCAGCAAGGGTTACCTGCGCTATGAAAACAGCGGCATCATGACGACGGAGCAGCCGCGCGCCGTGACCGATCGCTTCAACGTCGGCGTCCAGCAGGGTTACCTGGAAAACTCCAACGTCAACGCCATGCGCGAAATCACGCAGCTGATCGAAGTCAATCGCGCCTTCGAGAGCATGACGTCGCTTTCGAAGGACAGCGAAGCGTCGTTCAGCGAAGCGATCAAGACGCTCGGCGGCAGCCGCTAGTCGAGGTCTGACGCATGGGTAATACGCCGCTTACCGAAGCCGACCTCTCACCGAAGCTCGCGCATCTTGCCGGGCTCGTGTCGCGCTACTCGAATCCCGATTTTTCGGTCGCCGCCGGCGGCCATGTCCAGACGATCGCGGCCGGCCACTACACGGTCACCGGGCTGTCGCGCCATGTGAGGCTCGGGGAGTTCGTAGCACACAAATCGTCCACCGGTATTCACC
>Ga0209051_1003129_pt1 | contig 11146 bp, 9 predicted proteins | sample AraplaCvi_mMS_r2_2_FD_184286 | JGI IMG/M metagenome (GOLD analysis project Ga0209051, IMG submission 184286) | Arabidopsis root microbial communities from North Carolina, USA - plate scrape MF_Cvi_mMS_r2 (SPAdes) (version 2) | ecosystem: Host-associated > Plants > Roots > Endosphere | place: USA...
TCGGACGTCGCACCCGACGGCCCGGCCGATGGTGACGTCACGGTCCCCGGTGAAGGTGTACATCGCGGTGCCGAGCCACACGGTCAGCGGACTCGCCGCAGGCGGTGTCACCGTCGTCGTCGACCCTGGCCGGCGGGGAGAGTGCCCGGCGGGCACGAGCGGGGACGAGGTCACTGTTCGTCGTCGACCTTGTTGGTCATGGCGTTGGCAACCCGGACCGCCGTGAGGCCGGAAACGTGGTCACCACAGGTGAACAGGTCGACCACCACGTTGTTTCGGGCTGTGAGCGCGCTCTGGCAGGACCAGCCGTCACCGCCCTCCTGTGTCTTGGTGAAGGTCAGGACCCCGCCGGTCTCGGTGACGGCACCGACCGACCAGAAGTCGTGGTCGGACTGCAGGGTGGTGAACCCGAAGTCGACGCTGCGGTTGGCGCAGGCCTCCCAGGCGGTCTTCGTGGCCTCCAGGTAGCGAGTGGCAGCCGCGGCGTCGCCGAAGGTCACCGCGCTCTGGGTGAATCGCTTGTTCTTGACGGGGTCTTGCAGACTCTGCTCCCGGACCGCGACGAATCCGCTGCCCTGGTAGGCGGTCTCCATCGCCGGTAGCAGCGAGACGCAGTCCTGGTCGACGATCTTTCCGCTGCCCATCTTCTCGAAGATGCGCGTGCCGTCGATCTCGTGGCCGATCAGCACGCTGCTGTCGATGAGCTGGGCAGCCTCGACCGGGGTGAGCAGGATGTCGGACAGTTCGGCGGAGGTGATCGGCGGGGCGGGGGGAGTGCTCGGCGCGGAGGACTCCACGGTCGGGGTGGCTTGCCGGGCGTCCACCTCTTCGTCACCCCCGCCGGTGAACACCACGACGCCCAGGACGGCGGCTGCGCTGACCGCAATCGCGGCGGCGGCGCCGAGCCACTTGCGGCGGCGTGGGCGTGGGGCTGTCGGCGCGGGGGTCGGCGGCGCCGGCTGCGAGGGCGCACCCCACGGCGGCGTCGGCCAGGCGGGCGCCGCGCCGAAGGGCGGCAGCGGTGCCGCGGCCCACGGCGGCGCACCGGCGGGCCCGTCCGTCGGCCGGAGTGCAGGACCGTAGGCCGGTGCGGGACGCAGCGGCGGCGCCGGTTGGCGGATGGGGGCGTACGTCTCGCCGCGCCGGGCACCCTGCGCCCCGCGGGCGGGAACATAGGTCAGCGTCCGCTCGAAGTCGGAGTTCCGGCTCGGCGGGGTGGGGTGGTGGATGCTCATGGTGCCCTCTCGGCGACTGTGCGTAGCGTTGCAATGACTATAACCGTAGCGCCGTAGCGCTGCAAGCATTGAACCGAAGCGGTACCTGATCAGTCAGATGTTTCGACGAAAACGCTGCTCATGAGGCCATTGGCCGTCGCTGCAGAGCATGGTCACCTGGACTGCAAGGAAGATTGATAGCCAAGTTTGAGCGGGCGAGTCGTAGCAGCCGCGACGTGGACCCGCGTTGGCCTCGGCAGGGAGCTGGTGGGACGCACCCAGACCGGCCACCACACCATACGACGCAGGTCTGAACTCGGGTTTCTCGTCCAGACCGGCCCACGAGCGCGCGTGTCCGGCCGTCGCCGACAGTTCGCCAGTCGTCGAGGTCACCGCTACGGCTCGGTAGAGGTGCGGTAGCTCGAGGGTCACGCAGGCGAAGGCGCCGCACTCTATGGAAGCGCCACGAACTGGGCATACCCTTCGAGCCTGGGTGCGGGCGGAGCCCGAACCGATGCAACGCTTCTTGCATAGTCGTAGCATCTGTGGCTATAGTCGTAGCATCATCGACTCAGAACCGTTGCGATCGGTTCTCGAAACGGGAGACACCGTGAGCACTCACTTCGCGACGCCGCCGCATCCCAGCGCCTTCCGACCGCACCCCCACGTCGCCACCCGGCCCACGCCGTCCCGACGGGGCGGTCGCCCGGCGTGGGTGCGCGCGGTCGTGTCGCTCACCGCCCTGCTGATGGTGCTGGCGGCGACGGTCACCACGTTGACGCTCATCGGGGTCACCACCAAAACCGTTGCCGGACAGTCCACCTCAGGGCTCAACGACCCGTTCCGGGTGGGTGGCCTGCCCGCCGTGGACGGCCCCAGCGGACCCCGGCGGGACGCACCCGCACCGACCGGTGCGGTGGCCGACACCGACGGCGGCGAGGCCGACCACCTGGCCCTGCTCGCCGCCAACGACGTCGAAGACTTCTGGAACACCAACTACAGCGGTCTCCACGGGACGTTCCGACCGATCCGCAAGTTCCTGTCCTACGACTCGGCTGATCCCACCACCCCCGAGGTGTGCGGCAACAGCCCCTACGGCAATCCGAACGCCTTCTTCTGCCCGCCGTTGGACCTCATCGCCTGGGACCGCGGCGTCATGGTCCCCACCGGCGAGAAGTACTTCGGTCCGATGTCGGTCGCCGCCCTGATGGCTCACGAGTACGGCCACGCCGTGCAGCAGATGGCGGGCCTCGTCAACCGTCGCACACCCACCGTGGTGGCCGAGCAGCAGGCGGACTGCTTCGCCGGCACCTACGTGCGGTGGGTGGCCGAGGGGCACTCCAAGCGCTTCGAGATCAGCACCGGCGACGGCCTCAACAGTGTCTTGGCCGCGGCGATCGCGATCCGCGACCCCCTGATGACACCGGCCCAGGACGCCATGCTCGAAGAAGGACACGGCACCGCGTTGGACCGGATCACCGCCTTCCAGATGGGCTTCGTCACCGGCGTCTCCGCGTGCGCGGCAATCGACCTCGACAGCGTCGACCGTCGCCGCGGAGAACTCCCGATGATGTTGCAGCAGGACCAGTCCGGTGACGTTCAGGCCGGTGAGGTGCCGATCGATGAGCGCACCTTGTCCACCCTGATGGAGGTCCTCGGTCACGTCTTCACCCCGAGTCAGGCCCCCACGCTGTCGCTGAGCAGCGGCGCTTCCTGCCCCGACGCCAAGACCACCGCACCCGCCTCCTACTGCCCGTCGACCAACACCATCGCCGTCGACCTGCCGGCGCTCCAGAAGATGGGCAAGGTCGAGGACGAAGCGAACCTCGTTCTCCTGCAAGGGGACAACACCGCCCTGTCGCTGGTCACCTCTCGCTACGCGTTGGCGGTCCAACACCAACGAGGAGTCGCCCTCGACGACGCCGCCGCGGTGCTGCGCACCGCCTGCCTGACCGGCCATGCCGACCGCAGCATGGCCGACCCCGTCGACCTGGAGTCGGGAAACGCGTTGCAGCTCACCGCCGGCGACGTCGACGAAGCCGTCGCCGGACTGCTCACCAACGGTCAAGCCGCCAGCGACGTCAACGGAGACACCGTCCCGGCCGGCTTCACCCGCATCAACGCCTACCGCAGCGGACTGACCGGCAGCGCGGACCGCTGCTTCAGCCAGTACCGGTAGCACGGCGGCGGGTCCGCGCCCGCGCGGATCCACCCCACGATCCCTTGCCGAACCACGAATCGTCCCCGTCGACCCGCCGGGGCCCGAGCACACCTGGAGACCACTCATGATGGGTTTGGCGATCCTCTGCTTCATCCTCGGCGCGGTGTCGCTGTTCTTCGCCGTCAAGCCGAAGCTGGCGTTCTACCTCGACGAGGGGTGGAAGTTCAAGGACGCCCCCGCACCGTCGGACGCCTACCTCGGGGTCAACCTGATCGGGTGTCTGGGCGGCGGGGCAGTCTTGATCGTCCTGGGCATCGTGTTGCTGAGCCAGAATTCCGACGTCAAGGCCGAGGACGCCGCGTTCGCCGCCGCCGACCGCTGCCGTGAGGAACTGCTGCCTCGGTTCGACGACACCGTCGAGTGGGCCGGCACCCACGTGGCCAACCCCACCGAGGTACGCAGACTCGCAAGCGAACTCGGCGTCGAGGTGACGATCGCCGACGACGGCGAGGTCGACCTCGCCGGCGGAATTCCGCGCGGTGACCTCCTCCGCGTCCTGGATCCGAACCGTCCCGGCCCGGACAAGCTCGCCTTCCGCTATCTGGGCGCCTTCCACGATCAGTATTGGGCCCGTCCGAACCGGTGCGAGTCCTACACGTCCGGCCACGAGAGCTAGGGGAGCACCATGACCTTTCCGGAACTTCAGCCCGCCGAGGAACACCCGGCCCGCAGATCGGTCGACCGCCGCGACGTCGGCGGCACGGTCCTGCTGTTGGTTGCCCACCTTGGGTTGCTGGTGATCTCGACGTTCATCGGAACGGTGATGTCCATGGGCGAACCTTGCCCGCCGCCGGGATGCCACGGCGAGACGTGGACCGACCTGGCCGTGTTGCTGCTCCTGCCGCTGGCCGGGCTGGTGTTCCTCGGCGACCTCGTCGTCGCGGTCGTGCTGCTGGCGTTGCGGCGCCCCGCAAACCTGGCCCCCATTTTGGGTTGCGTGATCCAGGGGATGCTGCTGGCCACCGCCGTCGTCCTGGTCACCGCCGCCTGACGGGCCTACCGCCGTCGTCACCACCACCCCCGTTGGCGTTCGCCGGCGCCCTCAACGGGGCGCCACCACGACGGACGGAAACGACGCCGCACGACCGCATCGTGAGCGGACGCGGTTGCAACCCTTCGGTTTTGGGCGTCGCAGTACGCCGGCCGAGGCGCGCCACGGGCGCACCGTCGGGTCCCAACGTTCAGAGTCCTCGTCGGCGGGCACGAGGCGGCCGCGGTGCCCATTCGGGCATGTGACGACCCGCGCTCGCGGATCGGCGAACGCTCAACTTCGTGCAGTGAGGGGTGCTGACCCGCCCGTATTCTGATGTCACCGTGCTGCAAGTCATCCAGGGATCCGGGGGAGGCGTCGTGTCGGCAACTGAACGCCGGGGCCTGGCACTGGATCCTCGCGGGTCGGCGTCGGCGGTGGACGTTCACGCCGACGACGTCGGTGTGGGGGAGCCGGATGGCTGGATGACGGACCTCGGTGCCGGGATGCCGCCCGCGTGAGCGTCTCCGTCGAAGAAGTCGACCGCTGGGACGCGGGCGACCTGCGCGAAGTGTTTCACGCCACCCGCACGCGAGCCGAGGCCGCGTTCGAAGCGGCAGACGGCGTCTCGAACTTGCCGGCGTTCGACACCTGGGGCGGTGCGGCGTCGGACGCCGCGAGGGAGGCCATCGGCAAGACCCGCAAGGACCTCGACGCCCACGGCAACGAAGCGCTCGCGGTGGCCCGGGCCGCGAGTTCGGCCGCCGACGACGTCGAACAGGTGAAGTCCGATCTGGCAAAGCTGCGCTCCGACGCCCACCGCTTGGGAATGGTGGTCGACCCCGTGGGCAACACCGTCGAGCCGGGCCCGGCGGACACCCGGGCAGCTCCCATGGAGATCGTGCTCAAGCAGATGCAACTGCAGAAGCGGCTGGACACCATCCTGGCTGACGCGGCGCGCGTGGACGCCGAACTGGCCAGGGCCATCGACATGGCGATCGGCAACGAGCCGATTCCCGACGCCGGCCCGCCGGTCGGGTTGCCCGCGGTGCCCCCACGGGAGACGAACCCGACGGACGTCAGGAAGTGGTGGGACGGTTTGACACCCGCCCAACGTGACGACCTCGCCCGGTACCGACCGGCAGAGATCGGCAACCTGGACGGGGTCCCGTCAGCGGTTCGGGAGCACGTCAACGCTGCCCGCTTGCCCGGGGAGATCGGCACGGCGCAAGCCACCGTCGACGCCCTCAACGCCCACCCGGTCGGGCGCCCCAACCCAAGCCAGCTCGACGCGCGGGAGGCCGGGCGCAACAAACTCGCCGACCTTCAGCAGTTGCAGACCACGCTGCGGAATCATCCGGGGGTCGGCCTCCTGCTCCTGGACACCACCAGCAATCCGAAGAACGTGCTGGCCGCAGTGGCGTCGGGCGACGTGGACGACGCGAAGCAGGTCGGCGTCACCGTCGGTGGGATGACGACCAACGTGCGTGGCAGCGTGGACGGCATGACCGGTGAGATCATCGCCCAGCGCGATCAGGCCGTCGAGCTTCGGCAGCTCGCGGGCGGAGTCACGAACCCGGACGCAGTCGCGACGATCGCCTGGCTCGGGTACGAAGCTCCCGGCATGAACCCCGACGTCGCCGACGACGCGATGGCCAAGGCGGGGGCGGGTCCGTTGAACCACTTCCTGCAAGGGGTTGGCGCGACGACGAACGTCCCGAATCAGGAACTGACCGCCTTTGGACACTCCTACGGCTCGCTGACCACGAGCTTGGCGCTTCAGGCGGGGGGCGCGCCGGTCGACAACGTCGTGCTCTACGGCTCACCTGGTGGCGAGCTGTCCGACGCCTCCCAGCTCGGCGTTGCACCCGGACGCGCCTATTTCATGGATGGCGTCACCGACGGCGTACCCACGACGATCGCCAACCTGGGATCGTTCGGAGCACCCCTCAGCGAGGTGCCCGGCTTCACCGAACTGTCGGTGAACTCCGGTGCCGGCCTGCCCGCGCCCTATGGCGACGGGCAATGGCACGAACGTGCCTACGGGCATTCCGAGTATCCACGTTTCGGTGACAACGGAGAGCTACGCATGAGCGGCTACAACATGGCGGCGGTACTGGCTGGCCTGCCCGACGACACCATCGCTCCGCCGCAGAACCTGCCGCCACCCACCATCCCCCTGGGACCGCGCGGCTTCCCCGTCCCCAACCCGGATTACCACCCATGACCGCCCGTCGCAGAACCCTCGCCGTCGTCCTCACCGCATTGACGAGCGTGGCAGTGCCGTCGTGTGTCAAGGACACCGCGGTCAACCCGTACGCCGCGCCCGACCACACCGAGTCAGACCGCCTGCAGAAGATCGTGAACGACCGGCCCGACCTCGAAGTCGCACAGCACGAGCTCGCCGACCTCGACGGCCAGATCCGTACAGTCGTCACGCGGATCTCACCCGAGACCGCCATCGGGCCGTCCACGCCCAAACCCGACCACGGCTGCTCCGACCCGTTCACCCACAGCATCGGCGACACCGTGACGATCGAAAAGGTCTACGCCCGACCCGCTCCGAGCGACGAGCAGTGGCGTGCGATCACCGATGCGCTCACCCCGATACTGACCGCCGCGGCGTTCCAGGCGAACACCCCACCCGGGGTGACACCGCCCGCCGGCACCTTTGCCTGGGTGTCGGACGACGGCTCGACGGTCGAGCTCATCCACAACGCCGGTTCGGTCCTCGCCTACGGCTATTCCACCGGATGCCGTCTCCCCTCGGCATGGCGCACCGACCCGCCACCTGCTGACCGACGTCCGGCGGACGACTCGAACGTCCACTACCCCTATCTGTACGAACCACCAGGCGGACGGAACGGCTAGCCGCCAAGGCCGTGCAGCGGTTCGGCGACGTGGCGTACCCGTCCCAGTCCCCGCGCTGGGCGAGACCGGTTGCGCCACTTGGTATTCAGCGGTCGGCCCGCCGCATGGCGTGACCGGGCCGCGCACCGACGCGAGTAGCGGCGTCGACGCGTCGAGCGAGAAGTCGACCACCGTGCCCGCCGAGGGGCACTGGAAGAACACGCGACGGGGGGAGACGTCGTCCCCCTCGCTCGCCGCCGAGGCGCGGTCGAAGACCATTCGGACGGTGGTGGTCATCGCCTTGCCCTCGGACAGGCCTCGCAGGCGCAGCTCACCCACGGCCTCTGCTGAAGTCGTGGCGTCGACTCGGGATGTAACCGTAGCAGTCCGGTGACTGTCGCGGGGCCCGCACCAGCGGCAGCGGCCCAGTAGGGCGGAACCCTCGAAACGACCTCACCTGTGGTGACACCGGGATGCATCGCAACGAGCGCCGGGCCACAGGGTGTCATGCGGCGACTCATGGCGACATCCGAGTCGGAGCAGTGCTACGGTTGCTCACGTACAGTCGTAGCACGGAGGCTACGGCCCCCCTCCCGAAGGAAGGACCACTCCCATGAGCTCGTTCGTCGCCACCATCACCGAGCTGAGCGTGACCGCCACCCAGACCGCCCCGGACGCCCCGTTCACCGTCGCGGTGACCCGCAACCGCGACGAGTGGCGCGAGAACGGCACCCATCGGACCTCGACGGACACCGTCGGCGAGGAGGTCTTCGACGCACCGCTGCCGATCGTGTTCACCGCGATCAACGACTGGCTGCTGGACCGCTTCCGCGCCGCCGTGCTGCCGCGCAGTTGGAAGGTCGACGCCCACGACGGACTGACTCTCAGCGGGGAGGCGGTGCCCGCCGCCCGTCCCTCGGCCGGACCGGCATCACCTCCTGACCAGGCGCAACCCGCGCCCGCATCGCGGCCCATCGGCGCGGCCAACCCGGCGGCGTGACCGGCATCGACCCGGAAGCGACGTCAGATGACGCACCCCTACACGGATGTGTCCCGCGACGGGGTGTGTCGTGAACCGGACGTCGCGCCACGGCCCAGGCCGACGGGTCACCCCGGCCCACCGACGTACTCGTGCGACGGCCCGACCGAGACCAGTCGACCCCGCCCCCACCGACGAAAGCAGCTCTCAGACATGACATTCGACGTAGCCACCCACCAGCCCGCCCCGGGGTCCCGCGGCGCACGCCCCACGCATCAGCACGGCCCGTCCGCGGCGTCCCGACCCGACCACGGCGCCGAACCGTCCCCCGACGAGGCGGGTGCGGGCCAGGGCTCACCGACCGCGGAACGCAATTCCCGTACGACGGGGGTCCCGCGAGACGGTAATTTCTACGGAATGGGGTTGCTGAGGCAGGGGACGATCGAATCCGGTGGGCCGCGTCGACGGGCGTGGTGGGCGGTTGGCGTGGCGACGACGCTGCTCCTGACGGCGTGCGGCAACACCGTCGACGGCAGCGCGACGTCGTCGTCGGCCCCGACCGGAACCTCGCCGACGAGCACGTCGGCCGTGGCGCAACCGAACCCCGGCAACTACCCGACCAAACCCCGGCCGCCACTGGGTACCGCCGACGACCTGCTGGCGGGCAGCGTGCTCGACGCTCAACGCATGGTCGGCTACGTCACCGGCCCGTGGGAGGCCGACCCGGCCCTGATCGACGGCTACCCCGCCGGTCCGATGGTGCTGCGGGCCCCCATCTTCCTGAAGTCGTTCGTCCCCGTCGGTGTCGTCGAGATAGCGAAGCGACACATCTTCATCAACGGCTTCGCCTCGGCCCGGCAGGTCAAGGATCAGACGATCCTGCGCAACACCGTCATGCGCTTTCCCGATCCGGCGGCGGCAACGGCGGCAGCCACCGAGATGAACCAGGCGGCCTTGGCCGAGCCCGTGAGCGGCGCATTGCGCAGTGTGGTGTCGATTCCCGGGCATCCCGACGCGCTGGCGTCCAACTATCCGTTCACCCCGGCCGGGAAGAACTACGAGTGGGCGGCCAACGCCGTGTCATTCACACCGCACGGCCCCTACGTGCTGATGCAGCAGGCGCAGTCCACCGCCAGCCTCGATGCCGGTTTGGCGCTGATCTCCAAGACCCTCGACTTACAAGGGCCGCTGATCGACCAGTTCGTTCCGACGGCCACCCGTGACTTCCCGACGCTTCCGTTGGATCCCAGCGGCCAGTTGGCCCGCACCCTGCCGCTGCCCGACGGCACCAAGATCGACATCGCCAACGCCACCTACGACCGGCGGGGTGAGCTGCACTTCATGGGTGATCCGCCGGCCACGGCGAAGGTGTTCGACGAGACCGGCGTCGGGGTGGTGACCACCGCGCGCACCAACGTCATCCAGGCGGCCGACGCCGCGGGTGCTGCCAAGATCGTCGACGAGTTCGCCCGTCAGACGGAGGCGTCCGGCGCGACCCCGGCCGCGCCGGTCCCAGGAGTGCCGGACAGCCGGTGCTTCGCCATTGAGTCGGTGGGGACCTACTGCGTGGCCGCGGCCGACCGATACGCCTTCGAGGTGCCCGCCGCGCAACCCACCGCCGTGGCGCAAATGGTCGCCGCGCAGTACCTCATGCTGACGGCCAAATGACGCGCGCCACCGCGAGGCTCCGACCCGTCGGCGCCGCGAGTCTGGCCGTGCTGACCGCCGCCGTCACGGTGTTGGCTGGGTGCTCCTCGACGGTGACCGGCACCGCGGCACCCGAGAGCGGATTCAAACCCGGTGACGCCGTGCCCGCGCTGCTCAAGCCGGGTAACTACCCGACCAAGCCGCACGCCCCGTATGACAAGGCGGGAGAGGCGGGCTTGATCGTCGAGGGACAACGAATGGCGGACTTCGTCGTAGGCCCGTGGGAGGTGGACCCCGCCCTGATCCACTCCGAACAGGGGACCACGCTGGTGTGGAAGGACACGACCGCCCTGGCCAACAACCTGTTCGGCACCGTCCGCGGCGACATCGCCGCCGCACACAACTTCATCGTCGGGTTCAGCTCCCGGCGCTCCTCCAACCCACCCGGCCAGATCAAGACCGTGCTCAACGCGGTGCTGCGCTTCCCGACACCGGCCGACGCCACCGCCGCCGCAGCCGAACTAGGCGCGCCGACACCACCACCGACCGGCATCGGGCAAACCCCCGAGGTCCCCTTCCCGGTCCCCGACCATCCCGAGACCACCGCCGTGACGTATTCCACGGGTGACGGCACCGCCTCCGTGGATAGCTTCACCCCTCACGGTCCATACGTGTTCTTCGTCGCCGGGCGGGCCCAAGGCGGGGACGTCACCACCGCGGCGTCGTTGGTGACCAAACTCCTCGACCTGCAGGGGCCCCGGATCGACGGCTTCACGCCCACCCCGCCGGAGAAGTTCGGCGACCTCCCGCTCGACCCCGGGGGTCTGGCTGCTCGCACGCTGCCGCCGGCCAAGACCGACCGGCAGACGGTGTACCAGGGAGTCTGGGGCCCGTATGCCTCGCTGCACTATTCGACCAACCCGGTGGAGTCGGCCGCGCTGAACGCCAGTGCGGGCGTGGTCCGATGGGTCTACCTCAAGTCGATGGTGTGGGAAGCCAAGGACGCCGAGGGCGCCCAGAAATTTCTTCAAGGATTACTGAAGGAGGATCCCGACGACAGCTCCAAGCCGGCGGGCGGCGTCCCCGGTCTGCCCTCGGCCAAGTGCTTCTCCTCGGTCAGGGAAGACGATCCCACCCAGCCGACCTTTGCGTGCTCCTACGCGGTGGACCGCTTCGTGGTCAACGTGGCGTCCCGGCAGAACGTCGACGTCCAACAGCAGGCCGCCGCCCAATACCTGATCCTCACCGCGAAATAACCGAACGGG
>Ga0209051_1003130_pt1 | contig 11142 bp, 7 predicted proteins | sample AraplaCvi_mMS_r2_2_FD_184286 | JGI IMG/M metagenome (GOLD analysis project Ga0209051, IMG submission 184286) | Arabidopsis root microbial communities from North Carolina, USA - plate scrape MF_Cvi_mMS_r2 (SPAdes) (version 2) | ecosystem: Host-associated > Plants > Roots > Endosphere | place: USA...
CGGCGCGGCGTCCGCGCCGTCCAGCGCGCGCCCGCCCAGCGCGCGCGACACCACGTCGTAGAACGCCGCGCGGTCGACCGGCTTGGCCAGCACGTCGACGCAGCCCGCCTCGCGGTAGCGGCGGACGTCGGACGCCAGCACGTTGGCGGTCAGGGCGACGACGGGGGCCTGGACGCCGGCGGCGCGCAGCGCGCGCGTGGCGCTGACGCCGTCGACCTCCGGCATCTGGATGTCCATGAGGATCAGGTCGTGCTCGCGGCGCAGGCCCATTGCCAGCGCCTCGCGGCCGTTCGTCGCCAGCTCCACCGCGAGGCCCGCCTGCCCGAGGTAGGCCTGCAGCAGGCGGCGGATGTCGGGCGCGTCCTCGGCGAGCAGCACGCGCCCCTGCAGTTCCGGCACCGAGACCTGGGTGATCGCGAACGGCGCGCGCTCGTGCTCGATGAGGTCGCCCTCCAGGGTGAGGAGCTCGTCGGTCGGCGCCTGCGCCAGGTCGAGGAAGAAGGCGCTGCCGCGTCCGGGCGTGCTCTGCACCGAGATGCGTGCGCCGAGCAGCGTGGCCAGCTGGCCCGAGATGTACAGGCCCAGGCCCGAGCCGCCGAACTTGCGCGTCGTCGAGACGTCGCCCTGCACGAAGGGCTGGAACAGCCGCCCGACCTGCTCGGGCGTCATGCCGATGCCCGTGTCGATCACGCCGAAGCGCAGCGTGGCCCGCGCCGCGTCCCAGGCGAGCGTGAAGGTGACGGAGCCGGCGCGCGTGAACTTGGCGGCGTTGGCGAGGAAGTTCACGAGGATCTGCTTCAGGCGCACGGGATCCGTGCGCACCCGTGCCGGCAGCGGCAGCATCGGCTCGACGTGGAACGCGAGCCGCCGCTCCTCGATGCGGCCGGCGACCAGCGCGGTGAGCTCGCGCAGCAGGGCCGGCATCGTCACGTCCACGCGCTCGACCTCGACCTGGCCGGTCTCGATCTTCGACAGGTCGAGGATGTCGTTCACGATCTCCAGCAGGAGCCGCCCGTTGCGGATGATCGTGTGGACGCCCTGCTCGCGCTCCGCGGCGGGCACGTCCGCGCCCAGCAGCAGCTCGGCGAAGCCGATGATGGAGGTGAGCGGCGTGCGGATCTCGTGGCTCATGTTGGCCACGAACGCGCTCTTGGCGCTGCTGGCGGCGATCGCCTCGTCGCGGGCGCGCGCCAGTTCGACGGTGCGCGCGAGCACCAGCGCGTCCTGCTCCGCACGGCAGCGCTCCAGCGCCGCCTCGGCCTCGCGCCGCGCGGCCCGCTCGATGGCGAGACGCCGCTCGAGGGTCTCCACGAGATGCTTCATCCGGCGTTCATCGGCGCCGTCGACGGCGCGCTTGAGAAGGGAGTCCTCGTCGCGCGCGCGGCTCATGGCATGCCGGGGCAGCGTGGGGCGTTCAGGCGGCGGCCGCGGCGGGCAGCCGGAACTGCGCGACGCGCTGCGCGAGCGCGTTGGCCTGGTCGTGCAGGCTGCTGGCGGCCGCGGCCGTCTGCTCGACGAGCGCGGCGTTCTGCTGGGTCTGCTGGTCGAGCGTCTGGATCGAGCCGCCCACCTGGCGCACGCCGGCGCTCTGCTCCTGCGTGCTGACGAGGATCTCCTCCATGAGGCCGCGCATGCGGCCCGCGTTCGCCACGATGGCCGACATCTGCTGGCCGGCCTCGCCCACCACGCGCGAGCCGGCGCCCACGCGCTCCACGCTGTCCGTGATGAGCGTCTTGACCTCGCGCGCCGCGCCCGCCGAGCGCTGCGCCAGCGCGCGCACCTCCGCGGCCACGACCGCGAAGCCGCGGCCCTGCTCCCCGGCGCGCGCGGCCTCCACCGCGGCGTTGAGCGCCAGGATGTTGGTCTGGAACGCGATGCCGTCGATGACGCCGATGATGTCCGAGATGCGCGCGGACGAGGCCTGCACCTCGCGCATCGTCTCGACGACGTCGCGGATGGTGCGCCCGCCCAGCTCCGCCACCTCGGCGTTCTCGCCCGCCAGGGTCGAGACCGCCTTCGTCGTCTCCGAGGCCTGCTGCACCGTGGTCGAGATCTGCTCCATCGCCGACGCCGACTCCTCGAGGTTGGCCGCGGCCTGCTCGCTGCGCCGGCTCAGGTCGTCGGACGCGCTGGCGATCTCGTCGCTGGCCTGCACGAGGCCGTCGGACGCGGAGCGCACCTCGGTGACGATGCCGCGCAGCGAGAGCTGCATGCTGGCGAGCGTGTTCATCAGGTTGGCGGCCTCGTCGCGGCCCCAGGGGCGCGGCGTCGTCGTGAGGTCGCCGGCCGTCATGGCCTTGAGGTGGCGTTCCACCTCGGACAGGCCGCCGCGCATGACGAGGAAGAAGCTGTGGAACAGGTAGAGGACGGCGAGCAGCGACGCCACGACGATTCCCAGCGTCAGGTTGCGCTGGCGCTTGATCGTGCCCTCGCGCGCCGCGAGCAGTTCGTCGAGCTTGTCGGCGGCCCGCTTCGAGAACGACTGCAGCGCGTCGACCGCGGCCTGCCCCGGCGCGTCGAGCACGCCGGTGGCGGCGTCGAACGAATCGCCGAACCAGGCCCCGGCGCTCGCCGCGTAGAAAGCGCGCGCCTTCGCCAGCACGTCCTCCAGCGGGAGCGCGGCGGCCAGCTCGGGGGCGGCGCTCCCGGCGCGCTTCACGGCGTCGCGCAGGCTGTCCATGGCTTCCTGCCCGTCGTGCCAAAGGTCGTGGACGTCGCGCAGGTCGGACGGCGTCGCGCCGCGCGACTGCGCGAGGCCTGCCAGCGCGCGGCTGTGCGAGATCGACTCCACGATGTCGTTGGCGTGGGCGTCCCCCGCCATCACGAGGTAGTAGGTCGCCTGCTGGGGATCGAGCGACAGCTGCGACCCGTCCAGGATCTCCGTGCGCATCGCGTTGGCTGCGTCGACGTAGGCCTGCAGGGACTCGGCGAGTTCGGTGCCGGAATGGGCCGCGACGGCACTGGTCAACGTGGCATGGGCGCTCATGGCCTGCGCGAGCGGCGCCGTGGCGTCGACGTCCCCGGGCCGGGCGTCCACGACCTGCCGCACCGCGCTGAACGCGGCGTCGACGGCTGCCATGTCGGGCTTCGCGGCCTCGCCCGTCAACACGAGGCGGCGCTCGCGCTGGATCACCGCCAGCCAGGGCTGCACCTTGCGCAGCATCTCCACACCGCCGCGCTCCTGCCGCGCGCCGCCGAGGTCGCTCTGCACGCCTTGGACGTACGCCACCAGCAGGAGCCCGAGCGGGAGGAGGAAACAGAGCGACACGAGCAGCGCCTTCGCCTGGAAGTTCAGGCGCCGGAACAGGCGCACGCCGGGGGCCCAGGGGCCGTGGAAGGCGAAGAACGAGGCCTTGGGTCGCTGGGGCGAGCGTTCGGGTGCGGTCGTGTTCATCTTGGCGGGATCCGGTCGGAGGGAGCGTGTTCGTCCTACTTTCGACACGACAAATGATCCCTGAAGTCATTTATTCGCTTACATCAAATGAAGCGTGATTTGTTCCTCTGCTCCGCGGATGGGGCGCGAGCGCGTGTGATCCAATCACGCCTCCACCCTTGCCCGCCCGACCGTGCTGCCCGCCACCCTGGCCCTGATCGACGACGACCGCGAGTACGCGGAATTCCTGGCCCAGTACCTGCGCGGGCGCGGCGTGCGCGTCGACGTCTTCGACGACAGCAACCGCTTCCTGGCCCACACCGATCCGTACGGCTACGACTTCTACGTGATCGACCTGATGCTGCCCGGCATCGACGGCCTGGACGTGATCCGCGTCCTGCGCCTGCGCACGCAGGCCGGGGTGCTCGTCGTCTCCGGACGGCTGGCGCCCGACGTCTTCGCCCAGGTCATCGACGCCGGGGCGGACATGTACCTGGCCAAGCCGGTGCAGTTCGAGCAGGTCGAGGTCGCCATCCGGGCCGTGCGCCGACGGGCCGGCGGCGGCACGGGCACGCCCGCGTGGCGCCTCGACCGCCGCGCGCGCCAGCTGATCGCGCCCGACGGCACCGCGGTCGACCTGAGCGACACCGACCTCGCCGTGATGGACTGCTTCGCCGCCGCCGCCGGCGCCGACGTCACGCGCGAACAGCTGCGCGAGCGCCTGGGCCGCAGCGCGGAGGCGGAGTCCGGCGACGGCCTCAACGCGACGATCTACCGCCTGCGCCGGCGCATCGAGAAGGCCACGCCGCTGGCGGTGCCCCTGCAGTCGAAGTCCCGCGTGGGCTACGTCTTCAAGGCCGAGCTGAAGTCCGTCTGAGATGACAACCCCCGCTCCCTTCGGTCGCCGCCCCCCGAGGGGGCTGGGCCGCTCGCTCCGGAGCGGCCGAGCGCTCGCGGCCTTCGGGGTCGGGCTCGCTCCGCTCGCAGATCTCGTCCACGGATTCTGAGCGCGCGGCCGGTCAGTCCACCAGGCACAGCACGAGGGCGAAGGCCACCTGCCCTCCGTCGTTCGCGACCAGTTCGACGGAGCCGCCGTGCAGCTCCATCACCCGCCGCACGATGTACAGACCGAGCCCCAGCCCCTGGTAGGGGGCCAGGTCCGGCTGCGTGCGCTTGGCGCCGCGCTCGAACAGGCGTGCGACCAGGGCCTGGGGTATCGGGCCGCCGGCGTTCGACACGTCGATGCGCAGGCCGAGCGGCTCGTCGCTGTCGCTCACGCGCACCACGACGGGCGAGCCCGGCGCGCCGTAGCGCACCGCGTTGGCCAGCAGGTTGCGCAGGGCCAGCCGCATCAGGCTCATGTCCATGGGCACGGTGCGCGCGCCCGTCTGGAGCCCGACGCTGACGCGCCCGCGTTCGGCCGGAAGCAGGTCGCCGATCGTCACCGCGAGCAGCGTGTCGATGTCGGTGTCGATGCGCTGCAGGGGATCGGGCCGGGCCAGCAGGGAAGCGACCGCCAGCGTGTTGTCGATGCTCGCCATCACCTGCCCGAGCACCGCCTGGGCGCGCGCCAGCCGGCTCGTCGCGTCCGGTTCGCGCAGTTCCGCCATCACCGCGGCCGCGCTCTGCAGCGCGGCGGAGGCGTTGTTGAGCGGCTGGCGGACCTCGTGGGCGAGCACGTCGAGCATCTCGCTGCGCTCGCGCAGCAGGCGGTCGAGCTCGGCGGCATGGCGCTCGCTCTCCTGGCGGCGCTCCTGTTCGCGCGCGAAGTCCGCGCGCTGGCGGCGCAGCTCCGTGATGTCCTGGAGCGCGCCGAGCAGGCGCACGGGCCGGCCGTCCTCCGTCTCGACCTCGCCCAGCACGCGCACCCACAGGGGCCGGCCCCGGGCGGTGAGGAAGGGGAGCTCCAGGTCCCAGCTGCGGCCATGGCGCACCGCCGCGTCGAGCGCCTGCGAAAGCTGCTCCCACGCCGGCGGCGGGTAGAAGTCTTCGCCGCGCAGGAACCCGGGCACGTAGTCGTCGTCGACCTCGCACAGGCGGCGCATGTGGTCGGACCACGCGACCTCACGCGTGCGCAGGTCGACCTGCCAGCCGCCGACGCGGGCGACCCGACCGGTGCTGTCGAGGAAGGCCTCGCTCGCGCGCAGGCGCTCCTCCGCGGCGCGGCGGTCCGTGATGTCCTCGAGGACGCCGACGAACCCGGTGACCGCGCCCGCGCCGTCGCGCACGGGACGCGTCCGGCTGCGCAGGATGCGCACCGCGCCGTCGCTGCCGCGGCGGATGCGGAACGACATCTCCAGTTCGCGCCCCTGCGCCGCCATCGCGCGCCAGTCGCGGGCGACCGCGGCGCGGTCGTCCTCGTGCAGGGCGCGCATCCAGCCGTCGCCGAGGCCCTCGGCCGCACCGAGCCCGTAGATCTCCTCCCAGCGCGAGTTGACGTACGTGCGCGCGCCGGTGGCGTCGGCGAAGAACACGCCCAGCGGCGACGACTCCGACAGGACGCGGAAGCGGTCCTCGCTCGCGCGCAGCGCGTCCTGCGCGGCGCGCAGCGGCGTGACGTCGGTGACCTCGACGACGAATCCCGCGATGCGGCCGTGCTGCTCGTCGGGGACGCAGCGGACCTGCAGGCGCCGATCCTCGCCCGCGCGCCGCACGACGTGCTCGAAGTGCTGCTCGCGGCCGGCGAGCACGGCCTCGACGAGCGGGCGCCGGTGCGCGAACTCGTCGGCGCCGAGCAGGTCGGCCAGCGCGCGGCCGACGACCTGCGCGGGCGTCGTCCCGAGCGCCTGCGCGTAGGCGGCGTTCGCGAAGCGGCAGCGCAGCGAAGCGTCGAAGTAGGCCAGCGGCGAAGGCACGCGCGAGAGCAGCGTGCGGCCCAGGTCGGGCGGGAGTCCGGCGTCCTGCGGTGCGTCCATGGCGGGGATCCTGCGGGCTGTTCACCCGATTGTGGACGCTCCCCGCGCCGGCGCCGGCGGGATCAGAAGCGGCGGCCGATGCCGATCGAGAAGAGCCAGGGGTCGACCTTGAAGGTGCCGACCTTGGTGCCCGCCGAGCTCACGTCGGTCTGGATCTGCACCTTCTTCACGTCGACGTTGGCGAGCCAGCCGCTGCCGAGGGGGAAGTCGGCGCCGGCCTGGAGCGAGGCGCCGAAGCTGTCCTTCTCGATGGTCGGATGCAGGGCCGCCGTGGTGGCGGCGTCGAACTGCACGTCGGAGAAGTGCGTGTAGTTGAGGCCGACGCCCACGTAGGGCCGCGCCACCGGCAGGCCGGTGAAGTGGTACTGCAGGCTCAGCACCGGCGGCAGGTGCTTCAGGGTGCCGATCGGGGTGCCACCCGCGGAGATGGTCTGGCGCTGCGGCACGGTCAGGACGAGCTCGGCGGCGATCTGCGGCGTGAAGAAGCGCGTGATGTCGATCTCGGGCAGCGGCTTGTCGTTGATGGCGAGGCCCAGGCCGGTGGAGTCCTTGTTGTCGGACTGCAGGTAGGTGGCGCGCAGGCGCACGATCCAGTCGCCGCTGTCGGCGGCCTGGGCGGCCGCGAGCGTGGAGGTGGCGCCGAGGACGGCGAGGACGGCGAGGCTTGCAAGGGAACGCATGGAATCACTCTTGTCGTTGGGGTGATTCCATTCGACCGCGTCGCGCGCCCGGCTTCCTTGTCCTGGAACAAGGTCGCTGCGCGGGTGTGCACGTCGCGCAACGGGCCCGGTCCGTCAGGCCGCCTGCGCGAGCGGCGCGAGCCAGGCCGCCATCGCCTCGGCCGGCATCGGCCGCGCGAAGCGGTAGCCCTGCAACTCGTCGCAGCCGCGCGCGACGAGCCGGTCGCGCTGGGCGTCCGTCTCCACGCCTTCGGCGACCACGCGCAGGTCGAGCCCGTGGGCGAGCGCGATGACGGCATCCACGATGACCGTCCCGTCGGGCTCCGCCCCCATGGCGCGCACGAAGGACTGGTCGATCTTCAGCGCATCGAGCGGCAGGCGCTGCAGGTAGCCGAGGCTGCAGTAGCCCGTGCCGAAGTCGTCGAGGGACAGGCGCACGCCGAGCGAGCGCACGCGGCGCAGCAGCGCGATGACGCCCTCGGGCTGCTCGATCACCATGCTCTCGGTCAGCTCGACCTCCAGGTAGCGGCCCGGGACGGCGTGGCGCGCGAGGGCGCGGGCGATCACGACGTCGAGGTCGCCGGCGGAGATCTGGCGCGCCGCCACGTTCACCGCGACGCGCGGCGCGGCCAGGCCGGCGTCCAGCCAGGCGCGCACCTGGGCGCACGCCCGGTCGATGACCCAGGCGCCGATGTCGAGGATGAGGCTGCTGCGTTCGGCCACCGGGATGAACTGGCCGGGCGGCACCAGGACGCCGTCGCGGCTCCAGCGCAGCAGCGCCTCCACGCCGGCGAGGGCACCGTCGACCGCCGATACCTGGGGCTGGTAGTGGAGCGCGAGCTCCCCGCGCGCGAGCGCGCGGCACAGGCCGGCTTCGAGCTCGAGCTTGGCGACCGCCTCCGCGTTGAGGTCGGCCGTGTAGAAGCAGAACCGGTTGCGGCCCTGGCCCTTGGCGCGGTACATCGCCGCGTCGGCGTCGCGCATCAGCTCGACCGCGCTCGCGCTGCCGTCCGCGGGGTACATGCTGATCCCGATGCTGGCCGTCACGTAGGCCTCGCGGCCGCCGGCCAGCGGCAGGGGCGCGGCGATGGCGACCAGCAGGTCGCGCGCGATCGTCGCCGCGTCGGCGCTGTCCGCGAGGTCGTCCACGACGACGAGGAACTCGTCGCCGCCCAGGCGGGCCAGCGTGTCGCGGTCGCGCAGGCGCAGCGCCAGGCGGTTGGCGACCGACACGAGGAGCTCGTCGCCGACCGGATGGCCCAGGCTGTCGTTGACCGTCTTGAAGTCGTCCAGGTCGATCCAGAGCACGGCCACGGCGCCGCCGTGACGTGCGACCTGCGCCACCGAGCGCTCCACGGCCGCCTGGGCGAGGCAGCGGTTGGGCAGGTTCGTCAGCGTGTCGTAGTGGGTCAGCTGGTCGAGCCGGGCCTCGCTCTGGCGGATCCGGCTGACGTCGGTGAACACCCCGACGTAGTTGACGACCGTCCCGCCCTCGTCGCGCACCGCGCTGACGCTGAGCAGCTGGGGGTAGACCTCGCCGTCGCGCCGGCGGTTCAGGATCTCGCCCTGCCAGTGCCCGGACTGCCGCAGGGTGCGCCACAGGTCGCGGTAGAACCCGGCCTCGTGGCGGCCCGAGCGCAGCATCAGCGGGGTGCGCCCGACCGCCTCCTCGCGCGCGAAGCCCGTGATCTGCGTGAACGCGCGGTTCACGGCGAGGATGCGGTTGGCCGTATCGGTGATCATCACGCCGTCGCGCGTGCTCTCGAACGCCATGGCCCACTGGCGTCGTTCGGCCTCGCCGCGCCTCAGCTCGGTCACGTCGCGCCACGTGCCGCACACGCCCGCGGCGCGGCCCTCGGAGTCGCGCAGCACGGACTTGGTGAACGACCAGGTGCGCGGGCCGTCCGGACGCGCGACGGTCAGGTCGCCGGCGACGACGCCCGCCCGCGCCATGACCTCGCGATCCGAGCGGATGACCTCGTCGGCCTCCTCGCGGCCGAGCAGCTCGTGCGGAAGGCGCCCGACGAGCTCCGCGGCCGGGCGGCCGAGCGCCTCGCACGCGCTGCGGTTGACGAACAGGCAGCGGCCCGTGGCGTCGCGTGCGTAGAGGGCATCCGGCGAGCTGTCGGCGATGTCCTCGAGCAGGCGCAGCACGCGCAGGCGCTCGTCCTGCGCGGCGCGGCTCGCGCGCGCGTCGCGCCGGGCGCGGCGCCGGTGCAGGCAGGCCGCCAGGACGGCCGCCAGGGCGAGCTCGCCTTCGCCGGCGCGGTCCAGCGCCGGCAGCGCGCCGGCCAGCACCAGCAGCCCGCAGCCCAGGAGCAGCCAGGACTCGAGCGTCAGGCCGCGCCACGCCCGGGCGATCCGCGCGTCCGGGTCCGCCCGGGGATCCCGGCGCGGCTTGTCGATGATCGTGGACATGTCCTTCTCCCTGTCTCCCCGTCGCTCAGGCGGACGGCCCGTGCCGGTTCTCGCAGGCCTCGCAGCGCTGCGCCTGAGGACGCAGCAAGAGCTCGATCAGCCCGACGTCTCCCCGGCAGTCGCAGCAGGTCCCGTAGCAGCCCGTCTCGAGCCGTCGCAGGGCGGCCTCGCATTCCCAGAGCTCGGCGAGCGCGGCGTCGTCGTCCGCGCGCGTGGCGGTCGCGTCGCCCGCGCCGGGGGGCGCCGCGACGGCGGGCGCCCGGCTCGCACGACGGTCGCGCCCGCCCGGCGCGCGGCGCAGCGCCTCGCGCAGGCGGCCGGCGCGCGCCAGGAGCGCTCCGCGCAGCTGCGGCAGGTACTTCTCGACATCGGCGTCCATGGGTCCTTCGGTGGTCAGGGCGGCGCGACGCGGTCGGCGGGCGTCACCGTCCCACGCAGCTTCGGCAGCCCCGGCCCCTCGCGGCTTGCGCTGGCGCAAGCCGCGTCCGATTCGGAGAGTGCCCCTCGCGGGACGTCGAGAACTCCCGGCGCGGATCAGCGCGCGGCGCGCTCCATCGCCGCGCGCAGCTCCTGCGACGTCTCGTCGCCGGCGCGCGCGGGGTCGAAGATCTCGGCCGGCGTGATGGCCCGGCCGTACCAGGCCGCCGTGAGCGCGGGCCTGGCGTGGAACACGGTGGCGTTCACCGACAGCCCGACGAACAGGCCCTTGACGCGCGAGAAGACCTGCACGTCGCGCGAGACGGCCAGCCCCTCGCCGCGCTCGGCCGCCTGGGCGGCGGCGGAGGTGCCGACGCGCAGACGCTCCCGGCCCTCGTACAGCGCGGGGAGCGCATCGCAGTTGCGCAGGGACACCACGAGCTCGCGCCGCGCGGCGCCGATCTGCAGCCCGAGCTCGCCGGAATTCATCGCGTAGAACGCCGGCCCCATCCAATGGCCGCTCGCCGCATCGCGCACCAGCAGCAGACCGTCGCCCGACGAGGCGCCGGCCAGGAACTCGGCGCTCGCCACCGCCGGGAACAGGAGCACGGCGCACGACTGGCGCAGGCTCGCGCGGAACGCCGGATGATCGTTCTCGACGTCGAAGGTGGCGATGCTGATCGTCGCCCGGTTGACGAGGTCGCGGGCGGTGCCCTCCACGCCGGGCGTGCGCGGGGGGGCGGCGCATCCGAGCAGCGCGGCGACCGCCATCGACGCGGCGATGCAGCGGGCCCGGCGGCGCAGGCGCACGGACGGAGACGGCGGCACGGGGTGTTCGGACATGCAGGCAGTGTCGTGCGCGCCCGGCGACCCGCCTTGAGGCGCATCAAGCGCCGGCCTCGTCCTCGCCGAGCAGCAGGGCGAGGTGGCGCGCCAGGGCGTGCCGCGCGGCCTCGGCGTCGAGGCAGTGCAGGCGCACGAGGACGGCCTGGCCGATGGCCTGCGCGGCCAGTCCGCGCGCCGGGGAGGCACGGCAGACGCCCGCCTCCGCGAAGACGGCGTCGGCCTCGTCGAACACCGCCGCCAGCGCCGTCGCATCGACGCCCGGCTCGCCGGCCGCTTCCTCGACGACATAGGCCAGCAGGGACGGCTGCGGGATCAGCAGGCCGGCGAGCGCGTCGGCGAGCAGGGCCAGGCGCGCCCGCGCCGGCAAGGGCGCCGCCAGGGCCGCACGAAGCGCCGCCGCGGCCTCGGCGCAGGACGCCTCGGCACAGGCGCGATAGAGGGCGCGCTTGTCCTCGAAGTAGTGGTAGAGGACGGGCAGCGTCAGGCCGCACGC
>Ga0209051_1003131_pt1 | contig 11141 bp, 8 predicted proteins | sample AraplaCvi_mMS_r2_2_FD_184286 | JGI IMG/M metagenome (GOLD analysis project Ga0209051, IMG submission 184286) | Arabidopsis root microbial communities from North Carolina, USA - plate scrape MF_Cvi_mMS_r2 (SPAdes) (version 2) | ecosystem: Host-associated > Plants > Roots > Endosphere | place: USA...
CGCGTTGTTCACCTGGCCCACGTTGGCCGCGTCGGTCGGGGCCGTGCCCGCGCCCACGTTGGTGATGACATTGCCGCCCATGTCCACGGCGGTGCCGCCGGTCACCGTCAGGCTGTTGCTAATCGTGGTGCCGCCGCTGAGGGTGGTGGGGCCGCCGAGACTGGTCGTGCCGGTGGCCGTGAGATTGTTGGTGGTGGTCGTGCCCGCCACGCTCAGGTCGCCGCCGATGCTGGCGCCGCCGGTGGTGCTCAGGCTCGCGAACACCGGTGCGTCAGCCATCTTGATCTGCACCTCGTTGCCCACAACCTCGGTCTTGAGATTGGCGCCCGAGTAGCTGCCTGAGGTGGTCGCCCCACCGTTGATCCGCAGCGTCTCCCCCAGCTTCCGGTCCACCGTGCCGGTGTTGCCAGTGAAGGTCATCGGTGTGCTGCCCAGGGTTCCGACGGCCTGGTTCGTGGCGTACAGCTGGCTGCCATTGATCGCATCGGTGCTGGTGCTGCTGATGCGGCCGGCGGCCACGTTCTGGATCTGGCGCGGCGCGGTGGCCGAACCGACGCTCACCACATCGCCATCGGCCGGCGCGCCGCCGGCGAAGCTGTAGGTGATGCCGTTGATGGTGGTGCTCGGCGTATCGACGGCCGCAGACACGGTGCTGTTGTTGCCCAGCACGACAGCGCCATCGAGCCCCGTGCCGATGCTCACGTTGTTGCCCACGATCATCGTGTTGGCCGAGCCGGTGCTGTTGCCGTTACCGACAATGCGGCTGTTGTCCGCCGCCGCGCTCATCAGGTTGTTGTTGCCGAATGCGCCCGCGTTGTCTGCCGCGATCGGATTGGCGAGCGTGCCGTTGTCGTTGCCGAGAGTGTAGGTGCCCGCGCCGGTCACATAGCTGGGATCGCCCAGCGCGCCCGAGTTGTTGCCGGACACGACATTGCCGGTGCCAATGCTGATCGACTGCACGCCGCTGGCCTGCGCGCCGGTGCCGATGGCGATGGTGCGGTCCTTGGATGCCACCGCAGCGTTGCCGATGGAGATCGTCGTGAGGCCCAGCGCCTGGGCATTGGTGCCTTCAGCGATCGAATTGGCACCCGATGCCACGGCGCCATAGCCGAACGCGATGGCCCCATTGGCGCCGGAGCTCACGCGCGCGTTGTGCCCGAGAGCGATGGCATTGGTGGAATTGACGACCCGGGCCATGCCGCCGATGGCGACGGAATAGTCGGAGGTCCCGTCCACTGCCACCCATCGCGAACCCGAGGGCAGGCCCGCCGCCACGATGTCGGCATCTGCGTTGTTCTGGAAGACCAGCGACTGCTTGCCCCTAGCTTCGGCCTGGCCGCCGACGATGGCGGAATTGGCGCCCGAACCCGTCGTCGATTTGCCGATCGAAACCGCATTGGTGTTGCTCACGGTGGCTCCATCGCCCTGCGCAATGCCGTAGGCACCGCTGACAGCGGCGCCACGCCCGATCGCCATGCCCGAGGTGGCCGTCGCTGCAACGCTGGAAGCCCGTCCGATTGCCACGGCGTCCGCAGCCAGCGCGCTGGGTCCATCGCCTTGCGACGCATTGTTGATGACCGTAGCGCTACCGAGCGCGATAGCGCCCGTGCCCCCGGCGTAGGCACCGTAGCCCCATGCTTGCGCACGCTCGGCCGTCGCCTTGGAGTCGCGCCCCATGGCAAAGGAGTAATTGCCGTAGGCCATCGCGTTCACGCCAAGCGCAAACGAGCTTTCGCCATAGGCCCACGTCGGATAGTTGCAATTTGTGCCGATGGCAATACTTTCTTGGCCAGCTGCAATCGCACCTTGGTTGGCCGTGGTCCCGCCGCCATACAGCCTGTAGTTGCTGTCAGCCTGCGGCGAGCAGTTCGCGGTAGTTCCCCCTATCGCGATGGAGCGTACGCCGTTGGCGACACCGCCTCCGAGGGACGTCACGGCGGCAGCGGGCAGAGCGGCGCCAAGCATCAGCATGATGGCTGTCGCCACCTCCTTCGAGGCCCGCCCGATGACTGCAGATGCCGCCTTGCGGTTGCTCGACTTCTTCCCCCGTGCCTTGGTGGTCTCGGATGCCGCAACCCAGGCACCGAGCGATTCATTCCAGATTGACCGATATGACTTGTTCATGAAAAGAGGACTTGAGAGGTGATCGCTGGCGTGACATGCCAGGGTGGGGATTGGGGAAGCGGATGTCGCGCGCGCGGCGCCGATCGCAGCTATGAGCGGCCGGCGAATCCGCCCTAGGCGACGATCGGAATTGACAGGTGCGTTCGCACGCCAAATGTCTCGGACGCGGGGATCCCGTCCTCCGACACGGCGACGCTTTCCCGCACCTTCCCGTTCGTGGTTCTTGCAGCCATGGTCATGAAACTCCCTGTTGATCTCGATGCCTTGCAGGCGCGGGAAAACCGAGGCCTCATGCCTGCGCTCGATAAACGCAGCGGCGACCTCGGGGATCGAAATGAACACAGGGAGCGGCGCGAACTGCGCCAAAGAAGAAAACGGTTGTGCGCGCCGTCACCCACCAACCACTCTCTTGGAGCGGTGATGCGACGAAGCGGATTTCCGAAGCACCCATCGGCCGGCTTTGCCGGCCCTCCCTGCATGGACACGAATCCTGTAACGAGCGTATTCAGATGTGTGGTGCATTCATAGGCGACGGAAGCCTCTCAGTGCAGCCAGATTGACCACTAGCGCAAGTACGCTTGTTGCTCGGCATGGAATGGTTATCAACAGCGCTTGTCGCAATCAAGTACGCACGTTTAGTCATGGACGATGCGCTACTGGGCAGGCATTTCCTTGGAGCGGACTGCATGCATGGCTAGTCTGCTTATTTGCCGTTTTCTTCGAGAAGGTATTGCACAGTGAAACAACCAGTCCTTGTTTACAAAGGCCACGAGATTGCACTGTCCATCATTCGTGCCGCACTGCGAGTCATCTTCCAGTCAATGCAGAGCGGTTCCGTGCGTTTGTACCTTTGCCACCTTGTTTTTGTTGAATAGCCTTTGTGTCTTCTTTTTAATAGTTAGAGCTACCGCTCCGATAGAAATCGTGAACAAGCCAGTGAGAGTAGAGGAGCAATGACGACACCAGCTGAATGCCCTTTGTCGGTCGCGCTCCTGGGCACAACGAACGAACGCATCAATGCCCTGCACGACGAACTGGTAGCGCTGGGATATCAACCCATCCTTTTCACCAACGCTGCCGATTTCCTGATTGCGTTCTGCATGGGGCAGCGATTCAACCTGCTACTCCTTACGCTGCATGATCCGTCGCAGTACAAGGGGCTTCCCGAGGTATGCAGGAGATTCCGCATACCTACGCTCCTGGTCGTGGAAGAAGCGCAGTGGAAGCTCCTCTCGTCCCAGACCCTGGAAGCCTCCTGGGACGACATCATGGATTTCGCCGTCCTGCAGACGAGGGTCCAGGAACTGGAGTGGCGCATCCAGGCGCTCCTGAAAAAGCAGGATGCTCCGGGCCAGATAGGCTGGCTGGAGGGCGAGATGACCTGGGAGGACTACAAGTTCTGCCCTGAATCCATTTCGGTCGAGTTCCGCGGCCGCAAGATCCATCTCACGCAGCTCGAGTGGACTTTTGCGCTGGAACTGTTTCGCAACATCGGCCGAGTGTTGCCCCGCGAGTGGCTGCTGACGAGGGTCTGGAAAAGCAAGCCAAGGCTCGGCACGCGAACCGTGGATGTCTGCGCGACCAAAGTGCGAAAGAAGCTGGACTTGCGTGAAGAGAACGGATTCGTGCTGCGCGGCATCTACCGGCAGGGCTACCAGCTCGCCCACATATCGGGCGAGGCAAGGACCGCGAAAATCGCTCGGTGAGGATCGGGCTATCCTACGGCCGCCGCGCGTGCGGCACCCTTCGTTCCGCCGTGCTCGCCGAGGGACGCCGGTCCGACCACCTTTTCGCAAAGAGAAAGAGTCCGCTCATGTTCCGTACCCTGCTCAAGTCCAAGATCCACCGCGTTGCCGTCACCGACTGCGAACTGCACTACGAAGGCTCCTGCGCCATCGACGAAGACCTGCTCGACGCCGCCAACCTGGCCGAGAACGAGCAGGTGCACATCTGGAACATCAACAACGGTGAGCGCTTCGTCACCTACGCGATCCGCGGCGAGCGCGGCACCGGCATCATCTCGGTCAACGGTTCGGCCGCACGCCGGGCCTCGGTAGGCGACCTGATCATCATCGCGGCGTTCGGCCTGGTGCCCGAGGACCAGGTGGCGGGCTACAAGCCCAAGCTGGTGTTCGTGGACGGGGCCAACCGCATCAAGGAAGAGCGCGCGCACATTCCGGTGCAGGCGGCTTCGGGCGAGACCGCCATGGTCTGAGCGGGGCGCGGCGTTCGCGACCTCCTCGAACCAGGACCAAGGGCAATCCGGCAAGAACCCTGAGGGCATTGCTTGCCCCGCCACAACACGCTGAATAGACTACGCAGCATGTCGACCCCCCTCGTCCTCGCCCGCACCGGCGCGGCGCTGCTTGCCGCAGCGGCGTGTGCGCGTGCACGCGCGGCGTTGAAGGCGGGCCGCAGGCAACCGCCCGCACATTTCTAGGCCCGGCGGTCGCTTCCTTTCTTCCTTCCCTTTCAGCGCAACCATCCACCGCCGGGCACCAGTCCCGCGCGTCCGCGGCCACCGTCGTTGATCGACGGATCCGCACGAATGGAGTGCGTCAATGCATGCAACGATCCACGGCGAGCGCACGCTCACCGAACTTGATTTCGCCCGCCTGAACAGGCTGCCCAGGCTCAACCTGCCGCCCAGCCTTGCGGATCTTCTGGACTGTGCCGAGGTGACCAGCTCGAGGGCCGTGCCCGGCAACATCGTGACGATGTGCTCGCGCGTCGAGATCGTCGACACGCACACGCGTCGGCGGCAGACGCTGACCGTCTGCTATCCCGAAGAGGCCAGGCCCGCGGCCGGCCTCATCTCGGTGCTGTCGCCGGTGGGAACCGGCCTGCTCGGCCTGAAGGTCGGGGACATCGCCAGGTGGCAAGCCCCGAACGGGGAGGCATGCGCCGCGGAAGTCGCGGCGATCCTCTTTCAGCCCGAGGCGACCGGCGACTACACCACGTAGGCGGGCCGTCGAGCGCCGGCGTCCATGCCTTAATCGATCCCGGCTCAGGAGGACGGGCGGGACAGCGTTGCCAGCTTCTTCTTCGCGCTTTGCAGGAGGCCGACCCGCTCGACGGGCGGTTGGGCCTTGGTGTCTCCGAGCGCGATGATCTCGAGCGCGCCAGCCGCTGCCAGCTTGGACGCGAGCGGGTCGCGCACCGCCAGGCTGTTGAACCTGTGGTTCGATATGACGTGCACCTTCAGGTGACGGTGGATGGTCTTCGACAGCTTCTGGCAGGCGGCTGCCATGGCGGCTTCATCGGGTATCGACTGGCCGTGCACGACCAGGAGCTCCACGGTGCCGTCCTTGTCCTCTCCCAGCAGGAAGGCACGCAGGACCGAATCCTTGAACTTGCTGCGCAGCATCGAGCGCAGCGGTTCGGCGGCGGCGAACGACTTCAGCGCGATGCTGCGCAGTTCATCGTGGAAGACGAACGAGCGGTCGAGCGTGAGGGTGTCGGACCCGTCCGCCTTCGGCTTCTGCCTCTTCAGGATGCCGCTGCCGACAAGGTGCTCCAGGGTGCGCGCCGCATCGGCGGGATCGAGCTTCGAACGCCGAGCGAGCTCGTCTGGCGCAAGCGGTTGGTCGGGCGCCGCGTAGACGAGCTTCAAGAGCTTCTGCACCTCGGGGGAGAAAAGGAAATCTGCGGCACTCATCTTTTTCTGGATCCGGACAAAGGATCGCATTATCGGGATGAATATCGTCGGCCATGGCGGTCTAGAAGAGCCCGCGTTGCGAAGTCGTCAAGGCCATGAAGCTTTCTCCTATGGGCTGAAGAATGGCGTCGGCAATCGGCTGGAGTTGCCGCGTGAGGTAGTGTTCGTAGTCGATGCGCGAGTGGCGGGTTTCCAGCGGCTCCGGTCCGTTTCGGGTCATGACGTATTCGATCCAGCCGCCCGTCTGGTACTGCATGGGCCGACCGATCCGGGCATTGTGTTCGTCCGCGATGCGCGCGGCCCGGACCTGCGGCGGCACGTTGACCAGGTAGGCGTCGAGCCGATGGCGCAGGCGCTTGCGGTAGATGAGCAGGTCGTCCTTGGCGCCGGCCAGCGTCGACCGCGCATAGTCGGTGACGAACGCCTTGTAGGGCTCGCCCTGGAAGATGCGTGACAGCAGGCCCTGCTGGAACTGCCGCGCCAACGGGGTCCAGTCGCTGCGCGCCATCTCGAGGCCGCGGTACACCATCTCCTCCTGGCCCGCGGCATCCACACTGAGGCCTGCGTAGCGCTTCTTGCTGCCGACCTCCGAGCCGCGGATGGTGGGCATGAAGAACTTCTTGTAGTGGGTGTCGACCTCGATTTCGAGAAAGCTCTCCAGGCCCTGTTCTTCGCGCAGCGTGCGCGTCCACCAGCCATTGATGTCGGCCGCCAGGCTGGCCGCGACGGCGTGCGCCTCCTCGTTGGTGTGGGCGCGCCTGAGCCAGACGAAGATGGAGTCGGTGTCGCCATAGATGGCTTCGTAGCCCCGCTGCTCCACGAATTCGCGCGTGAGCTTCATCATCTCGTGCCCGCGAAGCGTGACGGCGGACACCAGCTTGGGGTTGAAGAACCGGCACTCGGACGCACCCAGCACGCCGGCGAAGGAGTTCATGAGCAGCTTCAGCGCCTGCGACAGCGGCTCGTTCTTCGCCCGCTTGGCCTCGTCCCGGGCGCGCCAGAGGGTGGTCACGATCGCGGGCAGGCAGTGCCTGTCGCGCGAGAAGACGGTGCCCTGCGGGCCCTTGACGAGCCCGGCCGGCTCGCCGGCGTTCGAGCCCTCGACGAGGCCCACCGGATCGACCAGGAAGGTCCGGATGATCGAAGGGTAGAGGCTCTTGTAGTCCAGCACCACGACGGAGTCGTAGAACCCCGGCTTCGAGTCCATCACGTAGCCGCCGGGATAGGCCTTGCTCGCAATCTCGCCCACGTTCGGCGCCACGTAGCCCAGCCGATGCATCCGCGGCAGGTAGTGGTGGCTGAACGCGGCAATGGAGCCGCCGAAGTGGTCGGCCTGCAGGCCGGTGGTCTGGGCCCGCTCCATCATGAACTGCAGCAGCTTCGCCTTGTCGAAGATGCGCAGGACCAGCTCGCAGTCGCGGATGTTGTAGCGCGCGAGCGCGGGCTTGTCTTCCTGGTAGCGCCGCTCGATCTCGGCCATCTTGTCGTACGCGTCGCCGATGGATTTGCCTTCACCGAGCAGCGCTTGCGAGACGGTCTCGAGGCTGAAGGACGGGAAGCTCCACACCGCGGCCTTGAGTGCGTCGATGCCGTCGATGACGACCCGGCCCGGCGTCGGCGCGAACAGGTAGCCCTGCTTGCCCGGATGGGTGCGCCACTCGATGGGGCGGCGCTCCCGCCCGAGCAGGAGCTGCACGCCGCAGTCGTCGGCGGTCTTCTGCAGCACCCGCAGGTCGAACTGGATGACGTTCCAGCCGATGATGACGTCGGGGTCGTTGCGCTCGAACCAATCGTTGAGCTGATCGAGCATGTCTTTGCGGGACGGGCAGTAGACGAGCGAAAAATCCATGGGCCCGCCCGGCTCCGGCGGCGGTTCGCCCAGCATGAAGACGACACGCTCCGGCGTGCCGTCCAGCGCAATGGAATAGAGCGCTTCGTGCTGGCTCGTCTCGATGTCCAGCGACACGACCTTCAGCACGGGGCGGTATTCGGGCGCGGGCCTGAGCTTGCAGTCGACGATGGTGGCGTGCGCTGCCCGCCCTCCTTCCACCCGCACGCCGGCGGTGATGAAGCGTTCCATCAGGTAGCGGTCGTGCGGGCGCACGTCGGCTTCGAGCAGGGGAATGCCCTGGGCCTGGAGGGTGCGTGCCAACCGGCCGAGCTGGCGGAAGTGCGTCGCATAGACACCGAGCACCGCTTCCTGCTGGAAGGTCTTGAGCGCGAGCTCGCGCAGCTGCACGCCCGGCATGGCTGCGAGGTGGGCCTGGACCGCCGCCCTGTGCCGGGTGGCGACGAACGCGACGCTGCGCCGTGAGGTCAGGACCACTTTCCTCGGTCCCGCATCGGTGGCCAGCCAGTACTCGATCTCCGTGCCGGCGGGCGCGTCACGCCAGTGGCGCGTGAGGATGAAGCCCTGGAGTTCGGTGAATGTCACGAGAGAGCTTGAAGGTTCGGGCAAGGCGGGAGGACGGACTGGGGCACAGGCGATTTTCGCCCGGCAGTGGGACGGGTTTGGCAGAATCCCGGCAACTTCACTTCCTCCACGAACATGCTGCGCTTCGTCCTCATGACTGCGTTGGGCCTCGCCACCGTGGATGGAGCGGCCGCTCAATCGGCGGAGCCGCGGCCGGCCGAAGCCGCTGCAGAAGCAGTGCCGGTGACCACGTATGCGCGCTTCGTCTCCGCCAGCCAGGAGGCCGACGGCAAGCTGTATGTCCGGCTGAAGCTGCTACCAAGGGCCAAGCTTCCTTTCACGGTCCAGAGATTCAGGGTGAGGGACCGGACGCTGTTGGCTGGCGTTGCGGAGGGTTCATGGGTGAGGTTCACCGCAAGGTACATCGACGGCGAGAACACGTTGACGTCCATCCGCATCACCGCCGAATGCAAGCGCTTCCAGGAATGCGGCTGAGGCTTCAGCCGGCCGGGGAGTGCATCATTGCGGGCACAATCCCGCGCACGAAGGAAAACCCATGCCCTCCTCCACCGACTACGAATCGCTGTTCGAGTTTGCGCCGATGTCGCTCTGGCTCGAGGACTACAGTGGGCTGCGCCAGCTGTTCGACGCCTGGCGCAGCGCCGGCGTCGTGGATCTGGTGGCCCACCTGAATGCCGAACCGCAGCGCGTGCGCGATTGCATGGCGCAGCTGAAGGTGCTGAGCGTCAACCAGAGCACGCTCACCCTCTTCGGTGCCCAGAGCCAGGCCGAGCTGCTGTCCCGGCTCGACAGCATCTTCCGTGATGACATGACCGCTCCCGTGATCTACGAGCTGGACCAGCTCTGGCGCGGAAATCTCGGCTTCGGCAACCAGACGGTCAACTATGCGCTGGACGGCCGCCGGCTCGACGTGCATGTGCGCGTGCAGGTGCTGCCCGGACACGAGGCGACGTGGGACCGCGTGCTGGTGTCGCTGGACGACATCACCGAGCGCGTGCAGGCCGAGCGGCTGCGCCTGGAGAGCGAGCGCTATGCGCGCGAGCTGTTCGAACGTTCGCCGGTGTCGTTGTGGGTGGAGGACTTCAGCGCGGTCAAGATCCTGCTCGATGACGTGCGCAAGCGCGGCATCAGCGACTTCACGACCTTCATCAAGGTGCACCCGGAGTTCATCACGCGCTGCATGCGCGAGATCCGCGTGATCGACGTCAACCGGGAGACCCTGCGCATGTTCGGCGCGGCCGACAAGGACGAGCTGCTGGAGAACATCTCGGACATCTTCCGCGACGAGATGCACGACTCCTTCGCCGAGCAGCTGCAGGACCTCTGGAACGGCAAGATGCTGCAGCAGCGGGAGGTCATCAACTACGCGCTGACGGGCGACCTGCTCAACATCCACATGCAGTTCGCCGTGCTCGAGGACCGGCTCGCCACCTGGGACCTCGTGCTGGTGTCGCTGATCGACATCACGGCCAGGAAGAAGGCCGAGGCCTACCTCGAATACCTGGGCAAGCACGACGTGCTGACGCAGCTGCGCAACCGCGCCTTCTTCTCGGAAGAACTGAACCGGCTGTCGCGCAAGGGGCCGTGGCCGGTGTCGGTGCTGGTGATCGACATGAACGGCCTGAAGCCCGTCAACGACGAGGAAGGACACGCCGCCGGCGACGCGCTGCTGCGGCGCGTGGGCGAGGTGCTGAGCAAGGCGGTCGACGAGCCCGGCTGGCCCGCGCGCATCGGCGGCGACGAATTCGCGGTCGTGCTGCCGAAGACGGACGAGCGCGGGGCGGAGGCGATCCGCGACCGCATTGCCTCCATGCTCGATCTGAACAACCAGTTCTATGCGGGCCAGAGCGGCCGCTTGCTGAGCCTCGCGGTCGGCGTGGCGACCTGCGAGGCCGGCGACCTGCTCGATGCGGCGCTGCAGCGCGCAGACCGCGCGATGTACGAGGAAAAGGCGCGCCACTACCGCGACAGCGGGGCCGAGCGCCGGCGCGACTAGGGCGCGTCGCCGGCGATGCCGGTTTTCACTCCGCGTCGAGCCGGTCCCGCCGCATGGCGCGCCAGAGCGCGAGGTCGTAGCAGATCTTGAGCAGCCCGCAGGCGACGAGCGGCAGCGAGATCCATCCGGCCGCGAACAGCGCGCCGCTGAGCGTCGGGCTGATGGCCGCGGCCAGGCTGCGCGGCACGGCGGTGAAGCTCGCCGCGGCGCTGCGTTCGGGCGGCGTCACGACCGCCATCACGTAGGCGGTGCGTGTGGGCACGTCCATCGACGACAGCGCACTGCGGACCATCAGCAGGCCGAGCGCGATCGGCAGGCTCGGCGCCAGCGCGGCCAGCACCAGGCAGACATTGGCGGGCAGGTGCGTGAAGACCATGGTGTTGAGCAGGCCGATGCGCCGGGCCACCACGGGGGCGGCAAGCTGCGACGCCGCGCCGAGCAGGCCGGTCCAGAAGAAGAACACGCCGGCCTGGGTCAGCGAGAAGCCGAAGCGCTCCAGCAGCCACAGCGACATCAGCGCATTGACCATCAGTCCGCCGGCAAAGGCATCGACGCTGAAGAGCGCCGCCAGCCGCACCACCACGCGGCGCGACGGCCCGAGGGGTGCCGGTGCCACGGGTGCGCTGCCCGCCTCGTGGACGCCGGCGTGGTCAGGCAGCTTGCGGTAGAGCCAGAAGACGGCGAGCCCGATCGCGGCGTAGACCGCGAACATGCCGCGCAGCGCGTCGGGCCGCGCGAAGTGGCTGTGCCGAACCAGCCAGTCCGGCACGGCGGCCGCGAGCGCACCCATGGCCGCGCACAAGGCACCCAGCAGGCTGTAGCGCGCGAACAGCGCGGTGCGGGCATGGCCTTGCGCCGCCGCCGCAAGGCGCGCGTGCTCGAGCGGAAGGAACACGCTGACGTCGCCGGAACTCGGATTGAGCGTGCCG
>Ga0209051_1003133_pt1 | contig 11132 bp, 11 predicted proteins | sample AraplaCvi_mMS_r2_2_FD_184286 | JGI IMG/M metagenome (GOLD analysis project Ga0209051, IMG submission 184286) | Arabidopsis root microbial communities from North Carolina, USA - plate scrape MF_Cvi_mMS_r2 (SPAdes) (version 2) | ecosystem: Host-associated > Plants > Roots > Endosphere | place...
CCGCTGGGGTTGATGCGTCTGCACCATCGAGCGGATGACGGGATTCGAACCCGCGACCCCAACCTTGGCAAGGTTGTGCGCTACCAACTGCGCTACATCCGCGTGCTTCGAGCGAGTTCGTCGCTCTATGCGAAGCACGACGATAGTGCATCGAAGCTCGGCACCACAAATCCCGACGCCACGGCCTGATCTTGGTCGTTCTGATGCATCGATTTGGAGGCAACTTCGCGTGACGATTCCGCCGTTCGCGGCACCGAGGCGACCGATTCGCCCCGGTGCTCGGCGGCCTGGCGGAAAGGTGTTGCGTGTCAAAAGTTTCCGTAGCTGGAATTGGATCGCCAGGTTGTGGGCGGTCGTCGACCCGGTGCGCGGTCCGGTTGGCGAGGCGCTCCACCACGACGTGCAGGCGACCGACAGGTCGACGCCGAGCCTTGCGACAGGTGCTGGCGATTCCGGGCTTGGTGCCCGTGCGTGATAATGTTCGTCGTCGTTCACCGGTGTTCAGCCGGTGCACCCACGGTCTCGTAGCTCAGTGGGAGAGCGTCCGCCTCACACGCGGAAGGTCGCTGGTTCGATACCAGCCGGGACCACCACGAACACCTCGGGTCGAAGGCACGACTCCGATCCGCCAATCGAGGTGACGGCGACTGTTACGTGCGACCTGCGTCGAAGCTACGCACGGGTCGAAGCTAGGAACGACGTGACCTCGGTCTCGACGTCGTAGTCCAGCGACCAGAGAAGGTCTGCCACGGTGCCGCGAAGCTTCTCGTCGCGCTCGGGACTGTCGCCGCTGTCGTATACCAAGCCGCCGTTGCGGGAGTTGCGCTGGACCTGGCCGGCCCGGTCCCGTCGGACGGACTCGTAACGTCGCACCGCGTCGGGGAAGTCGTGTCGATCCAGGCCGTCGAGCACGGCGGCCAAGGCGACGGCATCCTCGATCGACTGGTTCGCGCCCTGGCCCATGTGTGGCAGCATTGGATGGGCGGCGTCGCCCAGCAGGGTCAATCGTCCGTTGCTCCACTGCGACAAGGGTTCCCGATCGTAGAGACCCCACCGGAAGGTGGTGTCCACGTGGCTGATGATCTTCCGCACCATGGGGTCCCAGTCGGTGAATTCGCGCGCCAAGGTGGCAGGATCGCCGGGAGCGGACCAGGATTCGCGCATCTCGTCGTCGCTGGGAACGAACCCGACGAAGTTGATCAGCTCCCCGCCGCGCAGGGTGAACACGAGGAAGTGCCTTCCCTCGCCCATGGACATCGTGGAGACGGTGGCGGGATAGTCGGGGACGCGGTCGGCGGGGATGACGCCCCGATAGGCGACGCTCCCCGAGAACACGGGGTCACTGGGCTCGACGACGTGCCGTTGCAATGCAGAGTGAATGCCGTCGGCGGCCACGACGAGGTCGGCGTGCGCCCGCCCGCCGTCGGCGAATTCGACGACGGCCTGGGCGGCATCCTGATGGAAGCCGACACAGCGGCGGCCCGTGGCGACCGTCCCGGATGGCAGGCCGTCGGCGAGCATGCCGACGAGGTCGGGCCGATACACGCCGACGACCTTGCCGTTCATCTCTTGTTCGGTCAGCACGCGGCCACCGCCGTCGCTGAACCGCCACTGCGTCCACCGCGGCCCGTAATCGGCCAACCGCTTCTGTAGGCCAAGGCGGTCCAGGAGCCGGATGCTGTTGGCGCCCAACGCCACCCCCGCGCCCACCTCGCCGAGCTTCCTGGCCTGTTCGTAGACCTGAACGTCGAATCCCTTGCGGCTCAATGCGAGCGCGGTGGCCAAGCCGCCGATGCCCGCGCCTACGATCGCGACTTTCGCCTTGCCCATGGTGATCCTGGCCCTTCCCGCAGTATTGATGTACCGATCGGCACAATATTGACCGTACGCGTACCGATCGGTACGGTCAATGTGTGGCGCGGACACCGGACCCCATCAAGCGAGCAGCGCTCCTTGACGACGTCGTCGAATACCTGCAGACCCATGGGGTCGACGACTTGTCGCTGGCGCCCATGGCAGAAGCGCTCGGCACCAGCAAGCGAATGTTGTTGTACTACTTCGGCGACCGTGGCGAGCTGCTCGCCCAGGCGCTCGATGCCAGCAGGCCCAGGGTGGGGGAGATCTTCCAGGACGTCGCCACGGCCGATCAGTTCTCCGATGCAGTGCGGGCGCTGTGGCGCGGATTGACCCGGGGTGACCAGAAACGCAGCGTGCGGATGTTGTTGCAGGTGCTCAGCCTCGCCACCACGAATCCGGAGACATACGGCCCCTACGCCCGGACGGCGGTCGAGGTGATGCTCGACCCGATCGGCGACGCCCTCGTAGGGATCGGCTACGGGCGTCGCGATGCGCGCGTCCGCGCCACGCTCGTCGTCTCCGGTCTCCGGGGCCTATGTCAAGACGTGCTCGTCACCGGTCAGAGTGCGCGGGTGGACGCCGCGGCGGAGATGGTCATCGCCGCTGCCACCGGGGACGGACCGTGATGGCCGTCGACGGTCACACTGGATGAAGGGCATAGGAGCCGACAACCACGTCTTCCCGCCCGTTCGCCGAACGGACCCAGAGCGCCGTGGATCTCGGGTGCGCGCCACGCACGGTTGCCTCCCGGGTCGTGAACTCGACAAGGGGCCCGGGATCGATGAGCGGACCGAGGCCCAGAGCTCCCGACTCAAGACAATGGCCGATGACTTCGCACGCCGGCGCCAGTCATAAGGACATGACAGACAAGGTCTTCACCGCTATCCAGTGCGTCGCGGTACCCGTCGCCGATCAGGAACGCTCAAAGATCCTGTTCGAGGAGCTCGGCTTCACCACGACGATGGACGCCGAACTGCAGCCCGGCTTCCGTTGGATCGAGTTGGCTGCAACCGCCGGTGGCACGGCGATCTCGCTCGTGCTGACCGGAGATGAACTACCGACTGGGATCAACACCGGCATCCGACTGCTCACTCCCGACGCGCGAGCCGCCCACGCCGCGCTCACCGCCAAGGAACTCGACGTTGGGGAACTCCTTGATTGGGAGTCGGTACCTCTGATGTTCAGTTTCCGCGACGTGGACGGCAATCGCTTCTACGTCAGTCAACACGGGTGACGTCGTCTGCAACGGTCAGCTTCCCGGACTGGCGCGCCATCGGCTTGGCGCTTAACCGTCCTCGGCGGCGAAGAGTGAGACAATCTCACACCTGCCAGCAGCCCCGAGAGTGCGGCCGGAATCGAGGGCTACGGTGACCAGCGCAACGCGGCTACGGCCCAACCGACTGGTGAATTCAATTGGGGGGCCGACGGCGGTGTTGGCGTTGCCGCAGGCACGTCGTGTGCCGGGTCTGCGAAGTGGTCGAGGATTGCGGGTACGAACGTGGCCAAGTCTTGGGGTCCGCGGCTGGTGAGAAGGCTTCCGTCCTGAACGACGTCGCGGTTCAACCAAGTGGCGCCGGCATTCACCAGATCGTCGCGGATGCCGGGCCACGACGTGAGAGTCCGCCCTCTGAGCAGACCCGCCGACGCGAGCACCCACGGTCCGTGGCACAGCGTGGCGATCGGCTTGTCGCCGTCGGCGAACTCCCTGACGAACTGCCGTGCCTCTGCGGACTGCCTCAGCAGGTCGGGGTTGATGAATCCACCGGGCAACAGGAGGCCGTCGTAGTCGTCCGGATTGGCCTGGACGAGTGTCTTGTCCACGCCGATCCGGCTGGCCGGCATGTGAAGGTTGACTCCCCGGATCCGTCCGGGCCGCAGGGACACGACGTCCACTTTCGCCCCGGTCAGCTGTAGAGCGCGCATGGGTACCGTAAGTTCGACCTTCTCAAAGCCGTCGGCCGCCAAGGCGGCAATCCTGCGGCCGGTCAGGCGTCGCATGTTGGACATGAGTTCCTCCGGTCGCTATGTGGGCGCCTCGAGCCGGTACCGACCACGATGCTCTCAACCCCAGACGCCGTCGGCGTCGTCCTGGCAGTCGCAAACTCGATCCGCAGCATTGCTCCGTCAGTACGAAGACCGCGCCGCCGTCATGGCCTTGAATTGTTTCGAACATCAAGTGCCGCTGCATATTCGAACATGCACGGTCCGTCTTCGGCCACGTGGCGCGGGGTGCGGTTTTAACACGACGCCGCCTTGACGCCGACGGGCCCGAGCACCACGAGCTGGAAGGGCTGCTCGACCGGCCCGTCAACGCGCCGGTCGAATTCGAGCGTCGGCTGGATTTGACCAATGCAGCATCAGTCAACTGGATGAGCCTGGTGGGAGTGCTGGGTCGCGAGGCCGGGCGAGTCAACGGATTGCTCAGGCATTCGCTTGCCGTCGCGAACATGCAGCAGCTGCTCATCGAGGGCCTCCTCCTCACACAACCCCACAACTACACCGACGACCTCAGCGACGATGGACTGCCCGCATCGCGCGCGGTCGTGAAGGACGCAGTCGACTTCATCCGCTGCCATCCCAAATCGCCTTGGACGACAGCGCAACTCGCTCATGCGACGGGTGTCAGTGCGCGGGCACTGCAGAAGGCGTTCACGGAGTCGGGCGAGCCCCCGCCAATGACCTACCTGCGGCATGTGCGGCTGCAACGCGTGCACCGTGAGCTGACCGATGCGTCGCGTGCGGGGGTCAACACGGCAGTCACGACAGCCGCCGGCCGATGGGGTTTCGTGCACCTTGGCCGGTTCGCCCAGCAATACCGTCAGCTGTTCGGTGAGTCCCCGTCGCAGACGCTGCGCCACTCGATCGAGGCTCGCTGATCCAGCGCCTGGTCGATCGTCGGAGAAATCTCGAAGCGCTCGATCACGTCGGCAGCGGTGAGAGCCTTGACGACCGGACTGTGCGAGGACGCAATCAGACAAAGTGCCACGTCGGACTCGCCGGCCAACGCTGAAGCACCGATCAAGACGGTCACGGCGGCGTCACCGATAGACGTGACGCCAGACACCTCGAGCAGTAGCTGGGAGGGTGTTCGTCGCACCTCGTCGACGACCAGTCGATGCATGTGGGTGCGTGCCTCACCGTCGAGGTGACCAACGGCACGAACGACGCTCACCCCGCCGTGCAGCCGCTGCACCGAGCAGGAGAGTTGGCCTCGCTCACCCGTCACGTCGCTGCCTTACTGCCACCACTTCCCGTCGCCACCAAGGCGAGTCAAGCAAAGCGGCTGGTTACGGGATATCCGTGAAGCGTCGCGGAACTGTCCGATTACCGCCCTCGGGCGTGCTTCGGGTGTGGCCTGGCCCTTTCAAGCATCGGAAACGGCGCCACGGCCGTCAAGTGTCACCCTCACCTTCACCCCTAGAGGGCAACCGTCGACCGGCGCCATGACTTGACTCGAGGGCACGCCAGAGCCAGGTTTCGGAGCCGAAAATGCGGGTACGCGATCTCATCGGCTGCCTCGGCCTGGACTCAAACCGGGGTGCCGACACCAAGAGCACAGAGGGAGGTGCGCCAACCTGCTCGGTTCATTGGTCGCGGCAGCCCCGGTCTCGACGACGAGTTAGGTCTGCCCGAGTGCTGGCGGTCATCGGGCCCGCGTTGGCTGATCATGAATGCCGATTCGACGATCGTTGCTCATACCAAAGCCACTGGCCACGCGGGAGGTCTCGCTCAGCTGGCCAAAATCAACTTCTCGTCATTGGATCCCACCGAGATCCTGCGCACGGCGACCCACGGAGTGAGCATTCTGAGCGCGTGCCGCGTCGAGGCGAGCTATCGCTCCGTGGACGACGAGATGACGTTGTGGCCTTCCGGACAATCCGAGCATGCGAAGCTGACGGAGTTTCTTCGGAACTCCGGGTGGCAGGGATCCGTCACCCCGGTGCTGGGTGGCTGGGGAAGGGCTGTTCCCCTCCGTCATCGGGACACCGTTCACGGTTGTCTTGTGGTCGCCGCGAACGTCAAGCCCCCTCAGGACCAACTCCTGATGCTCGACCTGCTTGCGCAGCAAGCGGGCGCCGCGCTGGCATGCGCTCAGCTGCATCTGGTGGACGTCCGCCGGGCTCGCCAGCTCGAGGAGTCGAACGGCAACCTGGTTCAGGCCGTGCAGCGGCTCGAAACGCGCTCGCGGGTACACGAGGTGCTGGAGGCGGCATTGGCGGATGGCGCGGGCCAAGAGGGCATCGTCGCTGCGCTTCATCGACTGACGGGACGTCCCGTCTGCTTGGAGGACAAGTTCGGGAATCTTCTCGCATGGGCTGGGCCGGGACGTCCGCTCCGCTACCCGAAGGCGAAGCGGAGCCAGCGCGACCGGTTCCTCCACTCTCTGTCGGCGCGCGGCGGACCCGTTCGGGCCGGGGGGAAACATTGCGTCCTGATACGGCCGCACACCGAGGTACTCGGTGTCGTGGCGCTCGTGGACGCCAGTGACGAGATCGACGAAGACCTACTCTTCGCGCTCCGGTACGGCAGTAGCGTGTTGGGACTCGAACTCGCCCATCGACGCACCCTTGCCGAGATGCAACTCAGTCTGCGCCGTGAACTGGTCGACGATCTCTTGGCGGGTACCGATGCGGAAGGGGCCTACGCGCGGGCCGAGGCGCTGGGTCACGACCTGCGCCGTCCTCACTACGTCGTGGCGATCCACATCACCCGCCGCGCAGGCAGTTCCGACATCGTCGCCGTAAACCGTGCCGCGGCCAACTTGCACCTCGACTACCTCCTTGGGCACCAGGGGAGCTTGATCGTCCTACTCGTCGACGGCCATCCTGCGCTCGATGCGCTACATCAGGAGGTGAGCAGGCAGCTCGGTCACGCGTCGAACGTCATCGGCATGGGGCCTCGCTGTGACGTGCCGACGGACGTTCCCGAATCGTTCTTCAGGGCGCGCCGCGCACTGAACATCCGCTTGAACTCCGCTCATCCCGAGGGAGCAGCGGACTATGACGCGTTGGGCTTCTATCACCTGGTCGACGCGGCGCACACCGTCGGCGTCGCCCACGAGTACGTCCGCCAGTGGCTGGGGGTGTTGATCGACTACGACACCGCGAAGAAGTCGGATCTGGTGCACACCTTGAACTTCTATCTGGAATGTGGCGGAAGTTACGACGACTCGGCCACTGCACTGCATGTTCACCGCAGTACGTTGCGCTACCGGCTCGGCCGCATCGCGGACCTAACGGGGTTCGACCTTCGCGACGTCGACACGAGATTCAACCTGCACGCCGCCACCCGAGCGTGGCGGTTCCTCACCCCAGACGTGTGAGGAGGTTCGCGCCACCGCCGGTCGTCCACTACCTTGCGACGAGTTCAAGGGAGCGAACGACATTGGCCGGTCGGTGCTACTGGTCGAAGCGCTGCCGTTGCCGGATGCCATAGGCGGCCGCCTTCACGCCGTCGTCGTCTTCGAGACCGATCCTAGTGCCCCACCGACCGTGGCGATGGAGGCAACCAACCAGGCAAGTGACAAGTAGTTCCCGACCGTGACCGGGTGCCCGACGGTTTGGGCAATACGTCTGGTCTCAACGTGATTCCGGCAGCGAAGAGGATCGATACGAACAGCGCCACCTGGAGAACGGCGACCCCAGCGCAACCACGAGCACCTTCGACATGCCGGTGACCAAGCGCCACGGCCCGTTCGCCCGCACCATTCCGGCGAGTAGGCGAAACCGCCGAAGACCACGTGGTGCGTAGTAGCGGACCACGTCGCGAATCTCTACGGAGGTCATCCGGGCGGCGCTCCACGGTTGTCTGGCGCTGATGTCGGCGAGAATTGGTACCCGGTTGTCCAGACGGGGCAAGTCGGTGAGGTAGACGACCACGTCGGCGTCTTCGTTCGACGGTTGCATCGCTTCGACGACCTCGAGAACGACGTACGTTCGTCGCGGAGATACGGCTCCACTCGAACGGAGGTCTCCCACCACACCGGTGGGCCCGACCGGTTGACGAGCGTGTCCGGCAGCGCTTCGGACACGCGCCCGGCCAATCGTGCCGGCATCTCGGGGTGGGCGATCAGCAGTACCGTGAGCTTGCTGTCGATCGATGTCACTCCTGACGGTGACGCGCGCTGCCCAGGGGGTGAGATGCCCCGGCTGCTTCCCAAACGGACCGTCCCCGACGGCCTGCCGTGTTGCCTTGTCTTGGCCGCCATGGAGGGCCGACGCCTCGATTGTCCCTGGTTGACGGGTCGGCCCGCCACGGTCGCCGAATTCCAACAGCCGTTCGCCGACGTGGGGCGTGATCACGGCAGCGCGACAAGAGGTGCACTGCCCGGTACCTGACGCTTCTCGAGATGGCCGCCCCCATCCGAAGGCCGCCGCCTGACCGAGGGGGTGCGGGCGTTACGGAGCCTGTACGGTCGCTGCGGCAAGGACGAGACGAACGCAGGGGAGGGCGCCGGTGCTGGCGGTACTACAGGCGTTCGCGCTGATCGCCGTGGTGGTCGGGGTGGGCGGCGTCGTAGGCCGCACCGGGGTGCTGGGTGACAACGCCCGAATGGTGCTCAACCGCACGGCGTTTCACGTTGGCGTTCCGGCGTTGATGTTGATCACCCTCGCAGACACCGCCCCGGCGAAGATCTTCTCGCCGGCCCTGTTGATCTCTGCGATCACGGCGTTGACCGTCTTCGGGGCGTACTTCGCCATTGCCGGCCGCGTCTTGCGTCGACCGCGAGGGGAGTCCGCCATCGGCGCGTCGGCGGCCTCGGTGGTCAACGCGGGCAACCTCGGCCTGCCGTTGAGCACGTACGTGTTCGGCAGCACCACAGAGGTGTCGTCGATCATCCTGCTCCAGTACGTCGTCCTGGTGCCGCTGATCCTGGCGATTCTCGACTCCGAGTCGGAGGAGCCGCGCTCGGTCGGGCACCGGCTGAAGGCGTTGATCACCACCCCGATCATCGCAGCCAGCGCGATCGGCATCGCGCTGGCGGTCACCGGGGTGGACCTGCCTCCGCTGCTGCACGATCCGTTGGAACTGATGGCGGCACTGACGATTCCGACCGTCTTGCTCGCGTTCGGGATCACGCTGGCCGCACCCGCGGACCGCCCACCACGACCGCCACGCGTCGACGTCCTCCTCTCCGTGCTCTGCAAGAACGTGGTGATGCCGGCGCTGGCATACGTGTTGGCGCGCTTCTGTTTCCACGCCGATGGGGATCAGGTCATGCTCGTCACCGTGCTCGCCGCCCTGCCAGCGGCGCAGAACATCAACACCTACGCCGCGGTGTATCGCCGCGGTGAAGGTCTGGCACGCGACGCCACCCTGCTGAGCACGGTGCTGTCGGTACCCGTCATCGTCGGCGTCGTCGCGCTCGTCGGCTGAGTTCGGGTCGCGCCGAGGCGCCGCTACTTCCGGCGCAACGCCTTGAGGCGTCGAAGAATTCGGGTCGCGGCCGGCGCACTCTCGCTAACCGGCCGCGCGGGGGGACCGATGGGCCGTCGCGCGGCGGCGATCTCCTCGGCGAACTCCGTCCCGTTCGCCGGTCGTCGGCGCGGATCCTTCTGCAAGGCCCGTCCGATGAGCGCCTTGAGCGGTTCGCCGGCGAAGTCCGGCAGCGGGGTGGGCTGGTCCTCCATGTGGCTGATGGCGACGGAGAGCGGGTCATGTCCGGCGAACAACGCCGTCCCCGTGATCATTTCGTACCCGACGACGGCGAGCGCGTACACGTCGCTAGCCGGGGTGGCGGCGTCGCCCCTGGCCTGTTCGGGCGACATGTACAGCGCGGTTCCCATCACCGTCCCCACGTGGGTCAGGGTCGCCTCGCCGAGGATCCGCACGATGCCGAAGTCGGTGAGCTTGGCGTAGCCGTCCCTGGTGACCAGGATGTTGCTCGGTTTGACGTCGCGATGTACCACCCCGGCGGCGTGGGCATGCCCGAGCGCGCGCGCCGTGTCTTCCAGCACGTTCAGTGCCCGTCCCGGGGGCAGCCTCTCGGATCGGTGGATCAGCGCACTGAGGGATTCGCCGCGGATGAACTCGGTGGCCAGGTAGGTGATCGTCCGCCCGCCCAGCAATGCGGGGTCGGCGACGTGGCCGTAGTCGACGAAGCGGGCGATGCCGGGATGGTCGAGCGAAGCGATCGTGTCTGCCTCACGACGGAACCGCGCCTGGGTGACCAGGTCCTCGGCGACGTCGTCCCGCAGGATCTTGAGTGCAACGGGTTTCATGGTCCGGAGGTCGGTGGACTCCCAGACCTGGCCGGTCCCACCGAATCCGATCATTCGCTTGAGCTTGAAGCGGTCGGCGATGACGAGCCCAGCCATGCGGGTCATGGCAGTGCGTCCTTCCGGCCGGACGAATGGCCGCGCTCGAACGCGCGGATCCCAGCCAAGGTAGCGCAGCCACGCACTGCCAAGGGCCCGTTGCGCTAGCGAGTCACTCCGCGGCCGTCAGATGCGCCGGCGGTGTGGTTGGCATTGCGACCACGGCGACCGCAGTAATGGCCGCGACCACCAGAACCCCGACGAACACGGCTGCGGAGCCGGCTTGGATGGCGCCCGGCCCGATGGCATGGATGTCGCCTGCGCCAAATATCGAGTTGGCGATCGCGCCGAAGACGGCGACCCCGATCGCGCTGCCCAACGAGCGGGCGAACATGTTGTTCCCCGTTACGACGCCACGTTCGTCCCACTCGACGCTGGACTGGGCGGCGATCAACGTGGGCACCGCCAGCAGCCCCATGCCGCCGCCGATGACGAAGCACGCGATCGCCGTGAGTGCGACGTTGGGGGCATGCACCGTGGCCACCAGGGCCGAGGCCCCGACGATCACCAACGCCGCACCGCCGACCGAGGTCCTCTTGAAACCCCAACGCAAATAGAACCTTCCGGCGATACTCGCCGTCGCCGGCCAGCCAACCGTCAACGCGGCCAGCGCGAGGCCTGCCACGATGGGTTCAACCCCGAGGGATCCCTCCAGGAAGGTGGGGACGTAGGAGGTCAGCCCCATCAGAATGGCGCCGACGCCAAACGCCACGATCGTCGTCGCGCACAGCAGCCGACGGGAGAACACCCACAGCGGCATGATCGGCTCGGGCGCCCGACGCTCCACCAACACGAAGGCCACCAGCAGCACGATGCCGGCCGTGAACGCGCCGATGCTCGGCGCCGACTTCCAAGCCCAACTCTGACCGCCGCCGAGCACGCCGAGGACCAACGCCGTCATCGCCGACGCCAGCAGTAGCGCACCAAGGGAGTCGACCACCCGGTGCCGCCGCGTGA
>Ga0209051_1003136_pt1 | contig 11124 bp, 10 predicted proteins | sample AraplaCvi_mMS_r2_2_FD_184286 | JGI IMG/M metagenome (GOLD analysis project Ga0209051, IMG submission 184286) | Arabidopsis root microbial communities from North Carolina, USA - plate scrape MF_Cvi_mMS_r2 (SPAdes) (version 2) | ecosystem: Host-associated > Plants > Roots > Endosphere | place...
TGGGCCACGAGCAACGGGCAGACCAACATCGACGAAGTGGTCTTCGCCTGCGGCGGGGACAACCGCCTCGCCGAACACGGCTGGACGGTCACCGTCGGCCCCGACGGCGTCCAATGGATACCCCCACCACCACTCGACGTCGGCCAAGCCCGACACAACTACCTCCACCACCCCGAACGACTCCTCGCCCCGGGGACGAGAGCGCGGCGTAACCGCATGGCTCTCAAGCAACCTCGACGCCCCTATAGCGAGAAGTGGTCGTCGATGATGCCGAGCCACACCTGCGCGGAGTCGATGGCGACCTTCTCACTAATGAACGCGTGTTGGGTTCCGGTGTACACGTCGCGGAACGCCCGCTCCAGCCTGCTGCCCTCGCGGATCGAGGTGGTGCCAGCGGCCAGGTGCGCCCACTGCGCGCACTCCCGCGCGACGTCGGTGGCGTAGACCGCGGCGACGCGCATGTCGACCCGCAGCGTCGGAGTCAGGTCGTCGCCCGCCGCAACCGCCGACTCTGCGGTGGTGAAGGCGTCGAGCACCAGCAGGCGCGCGGCGCGCCACCCGGCGACGTGATGGGCCAGGTCCTTCTGAAAGGTCGGCCGGCTCGCGAGCGACGCCATGTCGCTCATCCGGTACTTGGCCGCCGCCAACTCCTGCACGTCGTCGAGCATGCTCTTGGCGACGCCGAGCGCCCACGCGGCGTGGCCCGCCGCGGTCACCGGCATCATTCCCATTCGGCCCGCCGGGGACGACCCGCGCAGTGGCGTGGTGGTGAACAACCGAAAGGTGCGGTACTCCGGCACGAACACGTCCGCGGCATCGTAGTCGTAGGACCCGGTTCCCTTGAGCCCCTGCACGTTCCAACCGTCGGTGAAGTCCACCTCGCCGCGTGGTACCAGTGCGATCATCAGCTCGGGGATGCCCTCGCTGATCCAACGCATTTCGCCGTCGTCCATCGGGATGAAGCCGGCCGCCACGTACTGCGAGTGGCCGGTGCCGGACCCAAAGCTCCACGACCCCGTCAACCGGTAGCCGCCCTCGACCACGACGCCTTGGCCGTTGGGCGCGAACTGTCCGCCCATGGTGACGTGATTGCCGTTGGCGGTGAACACCTCCGCGAAGCCCTCATCTGGCAGGTAGGAGGCGGCGGCGAACGACGACGGCAGGTTCGCGATTCCGGTCCAGCCGAACGAGCCGTCCTGCCAAGCCATTTCGATCCAGGTCTCGATCATCTCGGCGAACGACGGTTCGGCGCCGCCGGCGTCTGCGGGGTTGAGGGCCGTCATCAGGCCGCTGTCCCACATCGCCTCCACGATCGGGGGCGACATGGTGCGCAGCCGCTCCGACTCGGCGGCCTCGCCGCGCACCAGGTCGCGCAACCCGCGCGCCGTCGTCACCAAGTCCTCCACCTGCATCTGCGTGGTCATGTCGGCACGCTACCGCCGCCGAAAGCGGTGGTGGACAGTTTTCCGAAACTGTTCACCGCCGGGCTTGGTCGGCGACCATTCCGCGATGCAGCACGCGATCGCCGACCACGCCGTCGTGGTCGGCACGGTGCAGGACGCAGCGGTTGTCCCACATCACGACGTCGCCGGGCGACCAGGCGTGCCGGTAGACGTTGGCGTCGCGGGTCGAGTGCTCGAACAGGTACTTGACGGTGATGGCGGCCAGCTCCGGCGTCATCCCGCTGACCTCGGCGCAGCGCTCGGGCGTCGACAGGTACAGCGCAGTCCTTCCCGACACCGGGTGCACCAGGAAGATCGGGTGCGTCGCCGCGGCTTCTTGCCGGCCATCTGGGGTCACCCCCGTGACGACGTGGGTGATCGTGCGCCCGTCGAGGAACGTTCGGAGTCGCTCCGGCAACGACTCGTAGGCCGCGTACTGGTTGGTGAACAGGGTCTGCCCGCCCCGTTCGGGAACGGTGACCGCGCGCAACGCCGTGTAGGCCGGCGGGTTTCGGATGTAGCTGGTGTCGGTGTGGAAGCTGGACCTGGGCGGACGGGTGCGACCGACGTTGGTGACCACGTTCAGCTCGGGCCGGTCGGGGACGGGCGTCTCCCCGACGGTGAAGACGGTCTCACCGAACCGGCCGATGAAGCGCAGGAACGCGTCGTCGTCAACTTCCTGTCCCGGCATGACGACCACGCCGTGAGTGGCCAAAGCGGTTCGGATATCGTCGATTTGGCCGCCGTCGAGTTCGTCGACCTGCACGTCGGTGAACCTGACACCCACCGGTGTCAGCGGGATGAACGCAGGCATGGCGTCCCCTCGTCGTCGAGTTCGGTGAGTGCGGTCGCGAACAACTCCGCCACGTCCATCCCCGCCGCGGCCGCCATCACGGCGATCACACTTGTCGGGGCGAACGAGCAGTAGGGTCCCGATTCGAGGAACCACGGCGTGCCGTCCGGGTCGATCCGGAAGTCGAACAGGCTGTAGTGCCGGCATCCCAGTGCGACGTGGCACTGGCGGGCGGCCTCCCAGACGCGTTCGGTGATCGGGTCGTCGGTCGGCACGATCCAGGCCCTTGCCGCGTCCTTGGCCACCAGGTAGAGCTCGCCGTCGGCGGTGCGGTCGAGTTTGTCGTCGCCGAGCCGGACCGGCTTGGCCGCACTGACGGCGTACTCCTCCAGCGGTAGGCAGACCAGCTCACCGTTGCGGACGACGATGCCGCACCGCACTTCTCTTCCGAGTTCGACGTACGACTCGACCAGCGCGGCGCGACCATGTGCGCACGCGAGGGCTATGGCGGCGTCCAGCTCGCCGGCCTCGCGGACCAGCGTCACCCCTGCCGAGTTGTCGGCGTCGACCGGTTTGACGACCACCGGCAACGCGAGCCTAGACCGCTCACCGACGGCCAACACCTCCCCGGCGGGCACCGCGACCCCGGCAGCGGCGACGATCGCCCTTGCCTTGCCCTTGTCGGCAGCGATCGCCATCACCTCGGGCGGGTTTCCGACGTACGGGATGCCAAGCACGTCGAACAACGCCCGATAGGCGGTCATGCCTGGGAGACAGAACATCTGGGGTACCACAACGTCCACGGGAGCGTCCTGCAGGTGGCCGATCGCCTCGGCGAGCTCCATCGAAGTGGCCGATTCCAGCGAGTCGGCGTCGAGGCCGTCGGGGAAGCGCCACCGTCCGTCCGGTGACACGTAGGCCACCCGCATGTCGTACCGCTCGTCGCCGGCGAGGGCGGTGAGGCACGCGCCCGCGTACAGCCGCGAGAGATCGGCATGGAACTCGTCGACCACGGAGCCGACGAGGTGCAGAACCGTGCGCCTCATTCAGTCACCTCCCGGCTCGACGAGCTTGCCGATGTTGAAGTCGATTCGGCTCCAGCCGCGGCGGGCCCGAAGGTTGGACACCAGCAGCGACGGGATCTGAAGATGGTGGACCATGAAGTACGGCAACGGATCCCACCACGCGAAGATGGCGTCCGTGCCACGCAGGACCGTTGCGAGCCTGGCCATTTTCTTCGGCTGGGTCAGCAGCCGCCACATCTCGTGGTAGATCCAGTAGGTCGGGCGGGCTCCCGGCCGCGGGGTGATCACGGGGTGACCCTCGTCGAGATAGGCCGCAGCCACGTCGGGATGGTCGTAGAACATCGTGATGGCCGAGTGGGTGCGGGGGTTGCATTCGATCGCGTACGGGTGCCCGTCGGCCGCCTCGATGAAGTCGAAGGAGGCCTGCCCGGTGATGTCGAGCGCGGCAACGAACGCCTGGACCCACGAACGAATTTCGGGCCTTTCGACGTGGGCGTAGTTGATCTGGAAGGCCGACGACTCGCAGCAGCCGTACACCTGCAGCCGACCGTTGCGGACGGTGCCGTGCGTGCAGTACTCCTGGCCCTCGACGAACTCCTGCAGAATCCACGGGTCGTCAGGGGTAATTCCCAGCGACCGTGCGACGGTGGCGTTGCGCTCGGACGTCCCAGCGGACAGCGGCACGAGGTCCATCCGGCCGACGGGGTTGTAGGCGAGCCGCTTGAGGATGTAGGTGCGCCCTGGCGGGAAGTCGAAGTCCACGACCTGTTGCGCATCGGTGATGCGACGAAAGTCGGGTACGCGCAGGCCGAGTGACGCGGCAGCGGTGGAAAACTCGGTCTTGTCGTCCAGTACGCGGACCGTGTCGACGTCGACGTGCACGACGTCGCAGAAGTCGCGAACCAGTTCGCCTGCGCGCGCGTCGTGGACGCTGCCCGCCGGGCTCGACACGGGGACGAATACGTCGACGCGTTCGGCGACGGCGACGGCTCGAACTGCTTCCGCGTAGCCGGCAGCGGTGGGCTCGGGTACGCAGTGAAACGCGTCCACCGCGCGGGAGAATCGGTGCCCGGTGAACCGGTACTTCTTCGACTCGACGAGCACCACCCGATGCCCCGCCGAGTGAAACGACCTGGCCAGCTGCAACGCCTTGGTCATCTTGCCCCCGGTTATCAGCACCGTCCGCGAGGGACCGTCCGCGCTGTGGGACAACGGATTTGGCCGACGGATCGCCAGAGCCACCGCGACAAGGGCCAGGTCGACGGGAAGGGTGAGCAGCAGGCCGCCGAGCGTGGCGACGGTTCTGCCGGCGTTCGCTCTCGCGCCGGTCGGTGATCCGAGGTCGAGCAGTGCCGTCACGACACTCGCCGGATCAGGGTCAGTCCGTCCCGCAGTGGTATCAACACCTGCTCGACGCGCGGATCGTAGGTCAAGGCCGCGTTGAACCCCGCAATCGCCGCCCCGTTCACGGAGATCTCGGTGTCGGCGTACGGCTGACCTTGCATCAACGTGTTGTCGACCGCGATCACGGCCCGCGGGGTAAGCAGATCACTGGTCAGGAGGAACTCGACGTAGTCCAGGTACCCCGACTTGTCCGCGTCGACGAACACGAAGTCGAAGGGCCCTTCCGCCGACTCGACCAACCCCCTCAGCGAATCGATCGCAGGCCCGACCTTCACGGTGATCTTGTGACCGGCCGGGGAGCCGTCGAAGCAGTCCTGTGCGAATCGTGCGACCGCAGCGTCGATCTCGCAGGCCACCACCACACCGTCGTCCGGCAGCGCCTCGGCCATCGCCAAGGCGGAGTAGCCGGTGAACATGCCGATCTCCAGCACCCGCTTGGCATCGGCGAGGTGCAACAGCAACTTCAACGTCTGGCCCTCGACGTGGCCGGAGAGCATTTCCTGTTCGAGCCGCCCACTGCCGGCTTCCGGGGCGGCCCAGTCGGTGCCGCGGGTGCGGCGGGCCAACTCGGTCAGCGCCGGCGACTCCGGGGTGGTGCACTGGTCGAGGTAGGGATCGAGACCCGCCGCCAAGTCCCTGGCGCGACGCAGTCGATCCAGCGTCGCCCCGTCGACCCCGCCTGCCTCGGCGAGTTGGCGGCACAACTCGTCGAGCTCGTGGGCCAGGATCGTCGACGGCGTCACCGCCCGAGCCGTCGACGCGGCGCTGTCGTCAAGCACCGCAGCGTCGTTCACGATTGGTCACGCGGGTCGGCCAAGGTGAACACGTCGACTCCCTCGCCGCCCCGCGGATAGTCCAGGCAGATCTTCTTGTGCAGCGTCAACGTGTCGGCGAGTTCGGCGACGGTGACGTCGTTGAGGAAACTGCATCGACCGATCGGGGTGGGAATCGCCGCCCGCAGCAGGCCGTCGCGGGTCTTGAGGATCGACGCCGTCGCCTGCTCCAACAGTTCGGGCGTCAGGTACTTGCTGTCCAGCGACAACCCGAGCCCGCTCATCACGCCGAGCACCCGGTCGCGATCCTCGACCGACAGGTGGCCGCGCTGCTCGGCGAGTGTCGTCGACAAGGCCATGTCGACGTTGATGGCATGACCGTGGAAGAACGGCACCGGTGGAGTGAGTTCCAGTGTCGGACTCCAGGTGTGACCGAATGCGATCACGCGGTCGAGGTCGATTTCGTGCAGGTTGGGCGCTTCGAGATCCAGCATCGTGGCGATGGCCTGATGCGTCAGACGGTCGGCGGCGTCGCGCAATTCGGCGGTGCCGTCGAGGAACCCGAACCGGGTGGCGAGCAGTTCGGGGCCGTACTCTTCGAGCAGGCCGAAGATCTCGGCGTTGCCGACGACGGCGATCTTGATCAGCTCGGCCATCCCGTTGCGAACCTGGTCCTCCGGCAACGTCTTCAGGAACGAGAAGTCCAGCAGCACCTTCTGGGACGCGTGGTAGGCGCCCAGCCGGTTCTTGTGCTTGCCGTAGTTGACGGCCACCTTGATCGACACACTGGCGTCGATCAGACCGATCAGCGTGGTCGGAATCCGGATGTACGGGGTGTTGCGCCGGTAGCTGGCACAGGCGAATCCGGCCACGTCGGTGGTCAGCCCGCCGCCGACCACCAACACGGGTTCGGTTCGGACGAGCCCGAATTCGTCGAACCGGCCGACGATCATCTCGAAGGTCTCCAAGGACTTGGCCGTCTCACGGATCTGTACGGGGACGACCGTCAACGCGATGCCGTAGTGGTCGAAGTACTTCTGGATCGCGTCACCGTAGATCTCGTGCACCGACTCGTCGACGACCATCAATGCGCGGCCGTACTGACGATAGCTGTCCGCCAGCTCTGAATTGTCGACGGCGAATACGCCGTCGACGTACACCAGGTCGTACTCGATCTTCTCGTAGCCCTTGACGTGAAAGGTCCGGTCGCTCACCGTCACCGAGGCCTGCATGTTGCTCATCGTGTCGCTCCGCTGTCGAAGGAAATGGACGGGATCAGGATCGCGAGCCGGGGGCGCTCAACCCGAGGATCTTGGTGGCGTCGAGGGAGTCGACGGTTTCGTCGGCTGCGCTGAAGTCACCGCCCGAGGTGTTTTCGTTCGGGAAGGCGACGCACGGGATCCCGGCCGCCCGCGCCGCGCTGACCCCGCCGACGTTGTCCTCGATCGCGATGGCGTCATTCGCGTCGGCCTTCAGCGTCTTCAAGGCGAACTCGTAGACCTCGGGATCCGGCTTGGGGCTGGACACTGAGTCCCGGTTGACGATGAGGTCGAACATCTCGGCGCTGATGTGCGGTTGCAGCGCCGACAGCAGGGCGTCGATGTTTCCCTGCGAGGTCGTCGTGACGAAGCCCAGCCCGTGGCCGCCGCGCTTGGCCTCCTCGACGACGTCCACGACACCCGGCCGCGGTGAGACGGAGGACGATCCGAGGAGCTCCTGGAAGATCTGCGACTTCTTGGCGTGCACCGCCGCGGCGTCGACGTCGACCCCGCGGGACGCGGCGTACTCCTCGATGCGCTGGGCGCCGCCGTTGGAGCCGAGCATCCCGGCGTAGTCGTCGCGCGACCACTCCCAGTCGAGACCGTAGGCCTCGAACGCGTCGTTGAAGGCTCGACGCTGGAGTTCTGAGGTGTCGGCGAGGGTGCTGATTGAGCCGAACAGGATCGTTGCCATGGGATTCCTTCTAGCCTCTGGAGTGGGGAGACACCGCGCCGGTAATGGGTTGCCGGCCGTCGAGATACCAAATTCCCAGTACACTAGTGGCCTAAACGTTCAATAGTGGAAGACAAGACCAATACTGGATTGGGAGTGCATCAGTTAACTTCTCGTTCAGGTCCGCCGGTGACGGCGGCCAGACACTCAGAGAAAGTGACGGGCTCCGATGGCATCCGGCGACGGCAGCAAGGCAGGCGACAGTGGCGAGGACGCCCGGGTCTCGCGCACGCGTGCTGACGTCGCGCGGGCCGCACTCGAGGTGCTCACGACCGACGGGTCAGACGCGGTCACCCATGCGCGGGTCGCCGAGATCGCCGGTTACTCGAAGACCACGCTCTACACCCACTGGCCCGCCCGCATCGACCTCATCGCCATGGCGATCGAGAGCCTCGGCGACATGCCACACCATGAACGCACGGGCGTGCTGCGCGACGACCTGATCTGCGAACTCAAGGTGTTCCGCGCCGGCATCCTGGAGATGCGGCTGGACCGCGTGCTGTCCGGGATGGCGGAATGGGCGTCCGTCGAGCAGATGGCGCGCATCAGGAACAAGGTCAACACCGACGGCCAGCACCAGATGTACGAGATGCTCGGGGAGCTCTTCTCCGGTGCCGCGCTGGACGCGGCGGTCTCGATGCTCACCGGGGTCGTCGCGTGCCCGGCGATCATGTTCGGAACCGTCCCCGACGACGCGGTCATCGAAGCGGCGGTCGACGTCGTCCTGAACGGCCACCAGAGTTCCGACAGCTGAGCGGCGCGACTACCCGGGTGGTTCGGTCGAGTCCGGATCTGGTGGTGGTGGCGGCGCCTTGCCGAGCCACTCTTTGAGACGGACCAGTTGGCTGACGACGAGGCCCGCTCCGAGGAGCAGTGCGATCGAGATGACGATGACGGCAGTCAACGGGCCCTCCTAGACTTGGCTCCAGCCTAGGCTCGAGCGCAGCCACGACGGTCGAAACGCCGCGCTAGAACCCGTACAGACCCTTCAAGGCCCTGATCGGCTCGGCGCCGTGGATCGCCGCCCGCATCGAGCTCTCGATCGAACTGTCGGAGACGAACAACATCTCGTCCCCCGCCTGGAGCACCTCGTCCGGCGTCGGCACGCGGACGCTGCCGTCGCGGACCAGGGTGACCATGGCGGTGTTCTCGGGCAGGTCCAGATCGCCGATACGCTTGCCGACCAGCGGGTTGTCCTGTGGCAGAGTCAGTTTCGCCAAGTCCGCCCGACCCTCGCGCAGACCCATCAGGCGCACCAGGTGCCCGACGTCGATGGCGCCCTCGACGCCCGCGACCATCGCACCCGGCGTCGACACGGCGACGTCGATCCCCCAGGCCTGGGTGAACAGCCACTCGTTGCTGATCTCGTTGATGCGGGCCACGACCCTCGGCACGCCGAACTCGGACTTGGCCAACAACCCGACGACCAGGTTGGCCTTGTCGTCACCGGTCGCCGCAATCAGGACGTCGCAGGTCTCGGCACCCGCCTCCTCCAACGTCGCCACCTCGCAGGCGTCGGCGAACAGCCAGTCGGCCTCCGGCACGACGTGGGGTTCGAACTTGCGGCGTTCGCGTTCGATCAGCAGCACCTTGTGACCGTTGTCGAGGAGTTCCTGCGCCACCGAGCGACCGACGTTGCCTGCGCCGGCGATCCCAATGCGTGTCTTTCGCTCCCCCGCCACCTGTCCATCTTCGTTCATCGGGGGCCTCGGCGTCGCCAGCACGCACGACGACAGCCCGTCCTACTGAAATACTGACCGCACACTCCGGCCCTCCCATCGGGCCGAACCGTCACGTCCGCCCACATCCGAACGGAACCCATTGAGCCTGCACGAGCTGTATCTGGCATTGCTGATCGGCGGCTTCGTGCTGCTCGCCAGCATCGTCGGTACCCGGGTGGCGACGCGGGTCGGCTTCCCAAGCCTGCTGCTGTTCCTTCTGGTCGGCGTCGCCATCGGCGAGGACGGCTTCGGTTTGCAGTTCGACGACGTCGAACTCGCCCGCAACGTCGGGACCGCCGCCTTGGCGGTCATCCTGGTCGAGGGCGGTCTGACGACGCGCTTCGCCGACATTCGCAAGGTGATCGCGCCCGCCGGTGCGCTCGCCACGCTCGGCGTGGTCATCAGCATGGTGATCACCGCCGCGGGGGCGCATCTGCTGCTGCGGATGGACTGGCAGCTCGCGCTTCTCCTCGGCGCCATCGTGTCGTCGACGGACGCTGCCGCGGTGTTCTCCGTGCTGCGCGTGCTGCCGCTTCCCCGACGGGTGGCCGGTCTGCTGGAGGCCGAGTCGGGCTTCAACGACGCGCCTGCGGTCATCTTCGTGCTGATGTTCAGCGCCGTTCCGTTCGTGTTCGAGCCGGAGACCGCCGTCGCCGACCTGGTCTACGAGTTGCTGGCCGGTTCGGGCATCGGGCTGGGGTGCGGATACCTCGGGGCGCTGCTGCTGCGCCGGGTCGCCCTTCCCGCGTCGGGGCTCTACCCCATCGGGACTTTCGGGCTCGGCATCGTGGCGTTCGCCGCGGCGGGCGCCGTGCACGCCTCCGGTTTCATCGCCGCCTATCTCGCCGCGGTGGTGCTGGCCAACTCCGGACTGCCGCACCGCTCGGCGACCAGGTCGTTCGCCGAAGGACTCGGCTGGCTGGCGCAGATCGGCCTGTTCGTGCTGCTCGGCCTGCTGGTGGATCCGAGCGAGCTCGCCGCGGACCTCGTCCCCGCGATCGTCGTCGGACTGGTGCTGCTCCTGGTTGCGCGACCGCTGTCGGTGATCGGCTCGCTGGCGGGCTTCGGCGTTCCGCTGCGCGAGAAGGTGTTCCTGTCGTGGGCAGGTCTGCGCGGCGCGGTGCCGATCGTGTTGGCGACGTTCCCGATCGTCGCTGGCGTTCCCGACAGCGACCGTCTGCTCAACATCGTCTTCGTCCTGGTGCTGGTCTTCACCCTGGTGCAGGGACCCAGCCTGCGCCCGTTGGCGCACGCGCTGCGGCTGATTCCCCGCGACTCCCCCCGCGAGATCTACGTCGAGGCCGCGCCGCTGGACGTGCTCGAAGCGGAGCTGCTGACGTTGACCGTGCGACCCACCTCCCGGCTGCACAACGTGACGGTCCTCGAGCTGCGACTGCCCGACCCCAGCGTCATCACCCTGATCATCAGGGACGGCCACACCTTCGTCCCGCTGCCCGACACCCGCATCGAAGCCGGCGACGAGCTCTTGATCGTCACCACGACGAAGACACGCGCGTCGGCCGAGCGCAGGCTCCGCGCGGTCAGTCGCCGCGGCAAGCTCGCTTACTGGTTCGACGAGTACGGCGAGCCGGACTAGTGCCGCGCGCGTCGTCGACTCTGCGGCCACTGCGCAGAAGTCCGAGAAGCCACCGACGTGAACGCAGAGTCGAGCCGGCGCGAATTCGCCAGACCGGCGCAGCGTTTCACCGGGCATGATCAACAGACGCCAATTCTCCATGCTGGCCGGCATGGCGGCGGCCGGGACCGCCGTGGCCGCGTGCGCACCGACGGCCACGTCGACGCCGTCGCCCCCAACTCGGGCGGGCCACACGGCCTTTCGCAGCTTCGCCCAGGTCGACGCCGGCCTGCTCAACGTCGGATACGCGGAGGACGGCCCGGCCGACGGCCCGCCCGTCATCCTGCTGCACGGCTGGCCGTACGACGTGCACAGCTACGTCGACGTCGCGCCGCTGC
>Ga0209051_1003141_pt1 | contig 11112 bp, 6 predicted proteins | sample AraplaCvi_mMS_r2_2_FD_184286 | JGI IMG/M metagenome (GOLD analysis project Ga0209051, IMG submission 184286) | Arabidopsis root microbial communities from North Carolina, USA - plate scrape MF_Cvi_mMS_r2 (SPAdes) (version 2) | ecosystem: Host-associated > Plants > Roots > Endosphere | place: USA...
CGCGGGCATCGTCCCCGCCGTGCTGCACTACTACACGCGCTTCGTGCCCGGCGCGACCGAGGCCGGCGTCGTCGACTTCATGCTCACCGCGGCCGCCGTCGGCATCCTCTACAAGGAGAACGCCTCCATCTCCGGCGCCGAGGTCGGCTGCCAGGGCGAGGTCGGCGTCGCCTGCTCCATGGCCGCCGCCGGCCTGGCCGCCGTCATGGGCGGCACGCCGGCGCAGGTCGAGAACGCCGCCGAGATCGGCATGGAGCACCACCTGGGCCTCACCTGCGACCCCGTGGGCGGCCTGGTGCAGATCCCCTGCATCGAGCGCAACGCCATCGCGTCCGTCAAGGCGATCAACGCGGCGCGCATGGCGATGCGCGGGGACGGCACGCACCACGTCAGCCTCGACAAGGTCATCAAGACCATGCGCGAGACCGGCGCCGACATGCAGACCAAGTACAAGGAGACCGCGCGCGGCGGCTTGGCGGTCAACATCGTCGAGTGCTGAGCGACGCCGGCATGGGGACTGGCCTCCGGCCTGTCCCCGTGTTCGTCGCGGTCGCCCTGCGTGAATACGGGGACAGGCCGGAGGCCAGTCCCCTCCCGGGGCGGACCGGGATCAGGTCGTCTTGCGGCTACGCGTGGTCGCGCGGGCGGCGGTCGCCTGGGTCTTGGCTTTCGCGGGCGCCGGCGCGGCCGCCCGCGTGCGCACCCTCGGCGCGAGCCGCTGCGCCTGCGCCGGATCGCTGATGCGGCAGGCGGTCTCCGGGATCTCGACGCAGCGTCGGCACGACGGGTCGATGCGCAGGCCGTCGTTGTCGACGACCGTGCCGAGCGGCGCGTAGTGGTGCTCGATGCCCGAGGGCGGCAGCAGCTGCGGCTGGCCGGCGTCGTCCACCGGCCACAGCACGCCCTCGGTCGCGACCCGTGCCGGGATCAGCCACCAGTCGCCGCTGCGGTACTGCCCGTCGGCGCCGAACTCGATCTGCACGCCGTCCTCCAGCGTGATCCAGACCGCGTCGCCCGCCGCCGGGGACTCCTGCACGGGGACGGCGCCGTCCACCAGCGTCACGTCCTCGTTGGCGCTCTGGTTCCAGCGCCGCAGCTTGGGGTTCACGAAGCCCGCGTTCCAGGCCAGCTGCCCCTCGGCGGGCACGCTTGCCGGGTCGATGGTGAGGCGGTCGCCGTCGACCACCGTCACCCGCAGCAGCTGCCCCGGCAGGCCGTCCAGTTCGAGCGCGTCGTGCGTCAGCTCGACCCAGTCGCCGGCGCAGAATCCGCGGCCGCCCTGCGCCAGCAGCACCGGGCCGTCGTTGCCCAGCCAGCGCGTCGCGGTGCTGCCGTTGTCGCGCGACCACTTGAAGGTCGCCTGGGTGGCGTCGCCGCCGCGCTGGATCTCGACCCGGTAGAGCTGGTTCTCGGCGCCGCGGTAGGCCGCGCCCGGCGCGATGATGCAGGGATCCGCGATGGCCGGGCCCGGGTCGATGCGCGCGCCCAGCAGCGCGCTCGTCAGCGTCGTCAGCGCCACCAGCGGCGCGGTGCACGGCGTCGGCGACTGGCTCCAGGCCGGATCCCACGGCAGCGCCCTCACCTGCCACACCGTCTTCACGCGCGTGCAGGTGTCCGGGCCGCCGAGCGCCGGCTCGCGGATCGAATCGTCCTCGAGCCAGGTGATGTGGCGCTCCCAGACGTCGAGGTAGAGCCAGAAGCGCTGGTCGGCGTTGCGGTTGGCGCCGGCGAGCCAGGCCCGCAGCGGATCGCCGCCGTTGCCGTTGGCGTCGGGCGCCGCGGGCGTCCAGTCGGGCTGGGCGATGTAGTCGACGGCGGCCTCGTTCTCCACCAGGATGCCGTCGACGTAGTAGTGGCCGGCGCTGAGCGTCAGCCGCGGCGTGGCGCCGCTGGTGTCGATCGCGGGCAGGAAGCCGTTGCCGTCGGCCGGGCCGCCGAAGGGGCCGAACAGGTCGCGCGTCAAGGTGCGCAGGTGGTGCAGCAGGATCGCCGCCTGTTCGTTGCCGTCGGCGTCGAGGGCGACGCGGCCCTGCTGCTGCAGCACACGGTTGAAGTGCTTGCCTGCGTCGAAGGTCATGCGGGTGAAGTCGCCTTTCATGCTCGCCTCTCTCGAATGGGGTTCAGTTGGCCAGGAACAGGCCGACGTCCATGCCCGCGGGCGTGGCGTCGGCCAGCCGGGCGCGCAGGGTCGCTTCGCGCTGCGGCTGGAACAGGTCGTGCCAGGCGCCGAGCTCGGACTCGTCGTCGGCGCCGCGCACGATCTCGGCGGCGCAGCAGCGTCCGAGCTGCGCATAGGCCGGCGTGCCGTAGTGGATGGACGTGAACTGCGGCACCACGCGCGCCTTCTCGCGCTCGATCGCGGCGGCCTGCCCGGCCGGGTCGGCGACCGTCGCCTTCACGGCGCCGATCACGCCGTCGGGCTGGCAGTGGTAGCGGCGCGGCGTGCGGCAGCCGGCCGGCACGTAGCAGTAGCGCATGCAGCCGAGCTGGCGGCGCGCCACGTTCACGCACGAGGTGAACAGGCTGTTGCGCGCCAGCTCGATCGCGTGCGCGTCGACGATGCCGAACACCGTGGTGTCGCACAGCGTCAGCCGCGCATGCGCGATGCCGTCGCCCGGCGCGCCGATCGCCTGGCGATCCGGCGCGGTCGCGTCGACGATGCTGTCGGCGATGCGCAGCGGGATCGGGTCGAGCGCCACCTCGTCCTCGGCGACGCGGATGGCGCCGACGATGGACTGCGTGATCTCGACCGAGGCGCGCACCGCCGCCAGCTCCAGGCTGGGCTCGGCGGGGCGGCGCGGCGCGCAGTCGCAGTCGATGCCCCACCCGGGTACGAGCGTGCAGTGGCGGATGGTCACCCGCCCGCCGCAGACCGAGGTCGCGGCGCCGTCGCGTCCCTGGATCGCCAGCGGCCGGCCGGTGACGAGCACGCCGTCGAGCGTGAAGCGGCTGGCGGCGCCGAGCGTCACGGACAGCGCATCCGGCAGGTCGGTCTGCCAGTCGATCAGCCGGATCACCGGCCGCACGCGCGTCGCCGCGCGCAGCTGCAGCGACTGGCCGTCGGCCAGCTCGATCGCGATCGGCTCGACGTAGACCCCGCTCGTGCACAGCTCGACGACGGCCTGCGCCGGCTGCTCCGCGCGCCACCGGGCCAGCGCGTCGCCGATGCGGTGGAGGTCGAAGGCGTCGCCGTCGCCGACCCGGTACAGCGTGAAGTCGCCGGCCGGATCGTGCAGCACGCGCGCATACTCGCCGCCGCCGATCTCCGCCGGGAACCCGTACCGGTAATCGACCCGCACCCCCTTCTTCGGCAGCTGCCCCGGCGGGAACGCGAGGCGCCCGAGCACCGGATCGACCGCGACCCGGCCGGCCGGCGGTTCGTACTGCCAGCCGCTCAGGTCGGCCGGCATGATCGCGGCGAGCGGGACGAGCCCGTCGGGCGCGCCGGCCCAGCCCTCGACCTGGATCGCGACGCTCGCGCCCTCCCCGTAGTAGTTCGCGGGCGCGCCGGCGAAGGCCGCGCGCCGGATCGGCGCCGGCAGGTTCAGCTCGTCGGCGATCGAGGTGGGATCGGTCTCGCGCTGCGGCGCGACGAACAGCGGCGCGTCCTGGCCGAGCACGCTGAAGGTGAAGCAGTTCGGGCCGACGTCCTCGACGCAACAGGCCGGCGTGCGCGTCACCGGCAGGCTCAGCAGGCGCCAGACGAAGACGCCGACGCTGGGGATGTCGTGGCGCCCGACCGTGCGGTGCGAGTCGCAGCGCCGCACGTCGACCGTGTGCGCGAGCGTGTCGAACGGCGTGCCGAGGCGGTCCAGCGCATCCCCGTCGCGCAGGTCGGCGAGACGGTGGCGCTGCATCCAGAGGTGGTCGATGTTCTGGTGGCGCACCAGCAGCCGGAAATACTCGACCGCGCGCGCCGGCCAGCCGGCGACGTCGAGCGCCAGCTGCTCGAGCAGCCACAGCGTACCCTTGGCGCGCCGGTTGCGGATCTCGTTGGCCACCTCGCGCCGCGGCACCAGCACGCGCGGGTTCGCGCCGGCGGGCGCGTCGGGCGGCAGCCCGCCGTCGGCCGCCGGCGCGTAGCCGACCAGCTCGCCGATGTAGGGCACGGCCCAGTCGTCGGCGGTCTCGATGAACCAGTTGTCGTAGAGGTGCGCGAGGTCGTCGTCGATGACGTTGACCTGTTCGGCGATCACCCGCAGCAGCGCCTTCAACGGGTAGCCCTGGTCGGCATCGCGCTGGCGATGCACCGTGGGCAGCAACGCGTACAGGCGATCCAGGCGCGGATCGGCGGCAGTGGGCAGGGGCGTCGTGTTCATGGCGCGATCGGGTTGAGGATCAGGGTGTCCGGCACCGCGGGCGAGAGGAACGCCAGTTCGGCCGGGCGCAGCACGCCGCCGCGGTCACGGCCGCCGGCGAAGGCGGTGACGTCGGGCGGCAACGGAGGCGTCGCCGTGAAGCGCCGCAGGTCGGAGCCCTCCCCGTCCCCCTGGTCGGGATGCAGGGCCTGCTGCACGAGCGACGTGATGCGGTCCTGCGTGATCAATTGCCGCGAGCCGTCCGAGGCGGTCTCCTTCTCGGGGATCGAGGTCAGCACGTCGAGGTCGACCCAGGCCACGCCGCGCACGCCCTGGATGGCCGCGATCACCTCGGCGGTGCACACGCCCTGCCCGAGCGCGCGCCGGGCGAAGCCGAAGGTGTCGAGCAGCGTGGCGCGCACCTCGGCGGCCACGTCCTCCCAGGCGCGGTCCGCATCGATGGCGACGCCGGCCGACAGCACGAGCGCCTTCAGCTCGCGCGGCGCGACGACGAACGGCAGGTCCGGATCGCCCAGGCTGCGCAGCGCCGCGGCGAGGTTGCGCAACAGCGCGTCCGTCGGCTCGATGGGCGCGTCGTCGACGCCGGCGATCGTGAGGTAGACGATCTCGCGCGCGCCGTCGCTGGTGCGCGTGGCGACGGCCTTGGCGATGCCGGCGAAGGTGCGCGCGAAGTCGGCGTAGTCGCGCACCGAGACCAGGCGGTCGAGCGCCGCGACCGCGAGCGGCGCGTTCTCGCGCGCGAGATCGCGCGTCTCGCGGTCGGCGCCGCCCGAGGCGAGCAGCGGGTTGATCACCGCGCCGACGCCCAGCGGGCGCGTCGCCAGCAGGCTGATCTGGCGCGCCTTGACGTTGCCCGGCGCGCCGATGCCGCTGCGGTAGACCGCGCGCACGTTCTGCACGCCGGTCGGCAGCCGCGCGCCGTGCTCGCCGTTGCCGAAGGTCACGGTGGTGGTGCCGTCGTCGGCGATCGCGCTGACGAAGCCGCGATCCTGCGGCCCGAGCCAGGCGAGCGAGCGCGTCTCCTGCCACTGCACGCCGTCGACGACGACCGACAGGGTGCTGGCGGCGCCGGCCGCGGTGGCGGCGCTCACGTAGGTCAGCGGCGGCTGCTTCAGCGCGAAGGTCTGCCACGGCTGCGTCGCGTCGCCGCTGCCCAGCAGCTCGTCGCGCGTCTCGCCGTGCGTCGCCTCGACGACGTTGCCGTAGATCACCAGCGACGCGCGCTTGTAGGTGAAGGCGGTCGGCGTCGCGAGCTGCAGCGTGGTGTGCGTGACGTCGCCCGGCAGCGTCGGGTCGTAGCCGTGCACGAGGTTGGACACCATCATCAGCTCGGCCGCCTGCACGCCGGAGACGCCGGGGATGTCGGCGCGCTCGCCGCTGAGGATGACCCAGCGCCCCGAGGTCAGCTCGTCGTACAGCGCGCCGAGCTCGAGGGTCTGGCCGCTCACGTCGCCGGTCAGGGGCTCCTCGGCCAGCGTCAGCGCCCGGCTCTGCGCCAGCACCAGCGTCGAGCGCAGCGTCGACATGTCGGTCGAGGCCGCCTGCCACCAGTCGCGCGCGAAGCGCAGGTGCGTGGCCTTGCCGGTGATGCCGTAGGCGCTGCGCTGCGCGGCGTCGGCCGCCACGACCGGCAGCACCTGCGTCTGCGGCTCCTGGTCCGACAAGCGGCGCAGCACCGCGAAGCCCTGCGCCGGCACGCCGGGATAGAGCTGGTCGAGGTAGAGCCCGTCGGTGGTCTCGCCCTCGAGCGTCCACTCGGTCCACGCGCTGGGCGGGTTCAGCACGCCGTTCGTGAACGTGGCCTGCCGCGGCACCGCCGCGCCGAACAGCGAGGCGCTGGTGCCGAGCGTGAAGACGCCGACCAGCGGGGCCTGCGCGTCGTTCACGTGGGCGCCGGCCCAGGCCGTGTAGTAGCTGTCCTTGAGCGTCGGCGCGAAGCGCAGCAGCATCTGCGGCGCCGGATCGGCGCCGCGCGCGAACGCGCCGCCGAGGTCGCGCCGCAGCTGCAGGCTGTTGGCGGCCTGGGCGACGCGCGGCGCGAGCAGGCCGGCGACGAACTCGTCCGGGCTGGTGATGCCGTTCGCCGCGCCGCCGTCGAGCGCCGCCAGCGCGGCGTCGACGTCGCCCGCGAACGTGGCGATGCGCAGCTGCACCCTCGGATCGACGGGGCCGTCGGCGGCGTTGAGGATGTCGGCGGCCCACCGCGAAGGTTGCGCGTCGTGATCGAGCAGCGCCAGCGACAGCAGCTCGTCCGCCCGGCCGATCGCACGCAGGGTCGCGCCGTCGGGGCTGGAGGTGAAGAGCGCGAGATCGGCGTCCAGCGCGACCAGCAGCCCGATGGTGGCGGCCAGCGCCGGCGCCACCGGGTCGAGCACGAGGGTCGAGCGCCCGTCGGCGTCGGGACCCGCGGTCGATTGCACGCTGCGCAGCGCGGCGGTGCTGCCGTCGGCGGCGAACAGCAGCAGCAGCGGATCGCCCGCCCGCAGCGCGCTCACCGAGTCGGTCACGTACACGGCCGGGATCGTCAGGGCGCTCGAGAGCGTGATCGCCTGCGGCCGGTGCCGCCGCACCTGCAGGTCGTTCCACTCGCGCCGGGCGACGACGTCGACGCTGGTCTCGAAGGACTGCGGCGTCTCGCCGGGCCCGGGCAGGCTCTGCGCGCGCGTGCCGGCGGCGATCGTCACCGGGTCCTTCTGGTTGTCGTCCAGCGTGTAGGCCAGGAAGACGCTCGCCGCGACACCCGGGCGCAGGGTGTACCCGACCAGGTTCGCCAGCTCCAGCACGGAGCGACGCTCGGTGGCGGTGCGCAGGTAGCCCTCGTTGGCGATGCGTTCGGTGTAGAAGCTCAGCACGTCGGCCACCGTGGCCCAGCCGTCCAGCAGCGCGATCGCGGGATCGGCCGCGTCGCGCGTGGTCAGCGCGGCGAGCGGCCGCAGCGTGGGACCGGGTCCGCCCTGCGGGTCGCGGTCGCCCTCGACCGTGATCGTGGCCAGGCGCGCCATCATGGTCTCGAGGAAGGCGCCGTGCGTGCCGACGCGCCAGGCCAGCGCCGGCAGGCCGGGCCGGTTGTCGACGGGCGCCGGCGTCAGCGGCTGCGTGCCGGTGCAGCAGCCGCATGGCAGGGCCGACGAGCCGCAGCGGGAACAGCAGGTGTTCGTCATCGCATGCCTTTCGATTCAGCGCCCGCCGCCCAGCGTGATCGCGATCGAGCCGCGCTCCGGGTGGTCGGGGTCGTTGGCGAGTTCGGCGATCTCGTCGGCGGCGAGCGGGAGCACGCCGTTCTCGATCTCGTGGTTCGGCGGCGCGCCGGTGCGGTGGAACTCGGTCACCGTCACGCACTGCACGCCGGGCGCGCCCATCACGGCGGCCACGATGCGCGACAGCATCACGCTCTGCCCGAAGCGCAGCTGGTCGCTCGCGAACAGGCTCGCGGGCCCGCCCGCCAGCCGCGCCAGCACCGCGGCCTTGACGTGGCCGCGGTCGTAGCCGGGCAGCACGCACACGAGCAGGCCCAGCGTGACCGGCACGTAGCGCGCCGGCTGCACGCGCAGGTCGTGGCCGATGCGCCGCACCTTCCCGAGCGCCGCGGCGACCGCGCCCGCCAGCGCCGGGTCGCCGGCATCGCGCGCCCAGGGGTCGAGCGCGACGTCGGCCTCGTACCAGCTGCCGGTCCACACCAGGGCCGCCTGCGCGCCCTGCAGCTCGGGGTCCAGCGCGGCGATCGCGGCGTAGTCGGCGGCGGTGATCGCGCGCTTCAGGGTGCGGCGGAAGGCGAGCGGCGCGAACCGCTTGGCCTCCGCGAGGGTCTCCGGTTCGGTGCCGCCGGCCGCCGGCAGCGGATTGCGCACCGAGAAGGTGATGCCGTCGAGCGCGAGACCGTCGATGACGATGCAGGTGATCGAGTCGGCGCCGACGTTGCCCGCGCGGCCGAGGCCGACGCGCACGCCCGCGGTGAAGGCCTGGCCGGCGTCGGGCTGGCGCCCGAGCTCGTTGTCGCCGAAGCGCAGGTGCGCGAGGCCCTGGTTGTCGATCTCGGCGACCACGTCGCGGTCGTCCGGCCCGCTCGCGAAGAGGTCGGACTGCGGCGACCAGGGCATGCCGGCGTCGTCGACCAGGGCGAGCGCGGGCACGGCGCAGCGCGGATCCTGCGCCAGGCTGGCCGAGGCCGGCGGCGCGGCGGACGGCCAGCGCTGCGCGAAGGTCAGCGGCGCGCTCGCGAGCACCGGCCGGAACGGGGCGGCGCGTACCGCCCGGTCGGCGGGCTGGCCCTCGCACTCGCAGCACGCGTCGCCCACGGCCGCCGGCACCGGGCCGAGCGGCTCGCCGGGCAGGCTGCGACCGTGGTCGACCAGCACGATGTTGCCGCGCGCGACCGAGACGTCGGTCAGGGATGCGCAGTCCGGCGCGAGGCCGACCGCGCCGAGGCACAGCGCGAACGGCAACGCGTCGGCCGCGCTCCACGCGATCTCCAGCACCGGCGCCGGCGCTGTCCGGGCGATCTCGCCGCCGCCCGGCAGCGGGACCGGATAGAGCGGATCCTCGGCCGGCGTGACGGCGGTCAGCCGCACCGCCCAGCGGTGGCGCGGGTCGGCATCCGCGGGCAGGCCGGTGCGGGCGCCGCGCACTTCCTCGAAGACCAGCACGTCGCCCGGCGCCAGGTGCAGCGTGCGGCCGCCGTCGGCGGCGTAGCCGTCGACGAGCGTCGCGCGGGTGCTGCCGGCGGGCAGCCAGCACGAACGCCGGCCCCAGGTGTAGAACGCGATCGCGTTGTGCGCGGCGCGGAACGTGAGCGGCGCGGCGCGATCGGCCACCAGCGGCTCGTACCACTCGTAGGCCGAGGGCGCGACGTTGGCGAGCGCCTCGAGCGGGACCGGCGTGGCGCCGAGTCCGCTGCGGTAGGGCGTCAGGAAGGCGAGCTGCGCGGCCGCGAGCGGCGGCGTGTCGGCGCTCACGCCCACCTGCACCCAGGCGCGCGCGTTGCAGCCCTCGTGCATGCGGTAGTCGACCAGGCGCGCGTGCCGGCGCACCGAGATGCGCTGGCGCGCCGTCGCGAGGTAGGCCTCGGTGGCCACCGCGTCCTGGTAGTAGCTCAGGTAGTCGCCGGCATAGGCGAGCAATTCGACCAGCGTCACGCCGACGTCGGGCACGTGGCGCTCGCTCCAGCCGGGCATCACCAGGGCGAGGCGGTCGAGGATCAGCTGACGGAAGCTCGCGTAGTCCTTCGCGAGGTAGTTCGGGCGCGGCTCGTCGGGCGCGGGCAGCGCGCAGTCGCAGGCCGGGCTGCAGTCGACGTCGCTGGCGCAGTCGATGTGGAACGTGAAGTCGACGCTCGCGTAGTGCGGGTCGATGCCGTCCACGCCGACCAGCGTCAGCGTGTAGCGGGCGCGGTCGCCCGCGCGGTGCAGGTGCAGCACCACGTAGTCGTCGCGCGCGGGATCCGGGTCGACGACCGGATCGGCGTCGGTGATCACCAGGTCGGTGATCACGTCGCCGCCCGACAGCGCGAAATGCGCCGGCAGCGTCGCCGAGTCGGCCTGCAGCACGGCCGGGAGCTTGCCGAGGAAGTAGACGTGCAGCAGCGGCGGGTCGTCCTGCACCTCGACGTAGTCGAGGCCGTTGCGGCCGGCGGCGGCGCGCACCGCGTCGCGGCGCGGGTCGTTCAGGCAGGCGAGCAGGTCGGTCATCGCGGGGCCTCCTCTCAGGCGGTCGGCTGGCTGAAGGTCGCGCTCTGGGCGTCGCCGGTGGCCTTGACCACGTAGGCGAGATCGACCGTCAGCCGGGCGTCGTCGGCGGTCACGCTCAGGGAACGCACCGTGATCACGTCGGCCAGCCACATCTGCAGCGCCGCCTGCAGCGTGAACTGCACCGTCGCGGCGAGCTCCGGGCTGTTGGGCGCGAACACCAGCTGCTGCACGCCGCTGCCGAAGTCGGGCCGGTTGACCCGCTCGCCGTGGCTGGTGAACAGCAGCTGCTCGATCATGTCGCGCACGTGGTCGTCGACGTCGGTGGCCGCGCTGCGGCCGCGCGCGTCGAGGTGGAAGGGCCAGTCGATGTTCATCGTCAGCTCCAGGGGTGGCGTTACATGGCGACGACGCGCGCCTGCATCAGGTCGACCACGGGCGGCCCGTTCGGGATGGCGGGCGGACTGATGCACATCGCCGCGGCCGGACCCGGCGCGGCCTGCAGCATCACGGGCTGGCCCATCACCAGCACCCGTGTCGACGGCAGCTGCCATTGCACGAACACGCAGGGCTGCGGCTTCGGGCCGGGCACCGTGAACGGGCAGGCGGCGACCGTGACCTTGGCCGGCATCGTCGCCACTGCCTGGCCGCTGACGAACACGCGCGCCTGCACGGGCGCGACGAGCGCCGGGACCTGGTGCGGGCACTTGATGCCGGCGCCGAGGTGGAGGAGGAATCCGGGCATGTCCGTCTCTCCTCACTTGACCGTCAGCGCGCCGGTGTTGAAGTCGATCACCGGGCCGAGCATCGTGATCATGGCGCCCTTGCCGTTGTTGATGTAGATGCCCGAATCGTTGACGACGATCATGGCGCCGGTGGTGCTGCGCAGCACGATGCCGCCGGTGGCCGGCGTCGGCGGCGTGTCGCTGATCGAGATCGAGTGCTGCAGCAGCGACTGGATGTGGATGTTCGGGTCGGCCGGGTTGCCGAGCAGCGCCGTCGGCGGCACGCTCGCCGGGATGTCGAAGCGGCAGCCGAGCCACACCGGGTTGTTCACGTCGCCGCGCTCGAACATCACCCACACGCCGGCGCCGACCGGCGGCACCATGTAC
>Ga0209051_1003144_pt1 | contig 11107 bp, 9 predicted proteins | sample AraplaCvi_mMS_r2_2_FD_184286 | JGI IMG/M metagenome (GOLD analysis project Ga0209051, IMG submission 184286) | Arabidopsis root microbial communities from North Carolina, USA - plate scrape MF_Cvi_mMS_r2 (SPAdes) (version 2) | ecosystem: Host-associated > Plants > Roots > Endosphere | place: USA...
CTGCTGCCTGCCACGCGTGTAGACCTTCGACAGGTCGCGCACCTCGATGAATTCGGCCATGGGATGTCCTCTCCTGGTTGTGGAATGGATGAAGTCGCGAGGGCGACGCGCGTCGTCAGCGCGCCCCCTCGTCGATCGAGACGCGGTCGCCGTCGTGCAGGCCCGCGCCGGGCTCGAGGATCACGCGGTCGCCCGCGTGCAGCGCCGTGTTGCCCGCGCCCGCGGCGGGCAGCAGCACCTGGGCCCCGGCCGCCGAGGCGCCGGGCGTGACGGGACGCGCCTGCGCCCGGCCCTCGCCCGCCACGAAGACGACGGGGCGGCCGTCGCGCTGCGCGATCGCCGCGGCCGGAACGAGCAGGCCGGACGGCGCCGCGCTGGCCCCGGCGGCGGGCACGGCCTGCTTCAGGAAGCTCACGCGCACGCCGATGTCGGGCACCACGCGCGCGTCCTTCTGTTGCAGCGCGATGCGCACCCGCACCGTGGCCTTGCCGCGGTCGGCGACGGGGATCACGGCTATCACGTGCGCGGGAATGTGCCAGTCGGGGTAGGCGTCGAGCACCGCCTCGCAGGGCATGCCGGCGCTGATCTGCGCGATCGAGGCCTCGTTGACGTCGACCTCGACCTCCAGCGAATCCATGTCGACGATCGTGCCCACGCCCGTGCGCGTGAAGCCGCCGCCCGCCGACAGCGGCGAGACGATCTCGCCCACCTGGGCCGTCTTGTCGATGACGACGCCCGCGAACGGCGCGCGCACGACGGTGTAGTCGGCGTTGACCTGCGCCTCCGCGAGCTGCGCCTGCGCCGCCTCGACGAGACGCTGGCGCGAGACCAGCGTCGCGGCGAGCGTGTTGACATTCGAGCGCGCCTGTTCCGCGAGCTGGTGCGTGGTCATGCCGCTGGCCATGAGCTCGTCGCTGCGGCGGGTGTCCGCCCTGGCCTGCTCGAGCTGCACCTGGGCGAGCGTCACCTGCGCCTGCGCGGACTCGACGTTCGCCTTCGCGGCCTTGAGCGCGGCGCGGAGCTGGCTGTCGTCCAGGCGCGCGAGCACCTGCCCCGCGCTCACGCGATCGCCTTCCTCGAACAGGACCTGCGTCAGCGTGCCCGTGATCTGGGCCGAGACGGTGGCGCGCCGGCGCGCGGTGACGTAGCCCGTGGCCTGCAGCACGGCACCCGCCGGTGTCGCCCCGCCGCCCGCGGCCACCACGGCGGCCGTGCGCACCTGCGTGCCGCCCAGCGGCAGCCAGCGCGCCGCGGCCCAGCCGCCCACGAAGATGGCCGCGACGGCGGCCACGCCGGCAAGGATCAGGGGCAGGCGCCGCATGGGTCGAGGGCCGTTGTCGGTGTCGCGCTGGTCGGACGCGATGCGCAATTGCTTGACGAGATCGGGATCGACGGAAGTCATGCGGTCCTTGTGGATGAGGGGCGACGCATCGAGCGGCGGCATTGTGGCGTGCCGGCGGGCAGGGTTCAAGGCCGCGGGCACCCTGAGGCGGCGAATCGCCGAAGGGACACCGCGAATCGACGGCAACGCCGACGAAACCGGGTATCCGGCTGTTCGGGGTCAGGTCTTCGACCTGACCCCGAAAGCCCGCTCACCCCTTGCGCTGCGCCTTCAGCGACTTCATCGACGCCTCCAGCTCCGCCCGCAGCCACGAACGCAGCGCCTGCAACGGCGGCCAGTCCTTCAGCGCCGGCGGATAGACCAGGTGGTGCGAGGACGCCCCCTCGTGGATGAAGCTCGTCTCCGACAGCTTCACGAGCCGGCCCTGCCGCAGGGCGTCGGCCGCGAACATCTCGCGCACGACGGCGAAGCCGAGCTCCTGCTCGGAGGCCTGCAGCATGAGGCTCAGGTCGTTGAACATGGCCACCGGCACCGGGTTGGCCTCGACGCCCGCGGCGCGGAACCAGCGCTTCCAGAGGTCGCGGTCGCCCAGCAGGGGCTCGCGCGCGACGGCATCCAGCGGCTTGCCCGCGACGCGCGCGGCCAGGCCCGGCGGGCCCACCGCCACGAAGGGCGTCGGGCCCTCGTAGAGCCGCTCCGAGGCCAGGCCCGGCCACGGACCTTCGCCCGTGCGCAGCCCGGCGTGGAACCCTTCGCGCTGCACGTCCCGGACCTCGTTCGTCGCGTCGATCTCGATCTGGATGTCGGGGTTCTGCGCGCGCCAGCTCGCCATGCGCGGAAGGAACCAGCGCTGCGCGAACGACGGGATCATCGTCACGCGCAAGGCCTGCTGCGTGCCGCTCGCGGCCACCGTGGCCGCCTGCACGCCCTCGTGGATGCGATCGAGCGCGGGCGCGACGTCGCGCATGAGGGCCTCGCCCGCCGCGTTCAGGACGACCCGGCGCCCGCGGCGATCGAAGAGCTGGAACCCCAGGCGCTCCTCGAGGCCGGAGATCTGCTGGCTCACGGCGCTGTGCGTCAGGTGCAGGGTCTCGGCGGCGACCCGGAGGTTCTGGTGCCGCGCGACGGCGACGAAGGTCGGCAGGGCATTCAGGGTGATTCGGCTCATGTGGTTAGCTTACCTTACCAACTTGGCCTTTTTATATCGATTCCATTCCTTGTTCGATGGTCATATCCTGACCAGACCGAACAACCAACTCGAGCTTCCATCATGCACACCCCCCCTCTCCAAGCCCCCTGCAACGCGACCGAGCCGGCGCGCTTCGGCTTTCTCCCGTGGCTCGTGGCGCTTTACTCGCGGCCCTCGCTGCGCGGCCTCGACCTGGCCCTCCTGCGCGACATCGGCGCCCCCGAGGAAGACCGCGCACAAGCCGAGCTGCGCGAGGCCTGGCGCCGCTGGCTGCCGCCCGGCGGCCCCTTTCGCGACCTTTGAGAAGCGTTCCTTCCCATCCCTCACAGGAGATTCGTCATGACGAAGACCCAGATCCACGCCGCCGCCCTCGCCCTCGCCGTCGCCACGACGGCCGGCACCTTCGCCGCGGCCGACGCACTCGCGAGACAGCAGTACGTCGTCGCCGAGCGCGTGGTGCTGGCGAGCATGCAGGTCTCCACGCCACAGACCGTCATCGTCGTCGGCCGTCGCGACGCGGAAACCTGAGAACGCGTGAAGCCCCGGGCCCGGCGCATCGACATGGATTTGCTTGCGCAAGGGCCCGCCGCGCGCGCAGCATCGGGCGTGCGGCGCCGTTCATGAACGGGACATGTTGCGAATCCAGCATCGTGGCAGGCGCAGCTCGCAGGAGAACCGCCGATGCACGAGACCCCGACGCGCAAGGATCGCGCGGCCGCGCCCTTCGACGCGTGGCAGACCTGCACCACGGCGGCCGACGTCGCGGCGGCGGCGCGGGAGGACCGCGCGGCCATCGCGGCGCGCCAGGCGGTGCGCCTGGGCGCGCTGCTGGAGGCCGCCGCGCAGACCCGGCTGTACGGGCCCCTGCTCGCGCCCCGCGACGCCGCCTCGTGGCACCTCGATGAACTGCCCATCGCGCGCAAGCCGGAGCTGATGGCGCGCTTCGACGACTGGGTCGTCGATCCGCGCCTGCGCCTGGCCGACGTGCGCCGCTTCGTCTCCGATCCGGCGCGCATCGGCGAGGCCTTCCTCGGCCGCTACGCGGTCTGGGAAAGCTCCGGGAGCACGGGCGAGCCCGGCCTCTTCGTCAACGACGCGGCGGCGCTCGCGGTCTACGACGCGCTCGAGGCCCTGCGCCGGCACTCGCCGCGGCCCATGCTGCGCCTGGTCGACCCGCTCTACCTCAGCGAGCGCATCGCCTTCGTGGGAGCCTTGGGCGGCCACTTCGCCAGCGCCGCGACCATGGAACGACTGCGCCGGCTCAATCCACTGCTGGCGCCGCGCCTGCGCAGCCTGTCCTTCCTGCAGCCGGTCGACGCCCTCGTCGCCGAGCTCGACGCCTTCGAGCCCACCATCCTCAGCACTTACCCGAGCGCGGCCGTCATCCTCGCCGAGGAACGCATGGCCGGACGCCTGCGCGCCGCGCCGCGCGAAGTCTGGACCGGCGGCGAGACGCTCACGCCCTCGATGCGCGCCTTCCTCCACCAGGCCTTCCGCTGCCCGGTCAGCAATGACTACGGCGCCTCCGAGTTCCTCGCGCTCGCCTGCGAATGCCCGCTCGGGCGCCTCCACGCCAACACCGACTGGGCGATCCTCGAGGCGGTCGACGACGCGGGCCGACCCGTGCCGGCCGGCCAGGCGGGCGCGCGCTGCCTGCTGACCAACCTCGCCAATCGCGTGCAGCCCCTGCTGCGCTACGACCTCGGCGACCGGATCCGCATCCACGCGCGGCCCTGCGCCTGCGGCAGCCCCTTCCCCGCCATCGACGTGCAGGGACGCAGCGACGACACGCTGCGGCTGGGCACCGGCGCCGCCACCGTGCGCCTGTCGCCGCTGGCGGTCAGCACCGTGCTGGAGGACGACGCCGGCCTCTTCGACTTCCAGCTCGTGCAGCAGGGCCCGCAGCGGCTCGAGCTCACCACCCGGCTTCGCGGGCCGGCGGCGCGAGAGAGCCTGCAGCGCGGCCGCGCCGCGCTGCTCGCCTTCATCGCGGACCAGGGCGCGCGCGGCGTCTCGATCCGTTGCCGTTCCAGCGAGCCGATCCGCCAGCGCGACAGCGGCAAGATCCAGCGGGTGATGGCCGCGTCGCACTGACGACGGGATGCCGGGAAACCCGGCAGGAGCGCTCCGCCGCGGCATTTGCCATCATGCGCCCATGAACTCATCCTTCGTCGACCTTCCCTTCGGCGGCCGCGACGTGCGCATCGAGGTCGCCTGGGTCGGGCCCGAGACGCCCGGCCGGCCGCCGCTGGTGTTCCTCCACGAGGGCCTCGGCTCGGTGGCCATGTGGCGCGACTTCCCTGCCCGCCTGTGCACCGCGCTCGGCTGCCGCGGCCTCGTGTATTCCCGCCCGGGGTATGGCCGGTCCACGCCCCGGCCGGCCGGCGAGGTCTGGGCGCCCGACTACCTGCATGCGCAGGCGCTCGACCTGCTGCCCGCCCTGCTCGAGCGGCTCGACATCCGGGGCCCCTACGTCCTCTTCGGGCACAGCGACGGCGGATCCATCTCGCTGATCCACGCCGCGCGATTCCCGCGGCGGGTCGCCGCCGCGGTCGTGCTCGCGCCGCACATCCATGTCGAGCCGGTCGCCCTCGCCGGCATCCGGGCCGCGCGCGCGGCCTACCTCGCCACCGACGAGATGCGCCGGCGCCTCGCGCGCTATCACGACGACGTCGACTCGGCCTTCTTCGCGTGGAACGACGCCTGGCTCGCGCCGGCGTTCGAGTCCTGGAACATCGAGGCCCTGCTCGACGGGATCCGCTGCCCCCTGCTCGCGATCCAGGGGGCGGAGGACGAGTACGGCACGATGGCGCAGATCGACGGCATCGCAGCGCGCGTGCCCGGCACCACGCTGCTCAAGCTCGACGATTGCGGCCACGTGCCGCATCGCGACCGTCCCCTCGAGGTGATCGAGGCGGTGCGCGCACTGCTCGCGGGTCTCGCCACGCCCGGGTGAGGTGGTCGACAGGGGCAGAAGTAACGGGGCCCCTGCCAAGCGGGTCAAGCTGTTAGCATGGGTCGTGCTGCGACGTCGGGCAGCCCCGAGGAGAAGCCCTCGAAAGCCGGCCGGATGAGCCGGCGAAATTGCCACACGATGGCAAACCGCCCGCCGTATGCAGGCGCACCGCGAATGCGGTGACGCCACGCTTGTCCACACGAGCCTGAGAACTGACTTCCGGGAGGCTGCAGTCATGGCATCGAGCGAGCAACATCGTCGGGTCGTCATCACGGGCGTCGGGCTGCATACCCCCATGGGTGACAGCCTCGACGACATCGAGGCGCGCTACCGCCGCGGCGCCTCGGCCGTGCGCTACCGGCCCGACAGCCAGGGCAACGGCGCCCGCGCCGCCGCCTTCCTCGACGGCGACGCCGCGCAGGGCTTTCCGGGCGCGCTCGCGAAGATGACGGACCGCTCCACGCTCATCGCCCTGCGCGCGAGCGACGCGGTGATGGGCGATGCGGCGCTGCGGCGCGGCGAGTACGACGCCACCCGGATCGGCACCTTCCTCGGATTCGGCTTCCCCACGGAGACCAACTTCGCGGCCTCGGGCGAGCTCCTGCGCACGGACCACATGAGCCCGATGACGCTGTTCAAGATGCTGCCCAACGCGGCCGCCGGCCACGTCTCGATGAGGCACGGGCTGAAGGGCGAGTGCGCGACGCACCTGCTCGCCTGCTGCGCGGCCGCCGCGGCCCTCGCCCACGCGATGCGCTCGATCCGCCACGGCTACCTCGACATGGCGATCGCCGGCGGCGTCGACACGCCGCTTGCCGAATCCTCCTTCCGCGCCTGGGAGGCCCTGCAACTCCTCGCGAGCGCGGATCCGGAGAACCCGGCCGCGGCGTGCCGGCCGTTCTCCGCGGACCGGCGCGGCTTCGTGCTCGGCGAGGGCGCGGTGCTCTACCTGCTGGAGGACGAGGCGCATGCCCGCGCGCGTGGCGCCCGGATCTACGCGACGCTCGCCGGCTGCGGACTCTCGGCGAGCGCGGGAAACGCGACGCTGCCCAGCGCCTCGGGCGTCGAGGCCGCGATGCGCGGCGCGCTCGAGGACGCCGGGCTCGGTGCCGACGCGATCGGCTACGTCAACGCCGAAGGCTCGGCCACCGCGCGCGGCGACGTCATCGAGACGCAGGCCCTGCACGCGACCTTCGGCGCACGGGCGCGCGCCGTTCCCGTCAGCTCCACCAAGCCCTTCCACGGCCACCTGCTCGGGGCTTCGGCCGCGATGGACATGCTCGCCGCCCTCGTCGCCCTCGATCGCGGCGTCATCGCGCCCACCCTCAACCTCGACGCACCCGATCCCGAGTGCGATCTCGACTACGTGCCCAACGCCGCGCGCACGGACGTGCGGATCGACGCGGCGATGGTCAACACCTTCGGGTTCGGCGGATGCAATGCGAGCGTGGTGCTGACGCATTGACGGCTGTCCGTCATTGATTCGCGGAACCCGGAACGCTCGCCATCGAGAAAACTCAATACCCGAATCAGGGTATGGCGGCGAATTCGATCGAGACAACGCTGACAATTTCGATGCGCAACCCCTAATTTGTATTCGAAAGGTATCTCGAATACACGATCGGTTGCATCGCGCGCAATTCCCTCGTTCGGGGGAGACGCCGTACGAATGTTCGGCCGGGCCGGCATCCCGAATCCCATGAACTAGGGGTGGCACCGCCCCCTATGGGGGTGGCGTCCGGGGCCTGCCCTGCGAAGAATACGCCCCCAGAACGCCTCCCCGCCCACCCACGAGACGCCGGCGATATTCCCTTCGCCGGCGTCGACGCACTCTGCGCGCCCCTAATTCGCATTGCATTGGAGATGCAATTGCAACGCGACGAAACGCAGAATCCGAAGGACGAATGGCGAACATCGGAAGATCGCGAACCCGCACAATCCGCACCCATTGAATCCGCCCTTCGGAGCGCCCGATGAAATTGCTGAGCTATCTCTTCCTCGAATCCCGGCCGCGCTTCGTCCTCGCGATCGTCGCGGGCCTCGCGAGCGGCGTGGCCGGCGCCGGGCTCGCCAAGGTCATCAGCGACGCGATCCAGGGCGCGGGCCTGTCCAGGCTCGAGGTGGCGGGCTTCTTCGTCCTGTGCGGCGCGTACCTCGCCGGCAAGACCTGCTCCGAGCTGGCGCTGATGCACCTCGTGCAGCGCGCGATCCTGCGGCTGCGCATCGACCTGAGCCGCAAGATCCTCGCCACGCCGCACAAGCGTTTGCAGTCGCTGGGCAAGTCGGAGCTGCTCACGATCATGACGAACGACATCACGGCGTTCGTGCAGGCCTTCCAGATGATCCCGATGGCGCTGGGCAACGTCGTCATCGTGCTGGCCTGCAGCGCCTGGCTCGCGTGGCTCTCCTGGCCGCTGTTCCTGATGTTCGGCGCCTTCCTCGGCGTGTGCCTCGTGGCGTACCACTTCGCCGAGCGGGGCCCGCTGCGCCGCATGCTGCGCCTGCGCGAGCAGCTCGAGGTGCTGGTGGGCCACTTCCGCGGCCTGATCGACGGCAGCCGCGAGCTGCAGCTCAACGCCGCCCGCGGCCGGCATTTCGTCGACCAGGTCATCGCCCCCGACGCGCACGAGTTCAAGCGCAGCTTCATCGGCACGATGACGGGCTACACCTGGGTCTCGAACGTCGGCCTCGTGCTGTTCTACGTCGCGATCGGCCTGCTGCTGTTCGCGGTGCCCGGCCACCTGGCCATCCCGTCCTCCACGGTCGCGAGCTTCGCGCTGATCCTGCTGTTCCTCGTGCGGCCGATCAGCGACATGATGTTCTCGCTGCCCGTGCTGCGGCAGGCCGGCGTCTCGCTCGGTCGCATCCAGGCCCTCGAAGGCGGCCTCGAGCCGCCGGCGCGGGCCCTGGCCACGGCGCACGCCTTCGCGCACGTAGGCCCGCTCACGCTGGAGCTGCGCCAGGTGGCGCACCGGCACGAGAGCCCGTTCGAGGATCACGCCTTCACGGTCGGGCCCGTCGACCTCGCGATCCGCCAGGGCGAGCTCCTGTTCGTCGTCGGCGGCAACGGCAGCGGCAAGACCACGCTCGCGATGGTCCTGCTCGGGCTCTACGCGCCGGACGCGGGCGAGATCCTCCTCAACGGCGAGCGGGTCACGCCGGCCAACATCGACGACTACCGCCAGCACTTCTGCGCCGTCTTCTCCGACTTCCACCTCTTCGAGCAGCTGCTGCTGGCCGACACGCCCGCGCTGCGCGAGCGCGCCTCGCACTACGTGGCCCGGCTCGGGATGGCGCACAAGGTGCGCGCCGAGGACGGCCGCTTCTCCACCGTCAGCCTCTCGACGGGGCAGCGCAAGCGCCTCGCGCTGGTCTCCGCGTGGCTCGAGGATCGTCCCGTCTACCTCTTCGACGAGTGGGCCGCCGACCAGGACCCCGCGTTCAAGCACGTCTTCTACACGGAGTTGCTGCCCGAGCTGAAGGCGCGCGGCAAGACCGTCGTCGTCATCACGCACGACGACGCTTACTTCCACTGCGCCGACCGCATCGTGAAGCTCGAGGACGGCCGGCTCCACGCCACCACGCCGGCGGCCGCGGCCCCGCGCCGCGGCCCGGCCCCCGTCGCCGCCGCCGCCTGAGGGATCCCGCGATGCAACCCACCCCCTGGCTCCTGCGGCAACCCAGCCCCCAGCGCCGCGTGCGCCTCTACTGCTTCAGCTACGCGGGCGGCAACGCGCGCGCGTTCGCGCCGTGGCAGGACGAGGTCGATCCGGCCATCGAGATCTGCGCGGTGCAGCTCCCCGGCCGCGGCGCGCGCTGGCACGAGGCGCCCTTCACCTCGCTGCAGGCGCTCGTGAAGGAGCTCGCGCCCGTCATCGCCCGCCACGACGACCTGCCCTTCGCCTTCTTCGGCCACAGCCTGGGCGGCCTGCTCGCCTTCGAGCTGGCGCGCTGGTGCAAGCTGCACTGGCTGCGCCTGCCCGAGCACGTGTTCGTCTCGGGCTGCGACGCGCCGCAGCACCGCAGCCCGCCCGACGCGCTGCACCTGTTGCCCGACGCGGAGCTGGCGGAGAAGCTGCGCGGCTACAACGGCACGCCGCCGGAGGTGCTCGCGAACCCCGAACTCCTCGCGCTCGTGCTGCCCGCGGTGCGCGCGGATTTCACGCTGTGCGCCGACTATCGCTATCGGCCCGGCCTGCCGCTGACCATGCCCGTCACCGTCCTCGCCGGGCGGCACGACACCCACATCGCGCCCGAGCAGCTCTCGGGCTGGGCGAAGGAGACGCTGGCCTCCTGCCGGGTGCATTGGTTCGACGGCGACCACTTCTTCATCCACCCGAGCCGCGACGACGTGCTCGACCTGCTCTGCAAGGAACTGCTGACGCAGGAATGCGCCTGACGCGCCACGAGCGCGCACGGCACCCCCGACCGACTCTCCGCTTCGCAGGAGCGGCTGCGCCATGACCCTTTCGACGAACGCCGCGACCGACTGTTCCGAGCCCGCCGACCTGGCCGCCCTGCTGCACGAACGCGCGGGCGCACCGGCCACCGCGGGGCGTCTCGCGTTCACGTTCATCGATCACGGGGCGGGCACCTCGGCGTCGATCACGTTCGCCGAGCTCGACGCGCGCGCGCGCCGCCTGGCGGCGCACCTGCAGGCGGGCACGCGGCGTGGCGATCGGGTCCTCCTCGTGCACCCGCCCGGCCTCGACTACATCGTGGGCTTCTTCGCGTGCGTGCTCGCGGGCGCGATCGCCGTGCCCGCGCTGCCGCCCGCCAACGCGCGCACGTTGCCGCGCCTGCGCCTGATCGCGCGCGACGCGTCGCCCGCCGCGGCCCTCGCCCCGTCCGCCGTGGCCGCGCGCATGCGGGCGCTGCCGCCGGACGCGGATGACGCGCTCACCGGGCTCGCGTGGCTAGCGGCCGACGAGCTCGGCGAGCCGCCGGCCGCCTGGGCCCCTTCCGCCGTCGCCTCCACGGACGTCGCCTTCCTCCAGTACACGTCAGGCTCGACCGGCGCGCCCAAGGGCGTGATGGTCACCCACGGCAACATCCTCGCCAACGTGGCGCTGATCCAGGACGCGTTCGGCATGACGCCGGACGACGTGTTCGTCTCGTGGCTGCCCCCGCACCACGACATGGGGCTGATCGGCAAGATCCTCTATCCCCTGTACACGGCCAGCCATTGCGTGCAGTTCGCGCCGGCGGCCTTCCTCGCCTCCCCGCGCCGCTGGCTCGAGGCGATCACGCGATACCGCGCCCGCCTGACGGCCGCGCCGAACTTCGCCTACGACCTGTGCGTCGAGAAGATCCCCGAGGCGGAGCGGGACGGCCTCGATCTCTCGTCGCTAGCCTTCGCGCTGAACGGCGCCGAGCTCGTGCGCCCCTCGACGCTGCGGCGCTTCGCCGCCGCCTTCGCGCCATGCGGGCTGCGCGCCGGTTCGCTGGTGCCCGTCTACGGCTCGGCCGAGGCGACGCTGCTCATGACCAGCCGCTCGCGCGACGCGCGCGCCGGCGCGCCGCCCGTGCTGGCGCTCGATCGCGCGCGGCTGGCGCTCGGCGTGGCCGTGCCGTCGTCCGACGCCGGGGAGGCCGTGGAGATCGTCGCGGTGGGCGCCGC
>Ga0209051_1003145_pt1 | contig 11092 bp, 5 predicted proteins | sample AraplaCvi_mMS_r2_2_FD_184286 | JGI IMG/M metagenome (GOLD analysis project Ga0209051, IMG submission 184286) | Arabidopsis root microbial communities from North Carolina, USA - plate scrape MF_Cvi_mMS_r2 (SPAdes) (version 2) | ecosystem: Host-associated > Plants > Roots > Endosphere | place: USA...
GAACCAACGCCGCGGTGCTGGATTCGACGGAGTACGCGCAGCCCGCGCTGTTCACCGTCGAGGTCGCGACGTTCCGCCTGCTCGAGTCCTGGGGCATCGAACCCGACTACGTGCTCGGTCACTCCATCGGAGAACTGACCGCCGCGCACGTCGCCGGCGTGCTGTCGCTGGAGAACGCGGCCGCCCTGGTCGCGGCGCGTGGACGGCTCATGCAGCGCCTTCCCGAGGGCGGCGCGATGGTGGCGGTCGGCACCAGCGAGGCCCGGATGCGCCCGCTGCTGCGCGACGGCGTTGGCATCGCTGCGGTCAACGGGCCGGAATCCGTCGTCATCTCCGGTCCCGAGGACGCCGTCCTGGCCATCGCCGAGGAGGCCAAGGCCACCGGGTGCCGAGTGCACCAGCTGGCGGTGTCGCACGCATTCCACTCCTCGCTGATGGAACCGATGCTGCTGGAGTTCAACACCGTCGCCGGTGGAATGTCGTTGGCGGAGCCGAGGATTCCGATCGTGTCCAACGTGACCGGCGAGCTGGCGGAGCAGGACTTCGCGTCCGCTCCGTACTGGGCCAGCCACATCCTCGAGGCGGTCCGGTTCGACGACAGCGTCCGCTTCCTCGCCTCGGCGGGGGTCACCCGCTTCGTCGAGGTCGGACCGGCCAGCGGCCTGACGGCCACGATCGCGATGTCGCTGGCCGAGTCCGAGCCCGTGACGGTCTCGACGCTGAAGAAGGACACCGCCGAGCCCACCACCCTGTTGACCGCGCTCGCCGAGCTGTCGGTCTCCGGGGTCGAGGTGGACTGGCAGGCGGCGTGCACCGGTGGTCGCCTGCTCGACCTGCCGACCTACGCCTTCCAGCGCCGCCGCTTCTGGTTGACAAGCGGTGGCTCGGGTTCGACCGACGCCACGGGTCTTGGCCTGGGTCGCACCGAACACGCCCTGCTCGGCGCCGTCGTCGAATCACCCGAGACCGGCGGCGTCGTGCTAACCGGTCGCCTGTCCACGTCGGCGATGCCGTGGCTCTCCGACCACGCCGTCGCCGGCGTCGTGCTGTTCCCCGGCGCCGGCTTCGTCGAACTGGCCATCCGCGCCGGTGACGAGGTGGGGTGCTCCAGCGTCGACGAGATGATGCTGCACGCACCGCTGGTGCTGCCCGCCGAGGGCGTGGCCGTGCAGGTCGTGGTCAGCCAGGCCGACGAGGCCGGTGGCCGTGTCGTGTCGATCTTCTCGCGCGCCCAACAGGATTCGGCGTCCTGGATTCTGCACGCCGAGGGTGAGCTGAGCGTCGCGGCGTCGGCGCCCGGGTCGGATCTGTCGATCTGGCCGCCGGTCGGCGCCCGCGAGGTCGACGTGGCCGACGCCTACGACCAGCTCGCGGCCCGGGGCTACGAATACGGCCCGGCGTTCCGCGGACTGAAGGCCATGTGGCAGCGCGGCGACGAGGTGTTCGCCGAGGTGTCCATGCCACAGGAGCTGCAGGCCAACGGCTTTGGCGTACACCCGGTGCTGCTCGACGGCGCCTTGCACGCGGTGGTGTTAGGTCGGAACGACGGCTCGGGTGACACAGAAGGTGAGATGGCGCTGCCCTTCTCCTGGCAGAAGGTCTCGCTGCACGCATCCGGGGCATCCGCGGTGCGAGCCCGGCTGGCGCCCAACGGAGCCAGCTCGATGTCGATCGACCTCGCCGACGGGCTCGGCCTTCCGGTGCTCTCGGTCGAGGCGATGGTGGCCCGGCCGGTGACGGCCCAGCAGTTGGCGGCCGCGGTCGGCGGCACCGGCGGCGGTGAACTGTTCGAGGTGGTGTGGTCGGCGGCGACGCCGGCCGCCGAGGTCCCCGACGGCGAGCACGCGATCTTCGAGTCCGTGCCCGTCGCAGCGGATTCCGATGAGCTGGCCGGCGTCTACCGGGCGACGCACGTCGCGCTGGAGCGCATGCAGTCCTGGCTGGCCGAGACCGCCGAGGCCACCACGCCCAAGACCCTGGTGGTGACGACCCGCGGGGCCGTCGCGCTGCCCGGCGAGGACGTCACCGACCTGGCCGGTGCCGCGGTGTGGGGTCTGGTGCGCGCCGCGCAGACCGAGCATCCGGGCCGCGTGGTCTTGGTCGACCTGGGAGACCAAGCTGCGGAGTCCTTCGACCCGGCGCCTCTGGTGGCGCTCGGCGAACCGCAGGTCGTCGTCCGCGACGGTGTGCTGCACACCGCGCGGGTGGTGCCGAGCCGGGCCGCGGAGTCGCTGCTGACGCCGCCGGCCGACGGAGCGCCGTGGCGACTGACGGTCGCAGAGTCGGGCACGTTCGACGACCTGACGCTTCAGGCGATCCCCGACGCCGACGAGCCGCTGGAGGCCGGACGCATCCGGGTCGCCGTGCGGGCCATCGGCGCCAACTTCCGCGACGTCATGATCGCTCTCGGCCTGTACCCGGGCGGCGGTTCGATGGGCATCGAGGCGGCGGGCATCGTCGTCGAGGTCGCGCCTGGCGTGACCGAGGTGTCCGTCGGTGACCGGGTGATGGGTCTGTTCCCCGAGGGCACGGGCACCATGGCCACCACCGACGCCCGCGTCGTGCTGCCCATCCCCGCGGACTGGGGCTATGCGCAGGGCGCCGGTTTCACCGTCGGTTTCGCGACGGCCTACTTCGCGCTGCGCGGGCTGGCCGACGTGCAACCGGGCCAGTCGGTGCTGATCCACGCGGGCACCGGCGGCGTCGGCATGGCCGCCGTCCAGCTGGCCCGCCACTGGGGCTTGGAGGTGTTCGCCACCGCGAGCCAGCCGAAGTGGGACACGTTGCGGGCCATGGGCTTCGACGACGACCACATCGGGGACTCGCGCACACTGGAGTTCGAGCAGAAGTTCCTCGCCACCACCGGCGGCCGAGGGGTCGACGTCGTGCTCGACTCGCTGTCGGGTGACTTCGTGGACGCGTCGCTGCGCCTGTTGCCGCGCGGCGGAGCGTTCCTCGAGATGGGCAAGACCGACATGCGCGACGCCGACGAGGTCGCCGCGGCACACCCGGGGGTGCGCTACCGCGCGTTCGACCTGTTCGAGGCGGGCGCCGACGGGGTCGGCAAGATCCTGACCGGCGTTGCCGAGCTCGCGGACGCGGGAGTGCTTCGGCCACTTCCCATCTCGACGTGGGACGTGCGCCGGGCACCGGCGGCACTGCGGCACCTCAGCCAGGCCCGCCACATCGGCAAGGTCGTGCTGACGATGCCGGACGCGTGGGCCACCGGGACCGTGCTGATCACCGGCGGCACCGGCATGGCGGGTGCCTCGGTGGCCCGCCACGTCGTCGCCACCCACGGTGTGCGGCATCTGGTGCTGCTGTCGCGGCGCGGGCCCGACGCACCGGGGGCGGCCGAGCTGGTGACCGAACTGACCGATGCGGGCGCCCACGTTCAGGTGGTCGCCGCGGACGCCGCCGACCGGGACGCCCTTGCCAAGGCCCTGGCCGGCATCGACCATCAGCACGCGTTGTCGGCGGTCATCCACACCGCAGGCGTGATCGACGACGCGGTGCTGACGTCGCTGACGCCCGAACGGGTGGACGCGGTGCTGCGGTCCAAGGTCGACGCGGCGTGGAACCTGCACGAGCTCACGCAAGACCTCGACCTGTCGGCGTTCGTGATGTTCTCGTCGATGGCGGGTCTTGTCGGTGCGTCCGGGCAGGCCAACTACTCCGCGGCCAACGCCTACCTCGACGGGCTGGCGGCGCACCGACGGGCTCGTGGCCTGCCGGCGATGTCGCTGGGGTGGGGGCTGTGGGAGCAGGCCAGCGGCATGACGGGGCACCTGCAGGACGTCGACCTCGCGCGCCTCAACCGCGACGGCATCCTCGCCTTGGCCCTCGACGACGCGCTGACGCTGTTCGACGAGGCGCTGACCGTCGACGAGCCGTTCCTGGTGCCCGCACGCATCGACCGGGTCGCGCTGCGCACCAAGTCCTCGGCCGGGACGTTGCCGCCGATGTTCGTCGAGTTGATCTCGGGTCCGGCGCGCCGTCAGGTCGGCGACTCGCTGGCCGCGGCGCAGTCGAGATCGGCACTGGCGCAACGCTTGTCGGGGCTGCCGACCGACGAGCAGTACGACCTGCTGCTCGACTTGGTGCGGTCGCACATGGCCACGGTGCTCGGCGTGCCCAACCCGCAGTCGATCGCACCGGACCTGGCCTTCCAGGATCACGGCTTCGACTCGCTCACCGCGGTCGAGTTGCGCAACCGGTTGAAGGCGGCGACGGGTCTGACCCTCTCGCCGACGCTCATCTTCGACTACCCGAACCCTGCGGCGATCGCGGAGTACTTCCGCACCCAGCTGGTCGGCGAGCAGGAGCAGGGCTCGGTGACCAACGACGTCGACGCGGAACTGCAGCGGGTCGTCTCGACCATCCCGATCAAGCGACTGCGACAGGCCGGCGTGCTCGACATGCTGCTCAACCTCGCGGCCCAGGGCAGCGGTGCCGACACCGAGGCAGTCGCGTCGGGTGAACCGGATCGCACGCAGGACATCGCCGACATGGACCTGCAGGATCTGCTGGCCGCGTTCAGCGACGACGATGCAGGGTAGGCCGATGCAGGCAGGGCCCCGGTGAGGATCGTCGTCGGGGGCGCCGACGGCGCGATCGGACGTGGGGTGTCGGCGCGCCTGGTGACCCTGGGCCACGACGTGGTCGGCATCGGCGCCCGGCGTCCCGAGAGTTGGCCTGGCGCAGTCGACTTCGTGACGTCCGAGGTGTACCCGGCCGACACCACCAAGGGCGCCGACGCGCTGCTGCACTGCGGTGGCACCCGCGGCCTCGACGCGGTGGCCGCCGACGTCGGACGCGTCGTCGTGGTGGCACCGACCTGGCCGGTCGACGACGCCGCCGCGGCGGTGGACCGCGCGATCGTGGTGCGGACCGCTCTGGTGCTGGGCCGCCACGTCGACGACGCGGTGCTGAGGAGGTTCACCGCGCCGGTCGTCGTCGACGACGGGTCCGCGGACCGACCCCTGCAGGTGGTGCACGCTCACGACGTCGAGCGGGTGTTGGTGCGGGCGGTCCTCGACGCGGACGTTCCCGCCGGTCGGGTCGACGTCGTCGCCGCCGAACCCACCACGCTGCGCGAGATCGTCGCCGCCGTCGGTCGGCCCCTGGTCACCGTGCCCGGCCCGTTGGCGCGCGCCGTCGCCCGCCGACCCGTCACGGTGCCGCACCTGGACCCCACCGCGCTGCGGGAGGGCTGGGGCCTCACCCCCGTCTACGACGCGGCGCAGGCGATCGAGGACTTCGCCCTCGCGTGCCGAGGCCGGATCACCGTCGGCACCGCCGTGCACGACATCCCCTGGCGGCTGCCGCGCGTGCTGTCCATCCCGGCGGTGGACGCCCCGGCCGCCGACGGGGTCGAGCCGGTCCCCGCCGGCCCCGGCGAGGCGACCGGCGAGTTCGACACCCCGATCGACCCGCGCTTCCCGGCCTTCATCGCCACGAATCTGTCCGAGGCGCTCGCCGGGCCGTTCTCGCCGTCGTCGGCGTCGGTGACGGTGCTCGGCACCCGCGCGGCCGGTCTGGTCATCTCCGAGCGGCTACGTCCCGGCGGGGCCGTCCAACGGGAGATGTCGGTGCGCACCACCGGCGTCTTCGGGCACCGCCTGTACGCCGGCATCACCACCGGGCACTTCATGGCGCACACCGTGCCCTTCATCGATCCGAACCTCGTGCTGTCGGGGTTCTTCGGCCACACCGAGGACGGGCTCGAGCTGTTCGGGGAGCACCTGCCCCCCGTCGAGCCACGCGGCCTGATCCGGCAGCTGCGCGGCGGCCTGACCTTCGCCAACTGCCTCGTGGGTCTGTCGGCCGGTTCCCGTGGTGACACCCAGGCCTTCGTCGTCGACGTCGAGCGCCTGGAGGCGGCCGCGACGGACCCAGCCGCCCTCGACGACCAGCGGCTCCGCGAGCTGATCCTGCTGGGCCGCGACCACGTCGTGCACGGGTGGGTGTTGTCGTCGGCGTCGATCCTGCTGTGCGCCGGGTACGGCGTGGTGATGCGCCTGCTGTGCGGGCGCGACGTCATGCCCGCCGCGGGTGACGAGCTGGTCAGCGCGCAGGCGCTCAGCGCGGTCCATCGCCTGGTCGCCGCGGCTCGGCGTGATCCCGTCGCCGCCACGCTGCTCGCCGAAACGGACGTCGACGCCGCGACGCTCGCCGCGAAGGCGCCCGCCTTCTCGGCCGCCCTGGCCGAGGAGTTGGCCCTCATCGGGCACCGCGGACCCGGTGAGGTCGAGATGCGCTCGGCGACCTACGCCGACGATCCCGACCTCCTGGTCCGCATGGTGAGCAAGGCGATGACCGCAGCGCCCCGAGACCTGCCCCGGCTGCCCCAGGTGCCGTTGCGCGCGAGGCCGGTGGGCGTCGCCGCGGCCAGCCAGCTGCGCGAGCGGGAGGTGCGCCGCGACCGCATGGTGCGCGCCATCTGGGTGCTGCGGCGCCTGCTGCGCGAGCAGGGGAAGCGCATGGTCGACGCGGGCCAGCTCGGCGACGTGGACGACGTGTTCTACCTGCTGGTCGACGAGGTGAACACCCCGCCGCCCGACCTCGCCGGCATCGTCGCGCGTCGACGCACCGAGCAGGCGACGTTGCAGGGCCTGGTGCCGCCCGAGGCGTTCAGCGGCCGCTGGAACCCGACCGAGGGGCCCACCACCGCCTTCGGGGGCGGTGAGGTGCTTCACGGCATCGGCGTCTCCGGAGGGAGCGCCCGCGGGCGGGTCCGCATCGTGGCGGCCGAGACGATCGACGACCTGCAGCCCGGTGAGGTGCTCGTCGCCAAGGTCACCGACGTCGGCTACACCCCCGCCTTCGCCTACGCCGCAGCCGTCGTCACCGAACTGGGTGGACCCACCTCTCACGCGGCGATCGTGGCCCGCGAGTTCGGGGTGCCGTGCGTGGTCAACGCGCGCGGCGCGACCGCGCGACTGGTCACCGGAACCGAAGTGGAAGTGGACGGGGCGACCGGCGAGGTCCACGTGCTCGGAACCTGACTCAACACGTGTCATATCGTGGCGGTCATGGACTTCGCGATGTCGGCCAAAGGGCAGGACTACCACCAACGGCTCACCGACTTCATGGTCGAGCACGTGTTCCCCGCCGAGCACGTCTACGACCAGTACCGCCTGGAAGCGGGTCCCGACGACCACACCGTCCCGCCGGTGGTCGAGGAGCTCAAGAAACTGGCCCGCGAACGCGGTCTGTGGAACCTCTTCCTGCCCTCGGAGTCGGGGCTGACCAACCTGGAGTACGCGCCGCTGGCCGAACTCACCGGCTGGAGCATGGAACTCGCTCCCGAGGCCACCAACTGCGCGGCGCCGGACACCGGCAACATGGAGACACTGCACCTGTTCGCCACCGAGGAGCAGCGCAAGCAGTGGCTCGAGCCGCTGCTCAACGGCGAGATCCGCAGCGCGTTCGCGATGACCGAACCCGCGGTGGCCTCCAGCGACGCCCGCAACATCGAGACCACGATGCTGCGCGACGGCGGGGACTACGTCATCAACGGCCGCAAGTGGTGGACCTCCGGCGCCAACGATCCCCGGTGCAAGGTCCTGATCGTCATGGGCCGCACCAACCCCGACGCCGCCAGCCATCAGCAGCAGTCGATGATCCTGGTGCCCTTGGACACCCCGGGGGTGAACATCATTCGTTCGCTGCCGGTGTTCGGGTGGCAGGATCAGCACGGCCACGCCGAGATCGTCTTCGACAACGTCCGGGTGCCTGCCTCCAACCTCCTCGGCGAGGAGGGCGGCGGGTTCGCGATCGCCCAGGCCCGCCTCGGCCCAGGCCGCATCCACCACTGCATGCGGGCGATCGGAGTAGCCGAGCGCGCGCTGGCGTTGATGGTCGACCGGGTCAACAAGCGCATCGCGTTCGGCAAGCCGCTGGCCGAGCAGGGCGTGGTGCAGCAGCAGGTTGCGCTGTCCCGCAACGAGATCGACCAGGCCCGGCTGCTGTGCCACAAGGCCGCGTGGGTGATCGACCAGCACGGCAACAAGGCGGCGCGCAACGAGGTCGCCATGATCAAGGCCGTCGCACCGCAGATGGCGTGCAACGTGCTCGACCGGGCCATCCAGGTGCACGGCGGCGCCGGTGTCACCGACGACACGCCGCTGGCCCGGCTGTACGGCTGGCACCGCGCCATGCGGTTGTTCGACGGGCCCGACGAGGTGCACATGCGGTCCATCGCGCGGGCGGAACTGGGCCGGGAGAAAGACGTCTTGGCGACGGCGGTGACCTCGTAGTGGTCTCCAGAGGCGACGAGCTATCTGGTGCCTGGAACTTCCGCGACGTCGCAGAGGAGACCGGCATCCACACCGGCCGGCTGTTCCGGTCCAGCGAGCTCAGCCGCCTCGACGACGCGGGCCGTGACGCGTTGGCCCGGTACGGCATTGGCGACGTCGCCGATCTGCGCTCGGCGCGCGAGGTCGAGCGGCGCGGCCCCGGCCTGGTGCCCGACGGGGTGGCCGTGCACGCGTTGCCGTTCCACGAGTTGACCGCCGCGGAGGCCGCCGCACCACACGAGAGCGCCTTCGACAAGATGCTGACCGCCAAGCCCGACGACGAGGACGTCTCGGTGGCCGCCGCGCGCTTCATGACCGAGGAGTACGAGCGCTTTCCCTCGCTGCCCGGCGCCAAGACAGCCGTGCGAGAGGTGGTCTCGTTGCTCGCCGACCAACGGCCCGTCATCGCGCACTGCTTCGCGGGCAAGGACCGCACCGGTTTCACCGTCGCCCTGGTGCTGGAAACCGTTGGCGTGCCGCGTGATGCGATCGTCGCCGACTTCCTGCGCAGCAACGCCGCCGTCCCGCAGCTGCGCGAGCGCATCCTCGAGTCGATCCGCGCTCGCGCCGACGAGACGACGACGCCGGAGATCGTGACGTTCGCCGAGGCACGACTCAACGAGGAGGTGCTCGGCGTGCGCGAGGACTACCTCCTCGCGGCCAAGCGCTCCATCGACGCTGAATATGGCTCTAGCGCAGGGTATTTGGAGTCGCTGGGCGTCACCGACGATCAGGTGTCGCGCCTGCGTCGGTTCCTGGTGGGCTGACCTCAGAGCTTGGGTTGCCAGGTGCTGGGCGTGATCCGGCCCCCGTAGACGGGTAGCTCGATGGGTTGGTCGGTGTCGGCGAAGTGCGACCACGGCCTGGTGACGCCGGCGGTGCCGTACTCGCGCGTGCGCCGGACCTCGTCGAGGTCGACGGTGGCGGCGAGCACCGTCGACTCCGCGCCGACGGCCTCGGCGAGAATCCGCCCCTGCGGGTCGACGAGGAGGCTGCGCCCCTGCCCTCGGGGTGCGGCGGCGTTGACGCTGGCCACGAAGACCTGGTTGGCGATCGCGTTGGCCTGGACCAGGATCACCTCTTGGGCTCGGTCGCCCGTGGGTGTCAGCACGACGTTGACCAGGAGCTCGGCTCCCATCCACGCCAGCTGCCGGGCGTGCTCGGGGAACCAGGCGTCATAGCAGACCGTCAGCCCGATGGTTCCGGTGTCTCCGAGGTTCAGCGTCGTGAAGTCGGCGCCGGGCTCGACGGTCTCCGAGGGCCGCCACGGGAAGATCTTGCGGTAGCTCGCCGCGAGCTCACCGGCCGGTGAGAAGACCACCAGGGTGTTGTAGACGAGGCCGGAGTCCGTCGACTCCAGCACGCTGCCGGGGATCAGCCACACGCCGAGTTCGGCTGTCAGCCGGGCGAGTTCACGACCCGTCGGACCGTCGAGGGGCTCGGCGTGGCGGGCCAGGTCGGCTTGATCCGATGGGTCGAACGCGCCGAGCAGGTGCTGTTCGGGGAAGACGAAGAGCTGTGTTCTCGGGTACTGCCGCACCAGTTCACGCAGCCGATGCTCGAACTCCTCGAACGACGCCGCGGCGGGGTCTTGGACCAGCGCGAGGGACAAATCCTTGGACACGGTCGCAGTCCTCCGTCGTCAGCCGCGGACCGCGGTGCCGTCGATCCCGTCGTGAACGATCTTAGGCGTACCGGAGTGGAAGGTGACGTGGTTGTCGATGCCGCCCAGGGTGATGACGTCGACCGAGTCGACGGTGACGTCGGCGTCGATCCCGGCCGTCTCGACGCTGGCGCAGTGGCCGATCACGGTGACCGGCGTGGCGCCGCCGCTGATGACGAGGTGCCCGTCGTTGCAGTACACCGTCTGCGGTCCGCTGTCGTTCAATCTGACGGTGGCACCCGGGGTGAGCCGAATGGCGTGATCCTCGGCGATCATTCGCGCCGCCGCACCCGTGCCGATCCAGATCGCGCCGCCCAGCCAAGCCACGAGGATCAGCACCCACGTCACCATGCCGGCCACCAGCCGGGGTCGCAGTCGGCCGGCCCAGTTGCCGGACTGGTCGCGGTCGAGGTCGTAGGGGAACGAGCTGACGCACAGCGCCCGTTCCGGGTGACGGGCATCGGCCAGGATCACACCGTCGTCGTACTCTCGCCCCTTCACCTTCAGCTCACCCTGGTAGCCGTCGAGGGCGTAGCGCACCACCGTCGTGGTGCTGGGCCCGCTCCACAGTTGGCGGGTGACCGTCCACCCGTGCGCCTGCGGGAGCCACACGTTGGAGTACGTGGTGCCGCCGTAATAGGTTGCGCGCGCGGTGACGTCGGAGTCCATCACCTGCGCGACACGGCCCCACTTCAGGAGCGCCAGTCGCTTGCGAGCCATTCGGAACTGCAGGCCGTAGACGAGCACCAGCGTCGCCACGGCGGCCGGTGCCAACCACTGCGGGAACATGATCCAGACGATGATCGGCGGGATGGCGACCATGAACATCGCGAAGAGGAACCACCAGCGGAACGGCAGCAGCTCGGCCAGCACGAAGCTCAGGGGGACCCGGCGGGGTGCGTCGGCCAGGTGCGTGTCCGACGACGTCCCAGGGGTGCGGTAGGTGCCGGCGAACCGTTGCGCCCGCGCCTCGGCGAGCTGGGCCTCGAGCTCGGCGATGCGCTGCTCGGGGTCTTCCGGCGACGTCATCTGCGCATGGTCCCACGGTGTGGTCGAGCACGACGCCCGAAATGACCCACCGGTCGCTCGCCGGGCTCCCCAGCCGGCCCGCCTCAGACCAGCAGCACCC
>Ga0209051_1003152_pt1 | contig 11077 bp, 10 predicted proteins | sample AraplaCvi_mMS_r2_2_FD_184286 | JGI IMG/M metagenome (GOLD analysis project Ga0209051, IMG submission 184286) | Arabidopsis root microbial communities from North Carolina, USA - plate scrape MF_Cvi_mMS_r2 (SPAdes) (version 2) | ecosystem: Host-associated > Plants > Roots > Endosphere | place...
CGCGGTGTCGGCGAATACGGCTCCGTGATCTTCATCGCCGGCAACCTTCCGTTCCGGTCGGAGATCGCACCGTTGCTGATTGTCATCAAGCTCGAGGAATATAACTATGCCGCAGCAACGGGTATTGCTGCGATGATGCTGGTGATTTCGTTTGCCATGCTGCTGATCATTAACCTCATCCAGAGCTGGCGCAGACGGAGGTACGGCTATGGCGTTTGATACCAGCCTTCAGCCGACAAAGGTGCGTTCGGCCGTGACCGAACATCGGTTTGCGCGTTGGACGCTGATCCTGGCTTCGCTGATCTTCCTGACGCTGATCCTGCTTCTGCCGCTGGCGGCCGTCTTTGTCGAAGCGTTCCGCAAGGGGGCGGGTCCGTTCCTCGAGGCGCTGCAGGACGAAGAGACCTTTTCGGCTATTCGCCTGACCCTCATTGTGGCCGGCGTCAGCGTTCCCCTCAATCTGACCTTTGGCATCGCGGCCGCCTGGGCGATTGCCAAGTTCGAGTTCAAGGGCAAGGCTTTCCTGACAACGTTGATCGACCTGCCGTTTTCGGTCTCGCCGGTTATTTCCGGCCTCGTTTTCGTCTTGCTGCTTGGTGCCAATACCCACCTCGGCCAATGGCTGAGCGCTCACGACATCAAGATCCTGTTTGCCGTGCCGGGATTGATCCTGGCGACCATGTTCGTCACCTTCCCGTTCGTGGCGCGTGAACTGATCCCGCTCATGCAGGAGCAAGGTACGGGCGACGAAGAGGCGGCGATTTCTCTCGGCGCCAGCGGCTGGCAAACCTTCTGGCACGTGACCTTGCCCAATATCAAATGGGGCCTGCTCTATGGCGTATTGCTTTGCAATGCCCGCGCCATGGGCGAGTTCGGCGCCGTGTCCGTGGTCTCCGGTCACATCCGGGGACAGACGAACACCATGCCGCTGCAGGTGGAAATTCTCTATAACGAGTACAATTTCACCGGCGCGTTCGCCGTCGCCACGCTGCTTGCCTTGCTTGCGCTCGTAACCCTTGTTTTGAAGACGCTGCTCGAGATGCGATACAGCGAAGAAATCGCCGCCAGCCGACGGCACTGAAGGAATTAGAATGGAAGTTCGCGTACAAAACCTGCGCAAGGAATTCGAGCGCTTTCCGGCGCTGCACGACGTCTCACTCGATATCCGCTCCGGCGAGTTGATCGCGCTGCTCGGCCCGTCCGGATCGGGCAAGACGACGCTGTTGCGGCTCATTGCTGGCTTGGAGAGCCCGACGGAAGGGTTGATCTATTTCGGAGACGAGGACGCGTCGAAGAAGACCGTGCAGCAGCGCAACATCGGCTTCGTGTTCCAGCACTATGCTTTGTTCAGGCATATGACAGTGCTGGAAAATGTTTCCTTTGGCCTGAAGGTGCGCGATGGCTCGCGGCGCCCGCCCAAGGCAGAAATTCGCCGGCGGGCATTGGAGTTGCTTGACCTTGTCCAGCTCTCGGGTCTTGAGAAGCGTTATCCGGCTCAGCTTTCCGGCGGCCAGCGCCAGCGCGTCGCGCTTGCACGCGCCATGGCGGTCGAACCGAATGTACTGCTGCTCGATGAGCCCTTCGGCGCCCTCGACGCCCAAGTGCGCAAGGATCTCCGCAAATGGCTGCGCGAGATCCATGATCGCACGGGTCACACGACGGTCTTCGTCACGCATGACCAGGACGAGGCGATGGAGCTTGCTGACCGCGTCGTTGTCATGAGCCAGGGCGCGATCGAGCAGGTCGGAACTCCCGATGAGGTTTACGACAATCCGAACTCCCCCTTCGTCTTCGGCTTTGTTGGACAGTCCAACTGTCTCGAAGTCCGTGTCAGCAGTGGCGAAATCTGGTTCGAAGACCGGCCGCTCGGGCTCAAGGCGGTGGGCGAAATGGATGGGGATGCGCAGCTTTATTTCCGGCCCCACGACATTGAATTGCGCGACGGCTGCGGGGGCTGCATCGCCGGCCTGCTGACAGCTAGCCGGCGCGTCGCCGGGACGCGCCATATCGAGGTTGACATTGGAAAAATGCATCCTCCGATTGAATTGGAGCTGACGCCCACACAGGCAGGGGCGCTTGATCGAAGCCGAATTGCCTTCAGGCCAACGCGATGGAAGCTCTTCAGGAAGGCACAATAACGGTACGATTTGAGGGTCTCGAATACGGCGAATCAGCGTCACTCCAGACTTGATTCGACCGTATTCACTGCCTTTATTTCGCCTTTTTCCACGAAAAAGAGCACTAATTTCAACGCCGGTCTAGAACCCGAATCAGCTTGTGCATCAGGGTGGAGAGGCCTCAAATCAAATTGTGATACTTATTGGGTTTGAAATTTACCGGAAACACAGGTAAAAAAGCGATCACTTAATCGAGAAGGGCTTACTACCTTAAATAGGGGGCACCTGCCATTGAGGGCGCATCTAACGTTGGGCAAATCTCTTGCCGGGATTGTTCTTGCGGGCTTTGCGGCGGCAAGCTGCACGACCGCACAACAACCGGCTCCGAAGACGGCCAGCCTGGCCACCAAATCAAGGAATGCGCAAACTGCGCATGATGCCAAGGTCACGTTCAACTATACCGCCAAGGACCGTGATTGCCTGAAGCGGGCAATGTATTTCGAATCCGAACACTCCGATCGTAGCGGCTACATGGCGGTCGGAACGGTGGTCATGAACCGCCTAACCTCGGGGGCTTATCCCGACTCCATCTGCGGCGTCGTTGCTCAACAGCGACAGTTTGCCCCCGGTGTGATGACACGACAGGTCGAGCCGATTGCCGAGGTCGAGCTGGCGGACGCAGCTGACGCAATCCTCCGGGGCGAGAGACATCCAGGCGTAAAGGACGCGATGTTCTTCCACACCGATGGCCTGAAGTTCCCGTACAGAAACATGCACTACGTAACGATTGCCGGCGGCAATGCATTTTACGAGAAACGTGGGCGTGACGGCGAGCTGCAGACCCCGGCACCCCTTCCCTCCTACGAGGTCGCCATGAACTATCTGCCGGGCCAGAGCCGGATGCCGGTGCAGTTCGAGGGGCTTGTTCCGACTGCCGTCCCCGTGCCGATACCGATGCCTGGACCGGTGGCCTCAATGGAAACGCAGCCAAGCGTAGCCGAACCGGCAAACGTCTTGCCCGTCACGATGAACGCCGATACGCCTGTCGCCGTGCCGACTCCGAGACCGGCCTTCAATGATGCAGCGCTGCGCGGCAGCCTCGCCCACGGATAGGACGCGGCGGATTATTCCGCCCTGTTTCCATCCGCGTCGAAGACGTGCAGATGCTGTGCGGGGAACGACACGTTGACTGTCGGGCCCGAGGTCAGCGCCGCCCGGTCGAGCGTGAAGATCTTGAAGGGCAGACCGTGCAGCGACAGGTGCAGGATGATGCCGAAGCCGGTCGGTTCGACCAATTCGACGTTCGCGTTTAGGCCATCCTGAAGGGTAATGACCACATGCTCCGGCCGAATCCCGAGCGTCACCTTGGTGCCGTTTGCGAGTGACAGGGGGGCGGCGAGCGGGACGACCGTGCCGTCCTTCAGGCGAACACCACCATCCGCATAGGTCGCGTCGAGGAAATTCATGCCCGGCGAGCCGATGAAGCCGGCGACGAAGAGGTTGGCAGGCGTATCGTAAAGCTCGAGCGGGCTGCCGACCTGCTGCACGACGCCGCCGTGCATGGCAACGATCCGGTCCGCCAGCGTCATCGCCTCGATCTGGTCGTGGGTGACGTAGATCGACGTCGCCTTGAGGTCGCCATGCAGCTTCTTGATTTCGGCACGCATCTGTTCGCGCAGGCGCGCGTCGAGGTTCGACAGCGGCTCGTCGAAGAGGAAGGCCTTCGGTTGACGCACGATCGCGCGGCCCATGGCGACACGCTGGCGCTGGCCGCCTGACAGCGCCTTCGGCCGACGCTCGAGCAGCGGGTCAAGCCCAAGCTTGGAGGCGGCAGCACCGACCGCGCTGGCGATCTTTTCCTTGGCCGTCTTTCTCAGCTTCAGGCTGTAGCTCATGTTGCCGGCGACATTCATGTGTGGATAGAGCGCGTAGGACTGGAACACCATGGCGATGTCACGGTCCTTCGGATGCAGCTCGTTGACGCGATTGCCGGCGATGCGGATTTCGCCGCCGGTGACGTCCTCGAGGCCTGCAATCATGCGCAGCAGGGTCGACTTGCCGCAGCCGGATGGGCCGACGAGCACGACGAACTCGCCATCCTTGATGCGGAGGTCGACGTCGTGCAGTACCTTGACGGGGCCATAGGCCTTTTTGACGTTCTGGATATCGATCGATGCCATTTTGACTAACCCTTGACCGCGCCGGCCGTCAGGCCCTGGACGAGATAACGCTGAATGAGCAGGAAGAAGAGACCGGCCGGGATGAGCGCGAGCACGCCCGCTGCCATCATCTGCCCGAAATCCACGGAGAACTTGGAAACGAAGGTCAGAAGCCCGACCGGGAAGGTTGCCGCGTCATTGCCGTTGATCAGCATGAGGGCAAAGAGCAGTTCACTCCACGCGGCGGTGAAAACGAAGCCGAGCGTTGCCGCGATGCCGGGCAACGTCAGCGGCAGGATGATCTGCCGGAAGGCGGTGAACTGCGTTGCACCGTCGATCATGGCCGCCTCCTCGAGATCCTTCGGAATGCCGTCGAAGAAGGACTGCATCAGGAAAGTCGCAAAGGGTACGTTGAAGGCGGTGTAGACGACGACGAGGCCGGTGAGGCTGTTCGTCAAATGCAGTGGCGTCAGGATCTTGAAGATCGGGGCCACCAGCATGACGAGCGGGAACATCTGCGTCAGAAGCATCAACGCGACGATCCAGTACTTGGCCCGGAAATTGAAGCGTGACAGCGCGTAACCTGACAGCGAGGCGCAGATTGTGACGACGATCGCTGTTGAGGCCGACACGATCAGGCTGTTCTTGAAGAAGGTCGGGAAGGCGCTGTGCTGGATGACGAAGGAATAGTGTTCCCAGGTCGTCCGCGACGGCCACATCCGCACGCCCTCTGTATAGAGCAGGTCGTTCGGCGTCACCGACACCTTGAGGAGCCAGAATAGCGGAAACAGCGCAAAGACGATGTAGCAGAGAATGGCCAGGCGATGTGCGATGGTGGGGAGAATGGATCGCTTCATGGCATCAATCCTTGTTCAGCAGGGTCTGCCGCAGCAGGATGATCAGCATCGAGTAGGCGAGCAGCAGCACCAGCAGCACCAGCGCAATCGCCGAGGCATACCCGAAGTCCAGGCGCTTGAAGGCCTGCGTAAAGATATAGCTTGCGACGATCTGGGTGCGGTCGGCCGGGCCGCCACCGGTCATGACGACAATCAGGTCGGCGAAGTTGGACACCCAGACGGTGCGCAAAAGCACAGTGATGGCAATGGTCGGCGCAAGGAATGGCAAGGTGATCGAGCGGAAGCGCTGAAACCAGCCCGCGCCGTCGATGGAAGCTGCCTCGTAGAGATCGCGCGGAATTGCCTGCAGGGCCGCAAGCAAGGTGATCGCGAAGAAGGGAATGCCCCACCAGACATTGGCGATAATCGGTCCCCACATCGCATGTTGCGGATCGGAGAGGATGTTGGCGGGCTCGCTCATCAACCCGAGCGCAAACAGCCAGTGCGGGATTGGGCCGATCACGGGATTGAAGAGCCAGGCCCAATTCAGGCCGGCGAGGAAGGAGGGGACGGCCCAGGGCAGAAAGACCAGAGCCTGCACGACACCCCTGCCCCAGAACGGCTTGTCGAGTAGCAGTGCGAGGATGAGTCCGAAAACGAACTGCAACAGGACGGAGGCGCCCGTCCACAACAGCGTATTCTTCAGCGCGCCATAGAACGCCGCGTCTTTCGACAGAGCCCGGAAATGCTCGAGCCCGATGAAGCCGCCCGAAAACGGATTGAGCAGCTGGATGTCGCGAAACGCATAGGACACCCCGATCACCAGCGGCACCAGCATCACCGCAATGATCAGGACCAGTGACGGCGCACTATAAAGATATGGTTCGCAGGCATCGGCGACGCGCTTCAGCCAGGGGCGTCTGTCCTGGCGCCTTTCCAGCGTATCGGCAGTGAGGGTCATCAGGCAAAATCCGTTTCGCGGCGCAATCTGCGCCGTCGCAAGACAGTGAAAGAGGCGGCGGACAGGTCCGCCGCCGGTGGGCCGTTACTTCTTGGCGAGGAACTTCTGCTGCGCCTTGGTCAGATAGTCTGCCCACTGGTCAGCCAGCTCCTTCGGCGTGATATCGCCGAGAAGCGCCTGCTGCGTCGTCTTGATGGCGAGCGAGTCCTTGAAGAAGGCGAACTCTTCCAGGTAGGTCGGCATCACGGTCGGAACGATGTTCGGGTCGGCCAGCTCTTCGAACCAACCCTTGAACTGATCGCCTGCGTAGAAGGGGTCCTTCTCGGCCGAGGTATGAACCGGAAGAGCGCCCGTACGCTTGTTCCACTCGATATTGCCTTCCGGCGATTCAAGCGTCTCGATCAGCTTCCAGGACAGATCCTTGTTCTGGCTGGTCGTGAACATTGACCAGCCGGCGAAACCGATTGTCGTGAAGCCCTTGCCGCTTGGACCGACCGGCATCTTGGTTACCCCGAAATCGTCCGGCTTCATGCGCTGGGCAACCGCGATCAGAGCGTCCGGATCCTGGTCGAGCATCGCGCACGTGCCCGAGTAGAATCCGGCGACGGTTTCGTTGAAGCCCCAGTTGACGCTGTCCTTCGGCGTCAGGCCCTTCTTGTAGAGGTCGACGACCCATTCGAGACCCTTAGCCCAGCCTTCGCTGTTCATCGTCGAGGTGCCATCCTCGTTGAAGAACTTGTTGGAGCCGGCCATTGTCGCGCCGAACATCACCCAGCCGTTCAGGCCGCCCGGACCGCCGCGCAGGCAGTAACCCGACTTGCCGGGAAGCTTGGAGACCTTTTCGGAGGCGGCCACGAAATCGTCGAGCGTCTTCGGCGGTTCGGAAACGCCGGCTTCCTTGAAAAGGTTCTTGTTGTAGAACAGCGCACGCAGGTAGAAGCCGTAAGGCAGCATGTAGGCGGTGTTCTTGACGTCGCGGCCGAGTTCAAGCGCACGCGGCGTCAGGCCCTTGGTGTGCTCCCACTTGGCGAGGTAAGGTTCGAGGCTTTCGAGCATGCCGTTGTTGGCATAGAGGGAAAGCCAGGTGTCGGGCATTTCCATGACGTCGGGCGTGTCGCCGGCCGAAACCATCGTGGCGAACTTCTGGAAAGCTTCGTTCCAGGGCAGCGAGATGATGTCGACCTTGGTCCCGGGGTTTGCAGCCTCGAACTTGCCGACGATCGACTTCAGCGTCTCCGTGCGCTCGGGGCTGGTGATAACCTCGACCAGTTTCAGTGTGGTATCGGCGAGTGCCGTACCGGCCATCATCGTGGCGAGTAAAGTGGCGGTGATCAGTCTTTTCATGCTTGCTCCCCCTTTTCAGGTTTTTCAGGTTGTGAACTTAAGAGGCGACCGCCAATGCCGCCTCGATGTCCTTCCACAGGGCCTCGGTTCCTTCGAGACCGACGTGGAGGCGTACGGACCGTGCATGGATCCCGAAGGTATGCGCGGAATTTGGTTGCGCCTTCTGCTGAAGGACCACCTCGCCTGGTACGATCAGGCTTTCATGTCCACCCCAGCTCACTCCCAGTTTGAAGAGCTTGAGGTGATCAGCAAAGGCGCGAATGTCGACGCCCTCGCGGAAGATGAAGGAGAAGAGGCCGGACGTGCCGTTGAGACCCGCCGGCAGGCGGTTAGCCAGCCCGGGGTGGCAGACCGTCTCGACGACGTCGAGCTCCTTCAGGCGGCCGGCAATCGTCATCGCGGCAGCTTCGTGTGCCTTCATCCGGATGGGCAGCGTCCGCAGTCCGCGGATCAGCAGCCAGGCATCGAACGGCGAAAGCTTGCCGCCAAGATAAGGATAGGCCTCCGACTTGATCCGGGCGATCATGTCCTTGGAACTAGCCACCACACCCGCAACGACATCGCTGTGGCCGCCGAGATATTTCGACGCGGAGTGGATGACGATGTCGACACCCAGGGAAATCGGCTGCTGGAAGTACGGGCTTGCCCAGCTGTTGTCGATCATCGTGACGACGCCGTGTTTCTTCGCGAGCGCTGAAAGCGCACCGACGTCGTGAGCCTCCATAACCCAGCTCGTCGGGCTTTCCATGTAGAAAACCTTGGCGCCCGGCAGTGCGTTCGCCACAGCCTCCTCGTCCCGACCATCGACATAGGTCACCTCGACCTTCATGCGTTTCAAAATCGTGCCGAAGAGTCGGAAGGCATCTGGATAAACGTGCTTGACCGCAACGATACGGTCGCCCGGCTCGACGAAGGACAACACTGCTGACGAGATCGCCGCCATTCCGCTTGCAAAACCAAGTGCGTCTTCCGCTCCCTCAAGCTTTGCCAACATTTCCTCAAACATGCGAACTGTCGGATTGAGCCCGCGGGTATAGATCGGGCGAACTTTCTCGCCGCGATAGGAAGCGATCATGTCGTCATAGTCTGAGAAGGTGAAAAGCGAGGTCTGAAAGATCGGCGGCACGACCGCTTCTGCGAAGTTTCCTTCGTCGTGAGCGGTGATGAGCGAGGCAAGGTCGAACGCGTTCGCGCCGTTGTTCATTTGGACATTTCCTTGATATCTTCCTCGACGACGTCGAGGATCTTCAGTGTTTCTTCCCGCGCGGCCTCAACATCCTGGGAAGCGATGGCGTTGAAGAGCGTGCGATGAAAGGGAAAGGAGCGGCGAGCAAAATCCTCGCGCTCGAATGGGTGTTCCCAGAACTGCCAGAAGGTTTCGCGCATCTGTTCAAGAAGCTGGCGAAAGAGCGGATTGTGGGTGGCGTCATAGATGGCAAGGTGGAAGGCGAGATCTTCCGGACCTGATGTGCCTTTCTCGATGTGAACGCGTTCCATCTCGTTCAGGTTCTGCTCGATCAGGATAAGGTCCCTGTCGGTTCGCTTTCTCGCGGCGACCATGCAGGCCTCGCATTCTATCCCACGACGCACCTCAAGCGTTTGTAAGAGGGCGTCTCGCAGATGGCCGGTATCAAGCGACAGCGGCATGTGGATCGTCGCCTTGGAAACTGGTTTCAGCAAATAGGTCCCGCTTCCCTTTCGCGTTTCAATGACGCCAAGGGCCTGGAAGTGGCGGATTGCCTCCCTGATGGTTGAGCGGCCGACCATCAGAGCTGACATCAGTTCACGCTCTGCCGGCAGACGGTCGCCAGCCTTCAGTTGCGCGCTGTTGATGTAATCCGCCAGTGCGTCCGTCACCTGACGAGCGCGATCTATGGCCGGTAGCGGCCGGATCACCGGCCTGTCGCTCATTGATGCCCTCATGGTTCCCCATTTATTTTTTAGGCAACGGACCAAAAATTGGTCTGACATCTTAGCATTTCTCAAACTCGCGGATCCGTCAAGACTGCTTTAACAATTGAAGAGGAGCCGGCCGCGATCGAAACGATCCGACACCAGCTTCATAGCGGCCAATTACCGAGATCAGGACTGATTGCTTGCTCCATCTGACAACGGCGTTCAGGTCGTTGCCAGTCAACCGGAACAACTCTTCACGGTTGAAAGCCTCGGAAAGAGCGTGCTCTAGGCGACATTTCAAAAAGATATCGGATCGTGATGATCCGAAAGGAAGGTGATGACACTCCGCCGCTCCTTCATGCCTTGCAAACGAAGGCTGTCTACCGCGAAATATGCATGCTATTTTCAGGTTGTGTTCAGTGGAGGTAACTTCCGTGAACAGATACGACCTCAAGGACGACCCCATCGACCAATTTCCCGCGGCCCTGGTTCATTGGGCAGATCAGTTTCGGCGGTCGGATCATGACGAGGAAGCAGTCCGGCGAGCAATTGCGGCACTAAACGTCGCCTTGACCCAGGCTCAAATCTATCTGGATGACGTTGGCGACGTGAGACAGGAGAGAAGGTGGCAGACGCCGGCCTTTCTTTTCAAGGTTGCATGCCGATCGGTTGCGCTCCTCGATCCTGCATTCGCGGACAAGATGAAATCATTTGGGTGGGGGACAGAGGATTTCTGGAGTGATGCGAAGCAGAGCGACAAGATACACATTCCCGATATTCGGCCAGCTTGCGTGGTCATCGAGGCAAGACTGTCGGGGCGCGAACCTGATCCTGAAGAAAAAACTGTCCGGAATGCCGCCCACGATGAGAAAAGCAAATTGGTGCTGATAATTGTATCAGTGCTCGCCGCCTTCTTTGGGCTTGGGTGCATTTCCGGCGGTCTATTGCTCATGGTTGCCCCCGGGGTCGGAGCAAATTTTTTCGATTTTCTGGGGTTTCGGTTCTCCATGCATCAGACCGGCGTTGTGGCAATTGCCTTGGGTGCTGTGTCGATCGTACTGACATTTCGAACGGTCCTGAAAACCATCGTCGCTCGCGGCAGAACCTAGTGTCGAAGCCCGTCAGTCCCAATCACCGCGGCAAGCGCGAGCTTCTTCGTCGCGCCGCGGTTCCCGCTCGAGAGCCGCTACACACATTCCATACCTCGTCCAAGACGTGTTGAAGAGGACGTCGTCAAATATATCGTAGGATGCGATGGCCAAGCGGCAGGAAACGCACGTTAACGAGAGACCGGGCCAAGCCAATACATACTATTTCCTGATCCTATAGTATATTTCGGACCTGAGAGGTTGGCCATGCAACGTCTGTTCGTTCCTCGACATATCTTTTCGACAGTCTTGCTCGGGACGATCGCAGCAGCGACTTCATGCGTCTACGCTTGCAGCGGCTCACCAGAGTTCGGCCCGGCAGGACATTTTCATGCGCACGCAACGGCTAAATTGCAGCGGGACTCGAGTACGATAGAAGTCGCCATCTACGGTATCGCTCGTGCGCTAAACGAAATGCAGGCGACTACCTTCTCAGGCCCCATTCTAGAAAGCGTCCTGGTTGCAAGTCGAGAGGTTGCAATAAAAGGAGCATTCCCGATCCCGCCAGATATTCGCAAGCAGCTCACTGGTTATTCGAGCGAAGCTTCGATGAACCTTGTCCGATACCGGATTGGTGACGTGGGCACCTTCAATCTCGCCACTGTATTGGAACGGG
>Ga0209051_1003153_pt1 | contig 11071 bp, 8 predicted proteins | sample AraplaCvi_mMS_r2_2_FD_184286 | JGI IMG/M metagenome (GOLD analysis project Ga0209051, IMG submission 184286) | Arabidopsis root microbial communities from North Carolina, USA - plate scrape MF_Cvi_mMS_r2 (SPAdes) (version 2) | ecosystem: Host-associated > Plants > Roots > Endosphere | place: USA...
GCCGGCCGAGACGGCCTCCTGCAGCGCCGCCATGACATGGCGGGCGCCGTAGCCCGCCAGCAGCGCCTCGTCGGCGGCCGCGGGGGGCCACGCGGCGGGCAGCAGTGCGGCGGCGAGCTCGTCGTAGCCGGCGTTGCGCGGCCGCGCGTGGCGGAAGTCGACGAAGTTGCGGTTCAGGTCGACGCCCTCGTGCGTCACGCGGCGACCGGCGGAAAAGCCCCACGGATTGAGCGCATGCAGCAGGAGCAGCGCCACGCCCGCCTCCTGCGCGCGCGAGCGCAGCGCGGCGTCGCGCAGCAGCGCCACCTGCACGCCCGAGCCGCAGAAGCCCTCGACGCCGTGGCATCCGCTGGAGACGATCAGCACCGACTGCGCGTCGGCCGGCCCGATGCGGACGACGTCGAGCGCGAGCGGCTCGAGCTCGCGCCCGCGCAGCGGCTCGGGGCAGGACTGCACGGGCAGTCCGGTCGCGGCCGCGAGGAACTTCCCGCGCGCCTCGGCGTAGGTGGCGGCGAAGGCGTCGGCAGGGTCGCCCATGGTCTCAGCCGCGTCCGGCGAACCACTTGTCGACCAGCCGCACCCACAGCGTGCCGCCGAGCGGGATGAGGTCGTCGTTGAAGTCGTAGTGCGGGTTGTGGAGCGTGCAGGGTCCGAGGTTGTCGGCCGGCGTGTCGCCGCTGTAGGCGAGGCGGTGGCGGCCGTCCCCGTTGCCGACGACGAAGTACGCGCCCGGCTTCGCCTGCAGGAAATAGCTGAAGTCCTCTGCCGTCATGGCCGGCTCGAACTCGAAGGTGTTGTCGGCGCCGACCGTCTCGCGCATCACGTCGCGCACGAAGGCGGCCTCGGCCGGGTGGTTGACGGTGGGCGGGTAGTTGCGGTGGAAGCGGAATTCGACCGTCGCGCCGAACGCGGCGGCGGTGTGCTCGGCGATCTCGCGCATGCGGCGCTCGATGAGGTCGAGCACCTCCAGCGTGAAGGTGCGCACCGTGCCTTCGACCACGGCCATGTCGGGCACCACGTTGGTGGCCTCGCCGGCGTGGATGGTGGTGACCGAGATCACCGCGGTGTCGGACGGCCGCTTGTTGCGCGTGACGATGGTCTGGAAGGCCTGCACCATCTGGCAGGCGACGGGCACCGGGTCGATCGCGAGGTGCGGCAGAGCCGCGTGCGAGCCGCGCCCGCGGATGGTGATGAAGAACTCGTTGCTGGAGGCCATGCACGGCCCCGGGCAGACCGCGAACTGGCCGACCGCGTAGCCCGGCCAGTTGTGCATGCCGAAGACCGCGTCCATCGGGAACTCGTCGAACAGGCCTTCCTTGACCATCTCGCGCGCGCCGCCGCCGCCTTCCTCGGCGGGCTGGAAGAGCAGGTAGACGATGCCGTCGAAGTCGCGGTGCTTCGAGAGGTGCTGCGCCGCCGCGAGCAGCATCGCCGTGTGGCCGTCGTGGCCGCAGGCGTGCATGCGGCCCGGGTTGACGCTGGCGTGCGCGAAGGTGTTGGACTCGGCCATCGGCAGGGCGTCCATGTCGGCGCGCAGCCCGATGGCGCCGCCCCGGGTGCCGCGGCGGCCCTCGACGATGCCGACCACCGAGGTCTTCGCCAGGCCGCGCCGGATCGGGATGCCCCACTCGGTGAGCTTGGCGGCCACCAGGTCGCTGGTGCGCTGCTCGTGGAAGCACAGTTCCGGATGGGCGTGGATCTCCCGTCGCAGCGCGGTGATGGCGGCCGCATCGGCCAGCAGGGATTCGATCAGGTTCATGGGCGCGGCTTTCTCCGGAACGGGGGTGTCTGCGGCCCATCTTATGCCCGCCGCGTGACGGACGAGCGCCGCGGGCGCCAAGTCCGCGCGGCGCTGCAGGCACGGGGATGTGACATCATTTGCGGATGCCCGCGCCCGCCTCGATCCCGCTCGTCCGCGCCCCCGGCACCGGCCCGCGCACCGTGCACGCCGCCTGCCCGCACGACTGCCCCGACACCTGCGCCATCCGCGTCACGGTCGAGGACGACCAGGTCGTGCGCCTGCAGGGCGATCCCGACCACCCGCCCACCAACGGCGCGCTGTGCACCAAGGTCTCGCGCTACGCCGAACGCACCGAGCACGCCGAGCGCGTGCTGCACCCGCTGCGCCGCGTCGGCCCCAAGGGTTCGGGGCAGTTCGAGCGGGTCGGCTGGGACGAGGCGCTGGCCGACATCGCCGCCCGCCTGGGCGCCATCGCCGCGCGCGACCCCGAGGCCATCCTGCCGTACAGCTACGCCGGCACGATGGGCTTCGTGCAGGGAGAGGGCATGGCCTCGCGCTTCTTCCACCGCCTCGGTGCGTCGCGGCTCGACCGCACGATCTGCTCGCGCGCCGGCGGCGACGCGCTGGCCGCGACCTACGGCGAGAAGGTCGGCATGCACGTGGAGCACTTCGCCGAGAGCCGCCTCGTCGTGATCTGGGGCAGCAATTCGATCGCGTCCAACCTGCACTTCTGGCCGCGCGCGCTCGCGGCCCGGCGCGCCGGCGCGACCCTGGTGGCGATCGACCCGCGCCGCACCGAGACGGCCGACAAGTGCGACCTCCACCTGGCGCTCAACCCCGGCAGCGACGGCGCGCTGGCGCTGGCGGTGATGCACGAGCTGGTGGTCCACGACTGGCTCGACCACGACTACCTGGCGTGCCACGTCGACGGCTGGCCGGCGCTGCGCGAGCGCGCGCTGGCCTGGCCGCCGGAGCGCGCCGCGGTCGAGTGCGGTCTGCAGGCGCAGCAGATCCGCGACTTCGCGCGTCTGTACGGCACGACGAACCCGGCGGCGATCCGCCTCAACTACGGCATGCAGCGCGTGCGCGGCGGCGGCAACGCGGTGCGCCTGATCGCGCTGCTGCCGTGCCTGGTCGGCGCCTGGCGCCACCGCGGCGGCGGCCTGCTGCTGTCGGCCTCGGGCTGGCTCAAGTCGGTGCGCAACGACGCCGCGCTCCTGCGCCCCGACCTGCTGGCCGGGCGCGACCCGCGCACGATCAACATGAGCACGATCGGCGACGAACTGCTGCGCGAGTCCGGCGAGCCCCTGCCCGACGGCCGCCGCTTCGGGCCGCGGATCGAGGCGGTGGTCGTCTACAACAGCAACCCGGTCGCGGTCGCCCCCGAGTCGCGCAAGGTCGCGGCCGGCTTCCGGCGGGAGGATCTCTTCACGGTGGTGCTCGAGCACTTCCTGACCGACACCGCCGACCATGCCGACTACGTGCTGCCGGCCACCACCCAGCTCGAGCACTGGGACGTGCACGGCAGCTACGGCCACACGTACGTGCTCGTCAACGAGCCGGCGCTCGCGCCGCGGGGCGAGGCGCGCTCCAACGCCGAGATCTTCCGCGGCCTCGCCGCGCGCATGGGCTTCGACGATCCCTGCTTCGCCGAGGACGACCTCGCGCTGTGCCGCCAGGCGCTCAAGGGCCCGGTGCCCTTCGAGGAACTGCGCGCCGTGGGCTGGGCGCGGCTCCCGCTGCCCGAGGCGCCGTTCGCCGAGGGCGGCTTCCCCACGCACGACGGCCGCGTGCGGGTCGACGTCCCGGGGCTCGGCGTGCCCGACTACGTGCCGCCGTGGGAGAGTCCGCGCAGCGCGCCCGAGCTGGCGTCGCGCTACCCGCTGGCGATGATCTCGCCGCCGGCGCGCCACTTCCTCAACTCCACCTTCGTCAACGTCAAGAGCCTGCGCGACATCGAGCACGAACCCATCCTCGAGATGGACGCGGCCGACGCCTGCGCGCGTGGCATCGCCGACGGCGACGAGGTGCGCGTCTTCAACGACCGCGGCGAGTACCGCTGCGTCGCGCGCCTCACGGGGCGCGCGCGGCCCGGCGTCGTCAACGGCCTGGGCGTGTGGTGGCGCAAGTACGGCCGCGACGGCACCAACGTCAACGAGCTCACGCACCAGCGGCTCACGGACATCGGCCGGGCGCCGTCGTTCTACGACTGCCTGGTCGAGGTCGCGCGGACATGAGCGCCCGCACGGCCGCCCGAAGGGCGCTCGCGCCGCAGGCCGCAGGCCGGAGGCTTCCTGCATGAGCGCCCGCACGGCCGCCCCGAAGGGCGCTCGCGCCGCAGGCCGCAGGCCGGAGGCTTCCTGCATGAGCGCCCGCACGGCCGCCCCGAAGGGCGCTCGCGCCGCAGGCCGCAGGCCGGAGGCTTCCTGATGCGGCTGTGGCCGCGCCGGCGTGCGGCGCGCTGGGGGTTGGCCGGCGCGCTGGGCGTCGTCGCGACGCCGCTGGCCGTGGTCGCGGTGTTGTGTGCCACGTCGGGCTGCGCTTCCGTCGACTACCTCGGCCAGTCGGCCGTCGGGCACTTCAGCCTGCTGCACGCGGCGCGTCCCGTGCAGGAGGCGATCGCCGACCCCCTGGTGCCCGAGCCGCTGCGCATGCGCCTGCAGCTGACGCAGCGCATGCGCGACTTCGCGGTGCACGAGCTCAAGCTGCCGGACAACGCCAGCTACCGCTCCTACGCCGACCTGAAGCGCAGCGCCGCGGTCTGGAACGTCGTCGCGGCGCCCGAGCTCTCGCTGAAGCTGCAGACCTGGTGCTTCCCCATCGTCGGCTGCGTGGGCTACCGCGGCTACTACGACAAGGCGAGCGCCGACGCCGCGGCCGAGCCGCTGCGCGCCGAGGGCCTGGACGTCGGCGTCTACCCGGTGCCGGCCTATTCCACGCTCGGCTGGATGAACTGGCTCGGCGGCGACCCGCTGCTCAGCACCTTCGTGCAGTGGCCCGAGGGCGAGCTGGCGCAGCTGATGTTCCACGAGCTGGCGCACCAGGTGGCGTTCGCCGCGGGGGACACGACCTTCAACGAGTCCTTCGCCACCGCGGTGGAGCGCATCGGCAGCAAGCGCTGGCTGGAGGCCAACGCCACCTCCGACGTGCGCGAGCAGCAGGCCGCGATCGAGTCGCGCCGGCAGGACTTCCGCCACCTGGTGCGCGCCTGCCGCGACGAGCTGGACGCGGTCTACAAGAGCGCGCTCCCCGACGCCGACAAGCGCGCCCGCAAGGCCGAACTGCTGGCGAAGCTGCGCGACGACTACGCGACGACGAAGCGCGAGCGCTGGAACGGCTTCAAGGGCTACGACCGCTGGTTCGCCGAGGTCAACAATGCCGCGCTGGGCGCGCAAGCCGCCTACGACGACAAGGTCGAGACCTTCCAGCGCCTGTTCGAGGCCGAGGGCGAGGACTTCACGACGTTCTACGCTGAGGTCAGGCGGCTGGCAGCATTGCCCAAGAAGGAGCGTGACGACGTTCTCGGCAAGTACATGCCGGCCCCCGCGGTTTCTGGTTGAAAATCGGGGCTGGAGGAGCTTGGAACCATGGCTGACCTGAACCTGCGCCGCGAACACACCCTGGGGCTGCCTCGCGCCCGCAAGGTGGCCCTGAAGTGGGCCGAGCACGTCGAGAAGAAGCTCGAGATGGAGTGCACCCTGATCGAGGGCGACGACGAGGACGTGCTCGAGTTCAAGCGCTCCGGCGTGGACGGCCGCATGATCGTCGCGGCCACCTTCTTCGAGCTCGAGGCCCGCCTGGGCCTGATGTTCCGTCCCTTCCTGGGCATGATCGAGGCGGAGACGCGCAAGCAGCTCGATGCCGCGCTGGCCAAGGAAATGGCCAAGGACCGCTGAGGCGGACGGGACGGCGGGGACTGGCCTCCGGCCTGTCCCCGTGTTCGACCGGGCGCCTACTTCAGCGAGTCGATGAGGTCGACGTACTCCTGCTTCGCCTCCTCGGCCGACTTCCCTTTCTCCTCGTTCCACGCGTCCCACTTGGCGCGCGCCACCATGTCGGTGAAGCCGGGGCGCTTGCCGTCCACGTCGCCGGCGCTGGCCTGCTTGTACAGGGCGTAGATCTTCAGCAGGGTCATGTTGTCCGGCTTCTCGGGCAGGGTCTTGCTGTCGGCAACCGCCTGCTCGAAGCGTGCGTCCAGGTCGCTCATCGTCGGATCTCCTCGGGGTTCGGTGGTGAAAGTCAGGCTTGACTCGCCGGATGTTAATCACCAATCTGGCCCCTTTGTGGAGACGCCAGTCCAGAGGGAGATGCCATTGAGCGCACCAGCAGAGCGGATGTCGCGGGTCGATACGGCCTGGCTGCGGATGGATACCGAGGCCAACCTGATGATGATCGTCGGCGTCTGGCTGCTCGAGCCGCAACTGGGGCTCGCCGAGCTGCGCGGCCGCGTCGAGCACTCGCTGCTGAAGTACCACCGCTTCCGCCAGAAGGTCGTCGAGGACGCGCTGGGCGCGCAATGGGTCGACGACGAGCACTTCGACATCGCCGTCCACGTGGTGCCCGAGCGGCTCGAGCTCGCGCCGGGCGCCGCGCCGCTGGAGGCGCTCAAGGCCCGAGTCGCCGAGCTCACCACGTTGCCGCTCAACCCGAGCCGGCCCCTGTGGCAGTTCCACCTGTTCGAGGACTTCGAGCCCGGGCGCAGCGCGCTCGTCGCGCGCATCCACCACTGCATCGCCGACGGCATCGCGCTGATCTCGGTGATGCTCTCGCTCACCGACGGCGGCAAGCCGCCGCCGGAGCGCCGCCGCAAGCCCGCGGCGCCCGAGGCCGAGCACGACTGGCTCGCCGACTACCTGCTCAAGCCCGCCGCGGACTTCGCCGTCGGCGCGATCAAGGCCTACGGCAAGGGCATGGGCAAGGGCGTCGAGATGATGGCCGACCCGCTCGCGCCGATGTCGGGCGGCGTCGAGATGGCGCGCATCGGCGCCCAGGTCGTGAGCGACCTGGCCGCGATGGCGCTGATGGCCGACGACTCGCCGACGCGCCTCAAGGGCAAGGCCACGCCCGGCAAGCGCGTCGCCTGGGGCGAACCGCTGCCGCTGGACGAGGTCAAGGCGGTCGGGGCGGCGCTCGGCGGCTCGATCAACGACGTGCTGCTGGCGAGCGTGGCCGGCGCCATCGGCAGCTACCTGCGCGACAAGGGCGAGGATCCCGCCGGCAAGGAGATCCGCGCGATGGTGCCGGTGAACCTGCGCCCACTCGAGAAGGCCTGGCAGCTCGGCAACCGCTTCGGCCTCGTGCCGCTGGTGCTGCCGATCGGCATCGCCAACCCGGTCGAGCGCCTGGCCGCGGTGCGCGCGCGCATGAACGAGCTCAAGGGCGGCTACCAGCCGCTGCTCGCGTTCGCGCTGCTGTCGGTGGCGGGCGTGCTGGTCAAGCCGGCGCAGGCGGCGCTGCTGAACCTGTTCGCCAGGAAGGCGACCGCGGTCATGACCAACGTGCCGGGTCCGGCCAAGCCGCTGGCGCTGTGCGGGCGCACGCTGAAGCAGGTGATGTTCTGGGTGCCGCAGTCCGGCGACATCGGCATGGGCGTGAGCATCCTGTCGTACGCCGGGGGCGTGCAGTTCGGGCTGATCACCGACGCGCGGATGTGCCCCGACCCGGACGAGATCGTGCGCCGCTTCCAGCCCGAGTTCGAGCAACTGCTCTGGCTCGCGCTGATGCTGCCCTGGAACGAGGGCTGACGACCCCACGCGCTGCGCGCGCCGCCCCCGAGGGGCCGGGACGGGCTCGCCCGGCGCATCCGCGCGCTCGCCGCCCCGCGTTCAGCGGCCGGCGGCGTCCTGCGCGCGGCGCGCCACGTAGCCGGGCACCGTGGCGGCCTCGATGGGGCGGCAGTAGAAATAGCCCTGGATCTCGTCGCAGCCGTGGGTGCGCAGGAAGTCCTCCTGCGCCGCGGTCTCGACGCCCTCGGCCACGACGGTGAGCTCCAGCGTGCGGCTGAGCGCCAGGATGGCGTCGATGATGGCCTGGTCCTCGCGGTCGTCGGGCAGCTCGCGCACGAAGGAGCGGTCGATCTTGATCGTGTCGATCGGGAAGCGCTTGAGCGTGGAGAGCGACGAGTAGCCGGTGCCGAAGTCGTCCACCGAGAGCGCGATCCCGCGCGCCTTGATGGCGGCCAGGATGGACGCGGTGCGGTCGAGGTCGCGCATGAGCATGCTCTCGGTGATCTCGAGCTCGAGGTCGGCCGGCGCGATGCCGGTCTCGGCGAGGACGGCGTCGATGTCCTCGATCAGGCGATCGTCCGCGAACTGGCGCGCCGACAGGTTCACCGCCATGCGCAGCGGCCCCAGCCCCTCGCGGCGCCAGCGCACCTGCTGCGCGCAGCCGGTGCGCAGCACCCAGCGGCCGATCAGCGCGATCAGGCCCATCTCCTCGGCCACGGGGATGAACTTGGCGGGCGCGACGAGCCCCAGGTCGGGATGCTCCCAGCGCACCAGCGCCTCCACGCCGGTCGCGAGCCCCGTCCCGCAGTCGATCTTGGGCTGGTAGAGGATGCGGAACTGCTGCTCGTCGAGCGCGCGGCGCAGGCTGGACTCGAACGCGAGGCGCTCCAGCGAATGCTTGTCGAGCCCGGGCGCGTAGGCGACGACGTTGTTGCGGCCGTCCTCCTTGGCGCAGTACATCGCGATGTCGGCGTTCTTCATCAGGGTGTGCTCGTCCTCGCCGTCGTCGGGGAACGCGCTGATGCCGATGCTGGCGGTGACGCTGAACTCCTGGCCGTCGACCTCGAGCGGCCGCGCCAGCGCGGCGAGCAGGCGCTGCGCGAAGGCCAGCGCCTCGACGGCCTCGGGCGCCTCGACCTGCATCACCACGAATTCGTCGCCGCCCATGCGCGCCACGACGTCGCCGGGCCGCCGCGCGTCGGCGATGCGGGCGGCGATCTGCTTGAGCAGCTGGTCGCCCACGCGGTGGCCGAGGGTGTCGTTGATGTTCTTGAAGTGGTCGAGGTCGACCAGCAGCAGCACCACGCGGCGCCGCGCGCGGCGCGCGCGCGCGAGCTCGCCGGCCAGCAGCTCGGACAGCCGCGCCCGGTTGGGCAGGTCGGTGAGGCGGTCGTGCCAGGCGAGGTGCTCGATGCGGCGCGCGGACTCGCCCACCTTCTCGACCTCGCGCAGCAGCCGCTGGCGGCTCTGGCGCAGGTCGCGCGACATCGTGTTGAAGGCGTCGGTCAGCGTGCCGATCTCGTCGGGCGGCGACGGCGGCAACTGCACGTCGTAGCGACCCGCGGCGACCTGCTCGACGCCCGCCTGCAGCCCGCGCAGGCGGCGCGAGATCGAGTTGGCCAGGCGCAGGCCGAACAGGCCCACCAGCGCCACGCAGACGATGCCGGTCGCGGCGATCGCGTTGACCTGCGACATCATCGCGTCGCGCAGCTGCGCGTGGATGTCGGTGTACTCCAGGATGACGGCGCCGGTGATCGGCGCCTTCGGATCGCCGCCCAGGTGCGTGGGCACGGCGATCTCGCGCGCGCCGGTGGGGTGGCGCGCGCTCTTCTCGATGAAGGTGCGCGGCCGGCCGTCGGCGATGGTGCGTCCGACCTCGTCCTCCTCGTCGCGCGTGTAGGGGCGGCCGAGGTCGGCCACGTGCGCGTCGGCGATGCCGCGCTGGGCGAGGTCGACGATGACGATGTCGCGCCGGTAGAGATCGTCGAGCCCCTGCACGTAGCGCTGGAGATCCTGCGTGGCGGACGTCGCGCCGTAGGCGACGGAGCGCGCGAGGTTGTGCGCCTCCAGCTGCGCGCCGTCCTCCACGGCCTGCAGCTGGAAGCGGATGACGCCGAAGGTGAACGCGGCGATCGCGAGGGCGGCCCCCAGGAAGGTCAGCGCGATCTTGATCCGGACGCTGTGCAATGCCGGCAACGACGGGCTCCTCTCGGCGTCGTTCCGCCGAACGAAACCACGCCTCGGGCGTGTTTACACCGGATCGGGCAGCTCGACAATCCTGCGCTCGCGCGAACCGGCGCGCGCGTTCATTCGTCCTCGAGCTCCGCCTTGGCCATCTCGACGTCCAGCCGCTCCATCGCATCGTGCGGCGTCGAGGCCGCCGCGTCGGCGTAGAGCTTCTCGGCCTCCTTCATGCGCTTGTCGCCCTCGAGCATCACGAGGCCGTTCGCGTACTCGACCATCGCGATCGCGGAGTCGGGGTTGAGCGCGAGCGCCTCCTTGAACAGCTTCAGGCCCGTGGCGGCGTCGGCGCCCTGGGTCTTGCCCAGGAGCTTGCCGACCTTGTCGATCACCTCGGCGTGGAAGGCGCCGAGCGCGATGTGGGCGTCGGCGTGCCTGGGGGCGAGCGCGATGGTGGTCTCGAGCGCGCCCTTGACCTTGCCGCCCAGGCCCTGGGCCAGCGCCTTGGCGACGCTGATGCCCTGGCTGTAGCGGCCCAGCGCGTAGGCCATCCAGTAGTGCGCGTTGGCGTTCTTCGGCTCGGCCCGGGCCTGCGCCTCGGCGCGCTCGGCGACCTCGAGGAACATCGCGAGCTTGGACTTCTCGCTCTTCTCGAGGTAGTTGGCGTGGATCGCCTGCGCCTTGTTGGCGACCGTGATGCCCGCGCCGCCCGCCTTCAGGCCGGCCTCGTGCGCCTTCTGGAACTGGCCGGCGTGGAACAGCGCCCACGCCGCCGCGACCGCCTCGTCCTTCGGGAAGGGCTCGGCGTCGCCCTTGTGCAGCCGGGCCCAGTGCTTCTTGAGGGCGGCGGCGTCGAAGGTGTAGTCGTCGGCGTCGTAGGGGAAGGCGGTCCATTTGGCCATGGCTTGTCTCGTCGGTTCGTTTGGAAGGCTAGGACCTGTACGCGCCGGCGAGCGCGTGCAGGTGCTCGCGCGGGCCGGGCTCGAGGTAGGGCGTCAGCAGGCTCAGCACGTGCCAGGCGCCGCGCGCGAGCGTCGTGCCGGCGGCCGCGGGCTCGAGCGCGTTGCGCGGGTCGCGCACGTACTCGTAGCTGAGCCAGTAGGTGAGGACGACCACCATCGAGGTGGCGACCGCCGGCACGTCGCGCCGGTCGACGCGCACCGCGCTGCCGCGCGCGAGGCCGTCGAGGACGGATTCGACCGCGCGCGACTTGTGCTTGAGGACGAACTGGAAGTGCGTCTCGAGGCGGCGATTCTTCGACAGCAGGTCGTTCAGGTCGCGATAGAGGAAACGGTACTGCCAGATCAGCTCGAACAGCATGTGGAAGAACAGCCAGGCGTCCTCCACGTTGCGGACGTTGTCCGCCGCCCCCAGCAGCTCGTTCAGCCCCTTCTCGTAGCGGTCGAACAGGGCGTTGATCAGC
>Ga0209051_1003155_pt1 | contig 11068 bp, 9 predicted proteins | sample AraplaCvi_mMS_r2_2_FD_184286 | JGI IMG/M metagenome (GOLD analysis project Ga0209051, IMG submission 184286) | Arabidopsis root microbial communities from North Carolina, USA - plate scrape MF_Cvi_mMS_r2 (SPAdes) (version 2) | ecosystem: Host-associated > Plants > Roots > Endosphere | place: USA...
ACCCCGTGCTGGCCGACCAGCTTCGGGTTGAGCAGCGCGACGTACTGCGCGATGACCCCGGAGTCCTCCAGCTGCTTGACGCGCCGCAGGCACGCCGAGGGCGAGAGGTTGACCCGCTGGGCGAGCTCCACGTTCGACAACCGGCCGTCAGCCTGGAGTTCCGTCAGGATGGCGCGGTCGATCGCATCCAATTGCGGCAGCTTTTGAGTTTGGCGCATCAAGCACGAAGAAGCGGTCGATGCTTCGCATGATATTGCGTCCGGCCGGGCTAACCCGAAGCGATCCCGCATGCACATTGCGCGCCCCAACGGCTACAGTCAGGGGCATTCCCGGAACCGATCAGAAAAAGCGAGTTGCCGATGCGAACCGATCTCGATGCCTACTGGATGCCGTTCACGGCGAACCGGCAGTTCAAGAAGGCCCCCCGCATGCTGGTCAAGGCCTCCGGCATGCACTTCTGGACGGACGACGGCCGCCGGATCCTCGATGGCATCGCCGGGCTCTGGTGCGTCAACGCCGGCCATGCCCGCCCGAAGATCGTGCAGGCGATCCAGGCCCAGACCGCGGAGCTCGATTTCGCCCCGCCCTTCCAGATGGCGCACCCCAAGGCCTTCGAGCTCGCCGAGAAGGTCGCCGCCATCGCCCCCGCGGGCCTGAACCGCGTCTTCTTCACGAACTCCGGCTCCGAGTCGGTCGAGACCGCGCTGAAGATGGCGCTGGCCTATCACCGCGTGCGCGGCGAAGGCCATCGCACCCGCCTGATCGGGCGCGAGCGCGGCTACCACGGCGTCAACTTCGGCGGCATCTCGGTGGGCGGCATGGTCGCCAACCGCAAGATGTTCGGCACGATGCTCGGAGGCGTCGACCACATCCGCCACACGCACGACCTCGCGCGCAACGCGTACAGCGTCGGCCAGCCCGCGAACGGCGCCGAGTTCGCCGATGACCTCGAGCGCCTCGTGGCCCTGCACGACGCCTCGACGATCGCCGCGGTGATCGTCGAGCCCGTCGCCGGCTCCACCGGCGTCCTCATTCCGCCGCAGGGCTACCTGCAGCGCCTGCGCGAGATCTGCGACAGGCATGGCATCCTGCTGATCTTCGACGAGGTCATCACGGGCTTCGGCCGCACCGGCGCGCCCTTCGCCGCGCAGACCTTCGGCGTCACGCCCGACCTGATCACCTGTGCCAAGGGCCTCACCAACGGCGCGGTGCCCATGGGCGCGGTCATCGCCAGGCAGGCCATCCACGACGTCTTCATGACCGGCCCGGAGCACCTGATCGAGTTCTTCCACGGCTACACCTATTCCGCCCACCCGCTCGCCTGCGCGGCCGGCCTCGCCACGCTGGAGACGTACGCCGACGAGGGCCTGCTCACGCGGGCACGCGAGATGGAGGGCTACTTCGCCGAGGGCCTGCACTCGCTCAAGGGCCTGCCCACCGTCATCGACGTGCGCAACATCGGCCTCGTGGGCGGGGTGGAACTCGAACCCATCGCGGGCGCGCCCACGAAGCGCGCCTTCGACGTCTTCCTCGATTGCTACGAGCACGGCGCGCTCGTGCGGACGACGGGCGACATCGTCGCCCTTTCGCCGCCGCTGATCATCGAGCGCGCGCAGATCGACCAGATCATCGACATCCTGGGCCAGGCGATCCGTCGCGCGGCCTGATCGAGACGGCGGACGCCGGCCCCGGCCGGCATCCTCCCGCGCACCTTCCAGAGACTGCATCACAGTGGGGTGGCGCCGCGTACCCGCGCGACGCCGAACCCTCAAAAGGCTTGCCTAGCGCATACGATTTATGAGTTTCCTCGAGTCCGACCGCGATCTCGCGCGCCGCTCCTACTACGCGGCGACGGCCCTCCGCACGCAGAACCATGCGCCGCTCGCCGGGGCGCTCCGCTGCGATGTCGCCGTCGTCGGAGGCGGACTCGCCGGACTCAGCGCCGCCCTCGATCTCGCCGGGCGCGGACGCGACGTGGTGCTGCTCGAGGCTCGCGAGCTCGCCTGGGGCGCCAGCGGACGCAACGGCGGCCAGGCCATCCACGGCCTCGCCTGCGGCCAGGAAGTGATCGAGGCGCAGCTCGGGCTGCCCGACGCCCGCCGCGTGTGGGACATGACCATCGAGGCGCTCGACCTCCTGCAGGAGCGCATGCGCCGCCACGCCATCGAGTGCGACTGGCGCGCCGGCTTCCTCGGCGTGGCGACCAGCGAGCGCAAGGGCGCGGAGCTCACGGAGTGGGCCGACCGGGTCGAGAAGGTCTACGAATACCCCCTCACCCGCATCCCGCCTGCGCGCATCGGCGAATGGATCGCCAGCGGCCGCTACCACAGCGGCATCCACGACCCGCGCTCGGGCCACCTGCACCCGTTGAAGTACAGCCTCGGCCTCGCCCGCGCGGCGGCCGCCGCGGGCGTCCGGATCTTCGAGCAGACGCCGGTCCACGCCCTCGAGCCCGGGGCGGCCGTGCGCCTGGTGACGCCGGGCGGAGAGGTCACCGCGGACCAGGTGCTGCTCGCCGGCAACGTCTACCTCCAGGGCATCGAGCCCCCGCTCGAACGGCGCATCATGCCGGTCGGCACGTACATCGCGTGCTCCGAGGCGCTGGATCCCGCGCTGGCCGATTCGCTCGTGCCCACCCGGTCGGCCGTGTGCGACACCGATTTCGTGCTGGACTACTTCCGCACCACGAACGACCATCGCATGCTGTATGGCGGACGCGTCAGCTACAGCACCCGCACGCCATCGAATCTCGAGGAAAGCATGCGTCGCCGCATGGTGGAGACGTTTCCGCAGCTCGGGTCGGCGAGAATCGAGTATTCGTGGGGCGGATTCGTCGACATCACGATGAACCGCGCTCCCGATTTCGGCCGCATCGGGCGCAACGTGTACTACCTGCAAGGCTTTTCCGGGCACGGCCTCGCGCTGACGGGGCTCGCAGGCCGTCTCGTCGCCGAGGCCATGACGGGCGAGGCCTCGCGCTTCGATGTCTTCGCCCGCCTGCAGCACCGCAATTTTCCCGGCGGCCGCCTGTTGCGCACGCCCGCGCTCGTGCTCGGCATGGCCTGGTACCGCCTCAAGGATCTGCTTTGACCACCGAATCGATGTCGTCCACCGCCGCCCCCAACGTTCCCGTGAGCGATTCGCCCCCCGGCGCCCGCCCGCTGGTGCTCGTGCCCGCGTGCAACCGCATGCTGGGCGAGCATCCGTACCACATCGCCGGCAAGAAGTACGTCGACGCCGTGCGCCTGGCGGGCGGCCTGCCGCTCGTCGTCCCCAACGCCGACCCGGTGGAGATGGAGGCGCTGCTGGCGCTGGCCGACGGCGTGTTCCTCACCGGCTCGCCCAGCAACGTCCACCCCTCTCACTTCGACGAGGACGTTCTCGATCTCTCCCTGCCGCTCGACCCGGCGCGCGACGCGTGGACGTTGCCCCTGATCCCGCGCGCGCTCGAGATGGGCCTGCCCCTGTTCACCGTCTGCCGCGGCACCCAGGAGGCCAACGTGGCCCTCGGCGGCTCGCTGCACCAGGCGGTGCACCAGGTCGAGGGCCATCGCGACCACCGCGCCCCCGATGCCGCCCCGGCCTCCGTGCAGTACGGGCCCGCCCACGAAGTCCGCGTGGAGCCGGGCGGCGTGCTGGCGCGCATCACCGGGCGCGGCGCCTTCGAGGTCAACTCCGTGCACGGCCAGGCCGTGAACCGGCTGGCCGAGGGCCTGCGCGTCGAGGCCCGCTCTCCGGACGGCGTGGTCGAGGCCTTCTCCATGCCCTCCGCGAAGGGCTTCAACCTGTGCGTCCAGTGGCACCCGGAGTGGATGGCCGCGGACAATCCCGTGTCGATGCAAATGCTCACCGCGTTCGGCGAGGCCTGCCGCCGCTACAGGGAAGGCCGGCGCGGGCCGCACCCGTGACGAGGCGGCTCGTACCGCCGCCGGAAGCTCCCGGGAGGAGCCTCCCATCGTCAGACATCCTGAGAGACCGCCATGCTGAAGAACAGCGAACTCACCAACTTTGCCGACCTCGAACAGTGGCTCAACGAGCACCGCGTCACGGAGATCGAGTGCCTCGTGCCCGACCTCACGGGCGTCGCGCGCGGCAAGATCCTTCCCCGCGAGAAGTTCACGGAAGATCGTGGCATGCGCCTGCCCGAGGCCATCGTGGCGATGGGCGTCACCGGTGAATTCCCGGAGGAAGGCCCTTACTACGACGTCATCACGCCGACCGACCGCGACATGCACCTGCGGCCCGACCCCACCACGGTGCGCATCGTGCCCTGGGCGGCCGACCCCACCGCGCAGGTGCTCCACGACTGCTACGACCCGGAGGGCAACCTCATCCCCTACGCGCCGCGCTCGGTGCTGCGGCGCGTGTGCGACCTGTTCGCGGCCGAGGCCTGGAGCCCGATCGTCGCGCCCGAGCTCGAGTTCTATCTCGTCGCGCGCAACACCGATCCCGACATGCCGCTGAAGCCGCCGATCGGCCGCAGCGGCCGCTCCGAGACCTCGCGCCAGGCCTACTCGATCGACGCGGTCAACGAATTCGACCCGCTGTTCGAGGACGTCTACGACTACTGCGAGAAGATGGAGCTCAACGTCGACACGCTGATCCACGAGATCGGCGCGGGCCAGATGGAGATCAACTTCTTCCACGCCGCGCCGCTCGGGCTCGCGGACGAAGTCTTCTTCTTCAAGCGCACGGTGCGAGAGGCCGCCCTGCGGCACGACATGTTCGCCACCTTCATGGCCAAGCCGATCGCCGGCGAGCCCGGCAGCGCGATGCACGTGCACCAGAGCGTGATCGACCTGAAGACGGGCCGCAACCTCTTCAGCAACGAGGACGGCTCGCCGAGCAAGGAGTTCTACTGGTACATCGGCGGCCTGCAACGCTACACGCCCGCGGCGATGGCGCTGTTCGCGCCCTACGTCAACTCGTATCGCCGCCTCGCTCGCTTCACCGCCGCGCCGATCAACATCCAGTGGGGCACCGACAACCGCACCGTCGGCATCCGCTCGCCCGTGGCCAAGCCGAACGCGCGCCGCATCGAGAACCGCGTGATCGGCGCCGACGCCAACCCGTACGTCGCCCTCGCCGCGACCCTGGCCTGCGGCTACCTGGGCATCAAGAACTGCATCGAGCCGTCGCCCGAGTGCAAGGGCGACGCCTACCTCGGCGAATACCAGCTCCCGCGCAGCCTCGGCGAGGCGCTGCAGCTTCTGCGCGACGAGAAGGATCTCGCCGAGGTGCTCGGCCCCAGCTTCGTCACCGTCTACACCGAGGTGAAGGAGATCGAGCACGCCGAGTTCATGAAGGTGATCTCCCCCTGGGAGCGCGAACACCTGCTGCTGCACGTCTGACACACGCACACGTCGAAGAAGCTCAAGGAGATTTCCGTGACCGCCCCCCTTTCCGACCGCACCACCCGCGACTGGCAACAAGCCGATTCGCGGCACTTCCTGCACCCCTTCACCGACCACAAGTCCCTGGCCGCGAAGGGCGCGCGCATCGTCGAGCGCGCCGAGGGCATCTACGTGTGGGACACCGACGGCAACCGCATCCTAGACGCGATGTCGGGCCTGTGGTGCGTCAACGTCGGCTACGGCCAGCAGTCGCTGATCGACGCCGCGACGCGCCAGATGAAGGAGCTGCCCTTCTACAACGCGTTCTTCCAGACCGCGACCCCGGCCGCGATCCGCCTCGCCGAGGTGCTCGCCGAGGTCACGCCGCCCCAGTTCAACCACGTCTTCTTCGCGGGCTCCGGCTCCGAGGGCAACGACACCATCGTGCGCATGGTGCGCCGCTACTGGGACCTGAAGAGACGGCCCGAGCGCCAGGTGATCGTGGGCCGCATCAACGGCTACCACGGCTCCACGATGGCCGGCGCGTCGCTGGGCGGGATGTCCGGCATGCACGCCCAGGGCGGCCTGCCGATCCCCGGCATCGTGCACATCGGGCAGCCGTTCTGGTACGAGAACGGGCAAGGCATGAGCGAGGACGAGTTCGGCCTCGTCGCGGCGCGCTGGCTCGAGGACAAGATCCTCGAGGTCGGCGAGGACCGGATCGCCGCCTTCATCGGCGAGCCGGTGCAGGGCGCCGGCGGCGTGATCGTGCCGCCCAAGACCTACTGGCCCGAGATCCAGCGCATCTGCCGCAAGTACGACATCCTCCTGATCAGCGACGAGGTGATCTGCGGCTTCGGGCGCACCGGCCGCTGGTTCGGCTGCGAGACGATGGGCTTCGAGCCCGACCTGATGACCTTCGCCAAGGGCGTCACCTCCGGCTACATCCCGCTCGGGGGCGTGATGATCGGCGACCGCGTCGCGCGCGTCCTGATCGACCAGGGCGGCGAGTTCGCCCACGGCTACACCTACTCGGGCCACCCGGTGGCCTGCGCCGTCGGGGCCGAGAACATCCGCCTCGTGCGCGAGCTGAAGCTCGTGGAGCACGTGCGCGACGATGTCGGCCCGCATCTTGCAAGCCGCTTCGCCGAGCTCCGCGATCATCCGCTCGTGGGCGACACGCAGACCTGCGGCCTGATGGGGGCGGTGCAGATCGTGAAGGACAAGGCGACGCGCACCTACTTCCCCGGCGACTACGAAGTCGGGATGATCTGCCGCGGCCACTGTTTCGCCAACGGCCTCGTGATGCGCGCGGTGGGCGACCGCATGATCGTCGCGCCGCCGCTCGTGATCACGCGCGCGCAGATCGACGAGCTCGTCGCGCTCGCCCGCAAGTGCCTCGACCTGACGCTGGCCGACGTACGGGCCCGCGGCTGGCTTCCGGTTCCTGCCTAAACTTTCAGCCCTGGAGGTGGTTCGATGAACAGCATGAAGACTTCTCCCTGTCGTTTGATCGCCCTCGCGGGCGCCTGCGCCTTCGCCCTGCTCGCGGGCACCGCCCGCGCGCAGGAGGAGGAAAAGGTCCTCAACATCTACAACTGGTCGGATTACATCGCCGAGGACACGATCGCCAACTTCGAGAAGGAGACGGGGATCAAGGTCCGCTACGACAACTTCGACAGCAACGAGATCCTCCACGCCAAGCTGGTGGCGGGCAAGACCGGCTACGACATCGTCGTGCCCTCCTCGAACTGGGCGCGCATGCAGATCCAGGGCGACCTGTTCATGAAGCTGAACAAGTCGCTGATCCCGAACCTGAAGAACGTCGACCCGGCGATCGCCGCACAGCTCGCCAAGATCGATCCGGGCAACGAGCACGTGGTCGACTGGCTCTGGGGCTACACCACGGTGGGCATCAACGTGGACAAGGTCAAGGCGGCCCTCGGCGGCACGGCCATGCCGGACAACGTCTGGGACCTCGTCTTCAAGCCCGAGTACATGTCGAAGCTGAAGTCCTGCGGCGTCTCCTTCCTGGATTCGGGCGACGAGGTGATCCCCGCGGCCCTGCACTACCAGGGCAAGCCGCGCGTCACCACGAACGCGGCCGACTACAACCAGGCGCTCACGATGCTGAAGGCCGTGCGCCCCTACGTGACCCTGTTCAGCTCCTCGGGCTACATCAACGACATGGCGAACGGCTCCGTCTGCCTCGCCCTCGGGTGGTCCGGCGACATCAACATCGCCCGCCAGCGCGCCATCGAGAACAAGACCGGCCAGAACATCCAGGCGCTGCTGCCCAAGACCGGCGGCCTGCTGTTCTTCGACGTGATGGCGATCCCGAAGGATGCGCCGCACCCGGGCAACGCGCACAAGTGGATCAACTACATCCTCAAGCCCGAGGTCGACGCGTCGCTCACGAACAAGGTCTTCTACGCCAACCCGAACAAGGAGTCGAAGCCCTTCATCAAGCCTGAAGTGGCCAACAACCCGACCGTGTTCCTGCCGCCCGACGAGATCGCCAAGATGGCCGGCACCGCCGACGCGCTGAACAACGAGATCCGGCGCCTGCAGAACCGCACCTACACGAGCTTCAAGACCGGCATCTGAGGCCGGGCGCCCTTCGCTTTCCCTTTTCCAACCACGCAGCCAGACGCAGCCGCCAAGCCCGCCAATGACAAGAACACGCAAGACCGCCATGCCACGAGGAGGCGCTCGATGAGCAACGGGACCGACAACGCGAAGTTCCTGCAGATCCAGGACGTCGTGAAGGACTTCGACGGCTACAAGGCCGTCAACAACGTCAGCCTCGACATCGCCAAGGGCGAGATCTTCGCGCTGCTCGGCTCGTCGGGCTGCGGCAAGACGACGCTGCTGCGCATGCTGGCGGGCTTCGAGACGCCCACCTCCGGACGCATCATCCTCAACGGCCAGGACCTCGCCGGCCTCGCGCCGTACGACCGGCCGTTGAACATGATGTTCCAGTCGTACGCGCTGTTCCCGCACCTCACGGTGTGGGACAACATCGCGTTCGGCCTGCGGCGCGAGAAGCTGCCGAAGGACCAGGTCGCGCAGCGCGTCGAGGCGATGCTCAAGCTCGTGCAGCTCGGCAAGTTCGCCAAGCGCAAGCCGCACCAGCTCTCGGGCGGGCAGCAGCAGCGCGTGGCCCTGGCGCGCAGCCTCGCCAAGCAGCCGCAGCTCCTGCTGCTCGACGAGCCGCTCGGCGCCCTCGACAAGAAGCTCCGCGAGGAGACGCAGATCGAGCTGGTGAACATCATCGAGAAGGTCGGCGTGACCTGCGTGATGGTCACCCACGACCAGGAAGAGGCCATGACCATGGCCTCGCGCATCGCGGTGATGAGCGAGGGCCGCTTCCTCCAGGTCGGCTCGCCGGCCGACATCTACGAGACGCCGGCCACCCGCTTCGTCGCCGACTTCATCGGCAACGTCAACCTGATGGAAGGCACCCTCGCCGTCGACCAGCCCGATCACGTGGTGATCGATTGCGCCGACTGCCGGCACTACGTCGGCCACGGCATCACGGGCAACGAGGGCATGCCCGTCACCGTCGCCGTGCGCCCCGAGAAGATCGCGCTGCAGCGCGAGAAGCCGGCCGACGAGTTCAACTGCACCCAGGGCACGATCACGGAGCTGTCCTACTTCGGGGACATGACGGTCTACCGCCTGAAGCTCGAGAGCGGCCTGGTGCTGTGCGTCAGCGCGGCCAACACCGCCCGCCACGGCGAGGGCACGTTCACCTGGAACGACCGCGTCTGGGCGCACTGGACGCCGCTCGCGCAGGTCGTCCTGACGCAATGACGCGAGGGCCGCTGAAGTGATGACAACCTGGCTCGCTCCGCTCCCCGCCCCCGAGGGGCTCAGGCCGACGCGCTCCGGGACGGCCGCGCGCGCGCCGGCCCGGAGGGATGGAGAACTGAAATGACGACGCTCAAGAAGCCGCGCTGGTGGCACGGGCGCTCGGCCGTCATCGGCGTGCCCTACGCCTGGCTGCTGATGTTCTTCCTCGCGCCGTTCCTGATCGTCGCCAAGTACTCGGTCTCCGAGATGGGCACGATCACGGTGCAGGACGTGATGACCGTCGCCGACGGCATCGTCAAGCTCGCGGTCAAGTACTCGAACTTCATCTTCATCGCGACGGACGGCCTGTACTTCCACGCGTACATGAACAGCCTCGAGTACGCGTTCGTGACGACGGTGCTGTGCCTGATCATCGGCTATCCCTTCGCCTACTTCATGGCGCGCACCAAGGCCTCGCTGCAGCCGACGCTGCTGATGATGGTGATGCTGCCGTTCTGGACGTCCTTCCTGCTGCGGGTCTACGCCTGGAAGGGCCTGCTGGACGAAGGCGGCTGGGTGGCCAACCTGCTGATCGCCACTCGCCTCGACCACGTGCTCGCGTGGCTCGGCATGATCGAGGTGCCCGGTCAGCTCATGCACACCCCCTTCTCGCTCGTGGTGGGCATGACCTACACCTACCTGCCCTTCATGATCCTGCCGCTGTACGCGAACCTCTCGAAGATGGACCTGCGCCTGCTCGAGGCGGCGTCCGACCTCGGCGCGACGCCGTGGGTGGCCTTCTGGCGGGTGACGGTGCCGCTCTCGTTCGCGGGAATCGTCGCGGGCTCGATGCTCGTGTTCATCCCGTGCGTCGGCGAGTACGTGACCCCCGAGCTCCTCGGCGGCCCGCAGACGCTGATGATCGGCCGCGTCATCTGGGACGAGAACTTCAGCAACAACGACCCGCCCATGGCCTCCGCGGTGGCGGTCATCCTCGTGCTGCTGATCGTCGTGCCGCTGGCGATCTTCAACAGGTACCAGGCGGAAGCGCAGGAGCGGACATCGTGAGCCGCGGCAAGGCGCTTTTCAGCGCGACCTTCGCGAAGGGCTTCGGCCGCGCCTGGCTGGTGGGCGGGTTCCTGTTCCTGTACCTGCCGATGATCACGCTGGTGGTCTACTCGTTCAACAAGTCGCGCCTGCCCTCGACGTGGGGCGGCTTCTCGCTGGACTGGTACGCGAAGCTGATCAACGACACGGAGATCATCAACGGCCTGATCCTCTCGTTCAAGATCGCGCTGATGTCGGCCACGGGCTCGGTCGTGCTCGGCACGATGGCGGCATTCTCGCTCGTGAAGTACCGGCGCTTCCGTGGCCGCACGTTCTTCTCCGGCATGGTCAGCGCGCCGCTGGTGATGCCCGAGGTGATCCAGGGCCTGTCGATGCTGCTGATGCTCGTGGCCGTGCAGCGCGCCGTCGGCTTCCCGCCGCGCGGCCTGCTCACGATCTGGCTGGGCCACCTGATGATCGGGATGTCCTACGCGTGCGTGGTGGTGCAGTCGCGGCTGCAGAACCTGAACCCGCAGCTCGAGGAAGCGGCGATGGACCTCGGCGCCCGCCCGTGGCAGGTGTTCAGCCTCGTCACGCTGCCGATGATCTCGCAGGCGCTGGTCTCGGCCTGGTTGCTCACCTTCAGCCTCTCGCTCGACGACGTCGTCGTGACGGCCTTCCTGAGCGGGCCGGGCGCAACCCCCATGCCGCTCGTCATCTTCTCCCGCGCGCGCCTGGGGCTCGATCCCAGCGTGAACGCGGTGGCCACCGTGATCATCGTCGCCGTCGCGATCTGCGTCGGCCTGGCGAGCATCTGGGTGGTGCGCTCCGAACGTCGCCGCGCGGCCGAGATCAGTGCCGCGCAACGGGCCGATTCTGCTTGACAGCTACAC
>Ga0209051_1003156_pt1 | contig 11066 bp, 6 predicted proteins | sample AraplaCvi_mMS_r2_2_FD_184286 | JGI IMG/M metagenome (GOLD analysis project Ga0209051, IMG submission 184286) | Arabidopsis root microbial communities from North Carolina, USA - plate scrape MF_Cvi_mMS_r2 (SPAdes) (version 2) | ecosystem: Host-associated > Plants > Roots > Endosphere | place: USA...
GTCGCGAGCGAGCGCGGCGCGGCGAGGAAGCGCGCCTCCCAGACGGGGTCGAACTTGTCCTTGAAGCTGCGCAGGCCGCGGAAGTTGTAGAAGCGGCTGCCGTGCTCGAACACGAGGCGTGCGAACTGCTGCCAGGTGGGCGCGCCGCTGCGCTCGGCCATGCCCGCCATCGGCGACACGCCCAGGCCGAAGCGCCGATAGCCGAGCGCCTGGAAGTGCAGGAGGATCTTCGTCACGAGGAAGTCCATGGTGGTGGGCGGCGCGTCCGCGACGTAGCGCATGAGGTCGAGGCAGGCCTCCTCGCCGCGATCGGTCACGAGCAGGCTCGCGAAGGCGATGATGCGCCCCTCGCGCCGCACCACGGCGACGGGCATGCGGCGCAGGTAGTCGTCCTCGAAGCGGCCGACCGAGAACCCCTTCTCGCCGCTGCGGTGCTTCTCGAGCCATTCGTCCGACACCGCGCGCAGCTCGGGAAGGAGCGCGGGCACCGCCTCGGGCGGCATCACCTCGAAGACGAGGCCCTCGCGCTCGCCGCGGTTCACCGCGGTGCGCAGGTTCGCGCGCGCGCCGCCCTTCAGGTTGAAGCCGGCGAGCTCCACGTGCGCGTGCTCGCCGAGCTTGAACAGGTGCAGGCCGCAATCGAGGAACAGCGGCACCGCGGCCGGGCGCACGTGATAGAAGGCGGCACGCCCGCCGTGGTCGGTGACCATCTCGATGAACTGCCACACCATGTCGGCGAACTCGCGCGGATCGCCGAAGGGCCCGAACAGGCCCACCCACGAGCGGCCCTGCTTGCCGTACATGAGGAAGCTGCGGCCCGAGGACGAGAACATCAGGTGCTTGTCGCCGACCAGCACGTAGCCCGCGTCGGGCGACGGGTTCGCGCGGAGGATCGTCGCGGCGCGATCGAGCTCCGAAGGCCCGGGCAGCGCCGGCGCGCCGGCCGGCGGCCGCAGCAGTTGCCACAGGCCGTAGGCGAGGGCCAGCAGCGCCACGCCCGTGAGGGCGCGCAGCGAGCGCGGCGCCTGGCCATCCAGCTCGAACTGCCACCACACCTGGTTGGTGTAGCCGAACTCGCGGTAGGCGAAGAACAGCACCCACGCGCCCGCGAGGACCACGCCCGCCAGCGCCAGCAGCCATTCGGGCTCGAGATGCTGTGTCAGCAGCGCGGAGCGGCGATCGAACTGGCGGCGCGAGATCACGAGCAGCACGACGAGCGTGAGCAGCAGCGCGGCCTCGTTGATGGCGATGCCCTTGGGCAGCGCGAGCAGCGCGGCCACGACCGAGAGCCCGCAGGCGATCCACCACGCCGCGTCGAGCCGGTGCAGCAGGCCGCGCGCGACCAGCAACAGGCCCAGGCCCGCCACGCTGCCGACGAAGTGCGAGGCCTCGACCACCGGCAGCGGCACGTGCAGCGCGACCAGCACCGCGCGCGCATCCTCGGTGAACGGCGTCACCCCGGAGACGATCAGCCACACGCCCGCGACGAGCGTGAGCGCCGCGAGGAGCCGGGGGCTGAGGCGCACCGCGATGCGCCCCACCGGCGCCGCCACGCCCGAGCGCAGCTCGTACACGACGAGCAGGCCGGTGGCGACCACGAGGGGCAGCACGTAGTAGATGCCGCGATTGAGCAGCAGCGCGGCGAGCATCGCGTCGCGCGGCGCCCCGTGGCCCACGGCCACCAGCATCACGGCCTCGAACACGCCGACGCCGCCCGGCACGTGGGTGAGGATGCCCGCGGTGATGGCGAGCGCGTAGAACGCGAGGAAGGCCGGGAACGCCGGGCCGCCCGCGGGCAGCAGCACCCAGAGGACGACGGCGGACGCGAGCAGCTCCACGGCGGAGATCGCGAGCTGCCGCAGCGCGAGATCCAGCGGCGGTAGCTGGGCGCGCCACGTCGGCGGCCGGGCCTCCTGCCCGTCGCCTGCATCCTCGGCGGCCTGCGATGGGCGACGCGCGCAGAGGACGAGGAAGCCGCCGACACCGGCCAGCAGGGCGAGTGCCACGAAGCGCAGCAGCCACGCGGGCGCATGCAGCGCCACGGCGACATCGTCCGCACCCCACAGCAGCCCGATCGCCCCGAACGGCGCGAGCCCCAGCCCGAAGGCGGCCGCGTTGAACACGATGACGCGCGCGATCGCCGTGGGCTCGACGCCCGCGGCCGAATACATCCGCATGCGCACGACGCCGCCCGAGAGCGGTCCGAGACCCACGGAGTTGGACAGCGCGTAGGCGACGAAGGACGTGAGCAGGACGGTGCGCTCGGCGACCTGCGCGCCGACATAGCGCAGCGCCGACGCGTCGTAGCGCGTGAGGACGAGGAAGCTCACCGCCGTGCCGATCACCGCCGCGGCGATGTCGGCGCCGGGCGTCGCATGGGCGGCGGCCAGCACGTCGGCGAGGTGGACTTCGCGCAGCAGGCGGCGCAGGACGACGCCGACGACGCCGGTCAGCGCGAGCACGAACGCGCCGACCAGCCAGGGCCGCAGGCGCGACCAGCGGTCGCCCCAATCGGACTCTGCGGCAGCGGCGACGCCGGGCGACGGGGACGCGGGGGCAGACACGGTGGCGAACGGCAACAGGCGATGCAGGAGGCCGTATTGGAGCAGACGCGGGGCCGCCGCTCCCGAGTCGGGCGTCTACCGGGCGAAGTTCGGTGCCGGGTCACCGACCCGGCAACGGCATTCCGGCGGCGCCGCGAAAGCAGCCAATGCCGTTGCCGGGTCGGTGACCCGGCACCGAACAGCCGAAACAGCCAAATGCCGGGGTCAGGTCTTCAGACCTGACCCCGAATTCGAGCCGGACACCTCGCCTAGAACTCGCCCTTGCCCTGCGCGGCCTTGCGCCGCAGATAGGCGGGTTCGTGCACGCCATCGGCAAGCGGCATCGCCTCGCCTTCCTCCCTCGCGGCCAGGCGGCTTCGCAGCTTCCCCGACGAATACAGCATCTCCTTCATCGCCCGCTCCCGCTCGCGGCCGGCGGCGATGGCGCGCATGGCCTCGAGCATCGCCGCGACCCAGGCGTTGCCCGCGAACTCGCGGCCGGCGCGCTCGAGCAGCCGGTCGACGAGGGCCCAGTCGCGGGCCGCGACCGCGGCCCGCATGGCCATCATGGCCTCGGCGGCGTTCAGCTCGACGAGGCGGCGGGTGACGAGCTCGTCGTCGGCGAGATTGTCGAAGGCGGCCGGAGACAGCACCGGCAGCGACAGCGCGGTCTCCTCCAGCCGCACGGGCTCGCCCTCCAGGCTCCGGCCGGTGACCGATACGCGGAGCACCGTGAGCGAGTGACCGGCCGGCGGCAGGGCACCGGCCGGGATCGTGAGGCGCAGGACCGCCCAGGCCTCGGCGCCCCAGGCGAGATCGGGCAGGCGCCACCCGCCGTCGATGCGCGCGAGGCGGTTGACGAGCTCGACGCCCACGCGCTCGGGCACGCTGGCGCCCAGGCGCGGATCGCGCAGGCACAGGTTGCCCAGGAGTTCGAGCTCCTGCTGGAACGGCTCCATCAGGTCTTCGGCGGTGTCGCCGTAGTAGTGGTTGCCGCCGCCGGCGCGGGCCATCTCGACCATCAGCTCCTCGTTGAAGGTCTTGCCCAGGCCGTAGGTGCTGGTCGTCACGCCCCGGGCCGCCCACTCCACGCACTGCGCGGCGATGGCGCCCGGGTCGGTCTGCCCGGAATTCGCCTGGCCGTCCGAGAGCACGATGACACGCTTGAGCCCTTGCCCTTGCAGGCCGGCCAGCGTGCCGACGCCTTCGCGCCATCCGCCGTGCAGGTTGGTGTTGCCGCCGGCATGGATGGCGGCGAGGGCCGCGCGCTGTGCCTCGCCGTCGCCGCGCGGGACGGCGGGCCACAGGCAATGCACGCGGTTGTCGAACTGCACGAGCGACACCGCGTCCGCCGGCCGCAGCATGCCGAGGACGTACTCGGCGCATCGTTTCGCCTCTTCCAGGGGCCGGCCCGACATCGAGCCCGAGCGATCGATGACCAGGGCCAGCGCCTGGGGCGGTCGCACGGCGCCGTGGCCCCGCGGCGCATCGGGAGCCTGCACGCGTGCGAGGACTTCGACCACGTTGTCCCGCGCTGCGCACAGGCCCGCGCGGCGCGGAATCAGGAGGACGCGGGACGACAGCGACAGGTGTGCATTCATGCAGGAATCTCCGAATCGATCGAAAGGGTTGCGGCAGTGCGATCACTGTCGCAGGGCGCAGGCTCAAGTCGTGAGCCACCCCGCCCCTGACCTCCCGGAACGCGACTTCCTGCACACCGGACTAGTCCCCTTGCGCCGTACGCCAAGCTGCCTGGAAGATCGAAACCGCTGCGTGGCCATCGTGGTGGAGGACATCGAGGGCGAGGGATTGGGAGGCATGCTCCTGGGCGAAGTCATCGAGTGACCGGCTGGCGCGGGCACGCCGCGCCCGACGCCGATGCGCCTTCTCAGGCCCAGCGATCGCGCAGGCGCGCCGCCAGGTCGACGCGCGCCGACGGCAAGCCCGCGACGCCGCCGCCCGCCCCCGCGCCGGGCAGCCCTTGCGCCGACGCGCGCTCGAAGCAGCCCAGGGCGGCCGGCGTGATGAAACGGGAGAGCGATGCGTACACGTGCCGGTCGCCGAAGCGCGCCTGCTCCGTCACGAAGAAGCGCTGCGGCGCGAGCAGCTCCAGCCGCTCCTTCGCGCGCGTCATGGCCACGTAGAGGAGGCGGCGCTCCTCGGCGATCTGGGCGGCGTCGCCCGTGCTCATCTCCGAAGGGATGCAGCCGTCGACCACGTTGAGGATCTGCACCGCATTCCATTCCTGGCCCTTGGCCGAGTGGATGGTCGACAGGATCATGTAGTCCTCGTCGAGGTGCGGCGGTCCGGCCTCGTCGCTCGATGCCGCGGGCGGGTCGAGCGTCAGCTCCGTAAGGAAGCGCTCGCGCGCAGCGTAGCCCGACGCGATCTGCGTGAGCTGCACGAGATCGGCCTGGCGCGCGGGCGCATCCTCGTGCAGGCGGTGCAGCAGGGGCAGGTACCAGGCGTTGACGGCGTCGAGCTCCGCGGGCCACGAGGATCCCTCGCGCAGGCTGGCCCACAGCGCGGTGAACGCGGCCCAATCCTCGCTCGCCGCGGGCGGCATGGCGTGATCGAGCAGGGCCTGCGCGGGCGCCGCCGAGGCATCCATCGCATCGAGCAGCCTGCGCGCGTTCGCCGGGCCGACGCCGGGGACGAGTTGCGCCACGCGGAAGCCCGCGATCCGGCTGCGCGGGTTCTCCGCCCAGCGCAGCACGGCGAGGACGTCCTTCACGTGCGTCGACTCGAGGAACTTGAGCCCGCCGAACTTCACGAAGGGTATGCGCCGGCGCGTGAGCTCGAGCTCCACGGCCGCCGAGTGATGCGCGGTGCGGAACAGCACCGCCTGCTGCCGCAGCCGCACGCCTTCCTCGCGCCACGCGAGCACGCGGTCGGCCACCTGGCGCGCCTGCGCCATCTCGTCGGGCACGGTGACGATGCGCGGCTTCGCGCACGACGGGCGATCGCTCCACAGCGTCTTCGCGAAGCGCTCCGGCGCCTCGGCGATGACGGCGTTGGAGGCCTCGAGGATGGGTTGCGTCGAACGGTAGTTGCGCTCGAGCGCGACCACGCGCGCGGGCCGGCCGAACTGCTGCGGGAAGTCGAGGATGTTGCGCACCTCGGCCGCGCGGAAGGCGTAGATCGCTTGCGCATCGTCGCCGACCACTGTGAGGCCGCGACCCTCGGGCTTCAGCCCGCGCAGGATGGCGGCCTGCAGGCGGTTGGTGTCCTGGTATTCGTCGACCAGCACGTGATCGAAGCGCGCCGCCACGTGGCGGGCGAGTTCCGGCTCCTCCATCAGGGCCTGCCAGTACAGCAGCAGGTCGTCGAGATCCAGGCTGTGCTGCTGCGCCTTCGCGGCGGCATAGGCGGCGAAGAGCTGCTTGAGCTCCGCCTCCCAGCCGAGGCACCAGGGGAACGCGTCGCGCAGCACGGCATCGACCGTGCTCATCGAGTTGACGACGCGCGAGTAGACCGAGAGGCAGGTGCCCTTCTGCGGGAAGCGCATCTTCGTCGCCGCGAAGCCCTGCGCCTGGCGCACGAGGCTCATCAGGTCTTCGGCATCGGGGCGATCGAGCACGGTGAAGGCCGGGGGCAGCCCGATCGACTCGGCGTAGTCGCGAAGGAGGCGCGCACCGACGCCATGGAAGGTGCCGGCCCAGGGCAGCGCCGGCGGGCGGGCGGTGGGCGGCAGGCCCAGCACGCGGTGCACGATGCGCCCCGCTCGCGCCGCCATCTCGCCGGCGGCGCGCCGCGAGAAGGTGAGCAGGAGCAGCCGGTGCGGATCGGCACCGCGCTGGATCAGGTGCGCGACGCGCGTGGCCAGCGTCATCGTCTTGCCGCTGCCCGCGCCGGCGATGACCAGCAGCGGGCGCGTATCGCCGTCGTCGCCATGGCAGACGGCCTCGCGCTGTTGCTCGTTGAGGGTGTCCGGCCGCGCATCGAGGGCGCCCGGCGTGGCGACGGCGGTCATGCGTCGGGGTGCCGGGAGGGCTCGGCCGACTCCACCACCTTTCCGTTCACCAGCACCTGGCCCTCCTTGACCTCGATGAGCATCGAGCCGAACCAGCTTTCCCAGACATAGCGGAGCACGCCGTCGGCGGACAGGGGGAGGTCACCCTGCGGGCTCACGGAGCGTCGCAGCAGGACTTCGGAAAAGCGAGGATCGTTCACGGGCGTGTTCGGTCGGCAGACCGCCCGTCGAGGAGAGGTCTACGGCGAGGAGTGGATGGGCGGGCTCAAAGCCAGGACCACAGCATGCGGATCCAGTGCGGCAGCGGGTCGCGGCGGGGGCGGTAGATCTGGCGAAGCGATGCGTGCATGTCTGTCTCCGGCGAGGAGATGACTGTATAGGCATACAGCATCGATGGCAAGCAGCGGGAGTGCGAGATCCGTGTCCTCGACGCCCCCGATGCGAGTGATCCCCAGGCGTTTCTACCGGGAAACTCCGATACAGTCGTCTGTTCGAGCGTGCAGCGAAGAAAGCATGCCAACGCTGTCGGCGCACCTCGAGTGAACCGACGGCCACAAATGAAGTCTAGAGACCGTTGACGGGTCTTTTGCGTCGAGCGCGCGACGCGAAAGGCAAGGCTGGCGCCGCCATGGGCAGGAAAACCCGCGGCTGTTCGCGCCCAGCCGCTCGATCCGAGCCGTCGGCGCTGGGGAGGGGTTGATGATCTGCCATCAGGCTGAGTTCTTGCTGAATGCGCGGCGATCCGCCGCGACGACGATTCCGGTCCGTCCTCCGGACGCATCTTCATGGCGGCCACGCGCCTGACGTCCATGAAACGACGCGTCGACCGTTTCGATCCAGCCGGCACGCTGCCCGCGTGGTGGCAACCGCTGTTCGAGGCATCGGGCAGCGATTCCATCTTCGTGTCCACGGCCTGGATGCAGGCCTGGATCGACCTGTACGGCGCCGACTTCCAGGGATCCTGGGTGCACTGGGAAGCGGATGGGCGGGTCGTCGCGGGATGCCTGCTGGTCGAACGCGTCATCCACGTCAAGAGCATCCCCTTCCGCTCGCTGTTCCTGAACGCCACCGGGCAGGCGGCCGAGCCCACCCCGTTCGCCGAATACAACGACCTCCTGCACCTGCCGGGATACGCGGAGCCCGTCGCGGCCGATTTCGCCCACATGCTGAAGGAGCGCTCGTGGAGCCGCTTGCTTCTCTGCGGCCACGAGTCCGGAGGCGTCGCGGCGCGCCTGCTGGAGGTCATCTCCAGCGCGCGGACGGAGCAGGAGTGCAAGGCGGCACGCTACGTCGACCTGGCGGCGCTCGGCGACCGTCCGTTCGAGTCGACCCTCGCCGGCAAGGCCGGGACGCGCGTGCGGCGCAACCGCCGCGAGTACCAGGAGCGCCTGGGCGAGATCTCGGTGCGGCCCGCCGCCGACGTCGACGAGGCGATGACCTTCTTCTCGCAGATGCGCGAGCTGCACCTCGCGCGCTTCGGCTGCCACGGGTCGGGGTCCACCCTCGCCGCGAGCGTCGTCGTCGCCTTCCACCATCGCGTGATCCGGGCGCTGTTCGCCGACGGCGGCGTCGAGATGATCCGCGTCGGCAGCGCGGACCAGGCGATCGGGTTCCTGTACAACTTCCGCGTCGGCCGCAAGGTGCTCGTGTTCCAGACCGGCTTCGCGTACGAGCCCACGTCGACGTGGAGCCCGGGCCTGCTCACGCACACGCTCGCCATCGAGCACTACCGCCGGCTCGGCATGGGCGAATACGACCTGCTGGCGGGCGACGCGCTCTACAAGCGAACGCTGTGCAACGGCGAGCGCCCGCTGTGCTGGACGACGGTGTACCGCGACCGTCCCTGGATCCGCCTGCTGCTCGCGGGACGCCGGCTGCGCAACTGGCTCCTGCGCAACGAGCGCCTGGCCGGAGCGGTCTCGCTCTGAGCGCGGAAGGACCGGAAGGTTCTTCTCAAGCGCCCACGGCGGCGCGCCGGCGCCCCTCGATGCGCTGTACGAGGCCACGGGGCATCAGCGCCTTGGCGAGGTAGCGCGGGCTGCGGCGATCGATCGTGCCGTGCCGGGCCGCCTCGCCCAGCAGGGCCAGCGCCTTCAGCCGATCGGACGCGACGAGCGCGCCCGCCAGGTCGATGCAGGCATTGCCGAGGGCGCGCTCGTAGGCCCGTCCACCCCAGCGCGACACCTGCGGATCGTTGCGCGCGAACCTGCGCAGGTTGTCCAGGATGTCCGCATAGAGCTGCGGCTTGTGCCGCGCGCCGGACATCTGCGAGGGCGACAGGCGATAGCGCAGCAGGGGCCGGTCGATGAAGGCGAACTTGCCCGCGCGCGCGGCGCGAACGAGCCATTCCCAGTCGCAGCAATTGCGGATGGTCTCGTCGAACAGGCCGACCGCCGCCAGCAGCGTCCGCGCGAACATGACGGTCGGCGGGTGGATGAAGCTGCCCAGCACCATGTCGCGGTACACGTTGCCGGCATGCACCGTCACCGGCACCGATCCGGCCGGCGGGCCCGGCATCCAGCGCGCGACGTCGACCTGCGCCGTCTCCCTGAAGAACGAGGCGGGGCCATGCGGCGCCTTGGCGAGCCGCGAGTAGTACCGGCGCGCGAAGCGCGCGGCCAGCGTGCCGGAATCGTCGAAGGTGCTGAAGTCCGCGCCGCTCAGGACGACGTCCGGGCGCGCGGCCATGAACATGACCTGCGTGCCGATGCGCTCGGGCTCGCACAGGTCGTCCGCGTCGAGCAGGGCGATGAAGCTGCCCGAAGCCGCCGTGCACCCGGCGTTGCGCGCGGCGGCGAGGCCGCCGTTCGCCTGCCGGATCGTGCGGACGCGCGAGGCATAGCGGGCGAGGACTTCGCTGGTGGCGTCGGTCGAGCCGTCGTCGACGACGATCACCTCGATGCGGGGGTAGGTCTGCGCCAGGACGCTCTCCAGCGTCGCGGGCAGTGTCGCCGCGGCGTTGTAGCTTGGAATGACGACGCTCACCAGCGGGAGGTCGGAGTCATTGGTTTGCATGGCGGGCGCCCACGGGATGGCCCTGGCACGCCATCGGATCGCTCTGGGCGACTTTCCCCCTCCGCGTGCGGGTCTGCTCGACCATAACATCGGCCATCCGGAGTATCTGAACGCAAGCTTGCAGACGGGGAGTTACCCGAAGATCTACGCCCGGGTACACGATGCACCCGAACGGGCACCGTCGCCATCATTTCCGTCCTGGCGGCCGAAATGCTTTCCACGAAGGCCGCGACGGCGGCCCACCTCACAGGCGCCGCGGTCGGCATTGCGTTCGCGTTCGCGTGGGCGCACGTTGCGTCCCGCAGGCGCTGATGCGATCCCGCATTCGCGGTGGATTCGGATCTACTTCCCGATGCAGAAGCGCCCGAAGATCTCTCCCAGCAGATCGTCCGCCGTGAATTGCCCCGTGATCTCCCCGAGCGCCTGATGCGCCAGCCGAAGCTCCTCGGCGAAGAGATCGAGCGCGGCATCGCGCTGGTCGGCGTGCGACTGCGCGAACTCGAGATGCTCGTTCGTCCGCACGAGCGCCTCGACGTGCCGCGTCCGCGCGATGAAGACGCCCTCGGGCACGTGCGCCGCGCCGGCGCGTTCGAGCAGGGTCTCGCGCAACGCGTCGAGGCCTTCTCCTGACTGCGCCGAAAGAGCGAGACCGCCCGAGGGCAGTTCGCGGCCCGGCGCCAGGTCGCGCTTGTTCCAGACGTGCAGCGGCTCGCCCGCGTGCGCCCGCGTGAGCTCGTCGGCGATCGCGGCGTCGTCGGCCTGCGCCGCGGGGTCGTCGATGCGGCTCAAGTCGTGGAGGAAGAGCACGGCGTCGGCGTCGGCGATGGCCTGCCAGCTTCGCTCGATGCCGATGCGCTCGACTTCGTCGGTGGCGGCGCGCAGGCCCGCGGTGTCGATCACGTGCACGGGCACGCCGTGGATCTGGATGGTCTCGCTCACGCGGTCGCGCGTGGTGCCGGCGATCGGGGTGACGATCGCGAGCTCGGCGCCCGCGAGCGCGTTGAGCAGCGAGCTCTTTCCCACGTTGGGCGCGCCGGCGAGCACGACGCGCAGGCCTTCTCGCAGCAGTGCGCCCTGGCGCGCGCGATCCATCACGGTGGCGAGCTGCGCGCGGATCTCCGCGAGCTGCCTGCGCGCGCCGGCGCGCTCGAGGAAGTCGATCTCCTCCTCGGGGAAGTCGAGCGTCGCCTCGACCAGCATGCGCAGGTGCACGATGCGCTGGGCGAGCGCGTCGATCTCCTGCGAGAAGGCGCCGGCGAGCGAGCGGCCCGCGGAGCGGGCGGCGGCCTCGGTGCTGGCGTCGATCAGGTCGGCCACGGCCTCGGCCTGGGCCAGGTCGAGCTTGTCGTTGAGGAAGGCGCGCGAAGTGAACTCGCCCGGGTCGGCCAGGCGCAGGCCGATGCCGCGGCCGGCCTCGAGGCAGCGCGCGAGGATCAGCTGCAGCACGACGGGGCCGCCGTGCGCCTGGATCTCGAGGACCTCCTCGCCGGTGTAGGAGTTCGGCGCGGGGAAGTGCAGGGCCAGGCCCTGGTCGA